>Ga0302177_10003240_pt1 | contig 11408 bp, 9 predicted proteins | sample I_Palsa_E1_2_FD_198780 | JGI IMG/M metagenome (GOLD analysis project Ga0302177, IMG submission 198780) | Peat permafrost microbial communities from Stordalen Mire near Abisko, Sweden - I_Palsa_E1_2 | ecosystem: Environmental > Terrestrial > Soil > Palsa > Peat permafrost | place: Sweden: Abisko... | reverse complement strand
AGAGGCTGGGTCGCTCCATCCGAGGCCTGAGCGATCGTAACTGTAGACCGAGGTGAAGCGTGCGATCTGGGCTTGAATGCTGGTCCAATTCAGGCAGGAGGCCGCGATGCCGGCTTCCAGGATCACCGCCGGGCGTCCCTGGCCTGACTGCACCAGATGCACGCGGCGGCCGTCAATCTCCACCAGCCGGCCGAGCGGTGGAAACCTGCGCCGGTCGCGAGCGGTTCCCTGCCGTTGATAAACCCAACCAGCTCCAATAAGAAGAAGAACCAGGCCGGCGGCGATTAGCAAAATCTCCATTTTCTGGATCTTATTTTATGGATCTTCAGGACCGGCGGGTGATGGCCTTGGGCGCTTGCATGCGGACCCGGCCGCACTTCGGACATTTCCATTTTCGCTGCTTGTGGTAGATGTGCCCTTTTAACTCCTTCATCGGGCATCGGCAGGCGCGGCAGGTCAGGCGGGTGTCCTCAATTCGAAACAACCATGGTAAAACAACCCGCAGCCTTGCCTAACCAAATCTAAGGTGTTCAACTTATTGTCCGTGTAAGCCAAAGACGTTAGGCTGGAAATTGTGAAGTGCTTCTTTATAGCTAGCGCTGTCTTTACTTGGACGATGTTCGCGCAAGATTCCAGCGTCCGAACCACTACTTCGGTGGACGTGAATGGCAATCGTGTTCCCGACGGCGCGCAGGTGGACCAAACTCGTTCGAAAAACTCCAGCGAGACAACGGAACGCACCCTTTCGATTAATGGCCGGATGGTTCCCCAGGAGCGCGTGGAAGAACATGTGTTGCGCGACGATTCGAGCGGGCGAGTGGTGGAAAGGCTGATCCACCGCTACGATGCTGCCGGCAATCCGCTTCCGCCGGTGAAGGAAACCGTGGAGGAACAGAAGCGCCCGGATGGCGGTTCCAGCGTTCAGACCACGCGTTACCGCGGAGATATCAATGGCGGCATGCAGCTGGAAGAAAAATCCATTGTCAATATAACGAAGAGCGGATCTAGCGAAACCATCAATACGGAAGTGCAGCGGCAGGGTGTGAATGGGTCGCTTGCAACCGTCCAGAAGCAGGACACGGTGCGGGTGAGGGACGGAAAGAACTATCAGGAGGACTCCACCACCTATCGTCCGGATGGGAACGGCGGTTTTGGCGTGGCCATCCGTCAAACCACGCAGCACACCGAGCAAGGCGGTCAGGCCCGGGATAATTCAGTGGAGTACGAGCCGGGTCCCGACGGCCAATTACAACTGCACAGCCAGACCGTGGCGGAGACTGTTACGCGCTCCGATGGCAGCAAGGAATCGCTGGTGAATCTTTTCGGACGAAATGTTCCCGGGACCGTGGAACCGGACGGTAAGTTGAAACTGTACGAGCAACAAACTATCGATCGCCGGCCTGGAGCAGGTAATTCCGTGATCGAAACCCTGAGTGTCCGGCGCCCCTCCATTTCCGATCCAACCACACTTGGTCCTTCCCGGCAGATCTCCGAAACGATTTGCAAGGGCAAGTGCGACGCGGCGCAGTAGCACACTGTTCGATTCAAAACCTGCACCAGTAAAATTCCCAGGTGCGTTCCTTGCTGCGCGAGTAGCACAATACGGTCAGATGTCTACATTCGCGCCCGAAACCAATTGATGATCACACCGCTTGGAACCATGCGGACGCCTGGTTGCCGCGCCATCGCGTGGCTTTTGCCGGCACTGATGGCCACGGGCATCCGGGCCGACCCTCCTCCTCAGCCGAACCAAACCAGCCCCGCGGCGCTCAAGAATCTGAGCCTCGAAGAGCTGTCTCAGATCGAAGTCACCACTCCATCCAAGGAACCGGTCAAGGCTTCTCAGAGTCCGGTGGCAATTTACGTGATCACCGGCGAACAGATCAAGCATTCGGGCGCGACCAGTATTCCGGAAGCGCTGCGCCTGGCGCCCGGCGTGGAGGTAGCTCGCATCGACTCGAATAAATGGTCGATCGGAATTCGTGGTTTTGGCACCCGCTTCTCGCGCGGCGTGCTGGTGCTGATCGACGGGCGCACGGTTTACTCTACGCTGCTGGCCGGCACTTATTGGGAAGTGCAAGACACCAACATGGACGATATAGACCGCATTGAGGTGATCCGCGGGCCGGGCGGGACCATCTGGGGACCCAATGCCGTCAATGGCGTCATCAGCGTGATCACCAAGGATTCCAAGGACACGCAGGGAATGCAGGCTTCGGCCGGTGGCGGGAACGTAGAACAAGGCTTCGCGGGTTTCCGCTATGGGGGCGGCAACGGCAGCGACCTGACTTATCGCATTTACGGCAAGGGATTCACACGGGCGCCGGAGGAGCATCCCGATCACCGGAATTTTGACGACTGGCGAGCCGCGCAAGCCGGTTTCCGGATGGATTGGAACATCGACGCGCGCGATTCCTTCACCGTCCAGGGCGATATCTACACGGAAGAAGCCGGCGAAAGTGTGGTGGCGACCAGCTACACCGCGCCTTACTCCCAAGTGGTGGACGCTAACGCGGATCTTTCCGGTGGAAACGTCATGGCGCGCTGGAAACGAACTGTCAACGACGGCAATGACATTCAGATTCAGGCCTATTACGACCGCACCAATCGCTATGAGCCCAACTTCGGCGAGAGGCGGAACACCTTCGACGTCGATTTTCTGCAGCGTTTGCGTTTGCCGTGGCGGCAGCATGTTTCCTGGGGTTTGGGGGCGCGCGCCAGCCTGGCCGACGACCTGGAAGTGGTCTCCGGGCTCAGCTTCCTTCCGAATAAGCGGACGGACCAACTGGAAACCGCGTTCGTGCAGGATGAAATCAGCCTGGTGGAGAACCGGCTATCGCTGATTGTCGGCACCAAAATGCTGCGCACTAATTTTTTCAATTTTGGGCTGGAACCGAGCGGACGCCTTTTGTGGACGCCCAACCAGAAGGAAACCATCTGGGCCGCCTACACCCACGCGCTGAGAACACCGTCCGACTCGGAGGAAAATTTCTATCTCACCGGGTACATCGAAACATTGCCGAACGGGACGCCTTATTTCGCACGATTCAACGCCAATAACCACTTCGCGCCCGAGCAGCTCAATGGCTACGAAATCGGTTATCGCCGCTTGATCGGCGCTAACCTCTACATCGACTTCGCGGGTTTTTACAACCACCATCACGATCTGTTTGACGAAGAGATCATTGGGGCGCCCTACCTGGAGGACACTCCCGCGCCGGTGCATTTTTTGCTTCCCGCTCAATTCGGCAATGGCCTGCTGGGGACCACCAAAGGTTTTGAGATCGCTCCCGAATGGAAACTGAGGGATGTTTGGCAGTTGAGGGGATCGTACTCGTTTCTTCAAATGGATTTGGAAAAGTCCCCCCACTCGCTGGATGTGGGCACAGCGCCGGGCATCGTGGGATCCAGCCCGCGCCATGAGGCCACCATTCAATCCACTTTCAATCTATCGAAGAAAATTTCGCTCGACCTCATCTATCGGTACGTGGCCGCTCTGCCAGCCCAGTTGGTCCCGGCTTATTCCACCGGCGATGCGCGATTAGGATGGCGAATCAGCCGGGGATTCGAGTTGTCGCTAGTGGGCCAGAACCTCTTCCAACCGTTCCATCCCGAAGACGGCGGCGATCCTGGGCCGCTGGTTGGAATCCGGCGAAGCGCGTACGCAAAATTGACATGGAGTCACTGAGCCACTTCCCCCTATGGGCCGGATCGGAATGACGGGCCGGATCGGAATGACGGGCCGGATCGCGATTCTGTTGGGCGCCATGGCCGGCTGGGGTGTGCTTCCGCGAATCGCGGCGCAAGGCGTGGACGAACAATCGTTAGAATACCAGGTGAAAGCGGCGTTTCTTTTGAATTTCACCAAGTTCATCGAATGGCCGCCCAGTGCATTTGTGGACAGCGGTTCACCCCTGGCGATCTGTCTCCTGGGGGATGATCCGTTCGGAGGCGCGCTGAATCAAATGTTGGAAGGGGAAACGGTGAATGCCCGGAAACTGGTGGTGCAAAGGCTGCGCCGCGCTCCCGCGCCCAAGCAGTGCCAAGTGCTGTTCATCGGCAAATCGGAAAAAGACACGCGCGAGATCGTAACCGGATTGGGCCCCGGCGTTCTGAGCGTGGGTGAAGGCGATAACTTTCTGCAGGAGGGCGGGATGATCGCTTTTGTGATCGATAACCGCCGGGTGAGATTCGATATCAATCAAACCGCGGTGGATGCCGCTGCCTTGAAAATGAGCTCCAAATTGTTGAACGTTGCCAGGACGGTGCGAAAGTAAAGCCGTTTCGCGCGAACCATTCATGCGTACTTTTCGCGACAGGCCGATCAAGCAAAAGTTGATAATGACCATCATGCTCACCAGCGGAGTGGGCCTGCTGGTATCGGGCGCCGGCATTGTGACGGTGGACGCGTATCTATTTCGCGGTCACTTGCAGCGCGACCTCTCGGTCCTGGTCGGAATCATGGCGGACAACAGCACCGCGGCGGTGGTGTTCAACGATCCGAAGTCGGCTGGAGAAACGCTGGCGGCGCTGCGGGCGAAGACCAATGTGGTGGCCGCCTGTATCTACCGCAGCGATGGCACTCAACTCGCCAGCTACCTGCGTCCCGGAGCAAAGTCGGCTTGTCCACCGGCCACGGCCGGCGCGGCAATTCAGTCCACCGGCGCGGGCTTGACGTTCTCCCAACCCATCGTGCTTCAAGAGCGGCGAATCGGCACCCTGGTGCTTTTGTATAAAGCCGGTGAGGTCAGCCAGCGGCTGCGGCTGTATAGCGCAACGGTGCTGGCGGTTCTGCTGATGTCGAGTTTCATCGCGTTCCTTTTGTCATCCAGACTGAGCGCAATCGTCGCAACTCCCATCTTGAAGCTGGCCCATGCCGCCACGTCGGTATCCAGCACCAAAGACTACAGCGTTCGCGCGGAGAAAATGTCCGGCGATGAGCTAGGGGTGCTGGTAAATGCCTTTAATGAGATGCTGGCCGGCATCCAATCGCGCGACAACGAACTGCGCAAGGCGCTACTAGACCGGGAGGACGCGCTGGCAGAGGCCACCAAAGCGCGAAAGTTCCTGGAGACCACGCTGGCCAGCATCGGAGACGCGGTGATATCCACCGACATTGAGGGACGCATCGCCTTCGCGAACCCGGTGGCGCAATCGCTGCTCGGATTGAAGGAAGCAGACCTGGCCGGCAAGCATCTGGATGACGTATTCCGGATTGTCAACGAATTCACCCGCGCCGCGGTGGAAAGCCCGGTCGCAAAGGTATTGCGCCAGGGCGCCGTGGTTGGAATGGCGAACCATACTATCCTCATCGGGCGCGACAAAGCCGAAGTCCCCATCGACGACAGCGGCGCGCCGATTCGCGACGAGAGTGGAACCGTCTACGGCACGGTACTGGTTTTCAGGGATGTCTCGGCCCGCAGGAAGGCGGAAGCTACCACCCGTCTGCTGGCCGCCATTGTCGAATCGTCGGACGATGCCATCATCGGACACGATTTGAATGGGCTCTTCAGCAGCTGGAACAAAGGCGCGGAGAGAATATTCGGTTATGCCGCCGAGGAAACCATCGGTCATCCGACGTCACTGATCGCCAATCCTGAGAGCGGCGATGAGATGCCTGGGATCCTGGCACGTATCGGGAACGGGGAGCGATTCCCGCAGTATCAGACCACCCGGCGTACCAAGAGCGGCAAAGTGATCGACGTGGCGATCACCCTTTCGCCCCTCTACGATGAGTTCGGACGGATTGTGGGCGCCTCGAAAATCGCGCGCGACATAACCGAGCAAGTGCGGGCAGCGGATCGGCTGGCGCAAGCCAACGCCGCTCTGCAACGGTCGAATGCAGATCTGGCGCGCACCAACGACGATCTGGAACGGTTTGCTTTCGTGGCCAGCCACGACCTTCAGGAACCGCTGCGCATGATCACCGTGTATTCGCAACTTCTCATCAAAGCCTTTCCCGGCCAGCCCAGCGATGATACCCGCATGTTTATCGAGTATATTGTGGGCGGCACCAAGCGCATGCGAGAACTTCTGTCCGATCTGCTGGCTTACTCGGAAATCAGCGGGCAGCCGGAAGGGTCCACCTCGGCGGTGGACCTGAACGTGGTGCTGGAAAAAGTCACTGAGAATCTGAAAGCCTACATCGATGAGACCGGCGCTTCCATCACATCCGAGCCCTTACCGGTTTTGAAAGCCTATGAAGCGCATCTCTCGCCCTTGTTCCAAAACCTGATTGAGAACGCCATCAAATATCGCGGAACGGAGCCGCCTCGGATTCACATTTCCGTCCAAGCGCTGGAGGACCAATTCCAATTCGCCGTCGCCGACAACGGAATAGGCATCGAACCCGAATACCGGGAGAAAATCTTTGTCCCTTTCAAGCGTCTACATGGCAAGGACATCCCCGGCACCGGCATCGGGTTGGCCATCTGCCAGCGCGTGGTGGAACGATACGGCGGCCGGATTTGGGTAGAGTCCGAAGTGGGGCGCGGATCGACATTTATCTTCACCGTGCCTCTCTCCAGGAAGGAACATTGAGATGGAAGCGAATGGGCGGAAGATTCAGATCTTCGTGGTGGAAGACAACCCGGGCGACATTCAACTGCTGCGAATGGCGCTGGACACGGCCGACCTGGACTACGCGTTAACGGTGGTGAGCGACGGGCGTGAAGCGTTGGACTTCGTTCAACAACGTGGCAAATACGCGCACACTTCGCCGCCCGATCTCGCCATTCTGGATTTGAACCTGCCCAAGAACGACGGTCTGGAGATTCTGGCGGCGATGCGGGCGAATGGCGCATTCCAGGAAGTTCCGGTAGCGGTGCTCAGTTCCTCATCGTCGCCACGCGATCGCGCCGGAGTAGAGCGGTTCGGGATTGGGAGATTCATCGCTAAACCGCCCGATCTCGACGAGTATTTGAAAATCGGATTAATGATCAAAGAACTGTTGGCCGAGAAACACTCCGGCAGAAATTAGTCCGTTAGGCTCTAAACGTGCAACCTGTAACCGTTAGAAACTCATATCAGACACGTTGAGGCCGTGTAACTTCAGGGCTCATCACGCATCTACAGGACAGATGTTTGCGCATCGAGTGATTTAGATCGCCTCAACGCGCTGAATGCGATTCCCGCGGCGCGCGCGTGTTGAGGAGCCGTGCGATATTACGGCCTCGTGGCGCATCTACTCCGGCTTTCGGCTAATGAGGGTGGAGTGTGCTTTTACAAGATTTGAGAGGAGAAATAACTATAATGAAGTCGCTTTTGAACCGAATCCAGCCAATGGCAACAGCAGCAGTCCTGCTGACGGTATCCGCAGCGGTGTTTCCGCTGGCGGCCCAGACGTCTCCCACCACCACTAGCAGTACTTGCACCACCGCTCCAACGGGGCTGACCGCGCTTAATTTCGAACGCGCAATCACGCTGACAGATATTTTGACCACGCTAACCCCCAACCTGCCGGCTAACGAGCTCGCTTCGATCGCCGCCGGGGCGCAAGAACTTCGCGAAATTTTAGTCTACAATCCGCAGGCGGGAACATTGACATCCACGGTGTTTTTGGTGGCTGCGGGGGCGCCTCTGCCAACTCCCAATTTTAATTTCCAGACCGGCGTTATCCAGTCGACAACCATCAGCGTTAGCCAGATTCTCACCAGTTGCACTCCGTCTCCATCGCTCCTGATCATCGGGACGGTATCGCAGAGCACCGCGACCGGAATATATGGCAGCCTCACCGGTGCGCCAGCCGCTGTTTCCATCGGCTATACCACTGCGACTCCGCCGGCGATCGCCAATATCGCCGAAGTACTCGCCGGAGTAGTAGTGGATTACTCCGCTGCCGGAACCGGGACGTTGACTTTCCCGGTATCGACAGTGGTACCACCTGGCTCAACCGGTGGGATAAGTATTGTGGTTACCAGCCCCCAGCTCGGCACGCTGGCAAGCGGAACTAAAGTCATACAAGTCACCAATAACTTCTTGCTGCTGGATGCAAGCACCAGCACCGGCTCCGGCGCCTTGACATTCGCATGGACTTCGGTTGGTCAGCCGGTCAATTTCACCGGAACCCAAACACCGGGACAGATTCTGGTGACGTTCCCGAGCAAGGGAGACTTCACAATCATGCTTACCGTGACGGACCCGACTACAGGGACCACGCAAACGTTTAGCGTAATACTCGAGTACGTTTGACCTGACAGTTAGTTGGATGGGAGGGCAGCGGGCATCAACCGCTGCCCTTCTCTACGTCTGCCCGCCTGCCCCAATCCCGGATTGGTGGCACAATTGACCCTTCGCCGGGACAATCTGTCCAGCACCCACCTGCTTCGAACATTCCCCCATTGATTCTGCGCGTTTTCCGCTTTGGCCCTCCGGATGCTTAAGAGTCAAGTGTTATGCAGGCCTTCAACTTGAACGAGAAACTGGCAGCCGAACACCATCGGCTTCATAGTATGGAGCAGTGGCCCGACGGCCAACGCAAGGAAGCGGCCATCCGAGCCGTGGAATCCTCCCTGGATAGCTTGTCGCGCCATCCCGAGGTGTCACACGGAGCATTCGCCTGCATCGTCTGCGAAAATCGAAAGACCAACTTGAAGGTTTTGGAGCCTAGAGAGACACCGCGAGTTCGTCCCACCCTGGACAGCATCGAATCCCTGGAGCGCACTGGTTAACCGCGCACGGGTTAACGCAACCGTTCCAAGCCACTCACTCCAAATTACAATGACACTCGCCCCCTTCGCCGAACCTGTCGCCTCTCGTTCGCTTCGTCAGCGCTTAGCGCGGCGTATGGCGCTGGAGGCCCAAAATGAACGCACTGGCCGGTGGGGCCGCAAAGGCAAGTTTTCGGCCTGGTGCGAACGAACTTTTACCAAACCGCTCTTGAAGTACGGACTGGAATTGACCGGATTGTATCAGCACGGAGTGCGCAACGCCCTGAAGCCCGAAGTGCGGAATGTACGGCTGCACTTTCCCAATCTTCCGGCCGCGTTTCACGGGTTCAAGATTCTACAACTGGCGGACTTGCATATCGATGGAATGGACGGGTTGACCGGTGTTTTATCGGATATCCTTTGCGAGTTGGACGTGGACTTGTGTGTATTGACCGGAGACTACCGGTTTGAAATATCCGGACCCCACGAGCAAGTCTACCCGCGCATGAGTTCGATTCTCGCCAGTGTGCGCTCGAAGCATGGAATCTTCGGGATTCTGGGAAATCACGACGCATCGGAGATGGCGTTTCGATTCGAGAGAAACGGTGTACGGATGTTGATCAATGAAGCCGCCGAAATCGAAAAGGCCGGTGAATCGATCTGGCTGGCCGGAGTGGACGATCCTTATACTTACCGGTGCCACGATTTGGAAACCGCGCTGGCGGGCGTTCCCGAGGATGGTTTTAAGATTCTGCTTTCGCATACACCGGAGATGTACGCGGAAAGCGCGGCGCGCGGAATCGATCTTTACTTATGCGGCCACACCCATGCCGGACAGATTCGCCTGCCCGGCATCGGTCACTTGGTTCAGAACGCGGACTGCCCCAGGTCGTATGCCCATGGGCATTGGAAGCATGATCGAATGCACGGCTACACCAGCGCCGGTGTAGGCTGTTCCATGCTTCCGATCCGCTTCAACTGCCCGCCCGAGATCGTTGTGTTTGAACTCGCGCGCGAAAATTAGCCAGCGGCTAGAACAGCAGCTTCACCGCCAATTGAACGTTGCGGGGAGCGCCCGGACCAATGCCCGGTGCGCCGAAGTATACGTCATAGGTGGATCCGATTTGTCCTAAATTGCTGCCTTGGACATTGTTGCCAATCCCGTTGGAGTAGTCCACGAAATTGAAGATGTTGAAGATCTCTGCCCGGAACTGAAGCCGGGCGCGCTCGGTGATCGGGAAGTTCTTGAATATCGAGAAATCGATCTGTTTCGTGCCGGGACCGTAAAACTCATTGCGCCCCTCATTGGAGTAGGTGCCCTGAGCCGGAACCGCGAAGGCTGCTGGATTGAAATAGTAATAGGTACTTGTTGCCCGGTTCGAGGCGGGAACATTCGCGAAGGGGTTGCCCACCACCTCAGCGCGGTCACTGTACTCGGAGGTGCCGCTGGAATCGATCCCGGAACCCACGGTGAAAGGCGTGCCGGTGAAGAACGAGAACAAGGCGTTCAACTGCCAGCCGCCTAAGAGAAGTTTGTACTTGGTGGGTTGCGGAACCGAATAAGTCAGGAACATGGAAAACGAATGCCGGATATCGTAATCCGAATTGCCGTAATCGCACTGCAGGCAATAGCTGTTCTGCGGAATGATGTGGCGGGCATAGGACAGATCGTCCAGCGAGTGCCCGTAGGTGTAGCTGAGCTTGGTAGTGAAGCCGTGGAAACTGGTGGTCCGAACGGACGCAATCAGGCTGTTGTAGTTGGCATTGCCGACGGACTGCACTTCATTGATGGCATAGAGGTTGGGAAATTGGCTGTAATAGGGCCGCGAGGTCTGGTTGTCAGGGGCGCCTTGAGGGATCTGATTGATATCCACCGTGTCCGGCAAGTGGTGGCTCAAGCTGCCCGAATAGCCCACCTCCACCACCACATCCTTGGCAGCCTGGTATTGAATGTTGAGGTTGGTATTCATGCTGTAGCCGGTGATGAAATGCTGGCTGACGGAGAACCCGCCGAATGGGCCGGATGTTTCGCTAGTCGCAAAGATGGGAGCGCCGGCCACGATGCTGATCGGCGCCGGGTTCGCCAGATGCAAAACCGGGTCCGGTCCACCGATGTTGCCATTGATTCCCGAGCCGGCGCCGTTGGACGCACCGCTATCGCCGAAGTAGGAGATGTTGGGGACTTGATAGAACATGCCCCAGCCGCCGCGGATCACCATCTTACCGCCGGCCTTGGGTTGAAAAGCGAATCCGAAGCGCGGAGCGAAATCATGATGATCGCCAGGCCACAAAGTGTTGAGGCCGTGTGTTCCTACGTATGTTATGCCGCCGTCAGCGGGGATGAAAGTGGAGATAAGATCCTTCGGATTATGGATGGGGCTCTGATACACCCAGTTCAATCCATAATTCAGGGTCAGCTTAGGAGTGACTTTCCAACTGTCCTGGGCGAAAACGTCGCCTCCGTTGAGGTTGTAAATACGCTGCTGGGGGCCGTAGGCGATAGTCGCATTGCCGGCAGCGACACGGAGAGCCAGGAAATCCGAGAGCGCGTTGAGTGAGCTAGCCAGCGGATTGCTGCCGAAGCCCCAGCTGTCGTTCGGGTTCGCAGTGGCAAATGGCCCTTGCGAACCGTTAAAGCTGAATGTGCCGGGCGCGTCCGAATCATAGAACACATCCAGGCGTGAATAGCGATAATCGCCGCCAAAGCGGAACTGATGGGATCCCACGGTGTAGGTGAAGGTCTGATCGATGTGGCCCGTG
>Ga0302177_10003234_pt1 | contig 11428 bp, 10 predicted proteins | sample I_Palsa_E1_2_FD_198780 | JGI IMG/M metagenome (GOLD analysis project Ga0302177, IMG submission 198780) | Peat permafrost microbial communities from Stordalen Mire near Abisko, Sweden - I_Palsa_E1_2 | ecosystem: Environmental > Terrestrial > Soil > Palsa > Peat permafrost | place: Sweden... | reverse complement strand
CACTTCGAAGTCGGCCTGCACAGCCTCGTTGGTGACTTCCTCGACCTGGCTGAGCTGCTCGGCGCTCAGCGCGCCCTGCCGGTTGAAGTCGAACCGCAGGTAGCCCGGCCGGTTCAGCGAACCGGCCTGAACGGCATTGGGACCCAACACCTGTCGAAGGGCGGCGTGCACCATGTGGGTTCCCGAGTGCCCCTGGGTGGCACCCTTGCGCCAGTCGGGATCCACGGCCGCGACCACGGTGTCGCCCTCGACGAACTCTCCGGACTCCACGTTGACGCGGTGCACCCACAAGGTTTTGGCGATCTTCTGCACGTCGGTGACAGCGGCTCTGGCGCTCTCGCTGGAGCCGGTGCCACTGATGCTGCCGGTGTCGGCGACCTGCCCGCCCGACTCGGCGTAAAGCGGGGTGCGGTCAAGCACCAGTTCGACGCGGTCGGCACCCGTGGACTCCTCGGTACCGTGCGCCACCACCGGCACCCGCTTGCCGTCTACGAAGATGCCCAAAATCCGTGCCTGCGAAGTTAATTCGTCGAATCCGGTGAATACGGTGGGGCCGGCGTCAACCAGCTCGCGGTACGCCGTCAGGTCGGCGTGCGCGTGCTTGCGCGCTGCGGCATCGGCTTTCGCGCGGCGGCGCTGCTCGGCCATCAGTTCCCGGAACCCGAGTTCGTCCACTTGCAGGTCCGCTTCGGCGGCCATCTCGAGGGTCAGCTCGATCGGGAATCCGTAGGTGTCATGCAGGGTGAAGGCATCCGTGCCGGACAGCACGGTCGCGCCGGATGACTTGGTGGCATCGGCCACCTCTTCGAAGAGCCGCGAACCCGATTGCAGCGTCCGGTTGAACGCGGTCTCCTCGGCGACGGCGATCCGGTTGATCCGGTCGAAGTCGGCGACCAGTTCCGGATACGACGGGCCCATCGCGTCACGGACGGTGACCATCAGCTCGCCGACGATCGGACCGTCGATGTCGAGCAACTTGGCCGAGCGGATCACCCGCCGAAGCAGCCGGCGCAGCACGTAGCCGCGGCCGTCGTTGCCCGGGCTGACGCCGTCCCCGATCAGGATGGCCGCGGTGCGGCTGTGGTCGGCGATGATCCGGTAACGCACGTCGTCGGCGTGGTTGCCAGCGTCATAACCGCGGGGCGCACGCCGCGCCACCGCGTCGATAGCCGGACGCAGCAGGTCGGTTTCGTAGACGTTGGACACGCCCTGCAGCAGGAACGCGACCCGCTCGACACCCATGCCGGTGTCGATGTTCTTGCGCGGCAACGGACCCAGGATTTCGAAGTCGTCTTTGCTGGTGCCCTCGCCGCGTTCGTTCTGCATGAACACGAGATTCCAGATCTCGATGTAGCGGTCCTCGTTGGCTTCCGGGCCACCGTCGATGCCGAACTCGGGACCACGGTCGTAGTAGATCTCCGACGACGGGCCGCACGGCCCGGGAATGCCCATCGACCAATAGTTATCGGCCATGCCGCGGCGCTGGATACGTTCGATCGGCAGGTCCGCGATCTCCCGCCACAACTGCACGGCTTCGTCGTCGTCGAAATAGACTGTGGCCCAGAGCCTTTCCGGATCAAGCCCATATCCGCCGTCGTCGACGTTATTGGTCAGCAATGTCCAGGCCAACTCGATGGCCTCGCGCTTGAAATAGTCGCCGAACGAGAAATTGCCGGCCATCTGGAAAAACGTGTTGTGCCGGGTGGTGATCCCGACTTCGTCGATATCGGGCGTGCGAATGCATTTCTGAATGCTGGTGGCCGTCGGATACGGCGGGGTGCGCTGGCCGAGGAAGAACGGCACGAACTGCACCATGCCGGCGTTGACGAACAGCAGGTTGGGGTCGTCGAGAATCACCGAGGCACTCGGTACCTCGGTATGGCCCGCGTTCACGAAATGATCGAGGAACCTCTTCCTGATCTCGTGTGTCTGCACTTTTCCGCTTCCTCTTGATTTCGGCCTACCCGGCCGGTATCAGCCTATTTCGACCGCATCACAGTACCGGTCCCGCTGTGCCGCCTGATCACGCGACAAAGCTGACCGCGGTTAACCCTGGAGGAACGACAAACGCACCGAGCGCCGCGGGTTGTCCCGGTTCAAGTCGACCAGCACCACGCTTTGCCAGGTGCCCAGCAACGGCTCCCCCGCCTGCACCGGCACGGTGATCGACGGGGCCACGATCCCAGGCAGCACATGATCGGCGCCGTGGCCGAACGATCCGTGCGCGTGCCGGTAGCGGTCATCGCGCGGCAGCAACCGCTCCAGGGTGTCCACGAGGTCGTCATCGGAACCGGCGCCGGTCTCGATGATCGCCACCCCGGCCGTCGCGTGCGGGACGAAGACGTTGCAGAGTCCGTCGCCCCGCGGAAAACAGAACGCGCGCAGTGACTCGGTCAAATCGACGATACGGCGACGCGCGGTATCCACATCCAGCACATCGCTATCCACCTGACCAGCCTACGGGGCATGGTCGGTGACCTGCCATCTCAAGCTGTCGATCCCAAATAGGCACACCCGCATTTGCCCATTGCCACGAGTAATTCGGCGGAGGAAGGTGTTGGTTGAACCGGTGGCGCCACCGGGGCGCTGCCCCGAGAAGGAAAGGGGTGGATCATGTACGCGCGCTCTACAACTATCCAGGCGCAGTCATCGTCCATCGACGCCGGAGTTGCGCACATTCGCGATGCCGTCATGCCAAGACTTCAGGAGGTCGACGGCTGTGTTGGCTTGTCGTTGTTGGCCGACCAGCAGACCGGCCGGTGCATAGTGACCACCGCGTGGGAAACCGAAGAGGCAATGCATGCCAGCGCCGAGCCAACCCGGCCGATTCGGGATCAAGCCGCGCAGGCCTTCTGCGGCGTCGGCAGCCCGACGATCGAAGAGTGGGAGATCGCGGTGCTGCACCGTGATCACCGCTCGGGTGAGGGCGCCTGCGCTCGGGCCACGTGGGTCAAGTTGCCACCAGATCAACTTGACGAGGGCATCGAGTTTTACAAGACGTCCGTTCTGCCCGACCTCGAGGCACTCGAGGGATTCTGCAGCGCCAGCCTGCTGGTGAATCGTGCATCCGGACGCGCCGTGTCCAGTGCGTCATTCGACAGCCTCGAGGCGATGAATCGCAATAGAGGGCCGGCAACAGCGCTCAAGAACGCGAAGACAGCCGAAGCGGGCGCCGAAGAGCTCGACGACTGCGAGTTCGAGCTCCGGCTCGCCCATCTGCGGGCACCCGAGCTGGTCTGATCGACGATTAGGGGGAGACCGGCCGAACCGAGAGAGTCGGTGTCGGCCAGTATTTCCTTGTGCCAATTGCGAACAAAGGCACCGGCTTTGTCCATTGCCATAGCCACCCCGCCAGAGGAAGGTGGTTAGTGGAACCGGTGGCGCCATGGGCGCTGCCCCCGAGCAAGGAGGGCTTGTGTACGCGCGCTCTACCACTATCGAGGCGCAACCGTCGTCCATCGACGCCGGGATCGCGCACGTTCGAGATGTAGTCATGCCCGCACTCGAAAAAGTCGACGGCTGCCTTGGCATGTCGTTGTTGGTCGACCGTGGCTCTGGTCGTTGCATTGCGACCAGCTCGTGGGAGACCGAACAGGCGATGCGTGCGGGCGCCGAGCGGATACGACCGGTTCGCGATCAAGCCGCGGGGGCGTTCGGCGGTAGCCCAACGGTCGACGAATGGGAGATCGCGGTGCTGCACCGAGACCACCCTTCCCGTCCGGGTGCCGGCGTGCGAGCCACCTGGCTCAAGGTGCGGCCGGACCAATTCGACCGGGCCATCGAGTTTTACCGGGAGTCGGTGCTGCCCGCGATCGAGGACCTCGAAGGCTTCTGCAGCGCGAGCCTGATGATCGACCGCACGTCCTGGCGGGCGGTGTCATCGTCGACGTTCGACAGCCTTGAGGCCATGCAGCGCAACGAGGAACGCGCCCGCTCACTGCGTACCACACGGCTTCGCGACCTCGGCGCCGACCAGTTCGACGTCGGCGAGTTCGAACTGGCCATCGCTCACCTGCGGGTGCCCGACCTGGTCTAACGCTTTCTGCGTCGCCGAGATGATCTCGGCGGAGCGTTGCTACTAGGCCTTGGCGGTGGGCAGCAGCGCATTCATCTCGTCGTCGGTGAAGTTTTTCATAGGCCCCCCTTGATCAGCGCGGCGCGTTCCAGGGTCGCCTGGGCCATCTTGACGTGGGCCGCGTCGACCAGCACGCCGTTGACGCCCACCGCGCCCAGACCCTTCTGCTCGCCTTCGCGGTAGGCCGCGAGGTTGCGCTCGGCGAGCGCGATCTCCGCGTCGGTTGGCGCGTAAACCCGGTTGGCGACGTCGATCTGGGTCGGGTGGATCGCCCACTTGCCGGTATAGCCCATCAGCGCGGCCCGCCGCGCATCTCGCTCGTAGCCCGCCAAGTTGCCGTAGTCGGGGTACGGCGCGTCGATCGCGTCGATGCCGGCGATGCGGGCCGCGACGATCACCTTGTTACGGGCATAGGCCCAGAAGTCGCCGGGATATTCGCCCAGCGGGTCGAAGTTGGTGTCCACCCGCGCGCCCTGGGACAGCGAGAAGTCGCCGACACCGAAGATCAGCGCGTCCAGTCGCGGGCTGGCGGTGGCGATCTCCTCGGCGTTGGCCAGTCCCTCGACCTCTTCGATGAGCACCTCGAGGCGGATCTGGCGGGACAAACCGAGCTTGGCCTCCAGCTGGGTGAGCAGTACGTCGACCCACCAAACATCGCGGGCCCGAAGCGCTTTCGGGAGGATGATCGTGTCGAGGTTCTCTCGGGCGCCGGTGACGACCTCGACGATGTCGTCGTGGCACCACTGGGTGTCCAGGCCGTTGATGCGGATCGCCCGCACGGTACGTCCCCAGTCGAGTTCGTTGAGCGCCTTGACGGCTTTGCCGCGGGCCGCCTCCTTGTGCGCGGGCGCGGTGGCGTCCTCGAGGTCTAGGAAGACCAGGTCGGCCTCCGACGCTGCGGCGCGGGCGAACATGTGGTCATTGGCCGCGGGCACCGCAAGTTCCGAGCGGCGCAACAGCGAGGTCATCTACCGAGCTCCTCTCACAGCACACCCCGAGTATGCAGGTCGTCGATGTCGCCGCCGGCCAGGCCGAGCAGCTCGCCGTACACCTCGGCGTTGTGCTCACCGATCCGCGGGCCCAGGTGTTGCACGCGACCGGTCGCACCGGAGAAGCGGGGCACCGGAGCCTGGACGGTCATCGCGCCCAGTTCGTCGTCGCCGACTTTGACGAAGACTTCGCGGTGCGAAAGCTGCTCGTCGGCAAGCAGATCGGTGATGTCGTAGACCGGTGCGGCGGCCACCTCGGCGGCGTCGAAGATGTCCATCGCCTCGGCCAGCGTCTTGGTGGCCACCCAGTCGGCGACCACCTGGTCCACCTCGCGGGCCCGCGCCAGCCGGCGCTGCGGGTCGGAGAAGTCGGCGTCGTCGACCAGGTCGGCGCGCCCGATCGCGCGAAACACCCTCAGCGCCAACTGCGGTGAGCTGCCCGACATCGCCAGCCAGCGATCGTCGGCGGTGCGGTAGGTGTTACGCGGCGCCGAGATGTCCCAGCGGTTGCCCGCCCTGGTCGGCACCAGGCCGAGCTGGTCGTAGCCCAGCAGCGTCTGCTCCAGCAGCCGCGCCAGCGGGTCGATCAGGTTGATGTCGATCAACTGCCCTGGGGCGCCGTGCACGTCGCGGTGGTAGAGCGCCATCATCACCGCGTAGGCGGCGTTGAGCGAAGCCACGCCGTCGGCAAGCATGAACGGCGGCAACGTCGGCGGTCCCCCGGCCTCGCCGGTGATGTTGGCGAAGCCACTCATCGCCTCGCCCAGCGTGCCGAACCCGGGCCGTTCGCTTTTCGGCCCGGTCAGCCCGTAGCCGGTGATGTGCAGCATCACGATCTTGTCGTTGACCGCGCGCAGCGCCGGGTAGTCCAGGCCCCATTTGCGCAGGGTCGCCGGCCGCGTGTTGACGATCACCACGTCGGCGTGTGCGACCAGCTGCCGCAGCAACGCCTGGCCTTCGGCCACGCGAAGGTTTAGGGTGATCGATCTCTTGTTGCGCGACAACGACTTCCACATCAGACCGACGCCGTCGACCTGGTTTCCCCAGGTGCGAATCGGATCGCCGCCGTCGGGCTGCTCGATCTTGATGACGTCGGCGCCGAACTCGCCGAGATACGTGGCGGCCAGTGGCGCGGCGGCCAGTGTCGCCACGTCGAGAACCCGGATGCCTTCGAGCATCATGCTCCGACGGGCGCGCAGGCCGGTCGTTGCAACCCGAGGTGATCGCGCAACGTCGATCCGCTGTAGGAGTCGCGGAACAGACCACGGTGCTGCAGTTCCGGAATCACCATCCGCACCACGTCTTCGAAGGCGCCGGGCAGATGCGTTGCGGCCAAGACGAACCCGTCGCAGGCGCCGCCATTGAACCACTCCTCCATCTGATCGGCGACCTGTGTTCCGGTGCCGACGAAGCGCGGGCCCTGCAGCAGGGTGGCTCGGTGGCCGGCCAGATCGCGCAGGGTGATCTTGTCGCCGATGTGGGCGCGCAGGTTCTGCACCAGCCCGCGAATTCCCGACACCGATTCGGTGAGCTCATCGGTGATCGGGTCGTCGAGGTCGTGTTTGGCGAAGTCGTAGTTCATCAACTCCGAGAGTAGGGTCAGCGACGCCATCGGGTGCACCAGGTCGTTGAGGAAGACCTGTTCGCGTTCTTTGGCATGGTCCTCCGACTCGCCGACGACGGCGTAGGCCATCGGGCAGAGCTTAACCGACTGCGGGTCGCGGCCTGCGGCGTCGATGCGCTCTTTCTGGTCGGCGTAGTGGCTGCGGGCGACTTCGATGCCCGGGTCGCCGGTGAAGATCAAATCGGCCCAGCGCGAAGCGAATTCACGACCACGACCAGACGACCCGGCCTGGATCAGCACCGGCCGCCCCTGCGGGGGGCGCGGCACGGTCAGCGGTCCGCGCACCGAGAAGAACTCGCCTTGGTGGTTCAGCTCGTGCACCTTGTCCGGGTCGGCGTAGATGCCGTTGACCCGGTCGTGCAAGATGGCGTCGTCTTCCCAGGTGTCCCACAACCCGACGGTGGCTTCGAGGAATTCCTCAGCCCGGTCGTAGCGGGCGTCGTGGCCCAAATGTGTTTCCAGGCCGAAGTTCTGGGCCTCGCTGTCGTTGACCGAGGTGACGATGTTCCAGGCCGCCCGGCCGCGGGACAGGTGATCGAGCGTGGCGAAGGTGCGCGCGATGTGGAACGGCGTGTAATAGGTGGTCGAACCGGTCGCGCCCAGGCCGATGTGCGACGTCGCCTGCGCGAGCACACCCAACACGATGGACAGGTCCAGCTTCACCGGGCGCGCGCCGTATTTGACGGCATCGGCGACCGAGCCGCCGTAGATGCCGGGCATGGCGAGCCGATCGTCGAAGAACATCAGGTCGAAACAACCTTCTTCGAGTTGCCTGCCGATCTTGGCGTAGTACGAGGCGTCGAGGTAACCGTGCTCGGTGGCGGGGTGGCGCCACGAGCCCGCGTACACCGAGGTGCTGCCGGCTTGCATGAAAGCGACGAGTGCCATCTGTCGTGAAGTCATTACTGATGTTTAGCATCTGATATATTAGATTTCAAGTGCGAGATACCCAACACCCCTAAGGTCACGTCATGGCCCCGAACGACGGCGTCGATATCGCCGGGACGGTGCGCGAACGCGCCGCGCGCGAGCTACGCGATCGCATCCTCACCGGTGCGCTGCCAGCCGGCACCCGGCTCGACCTCGACGCGATCACCAAGGAATTCGCCACCAGCCGCACCCCCGTGCGCGAAGCCCTGCTGGAGCTGTCCTACGACGGGCTGGTGCGCGTCGCGCCGCGCAGCGGCATCACGGTGATCGGCATGAGCCCCGAGGACGTGCTCGACAGCTTCACGATTCTGGGCGTGCTGACCGGTCAGGCCGCCGCGTGGGCCGCCGAACGGGTCACCGACGACGGCATCGAGCGCCTGCGGACGCTGGCCACCGACGTCGAGGCCTGCGCCGGCGAAGGCGCGATCGTCGACGCGAATTGGAACTTTCACCGCGAGATTCACCGGGCTTCCCATTCGCGACGGCTGATGGCGCAGATTCGTCAGGCCGTCCGGGTGGTCCCCTCTAACTTCTTCGCGATGTTCCCCGAGCATGAGCACAACGCGCTGGAGGAGCACGAGGCGCTGGTGGCCGCGCTCGCCGATCGAGACGTCGACAAGGCCCGTCACATCGCCGAACGCCACCTGCTAGACGCGGGTCGGTCGCTGGCCGACTGGTTGAAACATGCGGATCCCGGCAGCACCATAAACAACAGCAGTCACTGAGGGTGGGATAGACACTTTTCCGAAATCGCATCACGGGCGATATCACCGCCCGCCCGGATCAGCGCGCGATATCGCATATGCAGTCGTTTGCGAAGACCGTCTCGTAGTCCGATGCTGGTACTCGTGTGACCGGTGTTGCGAATCGCGCCGTGTCTGCGCTGCAGTAGCCGAGCGCCTGATCTTGTTCGATCGCGGCACGACCTGGTCTACCAGGCATACCGTCACCTCCATGAAGCGAGGATTGGCCCGGCTGGCAGCGACCGTGCTGTTACCCGGCGGTTTGGCGCTGGCCGCTCTCGGGCTGGGTGCAGGACCCGCCCAGGCCTACAAATACGGACCATTCCAGTGGTGCCCCGGGCAAGCCATGCCCAATGACCCACCGCGGGCGGATACGGACCTGGTGTGGGACATGGGTGTCTGCCACACCTACTACTTCGAATACGACGTGCGGACGAAGGCTCCGGCCCATTACTGGGAGGGGCCCAATTTGTTTCCGACGCCGATCCCGCCGCCTCCTCCGCCGGCGAATCCGCCGAATATCGCCCAGCAGTGCCCGGGACTCGTACCCTTCGTCAACTGCTTGCCCGGCCTTTAGCCGCGCTTGCGCCGAATGATCGCGCGCAGCTTCTCCAACCGGGTGCCGATGTCGCGCTCGGCGCCGCGGCCAGTGGGCCGGTAGTAGTCGACACCGACGACCTCGTCCGGCGGATACTGTTGCGGGACAACGCCATCCGGGTCATCATGCGAGTATTTGTAGCCCTGAGCGTTCCCCAGCGCCGCGGCGCCCGAATAGTGCCCGTCGCGCAGATGCGGCGGCACCAGACCCGCCTTGCCCGCTTTGATGTCGGCCATCGCGGCGCCCAGCGCCGTGGTCACGGCGTTCGATTTGGGTGCGGTCGCCAGGTAAATGGTGGCGTGCGCCAGCGTCAGCTGGGCTTCGGGCAGGCCGATCAGTTGTACGGTCTGCGCCGCCGCGACCGCGGTCTGCAACGCGACCGGGTCGGCCATCCCGATGTCCTCGCTGGCCAGGATCATCAGCCGGCGCGCGATGAATCGCGGGTCCTCGCCGGCGACCAGCATCCGGGCCAGGTAGTGCAGTGCGGCGTCGACGTCCGAGCCGCGCACGGACTTGATGAAGGCGCTGATCACGTCGTAGTGCTGATCGCCGTCTCGGTCGTAGCGGACCGCGGCCTTGTCCAGCGACTGCTCGATGACCTCGACGGTGACCTGCTCCCCCGCCTCGGCCGCCACTTCCAGCGCGGTCAACGCGCGGCGGGCGTCGCCGGCCGCCAATCGGACCAGCAGGTCGATGGCCTCCGGCGTCACCGGGATCCGGCCGCCCAGGCCACGGGGATCGTCGATCGCGCGCTGCACGACCGCGCGGACGTCGTCGGAGGACAACGGCTGCAGTTGCAGGATCAGCGACCGCGACAGCAGCGGCGCGACGACGGAGAACGAGGGATTCTCCGTCGTCGCCGCCACCAAAAGCACCACCCGGTTCTCCACGGCGGCCAGCAGCGCGTCCTGCTGGGTCTTGGAAAAGCGGTGCACCTCGTCGATGAACAGCACGGTCTGCTCGCCGTGCGCGGCGGCGCGTCGCGCGGTGTCGATCACGGCGCGGACTTCCTTGACGCCGGCCGACAGCGCCGACAGCGCCTCGAACCGGCGTCCCGTGGCCTGCGAGACCAGGGATGCCAGCGTCGTCTTACCGCTGCCAGGCGGGCCGTAGAGGATGGCCGACGCCATACCCGAACCCTCGACCAACCGCCGCAGTGGCGAACCGGGTTGCAGCAGGTGATCCTGTCCGACCACCTCGTCGAGACTGGCCGGGCGCATCCGCACCGCCAGCGGCGCGCCGGCAGACCCGCCGTGCGCGCCCTCGCCAAGTCCGGCCGCGTCGGGGACGTCGAACAGACCGTCGGACACGGTGTCAGGCATACCACGTCAGCACGACACGCGGCGCGCAGTGTGAGCTCTCAGCGCCGCCGCCGAATACTTGCTAAGTTCTCGAAAGCGCACGCCCGGACAACTCCCAACGACGAGGCAGGAGCGGCTATGAGCCACCCTCCGGAGCACCCCGGCAACCCACACGACCCGTACGGGGGTAACCCCAATCCGGGCGACTACCCGCCGCCACCCGGTTACGGACCTCCGCCTGGACCGCCACCGGGGTATGGACCACCCCCAGGGCAGCCGCAGCCCGGCTACGGACCGCCTCCGGGGTATGGCGCACCCCCGCCGCCTCCCGGCTACGGGCCGCCGCCGCAGCCCGGCTACGGGCCTCCCCCCGGCTACCCGCCGCCACCCGGCTACGGACCCCCTCCCGGCTATCCGCCGGCTCCGGGCTACGGTCCGCCGCCCGGGTCGGGGTTCAGCATCGGCGAAGCGTGGGCATGGGCGTGGAATAAGTTCAAGAAGAATCTTGGGCCGCTGATCCTCGCGGCGCTGGTATACGGCGTGATCGGAGTGGTCGTGCATGGCCTGGTGTTCGTGCTGCTGGGTGGCGCCACGGCCGACACCACGAACGTCGACGGCGATTACGGCGCGTCATTCCAGGCCGGTCTGGGCACGGTCGGCACGCTGGTGCTGTCCATCGTGTCGTTCGTCTTCGGGATCTTCGTGCAGGCCGGGTTCCTCTCCGGCGGGCTCGACCTCGCTGATGGCAGGCCGGTCACCGTGGGCTCGTTCTTCAAACCGCGCAACTTCGGCACGGTGGTTCTGGCCGGCGCGCTGCTCAGTGTGATCAGCGCGGTCCTGGATCTGCTGTCGCTGCCCGGCTTCTTGTTCGCGTTGTTGTCGTTCGTGTTGATCGCCGTCTTCACGTTCTTCGCGCTGTTCACGATCGCGTTTGCGACAGATCGCGGGCTTGCCCCCATCGATGCGCTCAAGGCCAGCTTCAGCACCGTACGGGCGCATGTCGGCGAGACGCTGCTGTCTTTCCTGGTACAGGGTCTGCTGGTAGTGGCGGGCTTTTTCGCCTGCGGCATCGGCATTCTCGCGACCGGCCCGATCGCGCTGCTGATCCAGGTGTACACCTACCGTCGGCTCTCCGGAGGACCGATCGCGCCGGCGACGCACTAGGGCC
>Ga0302177_10003233_pt1 | contig 11429 bp, 9 predicted proteins | sample I_Palsa_E1_2_FD_198780 | JGI IMG/M metagenome (GOLD analysis project Ga0302177, IMG submission 198780) | Peat permafrost microbial communities from Stordalen Mire near Abisko, Sweden - I_Palsa_E1_2 | ecosystem: Environmental > Terrestrial > Soil > Palsa > Peat permafrost | place: Sweden: Abisko... | reverse complement strand
CCCGCGCTGACGGCGAGCACCTACCAACTGTTCACCGTGTCGCGCTACGGCGAGATCATCAGCCTGGTCGACGGATACGTACTGCAAAGCCTCGGCAACGGCAAGACGCCGGCATTCGTCGATCCCGCACCGGACCCGATCGGCTGGGAGTCGACGACGTTCAGATACGACCCCGCGGCGGGGCTTGAACCGCGCGGTGGCGGAGCCGGCATCATCGCGCTGCGCGGGGAGCCATCACTCGGCTTGATCGAGGCCGGGCCGCCGGTGATGTACAGTCCACTCGTCTCTCCGGCGGGTGGCAATCAGGTGTGGAAACTCGTCGGCCCGGCCGACAGCATCTTTGGCGAACACACCGATCTCGCGCGCCAGTTCTTTGCGAATCCCGCTCCGCTGCCTGGCCATGCCGCCGCCGGGGCTGCGCCGGACGCGGCCACGACCGCACTCACCGCGCAGCTCGACAAGACCACGAAAGTCATCTTGACCCTCGTTACGGGTATTCTCGATATCGTGGCGGGGATCTCCGTCGGCAGCATCTCGAGTGGCGCGGTAACGCGGCTGTCCGTGATCTTGCTCGGCGAGGCAAATCTCGCCAACAAGATCGCGGTCATCATGGGCGGCACGTGCAGCGTCGCGAGCATCATCGGCGTCGCCGATGCGATCACGAAAGCGCATCTCTGGTACAAGCTCTTCGATTTGCTGCTGCCGAGCAGCTTCTGGGGCTGGACGCTAACGATCTTGAAACTCGGCGTGACGATCGCATCCTACGTGATCGGCGTCGGAGTCGCGATCACGGGCGCGAAGATCGCACTCGTCGTCGCACAGATCCTCTATATCATCAAGTCCGACGCCGCCGAGTCGATGCGAGAAGCAAGGCTCATCGCAGCGCACGCACGCCGGCTGCAAAGCGCGCCCCACTAGCCGAGTATGGCCACAGCCACATTCGGAGTCATAGCCACGTATTTACCGCTGCATCTGATATCAGTCGATGAAGATGTCCTCGGCTAGCGGGGTGCCCGGCGAGACCGCGTAGGCGGCGAAATCGGGGGCGCCTTCGGCGCGTAAGACGTCCTCGTCGATGAAGGTGTTGCCGGTGCAGGTGCGCGCGTCGCGGGTGAGGATCGCGTAGGCTGCGTCGGCGACGATCGCCGGCGTGCGCGAGGCACGGATCATCGCCTCGCCGCCGAGCAGGTTCTGTACGGCGGCAGTCGCGATCGTCGTCCGGGGCCAGAGGGCGTTCGCGGCGATCCCGCGGTCGCGCAGCTCGGCGGCGAAGGCCAGCGTCAGCAGCGTCATCCCGTACTTCTTGAAGGTGTAGGCCGGCGCGCCCGCGAGCCACTTCGATTGCAGCGCGATCGGCGGCGAGAGCGTCAGGATGTGTGGCGAGCGCCCGGCCTTGGCGGAAACCTCGAGGTGCGGCAGCGCGGCCCGGGTCACCAGGTACGTCGCGCGCGGTCCGACCGATGTCATGAGATCGAAGGCCTTGGCGTCGACCTGCGCCAGACCGCCGAGCCGGATCGCGCTGGCGTTGTTGACGACGACGTCGATCCCACCGAAGCGCGCGACGCCGGCTGCGACGGCCTGCGCGATCTGCTCGTCGGAGCGCACGTCACAGGCGACGGCCAGCGCGTGCCCTCCGGCAGCCTCGATCTCCGCCGCCGCGGTGAAGATCGTCCCGGGCAGCTTGGGGTGCGGCTCGGTCGTCTTCGCGGCGACGATGACGTTCGCTCCGTCGCGGGCGGCACGGAGCGCGATCGCTAGACCGATGCCGCGGCTCGCACCGCTGACGAAGAGGGTCTTGCCGCCCAAACTCACCCGCGCGTGCCGCGTTGGAAGAAGGCTGCCATCACGGCGCGCGCCTCGGCCGACTGCACGCGTTCCTCGAACACCACGCCCTCGCGCGCGATCGCCTCGACGATCGCCGCGCGGTCGTGGTGCAAGAGGCGCTTCGTCGCGCGCACCGAGCCGCGCGGCTTGGCGGCGACCGCGCGCGCGGCCGCCTCGGCGACGGTGTCGAGTTCGTCGTCGGCGACGATCTTGGTGATGAGACCGTCGCGTTCGGCCTGTGACGCGTCGATCGGCTCGCCCAGGAACAGCGCGGCGCCGGTGCGCGCGTTGCCGAGCAGCCGCGGCAGGAGTACCGACGAGCCGGCCTCGGGGACGATCGCGAGGTCGACGAAGGGGAGCCGGAAGCTCGCCGAGGGCGCGGCGTAGACGAGGTCGGCGTGCAGCAGCATCGTCGTGCCGATCCCGACCGCGGCGCCACGCACCGCGACGACGAGCGGGACGTCGGTCGTCGCGAGACCGAGCAGGAACCGGATCGCCGGCGCGTCGCCGCCGGCGGGTGGCCGCTCGAGGAAGTCGCGCAGGTCGTTCCCGGCGCAGAACGTCGGCCCTTGCGCGGTGATCAGCAGCGCGCCGACGTCGGCGTCCGCCGCCGAGGTGACCGCGTCGGCGAGCACCTCGTACATCGCGCGCGTCACGGCGTTTTTCTTGTCGGGCCGGTCGAGGACGACGTGCCGCACCCCGTCGCGATCCGTCACGGTGATGCCGAGTGAGGTCATCCTCGCCTCTCCGCCCGCCGTCAGACGTTTCCTGCTCGCGAGCGGCGGATCCCATCCGACGCTTGCTTTCGAACACTGCCGTGGTCGCGGTCGGGACGCGATTCAGACAAACCCGCATCCTCTCGTACGCAGGCCCGGTCGCTCGGCTCTTATCAGCGGCTTGGACATTGGGCCAGGGCGATGCAGAATCGCGAGGCCGTGCGTCGTGACGTTTGTTCGCGAAAAGCGTCGGGTGTTACCGACCCCTAGATGCATTGCGCGCACTTCTTCAACTGCACACACGCGGTGGGCGGAATTTTACCGGCAAGACCGGCAATCCCACCGAAGGGGCTGACTCGCAAGGCCAAGAAGCCGTGATCCGGCCTAGCACTTTGCGGGAGGGCGAAATGGCTGCAAACTTCGGCTGGGAGCAAGCGGAGAACCGGATAAAGAAGGCCGCCCAGAACGCCCTGGAAGATGTCGGCTACATTCTGTATACGCGACGGCTAAATCTCGATAAGGGGCAAGAGCAACTCGCTGCGGAGGCCTCGAAGGTAATGGGCCAACCTGAAGCGATTCGTCAGGCCCACATTTCTATGCTGGAAGATGGCAAACTGCAGGGTCCGTTCAAGAATCAAGGCTACGGCGCGATTGATGCAGTACTCGAGGCGCTCGACTGGCGCGGAGATCGTGCGTACATGCGTCACATGTTGCATGAGTTCGCGCGCGTAGTCTAGGGTCGTGAAAAGAACGCCGCATTCGCCCTTCGAATCACGGCCGCAACGAGGGCGTAGAGACTAAGCAGTTCGGTTTGGGCTGAAAGTGATACGCTTCCGGTAGGAGCGTTCGGTAGCGTAAGATAGTGAGACGACACCATATAACCGCTTTCGTCGGAGCGCAAACGAACTCGACCGTCGCTCAACGGGACAATACTTCGCCTCACTTGTCCATCGGCGTGATGGTTCGTCACGTCCACCGTCGGCATGAGCCCGAGCAGTAGCCGGTGCTTGTCCATGTTGTCGAGGTCGTTGATACGGGCGAGACCCTCGTTCGGCGGGGTGGCGAATGGTTGTAGGTTGCGCAAGAACGAAATCCAGTCCGGTCCGATGTGCGGCTCAACCGCGTCCCTTTTGCTGATGACTTTATTGAACGCTGCTTCCGTTGGTCGAATGACGAAATAGACACGTTTGAGTTGTTCGGCCGACAACGATCGCGTGGACGCGACGGCGTAGGCGACGTGGTCTAGCGCAGAACGTAAATTGTGTATGGTATCGCCAGCTGCACAACTGAGCTCATGCCAGACGTCACCAGGACCGAGCGAGTCGCTTGCATCTTGCAAGTCTGGCGTATCATCCTCGGGTATGGTCGTGAAGGGAGTCCTTTCGGCGTAGGCATGAAAGAGGGCGATATAACGCTGATAGTGCTTTTCCGCTTGTTCGTGCTTTGCCCATGCGCCATTGAGGGGATATTTCATCTATCGGGTCATCATCGCAGCTCAGGTGCCTTCCCTAGGTCTTCGTATACCGCCAGGTTTACGTCAAACTCGATGCCGCGTTCCCGCATAACGCCAATCGCCAATATCTGCCCTGCTCCCGTGAGTTCGTAGTCTCCCAGAGCTATACGGTCGAGGTCTCGGGAAAAGAGGTCCATTCTCGCGTCGAGCAATCGGGCAGCGCGCTTCACCGAAGCCGATTGCATTAGCGCCTGTTCCGGCAAGCCACGGGTAGTAAGGCTATAGACGAAGGGGTTACCATGAGTCGGCAGTGTTTGCTCGTTTTCCATGACAGACGATGGTGTACCGGGGACGAGCATTGAGAGCGATTGCAGATGCGCCATATCTTCGAGGGTAGCGTCGATCGTGTCCAATCGTTGAAGCGTCTTATCAAGCCACTCGGCATAGATGTCGATAACTTCTCGACCATCATTGGGAAGGGGAGGAAAGGGCACCCACTGCACGAGAAACATCTGGCCAAGAATTACGAGATGCCTGGGTTGGAGATCGCGCACCGCTTCGGTGGCGATGCGCAGGTAGATGGCATGGCGGCTCTCATTCTTTGCGACAACGCGGGCTGCAACGAGACGAGCGAGCGTATCACGTTTCGTAGCATCGTCTGTCTCAGTCACCGCAATGCACGCTGCTTCAATGAGTCGCGACGCTTGCGGGTCGGAAAACGCCTTCCTCAGAGCCTCTGAAGTGTATCCGGACTCCTCGAGGTCCACGAGCCTTGCGTCAAGGTCCCCGTATAGTTCGAGAAGACGGCACATGGAGACTACCTGGGTTTCACCGTCATCATCCTTGAGATGCTTCTTGTAGAAGCGTTCCAATTGGCCAACGATCCAGTTCGTGCCAACTTTCCCCAAGGCGGAGCCGCTAGAACTCTCGATGGCGTGCACAAAATGCTCGACTGCATCTGCTATGGCGGGAGCCTGGAAAAGCGACGGGTCCATCGTCGGATTTGCTACTTCTGTCTTTAGGAGAAGTTGCGTTTGGCACGGTTCTTTGAGCCTACGGTCGGGATTAGTCCATCGCTCATAACGGTACGGAGGGAGCCTCCGTCGAGGACACTTAGCGCACGATGTTCTGCGAGTCAAGCTGCAGGCCACAGGAGGGTGCACGGCGATTCTCAGGCGGACGGCCGGCGTTCGTCGGGTGAGGGCTCGTGGCGGGCCAGGCGTTCGAAGAGGTCGCGCGCGATGCGCAGGACGTCGCGCTCGGCGGCCGTCAGCGCGTCGGTGAGCGCGCGCGCCAAGCGGGCGTCGCGGCGCAGCATCTCGGCGGCGAGGCTCTGCCGGCCCAGGAGCGTGATCGCGATGAGCCGGCGGCGCTGGTCCTGTGGGTCCGGGGTGCGGGTGATGAGCCCGCGCTGCTCGAGCCGGGCCAGCATGCGGGTCATCGACTGCGGCCGGAGTCGCTCCCGGTCGGCCAGCTCGCCGGCCGTCAGCGGACCGCTGCGGTGCAGGGTCCCCAGCAGGCTGAGTTGCTCGAGGCTGGGGCCCTCGGGCGAGCGGTCCGCCCGCAAGCTGCGCTGGAACCGGGCGACCGCGGTCCGCAGGGCCCGCGCCTCGGCGGCGATCTCCTGATCGGGGTCCATCTCGTACGCACGGTTCAACGCTTTTCGGGCTGAGGCATCCCTCGCACCAGGCCATCCCCAGTCGCGGCAGTTGACAATACTACGCAGAGCGTATTATTTTCAAGCGGTGACCAGCGAGCAAGCGAGAGGCACGAGCGGCCCGGATCGGGGCCTCATCATCGCCTGGGCAGTCGGGGTGGCAGGCGCGGTCGTCCACCTGGCCCTGGCCGGCCGGTACGACGCCTTCCGCAACGAGCTGTACTACATCGTCTGCGGGCGGCATCCGGCGTTCGGCTACGTCGACCAGCCGCCGCTCGTGCCGCTCCTGGCGGCGGCGACGCAGCTCTTCGGTGACGACGTCTGGCTGCTGCGCCTACCGGCGGTCGCCGCCGCGGTCGCGCTGATTGCGGTCACCTATCGCCTCGTCCGCGAGCTGGGCGGCTCGGCGGTCGCCGTGACGCTGGCGACGGTCGCGGTCGCGATCGCGCCGCTGCTGATCGGCGTGACGACGGCGTTGACCACCGCGACGTTCGAGCCGCTGGCCTGGACGCTGGTCGCGCTGCTGGTGACCCGCGCGTGGCTGCGCGACGACCGGCGCGCGCTGGTCTGGGCGGGACTGGTCGCCGGGATCGGCTTCGAGGCGAAATATGGGATCGCGATCTGGCTCATCGCGCTCGCGCTGGGTCTGGTCTGCACGCCGGCCCGGGCGATGTTCCGCTGGCCGCAGTTGTGGCTCGGGCTGCTGATCGCGGCCGCGATCGCAGCGCCCAACGTGCTCTGGCAGACCGTGCACGGCTGGCCGTTCTTCACCGTCATCCACAACTTCGTCATCCTCGATCCGGTGCGGGGCGGGCCGATCCGCTTTGCGATCGGGCAGCTCTTCGCGCTGAACATCGTGCTGGCGCCGCTCTGGGTTGCCGGCGTCGTCGCACCGTTCGTGCGCGCCGACCTTGCGCGCGTGCGCTTCCTGGCGATCGCCTTCGTCGCGGCGAGCGTGCTGATCGTCGCGACGCACGGCAAAGACTACTATCTGTCGGGTGCGTATCCGACCGTGTTCGCGGTCGGCGCCGTCGCCTGCGCCGGCCTGGTTGGCTGGCTGCGCGCGCTCTGGCTGACGCTGGCGGTCGCTCAGTCGGCGCTGCTCGCGCCGGTCGTGCTGCCGATCCTCCCGCCGCCGGTGTTGGAGCGCTACCTCGACGCCACGCACCTGCGACCGCCGCCGGACGAGCGGGCCGCCGTCGGTGCGCCGCTGACCCAAGTCTTCTCCGACGAGCTGGGCTGGCGCAGCCTGGAACGCTCGGTCGCGGCCGCGTACGCGGCGTTGCCGCCGGCGGATCGCGCACGCGCGGCGATCATCACGGTCGACTACGGCGAAGCGGCGGCGCTCGACGTCTACGGCGCGCGCGACGGCTTGCCGCCGGCGATCAGCGGAAACGACCAGTACTTCCTGTGGGGTCCGCACGGCTACGACGGCAGCGTGATCCTGCACGTGAACGGCGATCCCGCTCGCTGGCAGCGGATCTGCCGCACGAGCCAGGTCGTCGGAACCTTCGGCGCGCCGTACGCGATGCCGTACGAGAACGATCGGCCGATCATCCTGTGCCGCGGCCTGCTGCGCGACCTGCGCGAGATCTGGCCGCGCTTCCGCCGCTACGGCTGACCGCGCGGCGGCCTACGTTCAGCGCGCCAGCAGTGCCGCGCTACCCAGCGCAATCGGCGTCGCGAGCGCGCCGACGGCCGCGAACTGCAGCGGTGAGACGCGCACGCCGGCACGATCGCCAGCCACAGCACGGTCGCGAGCGAGCCGTTGACGCTGAAGTTCGGACCGATGTTCACCCCGAGCAGCGCCGCCGAAGCGAGCGGGGTCGGCGGGTGCGCGCCGGCGACGAAGCGCCCGAGCTCGAGGCCGACCGGCAAGTTGTTGGCCGCGTTCGACGCGGCGGCGGCCGCGCCGGCGACTGCGAGCTGCGCTAGCGGTTGCACGGCGTGGGCGGCCCAGGCGAAGAGGGCGCGCGGGAGGGCCGCGGCGCCGGCGAGATCGAGTGCCTCGACGATCACGAACAGCCCCATCGTCAACACCACGATCGGCCAGTCGATGCCGCGCGCGATCGCGAAAAGCGCGTCGCGTCGCCGCGCGCATGCGACCAGCGCCGCCAGCACGCCGAGCGCAAGGGTGACCGCTCCTAGCGCGCCGGCGCGCGACGCCGTCACGACCAGCGTGATCGCCGCCAGCGCGAGCATCGTGAACGCCGCAGCGTGCGGACGTGGCACGTTGCGTTCGTGCCGGGCCAGCGGCGCGCGCAGCTCGCGCCGGAAGAGCAGCGCGATGATCGCGTACGTCGAGATGATCGCCGCGAGCGAGGCGAGGCCGAACGACGCGAGCCACGCGCCGAGCGGCGGCATCCCACCGGCGAAGAAGAGCAGATTCGACGGGTTCGCGATTGGCAGCACCGTGCTGGCGGCGTTGGCGACGAGCGCGCAGGCGAAGGCGTACGGCAGTGGCGGCGCGTCAGCTTCGGCGACCACGACGAGCACCGCCGGGGTGAGGACGACGATCGTCGCGTCGTTCGAGAGGAAGGTCGTCGTCACGACGCCGCTCGCGTAGACGAGCGCGAGCAACCGCCGGCGCGAACCGTTCGCCGCGCGCACCGCGACGGCCGCGACCCAGGCGAAGACGCCTTCAACGCGGGCGAATTCCGCCAGCGCCATCATCCCGATAAGGAACAGGTAGACATTGAGCCCGCGTCCGAGCGCGGTGCCGGCCTGCGCCGGCGCGACGGCGCGGCTCGCGACGAGCAGGATCGCGCCGCCGGCCGCCCACCAGGCGGGGTTGGTCCGCCACGGGCGCACGAAGACGCCGGCCAACGCCGCCAGCGCGATCGCGAGGGCCAGCGCCGGCAAGGTCGCGCTAAGCGCTAGCTCGCGAGGGGCGGTGCAGGTGCGCGTTGCCGTAGACGGGGATGCCGCCGACGATCGTCGCGATGACCCGGTAGTCGTCGCTCCAGATCGAGAGGTCGGCGCGCTTGTTCGGCTCGAGCGTACCCAGCTCGCGGTCGAGGTTCAACAGGTGGGCCGGCGTGCGCGTCGCCGAGATGACGGCGCGCTCGAACGGGATGTCGGCGTAGGCCATCAAATTGCGCACCGCCTGATCGATCAGCAGCGCGCTGCCGGCGATCGTTCCGTCCTCGGCGCGTACGACGCCGCCTTCGATGCGATAGTTGCTGCCGGCCGGCGGCATGTTGTCGGTCGCCAGCACGAGTCGTTCGTGGAGCGTGCGATAGAGCAGGTCGACCATCGGTGGCGAGACGTGGTAGCCGTCGCAGATCAACTGTACCGTCGTGCGCGTCTCCTGGATGAAGGCGGCCAGGATCGACGGGTCGCGGTGGTCGAGTGGCGGCATTGCGTTGAACGCGTGGGTGATCGTGCGGAAGCCGATCCCGATCGCCAGCACGCCTTCGCGGTACTTCGCCGACGTATGGCCGGCCGAACAGACGATCCCCTGATCGAAGAAGAAGCGCGCGACGTTGTCGACGCCCTCCGCTTCGGGCGCCATCGTCACCATCACCAGCGCTCCGTTGCACGCCTCGATCATCTCCTGGGCGCGTTCGATCGTCGCGGGGAGCACCCACTCCGCGCGGTGCACGCGCCGGAACTTCGGGTTGAGGAACGGCCCTTCGAAATGCACGCCCAGGCAACGCGCGCCGATCGGCTCGCCCGCCTCGAAGAGCTGGTTCGCCGCCTCGGCGACTTCGGCCGCGGCGTGCATCATCGATTCCCACGGCGCGGTCATCACCCCGGCGAGGTAGCCGGTCGCCCCCTGTCGGGCGTACGCCCGCGAGGCGACCTCGACCGCGTTCCCCTGGTCCCGGTTGAAGAGCAACTCGTCCGCGCCGTTGGTGTGGACGTCGATCAGGCCTGGTGCGACGATCGCGCCGTCCGGCGGCCGAACGTCCGATGGACCGCTCTCCGGCAGGATGCGAGCAATCCGCCCCCGTTCGATGGCGATCCGACCGTGGGTCAGCGTGCCGTCGCCGATTGCGAGCCGAGCGGGACCGAGGATATAGGTGTCGGGCACGTGGGGCCGGATTCGGGGGCGGTCGGAACGGCACCCCTTGGCGGCGCCCGGCGCATGCGCCGTTTCGCCCTGCGCGATCGCTATCGCCGGCCGAAAAAGCGTCCCAGGAACGAGGCGCGCCCCGGCGCGTCGGCTGCCGGCGCCGCTGCTGCGAGGCGTTCGCGTTCGGCACGTTCGCGCTCGGCGCGCGCCAGCCGCGCCATGTGTTCCTCGGCGTGCGCTTGGAGCGTCTCGCGCAGCGCGAGCAGCTCGTTCCAGCCGGCCGGCGCGCGCCCGGCGGCGAGCGCCTCGCGATACTCCTGCGTCGAGACGGTGAAGATCCGCTGCGGCACGATCGCGCGTTCGCGCAGGTAGCGCTCGGCGAGCATCACGACGTTGCGGCGCTCGGCGGCGTCTTCGTGATCCGCCATCGTGTGAACGAACGTCATCGGTTTGCCGCCCTCGGCGATGCGCGCGTACAACTCCAGCTCGCGGTCGGAGAGTTGGCGCGAGAACAGCGCGACGATCTCGCTCGCCGCCGACGAGGCCGCGCGCACGATCTCGCCCGCCAACGGGTTGCCGGAATCGAAGGCCGGTGTGTGGACGAGCACGAGCTGCGGCGGGAGCGTCCACGGCGTCTCGACCAGCAGCGGCGTGCGCGTCGCGGCCTCGAGCGCCGAGGGGAGCGGGATCGGATTCCAGCCGGCGTCGTCGCCGAGCGCGTAGACGCGATGCTCGGGCCCGTAGCGGACGTGAACGGGAAAACGCATCTCGATCTCGCCGCCCTCGTCGGGGAGGACGCGCTCGCCGGCGAACGCGTTGATCAGGCTCGACTTGCCGCGCTTGAAGGCGCCCAGGACGGCGACCCGCCAGCGTTCGGGACGCAAGCCGTGTTCGTAGGTCAGCGGATCGAAGCGCGCCGACGTCGCCGGCGCGACGCGCTCGCGCCCGGCAGCGGGGTCGAGCGGGATCGCCGGGTCGGCACGCTCGGCGCGTTCGACCCGGCTCTCGCGGGCGAAGGCCTCGGTGCGCGTCTCGACCCGGGTCGCGAGCGCACGCGCCGCCGCGGCGCTGGCATGCGCGGCCTGTGCCGCGGCGGCCCGGTCGTCTCCGGCCGCGTGCGCCGCGAGCGCGCGGTCGAGCGGCCCGAGCGCCTCGTCGCGCACGCGCGGGGCGAGCCGTCCTAGCCGCGCACCTAAGCCCTCGCCGACCGCCGCGACGCGCGCGGCGATCCCCTCGACGTAGGCGGCTAGTTCGGCGTCGAAGGCCGGATAGATCGTCGCGCCGAGATCGGCGCTGAGTTCGCGCTTCATGTACGCACCGGGTGGTGCGGCGGCGAAGCGGCGCGCGATCGCGTCGACCAACCCGACGGCGGGCCCGCCCAGCGCGCCCAGCACGATCGAGGAACGCAGGCCGGTCTCGAGGTCGGTGCTCCACGCGCCGCTGGCAGGGTCGGCGCCGAAGGCGCGCGCCGCGTCCTCGGTGACCGGCAGCCGTTCGGCCGCCAGCGCGTCGAGCAGCGGCCCCAGCGCGCCGGCGGGATCGGCGCCGCGCGCGGCGTCGACGATGGCGCCCGAGGCGGCGCGGACGCCTTCGCGCAGCCGTTTGGCGACCAGCTCGGCGGCATCGGCCGCGAAGCGTCCGATCGCGCTCGCCAGCACGTCGTCGACCAGGATGTGCAGCTTCGCGCGGTCGCGCAGGCGGGCCACGTCGGCCGTGTCGAGCGTACGCAGCAGCGTGCGCACGAGGGCGGTGCGCATCGCC
>Ga0302177_10003226_pt1 | contig 11445 bp, 8 predicted proteins | sample I_Palsa_E1_2_FD_198780 | JGI IMG/M metagenome (GOLD analysis project Ga0302177, IMG submission 198780) | Peat permafrost microbial communities from Stordalen Mire near Abisko, Sweden - I_Palsa_E1_2 | ecosystem: Environmental > Terrestrial > Soil > Palsa > Peat permafrost | place: Sweden: Abisko... | reverse complement strand
GCGCGCTCACGATAGCATCGGCGACCCTCGGAAAATTCGGCGGCACCTACATTGGCGCGCGCCGTTCTCTGGATCACAATTCCGCGACGATCCTCAGCTTCATGATGAATACGCGCGGCCTCGTGGAGCTGGTGGTCATAAACGTCGGCCTTGACCTCGGCGTCATCTCACGGGAGATGTTCACGATCCTCGTGCTGATGGCGCTCGTAAGCACGGTGATTACGACGCCCGCCCTACGGTTCTATCTGCCGCGCGCCGGGATCGCGCTGCCGGCGCGCCGCTAGGTCCTCGTCTGTGCTCGCGGCGGTGCGGGCCTGCAGGGTGGCTGAGCGTAACTTCATCACGCCGCGCAGCGCAAGAAAAATGCTGCAGAGCATCGCGACATAAGCGCCGGCACCAATCGATATATGCGATGCCACCGTGTCGCCCGCGCGGCTGACGGCCGCGTTGGCAATCCGCGCAAGGAGCGCGCTCACCGAATGCGCGGCGGCGTCTGCGGGGAAATAGCTGCTGGAACTTTTGGCATAGAGCACGGCGCAGCTCGTCGTCATCAGCGCGAACGGCATGAGATAGGTGAGCCAGGCGTCGTTGCGCCTGTAGAGTATTGAGATTGTGGGCGCGAGGACTGCAGCCGCGCATACGACTCCAAAGCCGAGCGTCGCAAGCGCGTGCGCGTGATTCAAACCGCTTAGACGCCCGACGGGATCCTCGATGACGGTCCATACGTCGTAGAAGCGAACGCTCTCTTGCCACAGACCAATATTCACAAGGAGCGTGGTCAGCAAAAACCAGCCGACGCCAATAGCGCCGAGGGCGGCGAGCGCCATGTGATCTATATCTACATTCCGTCGCATTAAGTCCTACCAAAGCCTGTCCCGCGACTTTTAGTTTGTCACTATTTGCAGCCGCGTGATAGATTGCAGTTGGACGGGAGTAAAGAATAATGAAACGCATGCACCGTATCGCGGTCGTCTGCGGCCTGATCGTCATCCTTGCTGGCTGCACCACGATCAACGATCAAAAGTGGTATCAGGAATCGAAGGAGGCGTCCGTCAAGGCTGCGGCCACTGTCACGGACACCACCTCGAAAACCTTCAAGCGCATGCAACACTACCTTGCAGAGAAGGATGTGCTGCAGACTTTCCACGACGCGGGCGAGCACAGCGAGGCGGCGGTCCTCGACGTGCTGCACAAGTCGAAGGCGCGGGCCGGCGCCGGTACGAGTAAACCGGCTCCGCACGGCACGGCGCCCGCGCAGTCTGCAAAAGTTCAGCCAGCAGCACCCGCAGTACCGCAGAAGTACGCCGGCGAGCTGCGCTGGCCGGTCGACGCAGGCATCGTCAGCTCAGAGTTCGGCGCGCGCTGGGGCAAACAGCACAAGGGAATCGACATTGCCGCAGATGCCGGTGAGCCTGTGTACGCAATTGCCGACGCCGACGTCATTTACGCAGGCGATGGCCTGCGCGGCTACGGCAACGTCGTGATCCTGCGCCACGACGCGCAAATGACTTCTCTGTATGCGCACAACAGCGAGCTTAAGGTCCATCAGGGCGATCACGTCACGCAGGGTACGCTGATATCGCTCCTCGGCAATACCGGCCACTCGACCGGGCCGCATGTGCATTTCGAGATTCGTCAGGGCGACACCGCCATCAACCCGCGCACTTTGCTGCCGCAATCCAAACTTGCCGAGGTCGGCGGCTCGCGCCCGGGCATCGCCAGCGCGCGCAATTAGTCAGCGGCTCCTGCAAAAAATCGCACTCAAGCGCGCGGCGGGTGATTCGTCCCCCGGCCGAGATCTATAGATCCACCTCTACTGACCGGGCATCACACCTCCAGCCGATCTGCGGGCCTCGCCACCAGGGTGTAGAGCGCGGGCATCAGAAATACGCTGATCAACAACCGCGTGAATAGACCGCTGACAATGACCAGAGCAAACGGCCGTTGTGAATCCGTGCCCACGCCGGTGGCGAGCGCCGCCGGCAACAAGCCCAGCGCCGCCACCAGCGCGGTCATCATGATCGGACGCAAGCGCAGGATCGCGCCCTGACGAATGGCCGCGGCGAGGGGCGTGCCGCCGCGGCGCAGTTCGTTGACGTAGGAGATATAGACGACCGCCGTCTGCACCGAGACCCCGAACAAGGCAAGAAAGCCGATTCCGGAGGAGACGGAAAACGGCGTGCCGGTGATCCAGAGGGCCACGATGCCGCCCACCGGCGCCGACAGCAGCACGCCAAGCACAGTAATGAACGGGAACTTGAAATTGCTGTAGAGCGCGAAGAGCAGCAGGAAAATCAGGAACAGGGTCAAAGGCAGAATGGCATTCAGCTGCTGGCGCGAAGCCGTATATTCCGTGTATTCGCCGCCCCAATCCAAGCGGTAGCCGTGCGGCAGGGCCACCTGGGCGTTGACTTTCTGAATGGCCTCGCCGACCGCGCCGGCCAGGTCGCGCCCTTCCACCGAGAACTGAACTCCGATGTAGCGCGAATTATCCTGGCGGTAAATGAACGACGCGCCGTTCGTCACTTCGATGTCCGCGAATTCCTTGAGCGGAATTTGTTGACCCGCGGGCGTGGCCACCAGAATGTTGCCGATTTCCTCCGGATTATCGCGGTATTGGCGCTCGAGACGCACGATCAGGTCAAACTGCTTCTCCTCCTGCACCACCTGCGTGGCCACGTCCCCGCCGATGGCTGTTTGGATCAAGGCATTGATGTCGGCGACATTCAAGCCATAACGGGCAATGCGTGCGCGGTCGATCTTTATCGTCAGGCTTGGCTGGCCCAGCTCCTGCACCAGCGTCACGTCACGGATGCCGCGCACCCGCTCGAGAATCTGCTTTATGGCTCTGCCCTTCTGTTCGAGCGTTTGCAGATTGGAACCGAAGACTTTGACAGCAAGCGCGCTTTTCAAGCCCGTCTCCGCCTCATCGACCGCATCTTCCGCCGGCTGCGTGTAGTTGAAGATGATCCCGGGAAACGCCTCGAGCTTGTGGTTGATGGCCTCGATGAGCCCGGCCTTGTTGCGGTATTGGCCGGTCCATTGCGAGTAAGGGGTAAGGCCGACGTAAAACTCCACGTTGAAAAAACCGGTCGGATCTGTGCCGTCGTCCGGCCGCCCGAGCTCCGAGGCGACGGTCGTGACTTCGGGAAAGGAATGCAGCACCTCCCGCACCTTGGGTGCGATCTTTGCCGATTCGTCGAACGAAATGGTGTACGGCATCGTGGCGCGCACCCACAGCGCGCCTTCATCCAGGTGCGGCATGAACTCGGCGCCGATACTGGGAATGAGGAGCAGCGAACCCACTAGCAAAATGGCCGAGGCAAACGTCGTTCCCCACGGGTGCGCGAGGCAAAAATCCAGGCCCTCGGTGTAAGTCGATTTAATGGCCTCAAAAGCGGCGTTGCGCCGCTCGCGCACACCGCGCCGCATGAACCAGGCACAAAGCACCGGCAACAGCGTCAGCGTGACGATCAACGAGCCGACCAGCGCGAAGATCATCGTGTCTGCCATCGGCTTGAACAATGTCCCGGACGGTCCGGACAGGACATAGATCGGCAGGAAGCTCGCCACGATCACGGCAACCGCGTAGAAAAGCGGGCGATCCACCTCGGCCGCCGCGTCTTGAATGATTTCCCTTATATTGAGCGCAGTTCCCCGGCGCGCCGCGATTTGCCGGAAGATGTTTTCCACCATCACCACGGCGCCATCCACCAGAATCCCGAAATCAATGGCTCCGATGGAAAGGAGGTTGGCCGAGGCGTTTTGCAGATCAAGACATACGAAGGCGAATAGCAGTGCAAGCGGGATGGTCGTGGCGACAATCAATCCTGCACGAAGATCGTAGAGAAAGAATATAAGGATCACGACGACCAGCAACATGCCGCGCAACAGGTTGCGCTCCACGGTCTGTGTTGTCAGCGCGATCAAATCGCTGCGGTCGTAGAACGGCACAACTTTGACATCCTTCGGCAGCACATCGTCGTTGAGTTCCTTGGTCTTCGCCTCGACCCGCTTCAGGACGTCTTGAGTTTTCTCGCCCGTGCGCAGCAGGATGACCCCCTCAACGGCGTCGTCCTGCTGCTGGTAGCCGAATTCGCCAAGGCGCGGGGCGATGCCGATGGCGACGCGGCCGACGTCCTTCACCAGCACCGGGGTGCCGTTATGCACCGCCAGCACGACATTGCCGATATCCTCCACCGTGACCAGCCGCCCCATCCCGCGCACGTAATAGAACTGGCCGCCCTGCGAATAGAATCCGCCGCCGGCGTTGGCGTTGTTGGCCGTGAGGGCGCTCTCCACCTGCTGGATCGACAGGCCGACCCCCGCAATCCTGACCGGATCGAGCAGCACCTGATACTGCATGGTGCCGCCGCCAAACCCGGAATCATCCGCCACGCCGGCAACGGACTTGTACTGGGGTTCGACGGTCCAGTCCTCGAAAGTCTTCAGTTCCATCGGCGAGCGGTCCGAGCTTTGCAGCACATACCGGTAGATCAGACCCGAAGGCGAGGACAACGGCGCGAGCGAAGGGCTCACGCCGCTTGGCAGACTGAGATCAATGAACCGGTTGAAGGCCTGCTGGCGGGCGAAGTAATTGTCCGTGTTGATCTGAAAAGTAAGAATGACGTCGGAGAGCCCGTAGAGCGAGATCGAACGGATCGTCGTCATCTGCGGAATGCCGTTCATCTCGATTTCGATGGGCACCGTGATGAGGCGCTCCACTTCCTCGGCGGCATGCCCGGGCCATTGCGTGATGATCTCCACGATGGGAGGCGAAAGGTCCGGATAGGCATCCACCGGCAGGCGCTCGAGCGAGCGCGAGCCTGCGCCGATCAGCACCAACGTCATCAGGGCAAGCAGAAACCCCTGCCGCAATGACGAGGCCACGATCCGGTTCATGAGCGAAGGCGTTCGCTGTGGCGGCCCGCTCGGGGGCAGAACGGCGCTCATTGGTTTTGCATGAATTGAACAAAGATGCCGCCGTCAACCACAATCTTGTCGCCGGCCTGCAGACCAGCGGCAACATCGTATTGATCTCCGGCGCGATAACCCAGAGTCACGTGCTGCCGCGCGAAGCTGCCGTCGGGCTTGGCGATATAGACAAACGACAGGTTCTCGTTGTCACGCAGCATTGCGGAAACCGGCACCAGGAGCCCCGTGCTCTCCGCGCGCGCCTGGATGCGCACCCGCACATACATCTGCTTCTTTAAGATATTTCCAGGATTCTCGACGACCACGCGCACCTGCACGGCGCGCGTATCCGGATCCACGAGGGCCGAGATGTTGTCGACGGTTCCGGAGAGCGTATTTGCAGCGACGCCGGTTTCGACCTCGGCGGGATCACCGAGGCTGACGGACGCAAGGTCGGGACCAAATAACTGCGCCATGACCCACACCCGCGAGAGGTCAGCAACCGTAAAGCACGCCGTGGTCCCGGCCTGCAGAAGTTCTCCGGGGGTAATGAGCTTTTCGACGACAGTTCCCGCGATCGGCGCGCGAATCACTCCCGCGGGCTGCGAAATCGGCTTGCCCGCGTCAATGTAATTGATGGTCTGCGCATCAACCTGCAGCGCAACGAGCGCTTGCAGCGCGGCGTCGCGGTCAGCCTCGGCGTTGATGGCGTCGGTCTGCGCCTGGTCGGCCTCGCGCTGCGCAACGCCGTGATGCTCGAGAAGATCCTTGTCGAGGTCGGCAAGGCGCCGATTGGTGCGCGCGGTCGCAAGCGCCTTGCGATACGCGTCGATACCGGCGGCAAAGTCGGGGGAATCCACCAGCGCCAGGGGCGCGCCTTTCTTGACCTCGTCACCGAGGGAGACGAGCAGCTTCAGGACCGGGCCGGAAAAGGGCGCGAGCACACTAGTGGCCTGGTCGTTGTCAAAGTCGACCGCCCCGGCCGTCTCAAGCGTCTTGCGAAATTTGGCAGGCTCGACTGTGTACAGGTGGATGTTCTGCCGTTGCGCCGCGGTGAGCGTCACGTTGCTGGCGGTCACTGACGATGCCTGCGTACTATCGTCGGTTTTGGAAGAGCAGCCACTCATCGAGCCGCCGGTAGCTACTGCCATGACGGCAACTGCAAGTGCACAGGAAAGGCTGCTCCGGCTTTTCCGGGGCGGCATCCGGGCAGATGATTTATTTTCCATTGTTATCCTTGCTCAAATCCGCGCGCTGCCACCAGCCGCCACCCAGCGCCTGAAACAACGCCGCCGTATCGGCATAACGATTGGCCTCGGCCAGGATCAGGTTGATACGTCCCTGCTGATAGGCTTGCTCGGCGCTCAGTAACGCAAGGTAACCAGCGTAGCCGGCCTGTGATTGTCGTTGCGCCAGATCCAAGGTCACCTTTGCGGCCTCTGCAGCAGCTGCAGAGGCCTGCATGGCCGCGGCGTCCTGCTCGAGCGCTGTCAATGTGTCAGCGACATTCTGAAACGCGGTCAGAACCGTGCTGCGATATTGCTCGGAGGCCTGCAGGTACGCAGCCTTCGCGGCGCGCTCCTGGTGCAGCAGCGTCCCGCCGTCGAACAGGGGTGCGGTCGCCGCCGCGCCCACACCCCAGAAGCCGGTGCCAGTCGTGAATAACTGACCCATGGCAAGCGCCGTACTGCCAGCATCGGCGGTCAGCGTAATATTCGGCAGGCGGTTCGCGATGGCGATACCGATCTTGGCGCTGGCGGCGTGCAGGTTTTCCTCGGCCTGCAGGACATCCGGCCGCTGTGCCACGAGTGCCGACGGCAGACTCACCGGCAGGTCCTCGGGCAATTTCAAACTCGCAAGCTCGAATTTCTCAGCCGGCGCCTGATTCGGAAAGCGCCCGGTCAGAACCGCCAGGAGGTCGTGTTGCTGTGCCGCTTGCTTGAGAAGCGGCGGCAGCGTGGCGGCGACCTGCGCGAGCTGCGATTCCTGGGCGGCGACATCAAGCCCATTGGCATAGCCTTTGGCGAATTGGTACCGCAGGATTTGCAGCATGCTGGAGTTGATGTCGATGAGTTGACGGGTCGCCTCGATCTGCATCTGCAGCGAGGCATCCTGAATCGCCGCGACCACGACGTTGGCTGTCAACGTGGTATAGGTCGCGATCATCTGGAAGCGCACTGCCTGCTCCTGGGCCTGCAATGACTCCACGGTGCGGCGGTTCAGCCCGAAAACATCGGGCACATACGAAACACTGACTTGCGGCGTGAAAAGATTGTAGAGAAAGGCGTTTGAGTTGGGGGTGGGCGCGATCTGTCCGGACTGCCTCTGGCGGCTGGCGGAAAAGCCGGCCGTTACGCTCGGCAGGTAAGCGCCGCGTTGCGCCAGGACGTTTTCCCTTGCCACTGACAAGGCCGCCTGCGCTGCCTTGAGGTCGGGATTGTTGGCGAGCGAAAGTTCAATCAGCTCATTGAGCGGTGCGGAATGAAACAGCACCCACCAGTCCCCGGAAATGTCAGCTCCCCTGGCAAAGCGTTGCTCTTCCCCGCCGGGGGCGTTCGGGCTTGCGACGGTGCTCGGCAGCGGCGACGCCGTGTAGTCGCCGACATCAGGTGCAGCAGGTTTCTTGAAGTTGGGACCCACCGCGCAACCGGCGATGAGCAGCAGTGCCAGCGCGGCGATGCAGGGCGGCGCGACCGCGGCAGTGCCGGGCACTGCGGGTCGCGCCCGCGCGGCTCGGCCGGACACGGGACAAATGCCCGCCGCGGCAATCGCCGTGACTCGCAATCGAGGGCCAAACATTGAAACTCCTCACCACCTGAACGCCAAACCAGCAGCAGCGCCTGATCGCTCAGAGTCGCCGCATGCGCAATACCACAGTGTCAGAGGAGAATGGGTGGTCCGCGGCTTCTCGGCGCCGGCGCGCCGGCGGCAATGATTGAGTACTCGGGATCCGGGCTGACGTGCCGCACGGCGGCGACGATGCGTGGTACCAGCAGAGTGCCGCTCGCAGGATTGGCCGCCTGCGCGAAGGCAAGACAGGTCTCGCACAGCTTGCCGTCGAGGTAGGCTGCGCCACTCGTGAGCTCAGGAGCACCGGTACGGTAGACATGACTCAGCTCATGCAGCAGCGCCCCCTGCTGGGCGAAGACCAGCAGCAGCGCAAGTGCAAGAACACAGCGAGTCCGACTCATGTAAACGCGGGGTCAAGATGCAGTCACTGGCGAGGCTACCACAGGCGCTCCTTCAGTTAGAAATCGCTGTCGGCATTATTAGAAAACCTTAATATATCGGCGCATGACCACCCCAAAACGACAAATTGCCGCTCGTGCCACGGGCGCGGTACTCAGCTTTGCGCTTGCTGCAGGCGCAGCAGCCGCAACACAGGGCACGCACGGGCTTGATCTTGCCGGCATCGACCGCTCGGTTGCGCCGGGCGCGGATTTCTTTGCCTATGCCAATGGGAACTGGCTGAAGACAGCGCAGATTCCGCCCGACCGCAGCTCGTATGGCGTCGACGTCATACTGGTCGAGCTTACCGATAAGCGCACCGCGGCACTCATCCAGGAAGCCGGTGTGCGGAGCGCCGCGCAGAGCCCCGAAAGCCGTCAGATCGGCGACTATTACGCAAGCTTCATGGACGAGGCGGCGATCGAAGAGCGGGGACTGCGGCCGCTCGAGCCCACCCTGAAGCGTATTGCCGACGTCAGGGATCGCGCCGCGCTCGCGCGGGCGCTGGGCAGCACATTGCGCGCCGACGTGGACGTCCTCAACGCCACCAATTTATATACCGACAACCTCTTCGGCCTGTGGATTGCCGCGGATCTGAACGATCCCACCCGCTACGTGCCGTTCGTCCTCCAGGGCGGCTTGGACATGCCCGATCGCGACTACTACCTTGCTTCCTCAGCGTCGATGGCGGCCATCCGCGACCAATACAAGGCACATATTGAGCGTGTCTTGACTCTCGCGCACATCGCCGACGCGCACGCCAAGTCCGCGGTTATCTTTGATCTTGAGCATCGGATCGCAACGGCGCACGGCAGCCGCGAGGATTCCGAGGATGTCATCAAGGGCAACAATCACTGGGCGCGGCGCGATTTCGCGACCCGCGCCCCCGGCCTTGACTGGGAAGCGTTCTTTAAAGCCGCTCAACTCGGCGCACAGAACGACTTTACGGTCTGGCAACCGGGCGCCGTGACCGGCATTTCCGCTCTGGTCGCAAGCGAGCCGCTCGATGCCTGGAAGGACTATCTCGCCTTTCATGCCATCGAGCACGCGGCGAACTACCTGCCCAAAGCCTTCGTGGACGAGCACTTCGCTTTCCATGGCCACGTGCTCTCAGGCACGCCAGCGCTGCGCGACCGCTGGAAGCGCGCCGTTGAGGCGACGAGCGCAGCACTTGGCGAAGCCGTCGGCAAGCTCTATGTGCAGCACTACTTCTCACCGGCGGAGAAGGCGCGCGCCGAAGCAATGGTCAAGAACCTTGTGATCGCATTCGGGCGGCGCATCGACAACCTCGAGTGGATGGCCCCGCAAACCAAGGTGAAAGCCAAAGAGAAGCTCGCGACGTTGAAAGTCGGCGTGGGCTATCCAGACAAGTGGCGCGATTACTCGGGTCTCAAGATCGTACGCGGCGACGCCTTCGGCAACTTCGAGCGCGGCGAGGAATTTGAATATCAGCGCAATCTTGCCAAACTCGGAAACGCGGTGGACCGGTCCGAGTGGGTGATGAATCCGCAGCTGGTTAACGCGGTCAATCTGCCGGTGATGAATGCGCTCAATTTTCCTGCTGCGATCCTGCAGCCGCCGTTCTTTGATCCCGAGCGGCCAGCGGTGATGGACTACGGCGCCACGGGCGCGACTATCGGCCACGAAATCAGCCACAGCTTCGATGATCAGGGCGCATTGTTCGACGCGAGCGGCCGCCTGCATAACTGGTGGACCAAGGAGGATTTCGCCCACTTCCAGGCGTCCTCTGCGCGCCTGGCCGCACAATACAGCGCCTATCGTCCGTTCCCCGACCTTGCAGTCAACGGCAAGCAGACCCTGAGCGAAAACATCGCCGATGTTGCGGGATTGTCCGTAACGTACGACGCTTATCGTCTATCGCTCGGCGGCAGCGCGGCGCCGACCGTGCAGGGATTGACGCCCGATCAGCAGTTTTTCCTGAGCTTTGCGCAGAGCTGGCGGCAGAAAATACGCGAGCCTGCGCTTCGTCAGCGTATCGTGACGGACGGCCACGCCCCTGCCGAATACCGCGCCGACACGGTGCGCAATCTCGATGCCTGGTACGCCGCGTTCGACGTCAAACCGGGGCAGGCGCTGTACCTGGCGCCGCAGGATCGCGTCCACGTCTGGTGAGCAGGCGCGCCGACTGCCATAAGCGTTAGTGCAATGCACGCCGCGGCGCGTGCAGCTTGTGTAATCAAGTCTATGTATGGCGGTGTAATACCTGCTTGATGCGCTCTTCAAGTGCAATCATCCCGAACGAGACGTCCTGCACTGCGCCGTTAACAAAGAAAGTCGGAGTGGCGCGGATATGGCTGCGCCGCCCGCTTTCGACGTGTTCGCGCACCCGCTGCAGGTAGATGTGATCGTCCATCTCGGCCGTGTAGCGCGCCATGTCAAGACCGACCTCTGCTGCATAGCGCTGCAGGTCCTTTTCCTTCAGGTGCGCCTGGTTGCGGAACAGGAAGTCAAACATCGGCCAGAACCTGCCCTGAGCGGCGGCGCTTTCTGACGCTTCAGCTGCAAGAAGCGCGTGCGGGTGCGCATCTTCCAAAGGAAAGTGCCGGTACGCAAAGCGTATCTGATTGGGAAACTGATCCAGCAGCATCTTGATCGTCGGCGCAGCAAGCTTACAGGTCGGACACTCGAAGTCGCCGTATTCTATGAGCGTGACGCGCGCGTGTTCGGATCCTTGCATATGGTCCGTCGGCTGCAGCGGTAATGCCAATGTTACGACGGGCGTATTTGTGCTCACCGTTTGGGTCTCCTTCAATGATTAACGCCGGAGCCTGCGTCCGCAGCAGCGGCGACGGCGGCGGCCACTTCCTCATGAACAGTTCCATTGAGCGGATCGGGCACCAGTTGCCCCTCCGGAACCGCGGCGGCAATCGTGCGCGCCGCCGCAAGCAGCATGGCGTCGCTGAATTTCGCCGCGCGAGCGCGCAGCGCGCCGGCGAAGAGGCCCGGAAAGGCCAGTATGTTGTTGATGCTCTTGCCGTCGGCCGCCACGGCCGCACCGGCCGTTAGTGCGTCCGCGGGTTCGATCTCCGGGTCGGGGTTCGACAGAGCAAGAATGATCTGCCCGCGGCGGATGAGGCGTGCCGGAATCAGACCCTTGGCACCAGTCTGCGCGATTACAACCTGCGAGCGGCGCAGGGTCTCCTCGAGTGTCAGTCCCTGACCGCCCAGCTGCGCGAGCCGTCCGGTCGCCTCAGGCCGCACATCGGTGCCGACGAGCCGCTGCACTCCAAAGCCACGCAGGAGCTGCGCGATGCCGAGCCCGGCCGCCCCCAATCCCACGAG
>Ga0302177_10003225_pt1 | contig 11446 bp, 8 predicted proteins | sample I_Palsa_E1_2_FD_198780 | JGI IMG/M metagenome (GOLD analysis project Ga0302177, IMG submission 198780) | Peat permafrost microbial communities from Stordalen Mire near Abisko, Sweden - I_Palsa_E1_2 | ecosystem: Environmental > Terrestrial > Soil > Palsa > Peat permafrost | place: Sweden: Abisko... | reverse complement strand
GGTGGAGCGGCTCACCACCACGGCGGGCGTCTCCTTCGTGTTGGAGATGGGGAGCGTCGCGATCATCCATACGCCGTGCTTCGCGTCAAAAGCTACCGCAGGATCGCTGGCGGCATCGTAAGGACCGCCGCCATTCCCACTCGTCAGTCCAGGCAAGAATCCATTCGACCATGAAGTGCCACCGTCGGTCGAGGTAGCCCAACCGATCGCGGTCGCGCCCCCGTTCACGATGCGTCCGGTTTGGAAGGCAGACACGAGAGTGGCGCCGTTCGCCAGCATGTGCGGCTCAACTTCCGTGGCGTGCTGCCCCGGGCCGATGATGAACGGGTCAGAACTGATCTGTGTGAGGATCGGCCGCGAAGGGGCGTCCTGTGCGTGTGAGAGAGGAGCCTGCAAAAGTGCTGCTCCGAGCGCAATTACCAGCAGGGCGCGTAAAGTCTTTCCAGAGATAGCCGTTCTATGGCGACAACCAGAGAGAATGCGATTCATGGGCTTCCTTATCTATATTCATGAGGAAAGTGATTTCGTGTCGAGTCACCACCCAGGTCGCCAGGGCATCCGCGGGGTGGAAACTAGGTCCGATAGTTTCGGTCGTGCGGCTGAACATATACCGGTTGCGGAGTCGTGTCAATGTGAAGAGTTTTGCAACTAGGTCGAGATCGATCCGCAATTCAAGAAGTGACGCAGAACAGGAATAATTTTCAGATCGAGTCGACAAGATGGTAAGCCTCGCCCACCCCCTCGACTTGCCTAACTTCAAAACCTCGATGTTCGAGAACTCGCCGCAGCTTAAGGTTTGGCTTAGCGCAGGAAACTGCATGAACGATCCATTCTATTTCTGCCAGACCATTCAACCTGGCATATCGTTTGGTAAGCGATGCCAGCGATATCAACACGCCCTCGCCTCCGTCTTCGATCTGGGCAAGCTCGATGATCAGTCGGTTTGAACTGAGCGTAAAACTGCCCAAGATCACAGCCGAGCCCGCTCGGAACACGAGCGGTTCGCCAATTACAATGAGCGCTTCTACGGAATCTTTAGGAAGGTTCAGGATCTCGTCTTCGGTGAGGCCTTCGAATTTTACTTTATGGGACATGGACATCATCAGTAAGAACGCTTTTTCCCAAACTTCCACTCGTGCGCTTTCATATCCACACGCCGTCCGCGAAAGCGCACGCCCTCAGCCTCCAGCCTGAATCGCTGTTCGAGCGCCGAGTCGCCGGTCAGTTTGATCGCGCCGCCTGCGCCCAGCACACGTTGCCAGGGCAATCCAAACCCGCGCCGCAATACTGCCGCGACTTGCCGCGCCGCTCCCGGGAATCCCGCAGCTCGCGCAACCCCACCATAAGTTGACACTTTCCCGCGCGGAATCGCGCGCACCGCCTGCTCGATCCGCAGACGCCTCGCTCCAGAATCACTCTGTTCGGTTCTTCCCGCTGGAGACCTGCGACTCTTTCGCTTCACAGTGACATCACGCAAACATTCGAGCTGAAGTGGAGCTTGGGTGCCCCACCCTTCTCGCGCACTTTGCGAGAGGGTGGGGATTTTGATCTCTAGCAGACCTGCATAAGCCCTGATGGGCGGAATTGAAACGGCAACAAGTCGCGCTAAGCCGCCGTCCGAAACGCTTCCAGAGCTTCATACTCCGAGTTGTGGATTTCAAATATCGTCAGCAGTTTAGTGACCTGCATCAGATCGCCGACCCGCTTGTTCAGATTCGCCAGCTTGATCGTTCCCCCGGCGTTATGCGCCGCGATGTGCAGCGCCACCAGCGTCCCTAGCCCGCCCGAATCGATGTAGTTTACTTCGCCGAGGTTGAGCACAATACGCTTGTGGCCGTCCGCAATGGCACGCTTCACTTCGTCCCGCAGCAGGGAAGACTCTTCCCCAAACACAATCCGGCCATCGCATTCAATGGCCAGAATTCCATCGACTGTTCGTTTTGTCAGTTTCAGTTGCATCACAACACTCCTTTGCGGCCCGCCGTAAGCTTTACGCCCCAGCCGCATCCCTCATAATTCTGTCGCACTAGCCTATCGCTTGCTCGGCGTGTTCGCAAGCTGCCTGGCCACTGATCGCGTACTTAGCAGTATTTCTCTCCCCGGCATCTCCTCCTCCATTCCCGTATAATCGACTCTTCTGCCCATGAGCTACACCGTCCTGGCCCGCAAATACCGTCCACAGAAATTCTCCGAGGTGATCGGACAGGAGCACGTCACCCGCACTCTGCAAAACGCCATCGAACAGGGTCGCACCGCCCACGGCTACATTTTCAGCGGTCATCGCGGCATCGGAAAGACCACTGTGGCCCGTATTCTGGCCGCTGCGCTGAATTGCCGTTCGGGACTTCCGACAGAAGATCATCCTGTTCCCGAGCCCTGCGGCATCTGCGAATCATGCACCGAGATTCGCGCCGGCAACGCTGTCGACGTAATCGAAATCGACGCGGCCACGAACCGCGGCATTGACGAAATCCGTGAGCTCCGCGAGGGCGCGCGTTATCGTCCGGCCCGCGACCGTTTCAAAATCTACATTCTCGACGAAGCTCACCAGATTACCGACGCCGCCTTCAACGCCCTGCTGAAGACGCTGGAAGAGCCGCCCGATCACATCGTCTTCATGCTGGCGACCACGCAGCCCGAGGACATTCCGCAAACCATCCGTTCACGCTGCCAGCACTTCAGCTTTCGCGCTGTGAAGTTTGAAGCTATTGTGGCGCAGTTGCGCGACTTGGTCACCCGCGAAAACATCGAAGCCGATGACGACGCACTCGCCCTGCTTGCCGAAGCCGGCGACGGTTCCATGCGCGACGCGCTCTCGATTCTCGATCAGGCTATCGCCTCGGCCAGCGGACGCGTCACCGCCGATTCTGTCCGCAACCTGGTGGGCGCCGCGCCCGCTCACATTCTCGAGCAAGTGATGCAGGCTGTGTCCGAAGGCCGTAGCGAAGATGTTCTCCGCCAGGTCGACCACCTCATCAGCGAAGGCCACAGCCCCACCCACTTCGCCCGCCAGATGGTGCGTTTCCTGCGCAACGCGACCGTCGCGAAAGTTGCCGGCAAGGATTCGTCATTGCTGCAGGTTTCGAGCGACGAGCGCGAACGCGTCGCCCGTGTCGCAGAAATGTTCGGCGAAGAAGATCTCACGCGCCATTTTCAAATCATGCTGCGCACGCACGGCGAGTTGGGATACAAGCAGGAACAACGCTTTCACCTCGAACTTGGCTTGCTGAAAATGGCGCATGCTCAGAAGCTGCTGCCCATCGAACAACTGCTGAGCGATGTGGCGGCTGCTCCCGCGACCGCTGCACAGCGACCGCCGGCGAGACCGGCAATCATAGGCAGCGCGGCGAGTTCCGGAATGTCGGGTTCCGAGACGCGCCGTCCAGAGCCGGCTCCCCCCGCGCGCCCAAATTTTGTTTCACCATTCGCGGCCGACTCCGCCCGCAAGGGCACGCCGCGTCAGGAAGCTTCGTTAGATTCCGCCCCTTCGAACGGTCCGCGGATTGTCGCCGGAGCGAGCCAGCCAGAGCCGGTAATCATGGGCTCCGCCGCTCCTGCGCCATTGCGCGATCTGGCTCCGCAGCCGGTGATCGATAGCGATGCCAATCGAAATACAGATTGGAAGTTTGAACATGGTTCCGAACATAATTCCGGACATCGTTCCGGAAATACTCCGGGACATAGAAACGAAGCGAGCCACCTCTCGTCCGGCGCAACGATGCCGCCCGCGCCCGAGGCGCTAGGGAAGGGCACGAGTTCCACTCGTGCCGTTAGCAGTCCTGAAGAACGCGCTTCAGCGCCTGAGGGCCAACGGATCCCGGTAGCGCAATCGCCTGCTGCCGGCCCCGACCTCGATCGTCTGCAAACCGCCGTCCTGCAAGCGCTGACCGACGGCAACCAGCGCATCCTGGTCTCGATGCTCGCCGCCGGCGAATGGAGCGTGCAGGGCAACGAACTGGTCGTCAAGATCGCCGAGTCGCAGACGGTGGTGGACATGTCGTTGAGCGCCGACGCGAAACGTCTCGCGATCGCATCAGCCAGCGGAGTTCTGGGCCGGGCCGTGAAATTGAGAGTCGTGCCGGGCGCGGCAGTTGCTCCGCAGCCAAACAAGCGCAACGGTGCCACTATGGCCGCTTCCGGCCCTGGTGGCCGAGGCCGCGCCGAACAGGACGCGGTGGTTCGCCGCATGCAGGAAAAGTTCGGCGCAGAGATTCGAACCGTGATCGACTACAAAGAAAAGCGCTAACAGCTTCCGGCGGTTGGCTTCCGGATTCCGGCGGCCCGAGCGATCCGGAAGCCGGCTAGCGGAAGCCGAAAGCCGAGGTTTTATGGGCGGATTCAACCTGCAAGACCTGATGTCGAAAGCAAAATCGCAATACGATTCGCTGCAGAAGAAAATGCAGGAGACCGTAGTCGAAGCCGCGTCCGGCGGCGGAACGGTCACGGCGAAAATGGATGGCCGCAAGCAATTGCTCAGCCTGCGCATTGATCCGGAAGCTGTGAAATCGGGCGACGTCGAAATGCTGCAGGACCTGGTGCTCGCCGCCGTCAACGAAGCCGCCCGCAAAGTCGATGCGCAGATGCAATCCACAGTCGGCGGCATGCTGGGCGGTCTCGGCATCCCCGGACTCTAGACTTCACCCGGTGAGTCGTGTTCCAACGAGTGTGGGAAGCGCACAAATGGGGAAGGGCGCGACTTCAGCCGTGCCGTTAGACGCAAATTGAATGCGGCTTTAGCCGCTGAGGGCCGCCGAGTATGAAGAAGCAGCATTGCATTGCAGTTGTCATGAGTTTGATCTTCATCGCATCGTCTGCCCAACCCCGGTCCACAGCAGTTCCGAAAGAGGTGCCCATGACCAACCACGCCACCGGCCCATTCGACGTAAAGATGCATCCGCAGGATGACAATGCCGCCGACGGTGTCACCCGCATGCTCCTCGACAAGCAATACCACGGTGATCTCGAAGGCACGGCCAAAGGCCAAATGCTGACTGGCGGCATGAGCGCCGACAAATCCGGTGTTTACGTTGCGATCGAGAAGTTCACCGGAACGCTGCAAGGCCGTAGCGGCAGTTTCGTCCTGCACCACACGGGGATCATGACGCGTGGGAAGCCGGAGCTGACCATCCTGGTCGCGCCCGATTCCGGCACCGGCCAACTGGCCGGCATCAGCGGCAAAATGACAATCAACATCGCCGCCGACGGCAAGCATTCCTACGATTTCGAGTACACCCTACCCAAGGAAGATTAAGAGAAATTGAAGAATTGGGAAATTTGGTAATTGTGTGATTGAAATTCGGCCGCCAGTTACAATGACCTCAGCCAGTTCTCAATTACTCAATTCCAAATTTCCCAATTACTCAATTTCCGAACCGCCCATGTCCAAATTTGCCGAACCCATGTCCCGCCTGATCGACGAGCTGAAGAAGCTCCCCGGCGTCGGCGCCAAGAGCGCGCAGCGCCTGGCTTTTTACATTCTGCGATCGAGCGACGAGGACGCCGAAGCGCTCGCCGCCGCCGTCCGTGACGTGAAAGCCAACCTTCGCCTGTGCTCGGTGTGCAACAACATCACCGACGTTGACCCTTGCGTCTACTGCACCAGCGCGACCCGCAACCAGCGCCTGGTTTGCGTCGTCGAAGAGCCCACCAATATCGCCGCCATCGAAAAGACCAAGCACTTCAACGGAGTATTTCACGTGCTGCACGGTGCCATCTCGCCGCTGCACGGCATCGGTCCTGAGCAGTTACGCATTTCGAATCTGATCACCCGCGTCGATGCCGGCAACGTCGACGAAGTCATCGTCGCCACCAACCCAACCGTGGAAGGCGAAGCCACTGCCACCTATCTTTCGCAGCAGCTCAAGCGCGCCGGAGTGAAAGTCACCCGCATCGCCATGGGCATTCCCGTCGGCAGCGACATTGAATACACCGACGAAATTACGATGCTCAAAGCCATGGAAGGCCGTCGAGATATGTAGCGGAGATGCGCAGTTCGTGCTTTGTGGTCCGGATTCGATGCACAGATTTGTGTGCAACTTATGCAAAACTTTGCTCTTGAGCCCACGACATGAAACGCAGCTCCGGAAGAAGCTGCCGCACTACAGCTCCAGCAAACCCAGCAGTAATAATCACTTACCGGTTATAGTCGAGCCAAAGGATTATATGGCAGGCGGCTTGCACCCAGTTGCATGTTACGTCTTCTCGGTTTTGCAGATCCGTCGATCTTTTCCTGATCCTCTGATCTGTGGACTCGCCTGAGGAGCAAGAACAGCCTCAGCGCCTGTCGCGGCGCGCTGTGATGTAACCGCATCCAACTCGACGCAGAAGAAGCCGGGCCAACCAGCCCGGTTTTCTTGTGCCGCGCGGATGAGGGGCGCGCAGGTCAGCAGGGCATTTCCGGCTCGAGAAAAACATTCAGCTCTTCTTCGGTGGCCTGCAAACCTTCCGGCAAAGTCCCACGATTGTATTCCGCCATGCGGTTCTTCCACTTCAGGAAGTCGGTGATGCTTTGCGGCTCGATGCGCACCTCGACCCGGCGCAGGCTCGCGAGCAGCAGATTCATTTCATAACGGAGGCCGGCGGCGGTGCGCAGATTTTTGGCCGAGGCATGCAGCATCTCCACGCGTCCCCGCCGGTATTCCAGCAGTCCCCAGCCGGCGGGCAGTTCTGCAACCGTTACCAGGGCCGTCGGGGTCAGGTAAAAGCGTTCGCTGCCGACTCCCTGCTCGGGTTTCAGGCGGAAGCGCTTGGAACGATCGGCGAGAAAGTCGGCGCGCGTGACCTTGCACTCCACCAGCACGGAGTGGTTGGCGCGCTTCCAGCCAATAGCGTCGGGCATCTCGCCGCTGACGCAGGCTTGCTCCGACAGCACCACGCCGCAGCGATACCATCGCAGCCAGCGCACGGCTCTTTCCACCAGTTGAGGGTGAGTCATGGGAACAGTGTACGTTGTATCGTACCGTGGAAAAGTGACTGCGGGGCTTCCCGGTCCAAAGTCTGCTTTGGAATCGTGGCGACTTCTGGAATTAAGACGCGATCTTGGGGGACTCGGAGGCAACCTGCCGAGGCACAGAGCTCTTCGTCGCCTTCACGATGATCGGCCGCCGCAGCACGGTTTCCAGTAAATATCTTTCGGCGGCTATGGCCTGCGCTGCCGGGCTGCCCGCTACGAAGCCTTCGGCGGCGATAACCAGAGCTTCGTTTGGAGCCAACTTCGCGGGTTTCCGTAAGAATCCGTTGGTACGGCGTTTGGCCAACTTCATGTTGTCGATTTTTACGCGCACGATATGCCCGTCATGCGCGGTATCGAACGCATTCGCCAATCTGAGGATCGCGGCCAACTGAATCGTGATCTTCTGCTCGTCGGACAGCAGATCGCGTAGCGCCTTATGGCTGCGCGTGGGTAAAGCGCCGGCATGAAAGCGTGCGACTACCGCCGCGCGCTGCAGGTGTTCCGGATTCCATCCAAGGGGATTGCTGTGGCTCCGGATCAGCTCGAATGAAGCTTTGTGGTGTCCCTTATTCCCCTCCGACTTGCCGACATCGTGCAGAAGTGCGGCGACTTGCAGGCTGGAACGAACGTTGGCGTTATTGGAAGATTCGAGCAAACCCGTCGCGAGCAGACCGTCGTAAAGTTCCAGCGCGAGCCGGGACACGCGCTCGGAGTGGGCGAAGTCAGGGTCTAACGCTTTCGCCCACAGCTTCATGCGCTGCGTTGCAATCTGCTGCACTTGTTTGCCTTGAGGCAGGCCGGCGCGCCAAACGTTCCAGAGTGAATCAGGGCCGACGGTGCGCTGGCGGTACTCGTCGATGCGCTTCGTCCGCTCTTGGAGGATGCGCGCGTGCCAACTCTGCCGCGAGGCTGCGTCGGGAAAAATGTGGCATGACAATGCGGTGGCCCACAGCACGTCGAGATCGTGGACTTCGCCCAGCAGTTCCTGCATGTGCTTCAGGTCGTTGCTCCAGGCTTTGTGCTCGACAGGCAGAAAATTCTCGACGATGTAGCGAAAACGTTTGATGCCGATCCGCAAGGTGTGGAACGCAACCTGCGACCGATTGCGCAGCGCGCGAACATGCAGTTCACGGGCGGCCGTCCAGCGCTCCAAGGCGAGATGCTTGAAGACCGCGCTGCCGGGGCGAATGCGCGCGGCGCGCAGGGGTAGCGACTTGCTCCACTGTTGCCACTGCTTGCGGTCAAATTCATCTTCTTCGAGCGCGGCGCGGGCTTCGCGCTTCTGGTCGGTTTCGCGGGCTTGGAGAATTTGCAGCAGCAGGCGCGCTGTGGGATCGCGCGGGTCGTTGGTCGCGGGATCGGTTGAGCTAACAGCGTTTTCAGAGTGGGCTGAGGAGTTTCCCTCTTCCGAAAGCGCGGGCGAGCCTGACCCGAGCGAAGTCGAAGGGTCGGCTACGCCCACACTGACCGGAGCGAGGTAAAGCTTCTCGACCCATTCCATCATCACTTGCACGTCCCGCAGCGCGCCCAGGCGCTGAAACAGGCGCTTGCCGGCCTTCTTCATAGCTTTCCAGTCGCGGTCGGGGTCCAGGGCGATCATGCCGTCGGCCAACGAGCGGCAGCGGCGCAGCGAAACCCGCAAGTCGTGGACGGGATCGGCGCTGAAGTCCGCGGCCACATGCTCGCACTCGTCGAGCGCTCGGCCCATCCAGTAGCGCAGTCCCGTAATTTTGGGGGCAGGTTTCAAGTGTAGGTTGCGGAGGACGCGACAGGCTCCGCGGATCATTCTACCGAAGATGTGGGGCGGACACTCCTGTCCGCCGCTGTGGATGTTGGGCTTGATTTTGCTTGCCCTACCTTGATTTTGCTTGCCCTACTAGGAGGAGATCTTCGAGACATTCCAGCGCGGAGCCAACCCACCCGGAAATGGCATCAAGGGCAAGAGCAACCCCAAACGCGGCGGACAGGAGCTTCCGCCACACCAAGCGGCCATAAACCTACAGTCACCCCCCATTACCTCGGTAACGTTTTAGCTCTTACCTTTTAGCTTTACCCTTGAGCTTCAAACTTGCGCTTCCGAGGAGTTTGCCATTTCTGCCACAAACACATCGCAAGGTGCACGTGCCGCCTCGGCGCGGGCGTTTGTCCACAGCCTGAACATTCTAATCAAGTACGCACGGATGTATGGCTATGACCACAAACGCACCGAGGCGCAATTCGAAACCACCTGGAAAGAACTGCAGCAGGGGCTGCCAACGACCGGGGACCAGGGCTTTCTGTTGGGCGTATCCGACAACAAGCTCCTGCTCGACGGCATTCCGCTGGAGGCGGGAAACGCCGAGCGCAGCTTCGCCACGCTATTGAGCACAGCCGGACTCGCCAGCCTGCACTTCTCCAAAGATGTGACCGAAGAAGACTTCGTTCGGCTGGTGCGCGCGTTCACGGTCGCGGGGTCGAAAGCGCAGGATGTTTCGAAGCAGATCAAGGAAGCGCTGGCCGGGAACAAACACGGCGGTACGATCAAGATTAACGAAGTGAAGTTTGTAGCGGCCGATCCGCTGACGGGCGATGTGAGCATTGCGGCGCAGATTGCGGCGCAGACGCTGGGGCCGGAATTCAGGCAGTGGCTGAATGATCCGCAGAAGCTGTTGCAGCTGATTGCCGCTGCTGAAGGAGCAAACGCTGGCGGTGGTGGGAGCACAGGGCCGGACGGAGTTCCGATGGTCCCACTCGGAAGCGCACCGAATCTTCAGGCAGGCAAAGGCAAGGGAAGGTGGGTTCCGGACGGAGATCCCGCGGCGACAACAGGCGGCGCGGCAGCTGGGGCCGCTCCGGCGTGGACCGGTGGAATGGTTCCGCTGCAGGAACAGGAAGTAATTCAGGCGATCCGGCTGCTGACCCGGTTTGGGCAGGTGCAGCAGGATCCGAATGTTAAAGAAGAAGACATCCAGAAGGAACTGGTCGAAACTGATCCGAATACGCGGTTGAACCTGCAGCAGTTGCTGGGAAGTCTGGCGGCCAAAGCGACTTCAGAACAGCAGGACGATACGCCGTTGCTGATGAAGGCGGCCGAGCACATGGCGATCCGCTTCGCCCTGGAGCGTTATCAGAAAGGCGAAGTCAAGGTCAACGCGGTTCACCAGATGATGGAGCACATGAGCCGGCAGATGGACTCATTGCGTTCCATCCTGAAGCTGCAGGAAGAGAAGATGAGCAAGGCCGGGATTCTGGTGGAGTCGCACGCCGACATCCTGGATCGCATGTTCTGGGCCGAAGTGCCGGAATCGGGCAAGAAGAGTGTGCTGCTCTCGCATGAAGCGCCCTGCGTGCCGCCGCGAAACCTGCGCCAGTTCGTGGAAGTGTTGCTCGACCGGGACGACAAGCAGAGTGCGACCGAGATTCTGAACAACTATTCGAGTTGCCTGGGCGCGAAAGATATCGAACCGCGGCGGCGAACCGCCATCGGCCTGAGCCAACTGGCCGACCTTTACGCGCGGCTGGGCGGGCAGCCCATGGGGCAAGCCATCCGCAAGCTGAGCGAGCAGCTCATTGCTGAGAAGGATGCGGAACTGCAAAGCCTGTTCAGCGCGGCGTTTGTGCGGCTGAGTCAGGAAGCCAGTTCGGCCAAGAATTATGCCGCGGTCAACGAAGTTTGCGCCGGTATGGAGCACATCAGCCTGGAACGCCCAGTGCTGATGAGCGACCTGCGTCCGCGGGTGGGCGTGGAGAACCGGCTGCCGGAGTTTATTGAGGAAGCCGTGAATCTGGAGCCGATTCCGGCGGAGCTGCTGGCAGTACTGCGGCGGACGACGCAGGCAGGGGCGGAACATCTGGCGGACCGGTTTTTCCGCTGCATGCGGCGCGACGAATGCGATCGCATGATCGAAATGGTGAAGCAGCTGGGATCTCCGATGCTGCTGCAGTTGCGCGAGATTCTACGCACCGGCCAGCCCCGGCAGGCCTCCGGCGCCGTGGGATTGGTGAGCCGGCTCGATGTGGGCACCCTGCTCGAGTTGCTACCTGTCCGGATGCCGGAGTGGAACCGCTTCTATCATGACGTCGTAGTACGGCAGATCGCTTATGGGGCCGCGGGAGATCGCGGACGCACCCTGCTCGAACTGGCGGAAATTCTGGATCCGCTGGTGTTGCCCGAGGCGGTGGATGAAATCGGAATGAGTGGCGACTCGACGGCGACCCCACCACTGATTGCGATGGCGAGACCCGGGGAAACGGCTTCGCGTTCGCCCTACATACAGCTCAAGGCGATCGAGTCGCTGGGGCGCTTGAAGGATATAGAAGCAGTGGCAACGCTGCGGGACATTCTGGAAGCTAAGAAGACCTTTGGCTTCCTGCATCATCGTGAGTTGAGGATTGCAGCGGCACAGGCTCTGTCGAAGACCGATCCACGCTACAGTTCGCAGGTTCTGTCGGACAGCGGCCTGGAGCCGGCCGAATTGGCGATTGCCCCTCTGGATATGGCTCCGGCGTGTCCGT
>Ga0302177_10003223_pt1 | contig 11449 bp, 7 predicted proteins | sample I_Palsa_E1_2_FD_198780 | JGI IMG/M metagenome (GOLD analysis project Ga0302177, IMG submission 198780) | Peat permafrost microbial communities from Stordalen Mire near Abisko, Sweden - I_Palsa_E1_2 | ecosystem: Environmental > Terrestrial > Soil > Palsa > Peat permafrost | place: Sweden: Abisko... | reverse complement strand
CGGCTTCATGACGGCATTCGTCTACTGGCAGTCGGTCAGCACCCAAGAGCCGCTGATTCCGCTCGATATCTTCCGCGACCGCGACTTCAGCCTGTCCAACGTCGCGGCGGTGGTCATCGCTTTCGCCGCCACCGGGATGATCTTGCCGCTGATGTTCTATGCGCAAGCGGTGTGCGGATTGTCGCCGACCCGCTCGGCCCTGCTGACCGCACCGATGGCGATCACCAGCGGCGTGCTCGCTCCGTTCGTCGGCAGGCTCGTCGACCGGGCCCATCCGCAGCCCGTCGTCGGATTCGGCTTCTCGGCGTTGGCGATCGGCCTCACCTGGCTCTCGATCGTGATGACGCCGTCCACCGCGATCTGGGAATTGATTCTGCCGTTCTTTGTCTTGGGTGTAGCGATGGCGTTCATCTGGGCGCCGCTGACCGCTACCGCGACCCGAAACCTGGCTCCGCAGTTCGCCGGCGCCAGTTCTGGCGTGTTCAACGCGACCCGTCAGGTCGGTGCCGTGTTGGGCAGTGCCGGCATGGCCTCGTTCATGACTTCGCGCATCACCTCGGAATTGCCGCAGATGCCCGACGGGGCGTCGGGTCCGCCGGGCGGTGGCGGGATGGCCTTGCAGATGCCGGCGTTCCTGCGCGAGCCGTTCGCCGCCGCGATGTCACAGTCGATGTTGCTTCCGGCGTTCATCGCGCTGTTCGGGATCGGGGCGGCGCTTTTCCTGATCGGCGGATCGGCGACAGCCGGGACGCCCGCAGCCGACGAGGCGGGATCCGGTATGGACAGCGCGGACGCGCCGGCCCGGCGGGTGCGGGTAAGGCCGAGTGCCACAGACGGTTTCGACAGTGGATTCGATGGCTTCCGCGACGGCTTCGACGATGACGACGACTACGTCGAGTACACCCTGTCGCCGGCGCCTACCGCACCGCCGTCGCGCGCGGCGGCCCGACCGGCCCGCGGGCGGGTCCACGAGCCTCGCACCGAACCGCTGACCGTTCGGATCGAGCGTCCGCGACCGGCGCCGGCGGAGAACTGGCACAGCTCACCGGTCGAATCGTGGCGCAGTCTGCTCGACGAGACTGACGCGGCGCCAGAGGACGAGCCAATCGGATTCGCTCACAACGGCTTCCATGTCGACGATGAGCCACGTTTCCGGCCGGTTGAGGAATTCTCTCCGCGGGACCAACGCCGCGTCGACTATGACGAACCGTTCTTCGATGACATCGATACCTATGGTGGGGCAAGCGACCATGCACCGCGCGCACGCGGTGCAGCCCCCCGAGACGAACTCCGCAACGGCTATCACCGCTCGCCGCCCAACAGACACCACCGGTCCGATCCCGATCGCGGGTACCCCGGCTCGTAACAACGTGTCGCGCGAATGTGGCTCGCCGGCAGCCCTTACGCCGGAGCGCCGGAGGCGGTCAGGGCCAGGAAAGCGCCGAGATCCACGAGACCCGACGGTGCGGCGGGCAGATAATCGGTCAGCGTCTCAGCACGTACGACCACTGCCGCGTACTGCGCGCGGCTGATCGCGACGTTCAACCGATTACGGTTGAGCAGGAACGGGATTCCGCGCGGAATATCCTCGACGGACGAAGCCGTCATCGAGACGATGGCCACGGGTGCCTCGGCGCCCTGAAACTTGTCGACGGTCCCGACCCGGACATCGCCGAGCCCCGCGGCGGCCAGGTGTTCCCGCAGCAGCAGCACCTGCGCGTTGTAGGGGGCCAACACCAGCACGTCCGCGGCCGCCAACGGTCGGGTGGTGTCTTCGGTCGTCCATGCCAAGCCCACCAGTGCTCCGATCTGGGCAACGATGGCGGCGGCTTCCTCCGGGCTCTCGGTCGCATTGCCGTCGTGTGGAACTCGTACGACGTGCACTCCGGGCGGATACCCCTCGAGACGACGCGCTGCGGTGACGTCGTCGTGGGACTGCAACCGGCCTTCGTAGGCCAGGGCCGATACCGGCGCACACACCGCGGGATGCATGCGATGCGTGCGGTCGAGGAAGTAGCCGCGTTCGGCGGGCAGGGTGCGGTGATCTTCGACCAGCCAGCCCAAGGCGGATCCGTCGACCGGCTCGGGATGTGTGCCCTGGCTGACCTGCGGCAGCTGCTGCGGGTCGCCGAGCAGAAGCAGGTTGGCGGCCGCCGAGGCGACGGCGATGGTGTTGGCCAAACAAAACTGCCCGGCTTCGTCGATCACCAGCAGGTCCAGACTTCCCGGCGGAACCCGTGTCGGGTTGGCGAAGTCCCAGGCGGTACCCCCGATGACGCATCCTGTTGTGCCGGTGATGAATCCGGCGTATTCCTTCTCGTCGATCTGTTGCCACGCGACGTCCTGACGGTCGGATCGCTTCTTGGCCACGCGCAGCGGATCGATACCGGCGGCGATCGTGCAGCCGAGCAAGTTTTCCACCACGGCATGCGACTGCGCGACGACGCCGATACGCCAGCCGTGCTCGGCGACCAGCCGGGTGATCACGCGCGCGGCTGAGTGGGTCTTGCCGGTTCCGGGTGGTCCGTGCACTGCCACGTAGGACGAATCCAGGTCGAGCAGGGCGGCGGTGATGTTGTCGGCAGCGTCGCCGCCTCGGGGAAGGTCAGCGCCGCTGCGGGTCCGGGGCCGGCGGCGCAACAGGATGTCGAACACTGCGGTGCGGGGGAGTTGCGGGAGCCCGGCGCCAACCTGGGCCGCCGTGGTTTCGATCGCCTCCCGTAGCGGCTTGGTTCCGATCGGCGCCCCGGGCGTCAGCGCGAACGGGAGCTCGTCGAAAGTGCTGCCGTCCGTGGGGGTTCGCTCGAGAAGGATCACCTCGGTCGGCACGCTCGGATCGTCGACCCCGACCACCTCAGCCCGGCCGGCCGCGCGTCGATCGGGGTTGTCGGCCAAGCCGGACGGGGCGGGCGGCTCGTAGAGCGCGTAGACCTCTCGATTGATGGCGCCGCGCGCCAATTCGCCGGTCAGCCGCAGCCGGCGTTGCAGCTTCTGCGCGCGCGGCGGCTTATGCCAATCGATCGCGACGTCTGCCTCGCCGACGATGAAGACGTCGGTCTCGTCGGCCCATTCGTCGACGGGGTAGTTCAGTCGGTCGAAATGTGCCCACCAGAATGGCTTGTCCTCGCGGCGGTGATAGCCGCGTGCGGCCGATACCAGGGCAACCGCGGTCTGCTCGGGAGTGCGGTCAGCGGCGGCCGCAACCCCGGTGAACTCCTCCAGCGCCACGGCGAGTGGATCAGCCGGTTCGATATCGCCGCCGTCGGTGACCGGCTGGGCGCCAATCGGGGTGACCCCGCTTTCGAATGCCCGCAGCAGCAGCCAATCCCGCAGTTCGCGAGTGGACGTGCAGTCGTAGTGGTTATAGCCCTCGATCTCCTTGAGTATGGTCGCCGCCTCGTCGACCTCGCCGTTGCCACGCAGTTCGCTGTAGCGCGCGTACTGGGTGATCGAGTCGGCTGCCGTGGTGACATCGCCGGAACGCAACTGCGAACCCATGTACAGCGGTTCCAGGGCCTTCAGGCTGAGCGACTCGCTACCGGTCCGAATGCTCTTGCGCACAATCGGATACAGGTCGACCAGTGTCCCGCTGCGCAGCAAGTCGTCGACGTCGTCTTCCCCGACGCCGTGGCGACCGGCCAGACGCAGCAGCGCCGTCTTCTCGTAGGCGGCGTAGTGGTAGACGTGCATATTGGGAAACCGCTTGCGCCGCTTGGCCACCAGCGCCAAGAAGTCGATCAGCGCCTTGCGCTCATCGGGACGGTCATGCGCCCACAGCGGATGGAAGGCGCTCGACTTTCCGCCTTCGAGAACGCCGAACAAATACTCCAGGCCCCAGTCGACGCCGTCGGCCGTCCAGAGCGGGTCGCCCTCGAAGTCGAAGAACAGGTCGCCTTCGTCGGGGTTGGGCAGCAATCCCAGCGGTTGCGGATCGGCGACCTCGAATTGCGGTGTGCCGGCCTCGCGTTGGCGAACCTGCAAGTCGGCCTGCGCGACCAGTCTGGCCAAGGAGCGGGCAGAGACGTTGTCGACCGGTCCGGTGTGGATGGCCAGCGCGTCCAGCGTGGTGATGCCCGCATCGAGCAGCTTGGCGCGCTGCGTAACCCGCATGCCCGCGACCAGCAACAGGTCGTCGGCCGCGCGCACCTGCTCCTCGCAGACCGGGCACCGGAAGCATGCCCGGACGTTTTCGTCTTCCCAGCGCACCGGTACGCCGCCGGCGTAGTGGCTGTCGAGCAGCTGCTGCAATCGTGCGCGCTGCTCGCGGTACACCGGAATCAGCTCATCGACGCGGTAATTGACCGCGGTGCCGTTGCCGAGTACCAACTCGGCCTCCGGGTGCACCGGGATGCCGGCGTGGCTCAACGTATCGGCGTAGGCCGCGATCTGAAGCAGCGCGGTGACCTTCGCCGAGCGGGCCAGCTTGGTGTCAGAAACCTGGTATTGCCCGTCGCGACGCACCAGGAAGTCGGCGAACCCGACAAAGCGGCCGTCGAACATCGCGGCCTGGTAGACCACCGGCGCCTCGCTGTCGATGGCCCGCTGGGTAGCCGCTGCGGCCGCGCTGATGCCGGCGAGGGTGAATGCCGGACGGCCGATCACGACGACCCCGTCGCCGCTTTCCCCGCGCAGCTGGTCGAGACGGCGCCGCTCGTGCTCGTCACCGAGAGATGCGGTGCGGGCGAGCAATTCGTCCTCGACGGTGACGCGTTGACCCCAGCCGAGTTTCGCGTCGAATTCCCGCAGCAGGGCGTATTCACAGCGCGCGGCGGATGCGAGATCCGACGCGCTGTAGATGATGCTGTCGCCTGCCATGAACACAGCAGCCACTGTAGGCGGCTATACCGACATCAGGCTCCGGCGTTGGCGATCAGCTCCACCCCGTTGCCGTTCCAGCGGAACTTCACCACGCTCGGCAAGCCGATACCGCCGGAGTAGCTCAGCGCCACCGTGTCGCCGGTGCACTGCGAGTTGTCGAGCCCGTTGAACCCGTAGGTGTCGGGCACGCCCCGCGGCGGTATGAGTTTGCCGAGATGAAACAGCACCGCTCTTGTGTTAGGGCTCTCGGCGTTGGTGTTGGCCTTGACGATGACCGCGGACAGCTGTGCGCACTGGTTGAAGTTGCCGGCGAGCGGTTCGGGGTTCCACGGCTGCTGGCTGCGTGGGTCGTTCGGTAGCTCGGAAACCCCGCGCGCGATCGCGGGGTCGGCCAAATTGACCGCGCACGGGTCGACCGGCCCGGGGCTGGTCGGTGCGGCGGTTGGAACCGGCGGCGCTGCTGCTGAGTGCGGCGCGGCGGTCGGATGGGTAGTGGGCTGCGGCGTCTTGGCGACGGTCGAATCCCCTGATCCGCACCCGCTCAGGGCCGCGGTGAGCAGTGCGGCAGCGGCCAGCCCGGCCCACCGCCGGGTACCGCGTAGTCGTGTCCACACAACGCCGCACCGTACCTTGACCAGCTCTATCGACGCGGCAGGCGTGGCCGAGCGGCAGTTGACCACTAAACTTCGTTTCGAAATGGACTCCCAGAACGATGACACCGTGACCTTCGGCGACCTGCAGATTCACCCGTCGGTGCTGCAGGCGCTCAACGATGTCGGCTACGAGTCGCCGTCGGCGATACAGGCGGCGACCATCCCGGCCCTGATGGCGGGCTCGGATGTGGTGGGGCTTGCCCAGACCGGGACCGGCAAGACGGCCGCGTTCGCGGTCCCGATCCTGTCGAAGATCGACACCAGCAGCAAAGTCACCCAGGCGCTGGTGCTGGCGCCGACCCGGGAGCTGGCGCTTCAGGTGGCCGAGGCGTTCAGCCGGTACGGCGCACACCTACCTCAGATCAACGTGCTGCCGATCTACGGCGGCTCGTCGTACACCGTGCAGTTGTCCGGACTAAGGCGCGGCGCGCAGGTGGTGGTCGGCACACCCGGCCGCGTGATCGACCATCTCGAACGCGGGACGCTGGACCTGTCCCGGGTTGACTATCTGGTGCTCGACGAGGCCGACGAGATGCTGGCGATGGGCTTCGCCGAAGACGTCGAGCGGATCCTGGCCGATACCCCGGAGTACAAGCAGGTGGCGCTGTTCTCCGCGACGATGCCGCCGGCGATCCGCAAGCTCACCGCCAAATATCTACACGACCCGACCGAAGTCAAGGTCGAGTCGAAAACCGCCACCGCCGAGAACATTTCGCAGCGCTACATTCAGGTTGCCGGCCCGCGCAAGATGGACGCGCTGACCCGGGTGCTCGAAGTCGAGCAGTTCGAGGCGATGATCGTCTTCGTCCGCACCAAGCAGGCCACCGAAGAGGTAGCCGAAAAGCTGCGCGCCCGAGGCTTTTCCGCAGCGGCGATCAACGGCGACATCCCGCAGGCCGTGCGTGAGCGGACCATCGCCGCGCTGAAAAAAGGTGGCAACAAAGGAATCGACATCCTGGTCGCCACCGATGTCGCGGCCCGCGGGCTGGACGTCGAGCGGATATCGCATGTGCTCAACTACGACATTCCGCACGACAACGAGTCTTACGTGCACCGGATCGGTCGCACCGGCCGGGCGGGGCGGTCGGGGTCGGCGCTGCTTTTCGTGTCGCCGCGGGAACGCCACCTGCTCAAGTCGATCGAGAAGGCGACCAGGCAAAAGCTCATCGAAGCTCAACTGCCCAGCGTCGACGACGTCAACGCACAGCGGGTGGCGAAATTCGCCGACTCCATTACCGACAGTCTCGGGTCGCCCGGTCTGGAACTGTTCCGTCGTCTGGTCGCGGACTACGAGCGCGATAACGACGTGCCGATGGCCGACATCGCGGCGGCGCTGGCGTTGCAGTCGCGCAACGGCGAAGCGTTCCTGATGACGGAGCCGCCGCCCGAACGCCGGTCCAAGGAGCGTCCGGACCGGCCCGACAGGCCTGCCCGTGGCGTGGGCGAGGGTCCCAAAAAAGGGTTCGCCACCTACCGCATCGCTGTCGGCAAGCGTCACAAGATCGGACCGGGCGCGATCGTCGGTGCCATTGCCAACGAAGGCGGCTTGCACCGCAGCGATTTCGGCCACATCACCATCAAGCCGGACTTCTCGCTGGTGGAGCTGCCGGCCAAGTTGCCCCATGCGACGTTGAAAGCGCTTGAGAAGACTCGTATTTCCGGTGTGCTGATCAACCTGCAGCCGGATCGGGCTGCAGAGAAAAACCGCCGCGGCGGTGGTGGCGCACCGAGGCGGGAACACAAGGGATGACCCAGGCCGAGACCGCGGCCCAGGGCGGACTCGAACAGGTAGCGATGCCGGATCGGGTCGCTTCGTTGACCGGCATCCGTGCCGTCGCAGCGCTTCTCGTGGTGGCCACGCACGCGGCCTACACAACGGGAAAGTACATCGAGGGATATTTCGGCCTGGTGTGTTCGCGGATGGAGATGGGCGTCCCGATCTTCTTTGTGCTGTCGGGTTTCCTGTTGTTCCGGCCCTGGGTGAAGGCCGCCGCGACGGGGGGCCCGGAGCCGTCGGTCCGTCGCTATGCCTGGCACCGGGTGCGGCGCATCATGCCCGCCTACGTCGTCACGGTCCTGCTGGCGTACGTCATCTACCACTTCCGGCATGTGGGACCCAATTACGGCCACACCTGGGTCGGGTTGTTCCGACACCTGACGTTGACGCAGATCTACACCTTCAACTACATGCGGGGATATCTGCATCAGGGTCTGACCCAGATGTGGAGCCTGGCGGTGGAAGCCTCCTTCTACGTCGTTCTTCCGCTGCTGGCCTACCTGCTGCTGGTGGTCCTGTGCCGACGGCAGTGGCGCCCGAAGCTGTTGCTGTTCGGTCTCGGTGCGCTGGCGCTGATTTCGCCGGCCTGGCTGATCGGGGTTCACCTCGCCACCTCGGTTCCCAATGGTGCCCGGCTATGGCTACCCACCTACCTGATCTGGTTTCTCGCCGGCATGAGCCTGACCGTGCTGCAAAGGATGGGCGTGGGCTGTTATGCGTTCGTCGCCTTGCCGCTCGCGACCATCTGCTACTTCATCGCCTCCACGCCGATAGCGGGGGACCCGACGACATCACCGCTCGGACTGTCCCAAGCGCTGTACAAAGCGGTGTTCTACGCGGTGATCGCCGGGCTGGCGGTAGCGCCGCTGGCACTCGGCAACGAGGGCCTGTATTGCCGCTTACTGGCGAGTCGGCCGATGGTGTGGCTTGGCGAGATCTCCTACGAGATCTTCTTGATCCATTTGGTGACAATGGAATTCGCGATGGTCTACATCATGCAGGATCACGTGTACACCGGTTCGATGGCCGGGCTGTTCGTGGCGACGATGGTGATCACCATTCCGCCGGCCTGGCTGTTGAACCGGTTTACCCGGGTGCGTGGCTGACCTGCTCGGCGGGCACCACGACCGGGGCGACGAACTCGGTGAGCATGGCCCGCTCGTCGGCTTCGTCATGACCCGGGAAAATCAGCAGCGACGTGATCACCCGGACCACCCAGCGGCCGCGTCCCGCAACGTTGGCGGGGTGGTCGTCGCCGAGCGAAGTGACGAATGCGGTGGCCAGCGCCGTGATCACGTCGGACTGCTCGGCCAACTCGGCGCCCAGCGGGGGAGCGGTCGTCGCGAACCAGGCTGACAGCGCGGGGCTTTCGCGGACCAGGCGAAGCGTTGTGACGATGCCGGCGACCAGCCGTTCCCGCGGGTCCTCGATATCGTCGACATCGATCGACTCGGAGAGCCGATGGGTTTCGCGGGCCACGTAGGCGATGCGCAACGCCTCACGGTTCTCGAAATAGCGGTACAGCGTCGCGCGGGAACACCCTGCGGCCTTGGCGATCTCGTTCATGCCCACCGAACCGGGATCGTGGCGGGTGAACAACTCCTCGGCAGCGTCGAGGATACGGTCGGCCGCCACCTCGGTGCGACGCTCCGCGAGCCAATCGTTGGCCGCCATCTACGACGTGACCCGGAACGGGACCGATACCGGGCGTCGCACATAGCTGCCGCCGGCCCATACGATGCCGGCCTCGTCGACCTCGAAATCAGGGCAGCGCGAGAGCAATTCGGTCAACGCAACCCTCGACTGCATTCGGGCCGCGGCCGCGCCCAGGCAGTGGTGGGCGCCGTGACTGAAGGTCAGGATGTTGCGCGGATGGCGCTTGACGTCGAGTTCGCCTGCGTCCGGACCGAATTGGCGCTCGTCGCGGTTTCCCGAGCCGTAGACCAGTAACACCCGGCGGCCGGCCGGCACGGTGGTGTCGCCGATGGTCGCGTCGCGAGTGACGGTACGGGCCAATGCCTGCGCCGGCGTGGTGAGCCGTAGGAACTCGTCGACCGCGCCGGAGATCAGGTCTGGGTTCTCGACGAGCAGACGCCGCTGGTCGGGCCGCTGGTGCAGCAGTTGCACCGAACCGCCCAGCATCCCGGTGGTGGTGTCGTTTCCGCCGGTGACCATCGTGAACGTGAATGCGAGTACCGACAGCACACCGGCGATGTCGCCGTCGGCGCCGACACCCGCGGCGACCAGATGCGAGATGGTGTCGTCTTCGGGCTCGGTGCGCCGGCGTTCGATCAGCTCGGTGAAGTAGGCCATCATCGACCCGACCGCGTCGCCGACGGTCGCCAGTGCGCCTGCGATGCCGCCTTCAGCGGTGTTGGCGGCCACAATGGCGTCGGTCCAGCCGTCGAACTGTCCCCGGTCTTCCTCCGGGACGCCTAGGTAGTGCGCCACGACCATCGACGGCAGCGGCTTGAAGAGCTCGGCGACGATGTCGCCGCCACTGTTGGCGAGCAGCCGCTCCAGACGCTCCACGACGAATTCGCGCACCTTGGGCTCCACCGCCTCCACCTGCCGCGGCGTGAAGCCGCGCGCCACCAGCTTGCGGAACTCGGTGTGCACGGGCGGGTCCGTCATCACCATTGGTGGATTATCTTGCAGGCCAATCATTTCCAGATCGTTGTAGTTGACCGTCAGGCCCTTTGCCGACGAGAACGTCTCGTGGTCGCGCGCCGCCGCCCAGATATCGGCGTGCCGGGTCAGCACGTAGTAGTCGCCGTCGGGCTTGTGCGACGGCACCACGTGGTGCACCGGGTCGTGGTCGCGCAGAGCGCGGTACATCGACCAAGGGTTGGCCCACGTCTCGGCGTCGGCGAGCTGGAACCGAGGCGCGTGAGACAAAGTCGACGTCATGTCTTATTGATACGACAATCAGCTATGTGTGTCAACTGTCGCGAGCCTCGGGGAATCGTCGACTTGCCCGCAAGCAAGGACCGGTCGCAGGTCAGCGGAAGAAGGCGAGCTGACTTGTGGCCCACTGATGGAACGTCCGTCCGGGCCGTCCCGTGAACCGTTCCGCTGATCGATCGGCCTTGCCGTCGTGACGAGGCAAGCGCTCCCAGTATTCGAGGAGTGCGTCGATAAGTGGTTTCGGAACGTGGTCTGCCAGCTGGGCAGCGGCTCGCTCCCGGCTGGGCTCTTGATACTCGAGATTACGGCCGAGGACGCCTCCGAGCACCCTGAGATAACCGTTGAAGCTCTGCATCTCGGGCCCGCCCAGACGGATGATCGAGCCGCCGAACTCGTCGTTCTCGAGCGCTAATTGAGCCACGTCGGCGATGTCCTCGGGATGGATGATGTCGAGCCTTGCTTCCCAGGAGGCCTGCTCGACTGGGACTCCGGAGCGGATGAACGAGGCCCACCCGAGCGTCATTGTGGCGAACGTAGCTGGGCGAAGAACAGTGGTATCGAAAGCTGCACTCGTGAGGGCCTTCTCGACCTCAGCGTGACGTCGCGCGAGTGCGTTGGACTCGGGGTCAACCACCTCGACAGAGTCCGAGGAAAGCAGCACGACCCGCCGCACGCCTGCGCGCTCCGCGCTCTCCACGAATTGGTCGATCGCGGCTGGCTCGGCGTAGAGAAAGACACGGTCGACGTTGAGCAGTGCATCACCGAACGTGTTCGGCTCAGTCAGGTCCAGTTCGACGACCTCAGCCTCCGATCGTGCGACCTGGCGCGGGTCGCGGCTACCTGCCCTCACCGCAAGGCCCGCGGAGGACAGCTTACGCACCAAGCTCGCTCCAATGGCGCCAGTCGCTCCGGTAATCAGTGTGGTCATGGTTTCCTCTCGGTGGGCCTTGGGCAGCGATGGTGGGCCGCCGAAAGTCAGTCGGGTTGTAGCGTATGGCAGCTGAGTCGGCTCTCGGAGATCGTCGGCGTGTGCGGATGCTGGCGCGTCGCTAGGTCAGGGATGCGGATACTCGCGGGCACCAGGCTCTGCGAACTTGTCCAGCTCCGGGAGATTGACCACGATCGGATCCGGGTGCGAACGGGTGACAGCCCAGACGGTCGGTCGCTAGGCGGACGCGTTGATCTCCTGGTGCACTGTGTTGGCGGGAATGAAAACGAAATCTCCCGGGCCCGCCTCGGCGACGTGCTGCAGGCGGTCGCCCCACCGGTACCTGGCGGTGCCTTCCAGCACGTA
>Ga0302177_10003219_pt1 | contig 11459 bp, 10 predicted proteins | sample I_Palsa_E1_2_FD_198780 | JGI IMG/M metagenome (GOLD analysis project Ga0302177, IMG submission 198780) | Peat permafrost microbial communities from Stordalen Mire near Abisko, Sweden - I_Palsa_E1_2 | ecosystem: Environmental > Terrestrial > Soil > Palsa > Peat permafrost | place: Sweden... | reverse complement strand
CGCGCCGTGACCGCATCGCCGATGCGATCCGCCAGGACATCATGTCCGGCCGGCTCAAAGCCGGAGAGCGGCTGCCGGAGGAAGTGATAGCCAAGGAGCACCACGTTTCTCGTGTCCCGGTGCGCGAAGCCCTGCGGCGGCTGGAAAGCGAAGGTTTCGTCACCCTTATGCAGTTCAGCGGCGCTCGGGTCTCCGAGACGTCGTTGCGCGACAGCATCGAGCTGATGCAGGTGCGCCGGGGCCTGGAGGTCCTGGCAACGCGGTTGGCAGCCGATGCCCGCGGCGGAGAGCAGGCGGCAGCTTTGGTAGACGTTGTCGAGCGTGGGAAGAAAGCGGCCCGAGAGGAGCGGATCGACGAGTTGCCTGCCCTGATCATGGAGTTCCACGAGCTCATCGCCAAGGCGTCTGGCAACCGCCAACTGGAGGAGATGCTCACGCGCGTCCTGCAGCGAATCTCATGGGCCTTCCTGCTCGACTTGCGGGAGCGGGTCGAGTCCTCGTGGCTGGACCACACGGTCATTGCCATGGCGGTGCTCGGCGGCTCCAGCTCCCAGGCCGGCTTCCTAATGGACGAACACATCAGCAAAGACGAACTCCTTTACCGCCGTAAGTACGGTGACTCGAACCGGGACAGGGCCGACAGCGACGACATCGCGGGCCGGGTCCCCCCCTTCTCCTACTGATCGTATACGTAACCGGCGACGGCTGGAGGTCTTGTTGCAGGAGCGGGAGAATGTTAACGTGCCCGAAACGTTCGGTCGTATACAAATGAGGGATGGAGCGCCTCGGTATATCGGCCACGGGTCATGGCCTCAACTACCTCCCCGAGTACCACGCCGCGTCCAGCGGCTTGTTCAGCCAGCTGGGCCTGGAGGTCACGGCCCGGCCCCGTGACCCGTGGACGGGGGTCCTCGACGACCTCGCCGACGGGGCCGCTGATGTGGCGCTGGGCGGCTTGTGGGTCCCCGCCATGTATGCCGGCAAGGCGAGAGACCTGGTCGTCGTCGGCCAGTTGAACGCCCGTTTCCCGATGGTGGTCGTTACCCGGGCCCCGGTCGCCGACTTTGAGTGGGCGTGGATGACTGGGCGCACGGTCCTGGTCCCGGGTGCCGGGGGCACCGCCCCCTACGAGTTCTCCGCCGGGCTCATGAGGGAAGCCGGTGTCCTCCCGGCCGGGACGCGCTTTGTCCGCGACCTGTCGAGCGACATGCTGACCGAATTGTTCTTGAAAGGGCTGGGCGACGCCATTTTGCTCGACCTGCTAAACGCCACCCGGCTGGAGGCGGGGGGCGCCGGTCACATGACGTGCCGATTGGCCGACGTGGGCGGGCCGATGCCCAACAGCGTCTACTACGTGCGCCGGGACCGCTTGGAGCCCCTGCACGACCGCCTTGTCGCCTTACTCGGCGGTGTGGGCACCGCGATGGCACAACTGACGGCGGGCACGGTGCCCCTCGAGGGTTTGCTGGCGCGCGAATGGCCTGACATCGGGCTCGGTGCCCTCGATCGGGCGGCCGCGGAACTGATGGCCAACGGGACCTGGTCGAGCACCCGGGTCGACCCCGCCGCCTGCGCCCGATGGGTGGCCATGTTGCACACGGCGGGCGCCGTCGACCGGGACATCGCCTACGAGGAGCTGGTGGACAATAGCGCCTTGGACGACGCCGAGCTGGCCCAGGCCCGATAGGGCGCGATGCGGCGTGCGGCTCCTCGTCATCAACATCAACACCAGCCCGGCCATGACCGAGCTGATCGCAGATCAGGCCCGTGCAGCGGCTTCCCCGGGGACCGAGATTGTCGCGGTGACCCCCCGGTTCGGCCCCGCTTCGGTGGAGAGCGTGCTAGAGAGCCACCTGGCAGCGGTGGGCGCCATCGATTGCGCGCTGCGGAAGGGCGCCGGCCACGACGCCGTGGTCCTGGCAGGCTTCGGGGAGCTGGGGCGCGAAGCGTTGCAAGAGATGCTCACCGTGCCGGTGATCGACATCACCGACGCCGCTAGCCACGTGTCTTGCCTGCTCGGGCGGACCTTCGGCGTAGTCACCACGGTTGACCGGGCCGTGCCCGCCATCGAGGACCGGCTCACCCTGAACGGGCTGCGCGGCCGTTGCGTCGGCGTGAGAGCGGTGGACATGGACGTCCTCGATCTCGGGGTCGACCAAGAGGCCACGGTCGGTGCGGTGACGGCTGCGGCGGCCAAAGCGGTCCGGGAGGACAGGGCCGAGGTGGTCTGCCTGGGCTGTGCGGGCATGGCCGGCGTCGCCGGACAGGTATCGCGCGCCATCGGTGCTCCAGTGGTGGACGGGGTGACGGCGGCGGTACGCCTGGCTGAGTCGCTCCATGGCCTGGGGCTCCGTACGAGCAAGGTGCGCACGTACGCCCCCAGCCCGCCAAAGCACATCCAGGGATGGCCGCTGTGAGCGTCGGCACCCTAGTGTGCGCAGGCTGCGGCACTCGCTCCCGTCGAGACGGTTCGTATACGAGCCTGCTTTTGAATCTGACGACGTACGACCTTTCGACAGCCCGGAACGTCGCTGACGCCCAGTTAATCGCCAGTTAACACTCCGGTCGTATACGAGAAACACTGAGGCCGTAGACCTAGCGGTAGCGGTCAGAGGTGGGCAGCAAAGCCCACCGGCCGTGCCGGACCGACATCCAGGAAATCCACACCGAGAAAGGAGCCGCCGTGAGCTTGACCAGCGCACTCGAGCAAACGGCGCCTCTTCCCGGCATCAGCACGAAACCGCTTGGCAGCGGGCCGGCCGGCGCCCCGTGGTGGGCCGGCGTCGGCCGCTTGAGGCTGGGCCGAGCCGTTCAACAACTGCTTGGTTCCACGGCTGTCATTTTTTGCGTCGTTACCTTCACATTCCTCGTCACCAGGGTGTTTGCCCCCGACCCCACAGCGTTGTTCTTGTCGCCGGCCGGCAACGGCTTCGTGAGCCCGGCCGCCGCCGCGGCAGAGAAAGCGAAGGTGCAAGCCAGCCTGGGCCTAGGAAAACCGATCCCCGTGGAGTACTACCGGTTCTTGGACCAGCTCGTACACGGCAACCTGGGCACTTCGTTCGAGACCGGGCGCCCGGTTACAGCCGACCTCCTGGCCCGCTTGCCAGCCACCCTCGAGCTGGCCGTCTATGCACTGGTGTGCGGCGTCACCGTGGGCATTGTGGCCGGGGTCATCGCCGCCGTCAGGCGGGAGGGGATTATCGATCACGTAGTCCGGTTCTTCACCATCGGCGGCCTTTCGCTCCCGCAGTTCTGGGTCGGCCTGATGCTGTTGTGGGTGTTTTTTACCGAGCTCCACGTTGCCCCAGGGCCCATCGGACGGCTCCCTGTCGGGGTTAGCCCTCCGCGTACGATCACCGGTTTTTACGTCGTTGATGGGCTTGTCGAGGGTCGCTGGGCGGTAGCCGCCGGTGCCGCCAGCCAGCTGGTGCTCCCGGTGCTGACCCTAGCTATCGGGTTGGCGGGCCCGATCGTCAAGATCGTGCGGTCGTCGATGGTCGATGCCCTCTCCTCGGATTATGTCCGCACGGCGACGGCGATGGGCTTCAGCCACCGGCGCATATGGCTGGTTTACGCCCTCAAGAACGGGTTGTTGCCAGTGGCGACCGTGCTTGCCGGCATCATCGCCTACACCTTCTGCGGCTCGGTCTTAGTGGAGGGGATCTTCGGGTGGCCCGGGGTCGGGAACTACGCCCTACAGGCCATCCAGGACTCCGACTTCCCGGCCATCCAGGGTTTCGTGCTCTATGCCGCCGTCCTCTACGTCGTTATCTACGGCGTGTTGGACTATGTGTACGCGTTTATCGACCCGAGGATCAGGTCGTGAGCGTGGTCGTCCCCTCCCTCCGCCGACGGCCGTTCGCCCTCAAGGCCGAGCGACCCTCGCGGGCGTCGAGCGCCCGGTGGCCTTTGTCGCTCAAGCTCGGAGCCGGCGTGGTCGGCGTTTTTGGCGTAATCGCTCTGGTTTCCGCCTTCTGGACGCCGTACCCACCGATGGCGCCGGCCACGGGAGCGTTCCTCGCCCCTCCTACATGGGCCCACCTTTTCGGGACCGACGCGGTCGGGGCTGACATTTTCTCCCGGACTTTTGCCGCCACCCATACCGACGTGGGCATCACCGTTGCCGTTGTAGGGCTTGCCCTGGTCGCCGGCACCCTTTGGGGTTCACTGGTCGGCTTCTACGGCGGCTGGGCCGACGCTGTCACCATGCGGGCCCTGCAGGTGATGAACTCGTTCCCGGCGTTGCTACTGGCGATGCTGGTGATCTCCGCAATGGGCCGCGACATCCTCGACGTCATCTTGGTGGTGGCCCTCATCCCGTTGCCCGACTACGTCCGCCTGGCTCGGGCCGAGATAATGACCAAGAAAACCTGGCAGTTTGCCGAAAGCGCCCGCATGGTGGGCCGGCGGCCGCTGGGTGTCCTGTTCCGTCATCTGGTGCCCAACAGCACGCGACCTCTGCTCGCGTATGCCGGGATTAATGCGTCCTGGGTGGTGGCAACTGTTGGCGCCCTGGGCTTTCTGGGGTTGGGTATCCAACCCGGCTCGGCCGAATGGGGCTCGATGATCGCCGGCGGCGAGAGTGCCATCGTGGCCGGCCAATGGTGGATCTGCTTCTTCCCGGGCTTGGCCATATTCCTGTTGGCCAGCGCCTTCCACCTGATCGGCGACGGGATAACCGATGCCGACATTAACCGGCGCCGTTAGGAGCTTCGTGGAGACTGGTCCCATCCTGGAGGTCGTCGACTACAGCGGCGGCTTTACCTCGGGCGCCGGCGAGTTCACGCCGGTGCTCAAGAGGGTTGCCTTCTCGGTCCCGCGCGCCGCGTTCACGGCAATAGTCGGCGAGACGGGTAGCGGCAAAACCCTGATGGCACTGTCCATATTGGGGATAGCACCCCGTTCGTTCCGGCGCACCGCTGGTTCGGTCCGCTTTCAGGGTGCCGACTTGGTGCCCGACGATGACAAGGCCATGCGCCGTGTCCGAGGGGCACAGATAAGCATGGTGTTCCAAGATGCGCGGGCCTCACTTAACCCCGTGTTCACCGTTGGCTACCAGATAAGCGATGTATGCCGGCTGCACCGCCACGTGGGCCGTAAAGAGGCTTGGCAGATGGCCGAGAACATGCTCGAGCGGGTGCGTGTCCCCGAGCCGGGCCGGCGCATGAGGCAGTACCCGCACGAGTTCTCGGGGGGCATGGCCCAGCGCGCCCAGCTGGCCATGGCCCTGATCTGCCACCCCTCCTTATTGGTCTTGGACGAACCGACCACCGGGCTGGATGTCACCATCCAGGCCGACATCTTGGACCTGGTCGTCGACCTAACCGCCAGCGAAGGACTGTCGACTCTGCTGATCACCCACGACCTTGGCATCGTGGCCGAGACCTGTGACTTTGTGGTCGTAATGAAGGAGGGCGAAGTGCGCGAGACCGGTACCTGCGAGCAGGTCATGACCGCGCCGGCGAGCCCCTACACCCAACAATTGCTAGCCGACAGCCGCTTGGCCGGGGTGCCCAGATGAGCGCGCCTGCGGGTTTGGTGCCTACTCAGGTCGAGCCCGGCCCCCTGGCCGGTGGCGACGTGGTGCTCAGGGTCTCCGGCCTGCGTAAGGAGTTCCGCGCCGGCCGCCGGGGCGGGGCCAAGAAGCTGACGGCTGTGGACGGGGTCAGCTTTAACCTGCACGCCGGCGAGACGGTCGCCCTGGTGGGAGAAAGCGGCTCGGGTAAATCGACGGTGGCCCGCTGCATCGCCCGCCTTATCGAACCCACCAGCGGCGAAGTTGTCCTGGACGACGTGGTGCTGACGTCGATGGCCAAAAGAGACTTGCCAAGGGCCTACCGCCACCTGCAGATGGTCTTCCAGGACCCGAATTCCTCGCTCAACCCGCGTATGTCGGTGAGGGCCATCCTGGAGGAGCCCCTCCGGCTGCACTTCGACATGAGCCGTTCCGAGCGGGACCAACGGGCCCGGCAATTAGCAGAATATGTCGGTCTTTCGGCGCAGCAGCTCGACCGCTACCCACGCCAGCTAAGCGGCGGCCAACGCCAGCGGGTAGGGATCGCCCGCGCCCTGGCCGTTGGGCCCAAGGTCATCCTGCTCGACGAGCCCACCGCTTCACTCGACGTATCCGTACGAGGCCAGATCCTGAGCCTGTTCCGACGGACCCAAGACGACAAAGGCCTCGCCTACCTGTTCATCACCCACGACCTCGAGGTCGTGCGGCACTTCGCCGATCGCGTGCTCGTCATGTACCTGGGCGGCATCGTCGAGGAGGGCCCCACGGCCGAGGTTTTTGAACACCCGGCCCACCCCTACACCCAAGCTCTTCTCTCGTCTTCCCCCGTAGCTGAGTACACGCGGGGTAACGAGCACAAACGGAGCAAGAGGCGCCTTTTGTTGACGGGTGAGATCCCGAGCCCCATCGACCTGCCTACCGGGTGCCGATTGGTCTCGCGGTGCCCGTTCGTACAGCCATCCTGCTCATCAGTCGTCCCGCCCCTGCGGGCGATAAGGCCGGGGCACCTAAGCGCATGCCCGGTGCTCCTGGCCGCCACCAACCCAAATAGTCAGGACGAGATTTCTTTCGTCGCCTGAAACGTCCCTCTCCCGACCACCCAGATCACATCTATACACCCGACAAGGAGCTTTGCTATGCCCTTTTTAACTCGCAAACGCCTGAGGTACGGCGCCATCGCCACCTCGGTCGCCACCGCGGCGTTGGTGGCCGCGCCGGTCACCGGTGCCTCCGCTACTCAGCCAACCATGGCCGGGCCCGCCACCCTGGTCACCGCATGGCCGGCGGACATAACTTCGCTGGACCCGGCCAACCTTTCTACAAACGAAGACCACGAGCTGACCCGCAACATCTACCAAACCCTCGTGTCCCAGCAGTTCGCCACGCAGAAAGGCGGCGCCCTGGAATTCGTCGGCGCCCACGTAGTTCCCGCCCTGGCCGAGTCGTGGACCTACGGGCCCGACTCGGTCACCTTTCACATCCGCCCCGATGTGAAGTTTTATGGCACCGATGACTATGTGACGGCCCAGGACGTGAAGTGGAGCCTGGACCGCATCTGGTCGACCCCGGTGGTGGGTGACCTCCAGGCCAATGGTTTGCAATCTCCGAGTGAGATCCACGTGGTCAACAACGACACCGTCACCATCGACTTTGTGAGCAGCTTGGGCAAGCCGACGCCGACCACGCCCACGCTTATGGCCATATTCGCCCAGTTTTTCACGGGCATCGTTGACGAATCAGCAGTGGCCCCGCACGAGACGAAGGCCGACCCTACCGGGGCGCTCTGGCTCCGCAGCCACGCTGCTGGGACCGGTCCCTACTACATCGCGAGCCGGGATCCCGGCGTTGACATAGTCCTGAAGGCAGTCCCGGACAGCTGGGCGCCCGAACCTTATTACAAAACGGTTGATATCCGCGTAACCACTGCGAGCGTGGGTTCTCTACTCCAGAGCGGGACGATCGACCTCGGCGAGTTCGGCATGACCGATGCCGAGGTGAACACCTTGCAAAAGGACGGCTTGCCGGTTTACTGGGAAAACACAGGCAACTTTGACATGTTTGCAATTACTGCCGCCCCCACCAGCCAGGTCGGTGCCCTGGCCGATGTCGACGTGCGTCAAGCCATAGCCTACGCCGTCCCTTATGGCACGATCCTGAAAGACATCATCTTCGGCCGAGGTTCGCGCGATTACAGCATCGTGTCGCCCTCGGCGCCGGAGTACACCCCGGCCTGGTCGATGTACTACACGGACCTGGCCAAGGCCAAGGCCTTGATGAAGGAGGCGGGTAACCCGGCTATCAGTGAGCCCCTGTACTACCTGTCCGGCGACATCGACCAGACCGACACCGCCATACTCCTGCAGGCCAGCCTGAAGCAGATCGGCGTTACCACCACGCTCACGCCCGAAACCCAGGCCGGGCTGTTCGACGTTGTCGACGCTCGCTCGATGCCGGCCAAGGGGTCCAAGATCGGGCCGCCGGGCCTCGAGTTGTTCAACTGGTCGGCGTGGACAAACGACCCCAAAATCGTCGTCGGGTATTGGGCCACTTCGGGCGGGATCAACAACTACTCGCTATGGTCCTCGCCCGTCGTCGACGCCATCAACAACAAGTATTCCCTGCTACCGACCTCCGCCGCCCGTACCGCGGCCTATGAAAAAGCCCAGGACATAATTGCCTCCGGAGCCGCCGTGATACCTATCGTGCAGACGGGAAGTGTCGCCGTGGCAGCCAAGGGCATCACCGGGGTGTCGTTTTCTCCCGGCGGCTCGGGACGGTTCTGGCTGATGCACCCGGTAGGTGTTGCCAACCCGATGGATAGCTCGGTCGAGTAGCCATACCGCGAAGTAACAACAAGTGCCTGGGGACGGGGGGCCGGAAGCTTCCCGTCCTGGGCACCGTACCCCTCTGGTGCATACGCCGGGCCGGGCGCATACGCCGGGCCAGGCGCCAATCCCCAAAAAGGGGGACGGCTCTCGAGTTGTTCAGCCACCTTGCTCGCACAAGGCTTGGGCCAACGCTGACCTCATGCTCAGGATGTCAGGCCCGATGGCGCTTACGAGGCTGCCGGGCCCTTCGAGGGCCATTTTCGCCCAGCCCGGCCCGGCCGTGGGCGCGGTGGCGTCTCTAACGTTAGGGGCGGCTCTGACGCCAGGGGCGGTGGTAGGCGTTCTCCCCGCCACCAGCACCAGCCCGGCGGCCCGGTTGGCGCCCAAGACGGCGGGGCCGTCCCAGCCGACGACCCCCGGGCCGAGCTCCAGCTGGTGGCGCAGGAGCGGAGCGGCGTCGTAGTCGACGTCAAGGCGCAGGCCGAGCCGCCCGGGTGGTTCCCCATGGCGGCCGAGGACGATTTCTTCGGCCCAGCGCATCGTCGCCCCGGCCGCCAGATCTGCCTTTACCAGCTGGAAAAAACGGCAGGAGGAGGAGGCGATGAGAGGGGGGAGGTGCCAGTCCAAATGGCCGCCGGGGCCCACGCGTACGGTGATCTCCAGGGACGACCCGGTCGAGGCCCAGGCGATCATGGAGGCGGCCGCCCGGACGCAAAGCGTCGCCCCCGCCTCGACTTCGATTTCCAGGCTTATATCGTCGTCCCCAACGGGGGAGGCGGCGGTACCGACCAGGTAGACGGCTTCGGGTGTGGCCCGGAAGGCGAACGGGGCGGCATCGCGCACGAGGGTGAGGCGGCAGCCCGGGCGTGGGCCAGACCGCCCTTTGGCGGACGGTGCAGCCACAGGCAGGGGGGCCGCCGCTCTCAGCTGGGCGTGGGCGAGCACTAGGGCTGCAGCTGCGCTTCCACCCAGTCAGCCACCGGCCTGGCCAGAGGGTCCTCAACCAGGCTCATGAACACAAAGGGCCGTCCCGGGCGGGCCGACGTCGTGTCCGCTCGCATACTGGCGAGGTCAGCTCGGACGAGAAGGGCCAGGTCGGTCTTGTTCACGACCAACAAGTCGGAAAGGGTGATCCCCGGTCCTCCCTTGCGGGGCACTTTGTCGCCTCCGGCCACGTCGATAACGAATATCTGTTTATGGACCAGCCCGTAGCTGAAGGTGGCGGTCAGGTTATCGCCCCCCGATTCCACCAGCACGAGGTCCAGGCCGGGGTGCGCGTGCCCGAGCGCCTCCACCGCCTCGACATTGGCGGAGATGTCGTCTCGGATGGCGGTGTGGGGGCAGCACCCGGTCTGCACGGCCAGGACCCTGTCCGCCGGCAAGACTGCTTCTCGCAAAAGGATCTTTGCATCTTCAGTTGTGTAAATATCGTTGGTCACCACCGCCACCGACCACTTTGATGCCAGGGCGCGGCACAAGGCGGCCACCAGGGCGGTCTTGCCGCTGCCTACAGGCCCACCGATACCGACCCGGAGAGGGCGGGCGGGGAACGAGCCGTGGCCGTTCACACCCGCGTGCGTGTGGCCGGGGTGTTCGTGGTCCTCAGGAGGCAAAGAGCCTTACCTCCCAGTGTTCGTGGGCCTCGGCCCCGATGTCCAGCAAAGGGGCGGAGAAGCAAGGCAGATGAACATTCCCGGGCCCCAGTCCCGCCGCCCCCACGCCAGCGGCAGTTGCCGCCGCGGCCACTTGCTCGATGGCCGGAGCCATCTCGGCCAGGCAGCGGCCCACCGCGAAAGGGTCCAGGCCGAGCAGGCGGGTGGCAGCCCAGGCCGGGCCACTGACCGAGCAATGGGCGGTCACCAGGGCTGCGTCGGCCGGCCCCAGACCGATAGCGTTGGCCACCGCGCCCAGGGCCACGGGGTGCATGGGCCCCCCGGGCAGGTGTTTGGCCAGCACGTCGAGCCGGCCAACGGCGGCAACTGGCCACATCGCTTGGGCCGCTCTCAACACCCCCCGGCCCTGCGCTTTGCTGGCCGCCCGCAACGCCGGGGACGGGGTGCGGGCCGTAGCCTCGGACTGCACGGCGTCCAGGGCGGGCAGAGAAGGGGCGGCCCAACAGCTGAGCGCAGCCAGGCAGGCGTCGACCGAGCCCGAGGTATGCAGCCGTCCGGTCAGGAACTGGGCTAGCTCGGTGGCATCGGTGACGCGGCCGTTGCCGACCGCCTCCTCGAGCCCGCCGGAGTGGGCATGGCCACCCGCCGGCAGGCGGCCGTCGGCCAGCGTGAGCAGCGTGCTGGAGGCGGGCATGGACAAAGATCTGCAGTTCTAAAAGAGGAAATAGCGCTGGGTCATGGGCAGCTCGCGGGCCGGGGACTCTGTCACCAGCTCGCCGTCCACCCACACGGCGAAGCTGTCCGGCTCAACCCTGATAGCGGGCAGGGCATCGTTCAGGGGCATGTCGGCCTTGGTCAGCGCCCGCGTGTTGCGCACAGGGACCAACCGCCGGCCCAGGTCCAGGCGCTCAGGCAGACCGTCTTCCAGAGCGATCGGGGCCACGAAAGCCACTGACAGTTGCGGGGCGAGAAAGGGGCTGGCCCCGAACATAGGCCGCCCCCATACGGGTTGGGGGGTCGGGATGGAGGCGTTGGCGTCTCCCATCTGGGCCCAGGCGATCATGCCTCCCTTTATTACTAGCGCCGGGCGAACGCCAAAAAAGGCAGGCTCATAAAGCACGAGGTCGGCCAGCTTGCCCACTTCCACCGATCCGATCTCGGCGTCGAGGCCATGAGCCACCGCCGGGCAGATGGTGTACTTGGCCACGTAGCGTTGGGCCCGGGCATTGTCGGCCGGGCCATCGCCGGGGAGGGCGCCCCACCGGCGCTTACCCACGTGGGCCGTTTGCCAGGTACGCAGCACCACCTCACCGGCGCGGCCCATGGCCTGCGAATCGCTGCCGATCATGGAAATGGCGCCGATGTCGTGCAGCAGGTCCTCCGCTGCGATCGTCGACGGGCGGATGCGGCTCTCGGCGAAAGAGAGGTCTTCGGGCACCGCCGGGTTGAGGTGGTGGCACACCATGAGCATGTCGAGGTGCTCATCGATGGTGTTCACAGTGT
>Ga0302177_10003214_pt1 | contig 11466 bp, 5 predicted proteins | sample I_Palsa_E1_2_FD_198780 | JGI IMG/M metagenome (GOLD analysis project Ga0302177, IMG submission 198780) | Peat permafrost microbial communities from Stordalen Mire near Abisko, Sweden - I_Palsa_E1_2 | ecosystem: Environmental > Terrestrial > Soil > Palsa > Peat permafrost | place: Sweden: Abisko... | reverse complement strand
CCTATCATCCCCTTCGTTAACAGCAGTGCGGCATGGAGCTGCAGTTTTCCAGTCTCTCTTTATGGCGCGCAACAGTCGACTAACCCCTACGTGCACCCAAACGGCGAGACCTGCGGCAACAGCATCGCAGCCAACGGAACACAGCTAGTGGACAACAATATCTACGCGAACCATATAGACAATTCGACGGGTCTGCAAAAAGGTTGGCTGCAACACTTGGTCGGAACCTTCGGCCCTGCATCGCAAGGTGGAGTCGCCTTCTATCAGTTGGACAACGAGCCCCTAGGATGGGGAAACACCCATCGCGATGTTCTACCGAATGGTTCGGACTATCCCACTATTACGCAACTAGGCGAGCAATACGCCGCGGCCATCAAACAAGTAGACCCGTCAGCGATGGTGCTAGGACCTTCGGACTTTACCTTAGGCGGCTGGGTCGGCGATACGACCAAGCAGGGCGGCATTCTCGCTGGACAATATTATCTCCAGCAGATGGCCGCTTATCAGGCAACTAATGGAACTCGCATCCTGGACTACCTCGACGAGCACTACTACTTCGATGTGTCGTCTCCCTCCGCGCAGCTCGCCTCGACACGAACTCTGTGGGATCCGACCTTCAACGGAGGCACTTGGGTAGAACAGTATGTCTTCTACGGCCCCATGCAGCTGCTACCGCGTTTCAAGGGGTGGGTGAGCCAGTACTACCCCGGCACCAAGATCGCGTTGTCGGAATACTCAATCGACAGCGGGCAAAAATCGATCGTAGATGCCATAGCCGAGATGGACGTGCTCGGAATCTTCGGACGAGAGCAGCTCGACTTCGCAAATATGTGGAGCGCTCCCGCGCCAACCGATCCAATCGCATACTCCTTCAGGATCTACCGCAACTACGATGGCAGCGGCGGACAATACGGCGATACTTGGGTCAACGCAACCAGCTCCGATCAAAGCCAGCTTTCCGTCTATGCAGCGCAACGATCGACAGATAACGTCGTGACCATTCTGATATTGAATAAAACGGCTGCTGCGATCAGCACAACTCTCACCCTCTCTGGCGTCACTCTTCCGAATACTGCCGCGGTCTACAGCTACACCGGTGCAAATCTGCAACAAATTGTCTCGGGAGCAAGCGCGTCAATCAACAACGGAACCATCAACCAAAGCTTCCCGGCTTACTCTGCAACACTCTTCACATTTACTCCTGCTGCGGCCGCTCCATCCGCTACCACAACAACGCTCGCAGCCTCTCCCGCAACACCTACCGCCGGGCAGACGGTAACTCTTACAGCCACGGTCTCAGGATCAGGTTCGCCAACAGGAACAGTAACCTTCAAAGATGGAACCGCCACGATCGGAAGCGCTAGCCTCTCCGCTGGTAACGCCAGCCTCAGCACCTCTGCATTGAGCGCAGGCACACATACCGTCACCGCAATCTACAGTGGAGACTCCGGCGACGCCACCTCCACCTCAAACTCTGTCGTGGTGACCGTAACGCAGCCTGCTCCACTCAGCACTACCACCGTGCTCTACGCAACACCAACTCAATCGACGACCGGACAGAGCATCATTCTGAGCGCTACCGTCTCAGGCTCAGGTTCGCCAACAGGTACCGTGACCTTCAACGACAGTGGAAACGTCATCGGAGTCGCGACCCTCTCAGCCGGAAAGGCCAGCCTGAGCACCTCAACCCTCACTGCAGGCTCGCACTCAATCACCGCGACCTACAGCGGAGACTCCGGCGACGCCGCCTCCACCTCAAACTCCATCACCGTAACGGTGACCCAACCCGCTCCGTCTACCACCACCACTGCGCTCACTGCCTCGAACACACAACTGACGACGCAACAAAATCTCCTCCTGACTGCTACCGTCAACTCCACGACCGGCATCCCCACCGGGACCGTAACACTAAGCGACGGCGGGACGGTGCTCGCATCAGTCTCCCTGGCAAACGGAGTCGCCACCTTCAACGACGCAAGCCTGGCCGCCGGAACTCACACCATCGTAGCTGTCTATGGCGGCGATCCAACTCACGCAGCTTCAACCTCCGTCGCCGTCACCGTGACAGTAACGCAGCCTGTTGCGCCACCGGCCCTCGCCAGCACCACGACAACCCTCAGCACCTCAACCACCCAACTCGCGACGGGCCAGAGCCTCACCCTGACAGCGGCAGTAGCGGCCTCCGCCACGGCCCTCACTGGAACCGTCACGTTCACTGACGGCACAGACACCCTCGGCACCGTCCCCATCTCAAACGGAACTGCTAGCATCATCACCACGCTCAACGCCGGCAACCAAACAATCACCGCGACCTATAGTGGCGACACCAGCGATGCGGCATCCACTTCCCTACCGGTGACCATTGTCGTCAATGCCTCTGCACCGCCGCCACCACAGGACTTCGCGCTACAACTGGCTCAGACTGCGATCACCCTCGCCCCGGGAACCTCCGGACAGATTGGCTTCACAATCACGCCGCAAAACGGATTCAACCAGCTACTAAAGCTCAGCTGCTCCGGCCTGCCCGCCGGTGCGAGCTGCAGCTTCTCCCCCGCAACGCTCACTCCGGCTGCCACAGCTACCGGCAGCATGACAATCACCATGGCCTCATCCACAGCAGCGACTGCCGTTCTCCTCCTCCCATTCTCCGGCATACTTCTACTCCTCCGAGGACGATACAAAAAACTGAGCACAGCCTTCGCCGCGGCAGTCTTTCTGATACTCATCTCGGGATGCGGATCTGGAGTTCATCAGGCGATCGGAACATCCGCCGGCGCTGCCGCAGGCAGCTACGTAATTCAGGTGACCGCCGTGACAGCTGGAGGACTAACCCACACGCAGCCGATAGCATTGACTGTTCAATAGACAGAGACATCCAACAAACTTCGACTCATTAGAACTGGACCTTGATGCTCATAGCCTAGTCCAGGTGCGCGATGCATCGGCAGCGCGCCCAGTTACATTCGCAGAGACTTAGTGAGTTCGCAGCAGCGCGAAGGCCGCTTCATTGTTAAGGGTCGCGACGCTTTGAAAATTCGAAACGAAGCACGCCCGATTCAGCGCAAATGCGAGTATTCCCTTAGCGCAAAAGACCCTACGACAATGGACATCGAGTCCAGTCATTTCCTTCCGCAATGAGAATCAGCCTGCATGCGTCTCCCAGCAGATCGATTCCATCGTACTTATCAGCAGTGTGGTAATTCCTACATGTCATCCTGATGTTTGGGCGTCAACTTCAGCCTCGTTATCATATTTATCGAGTATCTGTTTTGGCCACGCCCTGCTTTCTCAGCTTGATCTGCGAAGGCGACAGACATAATTCCCAAATTGGGAATCTCCCAAAAATAAATCCAGCAATCGTGACGCATTTTTCAAGTCCGAAATACTGACCGCTTAAACACCACGCTAACCACGCGTAACACCACAAATTAACCATCAAAACACCACGGTTTGGCACCCATCTTTGCCAAAAAAACCCAGCAAAAACGAGTATTCACCACGCTAACAAAATTACCGCAACAATTTTCCTTATCCGAGTACTTCATTCCCAAATCACAACCGACGCACGATGAGGATCAGCTCCGGCAAAGGGTCATTGGCATTCTCCGCGATCACTTGCTTCAGTCGTTCCACGCCAAATTCTTCTTGGGGTTTGTTGCACACTTCCAGAATCCCGTCCGTTGCGACCACGAGCAGATCGCCCGACGCAACTTCCAGACTGTGTCCGTCAAAGCTGGAAACCGGCAGCAGCCCGAGAGGAAACTGGCCCTCCTCCGTGTGCGACAACGTCCGCGCGCTCGCGTGCCACTGCACAATCGGTGGGCTTGCCGCCAGTGCATAGAACACGCTGCCGTCCGCTCCTAGCCGGAAGCCGGTAAACGTCGCATACATGTGCGGCTCTTTCACCTCCGGCAGCACCCTGTTCAGCCGATCCAGCAATACCGGCAGAGTCCGATGCGGCTTCTCTGCCATTGGCACGAACCATATCAGATTAGATTGAGGGCGTTAACGCCATTCCCGGAAAACGGAGATTAGCGGTAACTAACAAGCTGACTTTGAACAGGCTTCGCCGTTTTTGACGGATGTTAGAGTGTGAGATCTCTATTTGGCGTGCTTCTCACGACGGCTCAAACGGTTCGGATCGAGCGCCATTCTCAACAACTCGGAAGACTTCTCCCAACGAACCTCAGTGGACATGTCCGGAGCGGTGCTCCGAGATGATTCGCCTATGCCAGCTGAGCGATCAGCTGTGCATAGGCAGTATCGTTTTTTTACTGCACAGTAACGATGACGCTCGCCGAAGTTGTGATCTTTGAATTGATAGTATCGGTTCCAGCTACGGTGAAGGTATAGCTGCCCGCTGTGGTTGCCTTCGTATCCGAGCTCGGGGGTGAAGTGGTGCTTGAGCCCCCACCCCCGCTACAGCCGATTGCCCCGGCAAAGACGACAACCGATAAAAGAGCCAGCATCGGCAACCAACGGCGGCGACGCGACGGAATGCCAAGCATCAGAACAGTGGCCAATGCCGCAGCTTCGCTACCAAACTTCCACCGGTTCCATCTCAATGGCCGCACAAGCGCGTTAGTCGCGGCAGCGGTCGTATTCACAGTCAAGACGGTGGTTCCGCTTCCGCCAGATGTGACCGTGACGCTTGCCGGATTCAAGTTACAGACTGGAAGATTCTGCGCTCCCGCCGGTGATCCCGTCAGGGTGCAAGTCATGTTCATGGTTCCGGAGTATGTGTTGCCTGCCGAGAGAGTTGCAGTTGCCGTCGTCTGGGCTCCAGGAGAAACCGGGGATGGCGCCGGAACTGCAATGATTACCTGGGATATCTGCACAACAGACGCCTCTGAGGTCACCGAGGTATAGTTGCCGTCGCCTCCGTAGTAGGCCGTAATGGAGTGCGAGCCGATAGAAAGTGCGGAGGTCACATAGGTCGCTATCCCCTTGCTGAGTGTTCCCGTACCCAGTGCAGTCGTTCCGTCGAAGAAAGTGACTATTCCCGTGGGTTCAGCTCCCCCGCCGGTCAGTGTCGCCGCGAAAGCCACCTGCGCGCCATCGAGGACCGGGTTGGCAGGAGCAGTGAGGATGGCTGCTGGCGCGCTCTTGTTTATCGTTAACATTAGACTTGCCGATGTGCCCGTACTGTAGTTGCTGTCTCCGGTGTAGCTCGCCGTGATGGAGTGAGAACCTATTGAAAGTGCATTCGTCGCATAGGTAACGACACCGCTGCTATTCAACGTCCCTGCACCCAACTTCGCGCTGCCATCGTAGAAAGTCACTCCTCCCGTCGGCGTAAGTCCACCTCCCGCGACTGTTGACGTCAGGATTACTGATGTGCCGTAAGGCTCTGGGTTACCCGATGCGATGACACTCACAGTCGGTGCCCCTTGGACGGCGGTCAGACTCGTCGCGCTGGAGGTTGTTGCCTTATAGTTGCTGTCGCCGGCATAGCTTGCAACAACTTGATGTGTACCCGAACCGGCAGGAAGAACGGAGACGTTGCTTGTCGCTGCAGTCGATGCGGGGACTCCGGACAGAGACACCTTTGCATCGCTTCCATCTCCGTGGAAAAAGCCCTCTGACACTATAAGGTCCGAGACCCCGTCACCATTAAAATCACCTGTTGCAAGTAAGACTGGATCATAGCCCGATGGATCGCTTCTCGTCGTAACAGTAAAAGTGCCATCCCCATTTCCGAGCAACATCGTTACCGTGTAGCTAGTTCCGTCAGCATATGGGGTTGTTAAAAACGTTGCGAGATCGAGGGTGCCGTCCCCGTTGAAGTCGCCTACGACGAACGGGCCGCTCGCAGGCAGGCTCTCTCCTGCCGTGAAGGTCCCGTCGCCTTTACCTAGAAGCACCATCCCATCGTTTGAGACTAAGTCCAAGACACCGTCACCGTTGAAGTCGCCCACTACATACGGTTCCGTGCCCGTAGGCAGATATGCCCCCTCCACGAAGGTCCCATCGCCCTTGCCCAGAAGCACCAACCCATCGCTTAACACCAAGTCCAAGACGCCGTCGCCGTTGAAGTCGCCCACCACATACGGACCCGCCACCACGGGCAGGCTCGCCCCAGCTGTAAAGGTCCCATCGCCATTGCCTAACAGCACATGCCCATCGTTCGATACCAGATCCAGGGTGCCATCGCCATTGAAATCACCCACCACGTACGGAGTCGTCCCCAAAGGCAGGTTCTTCTCTGTTGTGAAAGTCCCGTCGCCGTTTCCTAGAAGCACGGTACCTGCATTTGTCAACAGATCCAAGATGCCATCATTATTGAAATCGCCTGCCACGACAGCCGGACCGGTTGAAAGCCAACTTTGGTCCACCGCCGTAAAAGTCCCGTCGCCGTTGCCCAGAAAAAATAACAACTCATTCTGCGCACCCATAATAAGGTCCTGGATTCCATCCCCGTTGATATCACCTACCAAAATTGAGTAAAAGTCAGCTCCCTCTGCGGTCGTTAGAACCGATGAGCTCCCAAAGCTGACCGATGTAGCGCTCGAACCAAGCGAAGCTGTTCCCAACACGGCATTATTGTCGCTGGTATCCAGAAAAGAGACCGCTCCCGTGGGAGCGGTGTTACCTGCCCATTCTATCGCCGCCGTCAGAGTGTAATTTCCAGAGCTACCGCCCTGCTGAATCATGATTCTCGGAGCAACCGCCAACGCTTCTGTTCCTGAGATGCTAGTGGCGTAGTTGGTCGTTCCAGCAAAGACAGCGTTGTAGCTGTGGCTCCCTGTTGGCCCAGGCCTGAACTTCAAAGTGGCTGATCCTTCTTGCGTCAGTTGCGCTGTGCCTAACAGATGAGTGCCAGTGCAATACTTTGCTGTCGCGTCACAGAAGTTCACCTGCCCCACGGTCACTGCTGTGCTGCTAGCCATCACCGTAGCGGTCAGCGTCACCACGCTTCCTGATACGACCGTCGTGACCACGTTGCCCCCTGAGGTTGCCGTCAGCGATGTGGTCGTGGCCGACCCACTTGCCCCGGACGCTGGTCCCACCAGCAGCAAAGTGCTCAACAGAACCAAAACGCAGCCTCTCATGCAGCCGTTGCGGCGACACTGTCCACAAGAAGTTGCATCGGCGAAAGTTCTCTGCATCTCAGCAACGAAAGAGAGCGAGAGGGTGAGAAAAGGTAGTAGAAACGCCCAAAGCAGGTCCCGAAGGGACAGCCACAGATTTACACCACACGCGATCAAAGGCATAAAAAGTCTTTCTTTGTGAACAGAGCAAAACCGGATCCATTCAGATTTATTCCGTTGCTGTTTTATTGTCTTAGGTCCGGCAATGGATTATAGCGTTGATTCGTTAAAATAAAACTCATAACCGCCTGATACAGAAGTTGTACGTGAGGGGAAAGAGCATTAGGAAGATCTATCCGATCACGGAGGAAATCATTCAAGATATCGAAGAAAAAGATATTGCGTGCATTGCCTTGGGAGTTGATTTTGTAAAGACGATAATGTCTCTGCGTTGCAAAGACACTCAAATTGAGGGAGACACATTTCCTTTATCGGTATGAAGAAAGCCCAGCAAGTGATCGAAGCAGCGATTTTCCAGCATTAGTGCAACAATACGGTTGATTGAAAACAGCGGCCCTGCGCTCCGCTCGGTCGGCAATTCTAGTGGGGGAGGAGCGTCTTTCTGTCGCCTTCGGTGGGCTTTTTCGACGGATCCCCTTGAATGGTGTTCGCGCCTTTTCTCTCGTCTTCGCTCGCGATCGGTACTGTGATTCCAGCGGATGCGATGTAGAGATTGCCTTTTTTTCTGTACGACACAGCCAGTGTATGAACACCTGCCTCTTCGTCTACAGCTCGTGGGAATTCCAAGATGTAGCGCTCGCGCAACATCTGTGTGAACTCTTTGAGTTGGTAAGTGGTGATGTGCTCGTTCGTATGTAGTTGGATTCCGCCGCTTTGCACGCAGATCTGTTCGAATTTGTTCTCGGGGCCCTTATAGAGGGGGGAGTCTATATGAGATAGCTCCGACTGCGCGTCCGGCTTGTGAATCAGGCTAATTTTTGGAGCCGGCAACAGGCCAAAGACGGTCTCTGAGTGAATCTGTGCGTGGAACATGACATCCCTCCAGAGGGTCTTGCTGCCGGAGTCTTCCCCATCGGTTACGGTCAGGAGAACACGTCTGCCAGGCTGCGGGTCAAGTTCGTGAAGCACTTCCGCCATGGAGTCCCAAAGCGGTATGGATGTCCTGCAGGGAGGTGGTAGAGGTTTTTTCTGCCGCTTGAGCTCCTGATTTTGCTCTTGCCGAATTTGCCATGACCACATGGCTCTTTGAACCTCTTCTGCAAGTCGCTCTGGATTTGCCTGGAGGTCGTACGCAGTGCGGATGAGGCTGCAGTCGATCGCGTAGACCGAGACATGATCTTGCGGATGCAGGAAGTCGGGCGGGAGAGCGGCAATGGCTTGGGTGAGTGGCGGCAGGAGCTCGTTGTCTGGATCGCTTTCGTCGATCAGGATTGCGAGCGAGATAGGATCATCTCCCTCACGGCGTACGTAGGTCGGGTGAAACTTCGGGCCGGAGTCAAGACTCAACAGGAAGCCTGATCGGTCGATCGGTTTCATTCGCTTGTAGTCGTGAGTGAGGACGAGAACGGGGATCTGTTTGAGATTGGTGTAGACGCGGAGGGTTGGTGTTGGAGAGCTGGATGGATCGGCTGCCGGGGGTGGTGGTGGTGCAGTACTTGTCTGAGCCAGAGTGAGCGTTGTAGACAGCGTGAAGAGGAGAGTGATTGCGGAGCATAGTTTTGGAGTAGAGCAGCGGAGTCCGCCGTTCGAGTTTTTCCGCTTCTTGTCCATGGTTCTCAACCCCCGCCAAGACCACCAATCGACAGCGGCCATTTTATAAGACTGATGGAGAGCGGTGGGAGATGTCAGCTGGGATGTGCGGTGAGGAATTTTTTGTAGTCGCGGTCGAGGTGGTTCATGAGGGCGTCGACGAGGGTGAGTTGGCCCTGGAGGGTTTCGATCTTCTGCTTAATCTCGTTGGCTTGGCCTTCGGTGGGGTCGGGATCTTCTTTGTTGATATTCATGAAGGGAGCAAGGCTGATGATGGCGTCGCGTGCGGCCTGGCGTTCTGCGTCGTTTAGTTCAGATTGAGTGCTGTAGATGTCTGAGTACTCTTCGACCTGGGCATAGGGCATGTAGGCGAGGGCAGTGGTGGATTGCGCGGTCTTCCAACTTACGTCGTCGAAGGTGCGGATGCCTAAGCCGAGCGTCATGTTGTTGTGATCGGGCGCCTTGTGATTCTTGATGATGTATTTGAGGACGGTAACATCGTGCTTGAGGTCGTCCTGGTTCTTGTGCAAAGCGGTGATGGCATCGGCCAATCCTCTGGCGTTGTTTTCGATCTCGATGTGGAGGCTGGCTTCGGCTTCGTGGACGAGGTGGCGGTGGTGCTGCCATTCGACGCAGCCTTCGAGGCTGAGAGCGATCAGGAGGCCGATGGTGATTGTCAGGAGATGAAGCAAAAAGTCTCGCCAGCCATGAATCGGTTCATGGGGAGGGTGTACGTCGATCACGGTAGGGACCTCGTCGAGATTCACTGGGGATTAGGGTAGCAAACGTCTGGGTTGGGACGCATGTTTTGGGTCTGGATACTTCCGCGTTCCGGCGGATTTTTTAAGGCGGACGAGTTCATGCGTGCGCGATGGTGTTTTCAGGGGATTCGGAGGGAGTAGCCCTCTTATTTGAGGACAGTTTTTGAAGCGGTCTTCTTGATTTGTAACCAAAAATGTGATATAATACTAAAGGTCACTTTTCGCGAGCACGATAGGGGGACCAATCAATATTTAAGGAGCCTGGGATGAAGAATTTCGATAAAGAGACAGAAAATTTCCTCGAGCGGTATGAGGCGAACGCTAATGTGGGGAGTGCTGAAGAGATTGTGGAGCAGTTTGCGGACGTTTTTATGGCGGCTGATCCGAGTGGTGCCAGGGCCGTGCCGTCTTCGGTGCTGCTGATGGCGATTCCGCAACGGAGCGGCTTTTTGAGAGCGCAGGGAGCAGCGTTACTAAGCTGGCGTCGGTGGAGCAGACAAGGCTGGATGAGCGGTATGTTTTGCTAAAGACTGAATGGTTTGTGAAGTTTGATCGAGGAGGCGGGCGTAGCGAAGATCTTACTCTGCGATCGACGTTTGTGGTGTATCGGTCGGATGACGGACTGAAGGTCGTCTTCTATTTGAGCCACGAGGACCCGGCGTCTGTTCTGCGTGAGAGAGGACTTCTGCTGTCGGATACGGCTTAGGTTGGTGGATATCTCCTAGTCTGATTTTGGGCGGGCGAGAACTTCGGCCAAGTGCATGGGTTTGACGGTGGTGTTCTGGGTGATCTGCTCGGCGCAGCTGAAGCCGTCGGTAACGAGGATCGTGTTAGCGGCCTTGTTGCGTGCGGCGGGGAGGAGGACACGCTCGCCTAGTTTTTGCGAGATGTCATATTTGTCTTTTTCAAAGCCGAAGGGGCCGGCCATGCCGCAGCAGCCGGAGTCGAGGAGTTCGACCTCGGCTCCGGTGAGGCGGAGGAGGGCTAGCTCGTCTTGCATGCCCATGGTGGCGCGGTGATGGCAGTGGCCGTGGACGATGATTTTGTCGTCGATTTGCGGGGGCTTGTAGTTCGGCGCGTGTTTGACGAGGAATTCGCTGAGGAGGAAGGTCTGGTCGCGGAGTTTGGCGGCGCGTGGGTCGTGCGGGAGGAGGTTGGTGAGTTCGTCGCGGAAGACGGAGGCGCAGGAGGGTTCGAGGACGACGATGGGGGTGCCAGCCTGGAGTTGTGCGGTGAGGGCGCCGAGAGTTTTGAGGAGGTAGTCTTTGGCGGTGTCGAGCATGCCGAAGTCGTAGAGGGGTCGGCCGCAGCAGAGATGCTGCGTGGGGAGGGTGACGCGGAAGCCTGCGGTGGTGAGGACCTGATGGGCGGCGCGCATGGCGGAGGGGTGGAAGTAGTTGTTGAAGGTGTCGGCCCAGAGGAAGACCTCGGGCGCTTCGGCGGGGAGTGGGATGCGGCGGTCGCGACGGCGGCGGGGATCGCGAGCGAGGCGGCGGTCGGGGGTGAAGGGTTGGGAGAAGCGTGGGAAGGTGCGGTTGGGGTGGATGTGAAGGAGTTTTTTTACGATGGAGCGGAGGATGGGGGCGTTGTTGATGGCGTTGACGAGATGTGGGGCGTGGCTGGCGAGGCGGGCGAAGATGTCGATGCGGCCGAAGGCGTAGTGGGAGAGGGGGCGTGATTCGCCTTCGTAGTGGTGGGCGAGAAACTCGGCTTTGTAGGTGGCCATGTCGACGGAGACGGGACACTCGGACTTGCAGGCTTTGCAGGCGAGGCAGAGGTCGAGGGACTCTTTGACCTGCTTGTTCTTCCATTGGTCGGGGAGGATCTCGCCTTGCATGAGCTCCCATAGGAGATGGGCGCGGCCTCGGGTGGAGTGAAGCTCTTCGCCGGTCGCCATGAAGCTA
>Ga0302177_10003204_pt1 | contig 11485 bp, 9 predicted proteins | sample I_Palsa_E1_2_FD_198780 | JGI IMG/M metagenome (GOLD analysis project Ga0302177, IMG submission 198780) | Peat permafrost microbial communities from Stordalen Mire near Abisko, Sweden - I_Palsa_E1_2 | ecosystem: Environmental > Terrestrial > Soil > Palsa > Peat permafrost | place: Sweden: Abisko... | reverse complement strand
ACCGCAAGGAAGATTGCGGAGATTGACCTGCTGGGATGTTTTGCGCACCTGGCGGCGTTGCGTGGATGGGTGAAGCCGCAGGTTGAGGTGTCGGGGGTGCTGGAGTTTGTGCAGGCGCGGCACCCGGTGGTGGAGAGGCGGATGGAGGAGTCGGGTGGGGGACGGTTTGTACCGAACTCGGTTCATCTGGATGCTGATGCGGGGCCGGCGGTGCTGCTGATTACAGGGCCTAATATGGGCGGGAAGAGTACGTATCTGCGCATGGCGGCGCTGCTGGTGGTGATGGCGCAGATGGGGAGCTTTGTTCCGGCAGAGGGGATGCGGTTGGGGCTGGTGGATCGGATCTATACGCGGATTGGTGCGAGCGATAATGTGGCGCGGGGGCGGTCGACGTTTATGGTCGAGATGACAGAGACGGCGGCGATTTTGAATACGGCAACGAACCGTTCGCTGGTGCTGTTGGATGAGATGGGGCGTGGGACGGCTACTTATGATGGGTTGAGTTTGGCGTGGGCGACGGTGGAGCACCTGCACGACCGGATTGGAGCGAGGACGCTTTTTGCGACGCACTATCATGAGCTGACGCTGCTAGCGGAGCGGTTGGCGAGGCTGACGAATCTGCGTGTGACGGTGAAGGAGACGGCAGGGGGGATTGTGTTTCTGCATACGGTGGAGGCAGGACCTGCAAGTAAGAGCTATGGGATTGAGGTTGCGCGATTGGCGGGGCTGCCGAGTGGTGTGATTGCGCGGGCTCGCGAGGTGTTGAAGGTGCATGAGCGGGCGGAGACGCAGCAGGTGAAGGAGGCTTCGCCAGTGCAGGGTGCGCAGATGCAGATGACTATGTTTACGCCCCTGTCGCAGAGGATTGTGGACCGGTTGGCTGAGGCGGATGTGGATGGGTTGACTCCGCGGGAGGCACTGAATTTGCTGGCGGAGTTGCAGCGGGAGTTGAAGGGATGATGTCCTGCCGGACGGGCCCACTGCGCGTGGTGCGGTCACTTCGTGACTTTTATACCTTTCGTTACTTGGGAGACGCTTCGTGAAGAGCTTGGTTGTGGCTGGAGTGATGAGTGGGACCTCGGCGGATGGGGTGGATGTTGCGATTTGCAGGATTTCGCCTGCGTTGCGTGCGGGTGGAACGCCACGGATCAAGTTGCTTGGGCATCTGGGGATGGCTTATCCAAAGAGTGTGCGAGCGGCTGTGCTTTGTGCGATGGATGCTGATGCTATTTCAGTGGCGGAGCTTGCACGGTTGAACTGGAGATTGGGTGAGGTGTATGCCGATGCAGTGGCGAAGGCGCAGGAGAAGTTTGGGGTGAAGGTGAAGCTGGTGGGTTGTCATGGGCAGACGGTGTATCACCAAGGGGCTTCGGAGAAGTATCTGGGGAAGGCGACGCGGGCTACGTGGCAGATTGGCGAAGCAGCGGTTATCGCGGAGAAGCTGAGAACTTCGGTGGTGAGTGATTTCAGGCCGGGAGATCTGGCGGCTGGCGGGCAGGGGGCTCCGCTGGTGCCGATGCTGGATTACTGCATGTTTCGTTCGGCAAAGGTGAGTAGGGTGTTGCTGAATCTTGGCGGGATTGGGAATTTGACGGCTATTCCCGCTGAGGCTGATGTTGATGGGCTGATGGCGTTCGATACTGGTCCGGCGAATATGGTGATCGACGCTTGCATGAAGAGATTGTATGAGAAGGAGTTTGACCGGGGAGGTGTTGTCGGTCGAACGGGGCGCGTATTGCAGGAGGTTGTGCAGGAGGTTTTGAAGGGGGAGTACTTCTCTGCCCTGCCGCCGAAGTCTTGTGGACGGGAGCAGTTTGGGGAGACTTTTGTTTCGCGGTTTATTGCGATGTGTAGGAAGGCGGGTGGACGTGAGGATCGAGATGAGGATGTAATCGCTACGGCTACGGCGCTGACGGCGGCCTCGATTGTGCAGGCTTACAAGAAGTTCGTATGGGAGCATGTGGAACAGGCGGCTCCGTTGTCGGCGGTGGAGTTTGTGGTTGCAGGTGGTGGGACGAAGAATAATTTGTTGATGAAGATGTTGACCCCAGAGCTTGGAACGATGGGAGTGAAGGTGCGGTTGATGGAGGAGTTGGGAATTCCGGCGCAGGCGAAGGAGGGTGTGGCGTTCGCGCTCATGGCCTGGCTGAGTTGGTTTGGGATGGTTGGGAATGTGCCGTCGGCTACGGGGGCGCAGAGAGCGGTGGTGTTGGGGAAGATTACGCATGCGTAACCCTTTCTCTCTGCATGACAAGCTCGCGAAGCACTGGTTGTCGCATGCGGCCCTTCCGAGTCATCCAGCAAGTGACAACGATATTGCAGCATTCGAGCAAACGCACCGGGTATGTTTGCCTAGCGACTTGAAGGAGTATCTATGCACTCTAAACGGAATGGCGAACGATCCCGATGACGGAGAGTTCCGCTTCGTCCCACTGATTCAGATGTGCCCTGAGGCAGAGATAAACGGAGTGGGTAGGGCCAAGAAGTTCCTATTCGTCGACTACCTGCAACTCAGCTATTGGTGCTGTATTGAACTCGATCAGCAGAAAAAAGAAACGACGAAAGTTTTCCTTGGCGGCACGGTTGACGAGGACAGGTTCGTGGCCGATTCGTTAGCCGATTTTTTCCGGGCTTACATCGAAGACCCTGAATCACTCATGATTCGAGGTAAGGCAAAATGATGAGGCGTGCGAGGCTCGTATTCACAGCAGCCCTAGCCTTCATCACGTGTACCGTAGCGTCACTTTGCGGATGCTCGGCTCAGCATCAAGATCCGTCGACGGTGATGGTGATTATTGAGAGCAGTCCGAATAATTTGGATTTGCGGGTGGGGGCGGATGCGCAGTCGGAGCGGGTGGGTGGGTTGATCTTTGATGCGCTGGTGAAGAAGGATGAGCACTATGAGTTGCAGCCATGGCTGGCTCAGAGTTGGGAGCAGCCTGATCCGCTGACGTGGGTGTTTCATCTGCGCGATGGGGTGCGGTTTCATGATGGCAGGCCGCTTGAGGCGGAGGATGTTGCTTACACGATTCGGAGTTTGATTGATGGTTCGCTGGTGACGGCGAAGGGTGGTGGCTTTGCTGCGGTGGACAAGATTGAAGCTAAGGATCGGCTGACCGTTGTGGTGCATATGAAGCGGCCGGATGCGGGGCTGCTGTTCAATGTGAGCGATGGATTGTTTGGCGTGGTGCCGCGTGGCAGTGGGAAGGACTTTGGGCTGCATCCGGTGGGATCTGGGCCATTTCGGTTTGTGAGCGCGGTGCAGGATAAAGAGGTGATCGTTGCGCGGAATCATGAGTACTGGGCTGGGATGCCGATTGCTCCGGCGGGTGCGCAGAATATTGAACGAGTGCGGTTCGAAGTGGTGCCGGATGCGATTACGAGTGCGCTGGAGTTGAAGAAGGGATCGGCGGACCTGGCCAGCAATGTGGTGACCCTGGATATGGTGCATGCTCTGCAAAGTGCGCCGAACCTGAAGGTGGAGTCGGGGGTTGGTTCTCCGGTGGTTTATGTGACCTTCAATGTTACAGATCCGTTGTTGAAGGATAAGCGAGTGCGACAGGCGATTGCATGTGCGATGGATCGGCAGGCGATTGTGGATGCGATCTGGAGGGGGCAGGCTCGGCTGGCGGATACGTTGCTGCCGACGGGACATTGGGCAGCGGCTACTGACGCGGAGTTAGCGCAGTATCCACACGATGTGGCGCGCGCGCAGAGGCTGTTGGATGAGGCTGGCTTCCCTGCCGACAAAGATGGTGTGCGACTGCGATTGACGATGAAGACGAGTACGGATGAGACGACTCGGTTGATGGTGACGGTGTTGCAACAGCAGCTGCGGGCGGCGAGGATTCAGCTGGAGATAAGGTCGGCGGAGTTTGGAACGTTTTATGCAGATGTGACGAAGGGGGCGTTTCAGATGTATGCGCTGCGATGGATCGGGAGCAATGAAGATCCGGATATCTTTCGATATGCGTATGCGTCAACGAGCTTTCCACCAAAGGGGGGCAATCGAGGGCGATATTCAAATGCTCAGGTGGATGGTTTGTTGACGGAGGCTGCGGCTACTTCAGATCGGGCGGCGAGAAGAACGGAGTACGTTGAGGTGCAGAAGATTCTTGCGGACGAGTTGCCGGGGATTCCGCTGTGGTATCCGAATAATGAGGTGATTCACACGAGGCGGGTTGAGGGAGTGGTGCCTCGAGGTGCGGGGACCTTTGATTTTCTTCGGGATTCCTGGGTGCGGTAGCACTGCTGCTGTGTGGGCGCCCTTAGGCAACGACCCATCGTGACCGTATCAACGATGTCTTCCTGCATCTCGATGGGCTCTGCCGCACGCGAATCGGCAAGGACTCCACAGCTTTAACCTTTCGAGAATTGACATTGCGATGCGGGCAAAGATAGGGTGTAGCTCTGCGTCACCGCTTACTATTAGAAAAACCTGGATCTCTGGAGTTGTCCGTGCAGCTATTGGAACGAATGAAGACTATCTGTACTGACAGTCATTTTCTAGTCCCTTTCCTCGTACTGCTGGCTGGAATTGCTTTGCTTGTGGTGTTGCGTTAAGACTCAAACAAGAGATTTTGAACGAGGGAATGGGATGGCTACTCTGCCGCAAAGAGCCAGAAATAGACGATTGTCACTGCATGGTCTGGGTGTGATCTGTGGATTGACGGCAGGGGTTTGGCTCGGTGCAGCCGAAGCGCCGACGAAGCTTGTGAACGCCGGATACTCCCCCTATGCCATCTCGCTCTGTATGGTGGCAGGAGTGTTTACGGCCCGATGGACTTTTCCGACTCTGTTGAAGGGAACGAGCTATGTGTTCGCGGATATCGCCGAGAAGAAGCATTTGATTGTGTGGGCTCTTCTGGCAGGCGCTCTGTGGGCAGTCGCGAACACACTGACCGTGTTTGCGATTCGGGATGTGGGGCTCGCAGTCGCGTTTCCGATGTGGAATGCGAATTCATTGATTGGCCTGTTCTGGGGCCGGGTGCTGTTTCAAGAGCTGAAGGGAGCTAGCGGGAAGAACATCGGCAAAGTCGTTCTTGGTGCTGTTGCGATCGTAGTTGCGGCGGTGATGCTGGGGTTCAGTACGATTCATGGCGGCGCTGTGGGTAGTCACGCATTTCGCGGTATCGTGGCTGCACTCGGAGCTAGCCTGATGTGGGGGACGATGTATGTCCCATATCGCAAGGCTTATCTGAGTGGGATGAATCCTTTATCTTTTGTGACCGCGTTTACCGCCGGGGAGCTGGGCACCGTGCTGGCGTTGACGTTGGTGCTGGATGGCGGCTTTCACTCCGCAGCCTTTCATCTGCTTCGAACGCCCGGAGTCGTATTCTGGTTGTTTCTCGGAGGATTCGTTTGGGTGATTGGCGACCTCTTTCAGCAGTTTGCAGCCAAGTACCTGGGAATTGGCCGAGGCATTCCACTGTCGAACACGAATCAACTCTGGGGTCTGGCATGGGGCGCTCTAGTTTTTGGTGAACTGGCATCGGCAGACCGGCAACATAAACTTCTAGTGATCGGCGGATCGTTAATGATGATCCTTGGAGCGCTGGCCATCAGCACCGCCGTTGCTTCCGCCAAAGAGAACAGCTCGACAAATGAAGCGGTGTTGCGAGAGTGCAATCGCTATGGATTGAACTATCACCGAACCATCATGGCGCAGGCAGGCGACGAATTTGGCGGTCGGGAAGAACGACGACGATGGTGGGATTATGCGATCGTTCTGACGGCCACAGGTGTATTTGTATGGTTGGGAGTTCATGCTGTCGTGCCTCCCATCGCAATGAATTTACGTTGGATCGTGGTGTTGGCTGTGTTGTTGGTTCTTAGTTTAGGGATTGGCGGATGGAGTCTCTGGCGACGGACGAAGTTCTGTTGAGAAGCTGGATGCGAGCGATCATTCGTCGCTTCATCAACCTGTAGGATGAAGCTCCAGGAGTATGTATGGCTGTGAGACTGAAAGATATTGCTCGTGACCTTGGGGTTTCTGTTGTCACTGTCTCCAAGGTTCTGCGAGGAAATACGGATATCAGCGACGCGACGAGGGAGCGTGTTCTGAAGCGAATGAAGGAGCTGAACTATCAGCCCAATATGATGGCGCGTGGACTGGCAACCGGCTGCACTTACACGGTAGGACTTGTCGTTCCAGATCTGGTGCATCCATTTTTTGCCGAGTTTGCGAAGTCACTCAGCGGAGTGCTCCGAACAAACAGCCGGGCGCTCATTCTCGCTTCTTCTGAGGAAGAGCCCGAGATAGAGCGGCAAGAGATCCGCACACTCCTTAATCGAGGGGTTGATGTGTTGTTGCTTGCTTCGTGTCAGGTGAATCTGCGTAACTTTTACGAACTGGGCGACACTCGAACTCCCTACCTTTTATTCGACCGAAACTTTCCGCATTTGGCTGCTCATTTTGTGGGCACAGATGACGTGGCTGTGGGAGAGATGGCGACGAAGCACCTGGTTGATATTGGACGAAAGAGGATCGCTCATATTGCGGGAAAGAACACGAGTCCATCTTTTGACCGTCTGCGAGGGTATCGGAATATGTTGGTTCAGTGCGGGCTGCCGACACCCGATGAGTATGTTGTGGTTCGAGAGCGAGTGGAAGAGGCCGGCGATATAGCAGGTTTTCAAGCGATGGAGGAGCTGTTAAAGCTCAAGCGACGACCTGATGCCGTGTTTTGCTACAACGACCTGACGGCGATCGGCGCGATCGATGCGACGCTGAAGAGCGGACTGCGGGTGCCTGAGGACGTCGCGATTATCGGGTGTGGGAATCTTCGATATGCAAACTACCTGAAAGTTCCGCTGAGTTCGATCGATCATGGGACGGTTGAGTTGGGTCGGCTTGCGGGAGAGTTTGCGCTAGCACTTTCGGCTACTCCGGAGCAGAGTCCGAAGAGCATGTTGGCTCCATCAACCCTGGTGGTGAGAGAGTCGACAGTTGGACCACGGAAGTAGGCTGGTTCGCAATCGATAAACTGACCGACTCCATTGAGCGGCAGACAGGAACAGATCGTCAGCTCACTGAACATCAGATATCTCCGATTTTACTTGCCAGAGGCGCGATGGCGCTCTTATAGTTAGCGGTAACGTAGCCTGGATTTTACGACTTTCTATGGAGGTATTCCTTATGGCAACCACTATTGCTACATCTGCTGCTCCCCTGAAAGATATGGATGAATGGGATGATTTTTTGACCGGTCGGTATCAGGAGGGGAAGAGCGAAGAGGAGTTCCGCAAATATGATGCGGAGGCTAATCCAAGTGTCGCGGAGTTCTATCGGCTGAACCACCAATACCAGACCTTCGATTATGTAATGGCGAAGGAGAAAGAGTACTTCGGCCTGAACAAAGGGGAGAAGAGTATCTGGGAGGCCGCGGAGTTTCTGAACACGCTTGTGGACGACAGCGATCCAGATACCGACCTTACGCAGATCGAACATCTTCTTCAGACTTCGGAAGCAATTCGTAAGGATGGGCATCCGCGCTGGTTCGTATTGACCGGATTTATCCACGACCTCGGCAAAGTTTTGTGCCTATGGGGGGAGCCGCAGTGGGGTGTCGTTGGCGATACGTTTCCTGTAGGCTGCGCTTATTCAAAGGACATCGTTTTTCCTGAGTATTTTGCGGCGAATCCAGACATTCACAATCCGCTGTATGAGACAAAGTACGGGCTCTACGAGCCGAACTGTGGACTAGATAAGGTGCATCTGTCCTTCGGACATGACGGATATATTGGCGAGGTCATGAAGAACTATATGCCTGAAGAGTCGCTCTACATGCTGCGGTATCACTCGTTCTATTCGGCGCATCGCCATGGCGCATACCGTCACCTGATGAGCAAGCATGACGTCGAGATGCTGGAGTGGGTCAATAAATTCAACGTGTATGACCTTTACTCGAAGGGACATACGAAGCCGAATTTCAAAGAGCTGAAGCCGTACTATGACGACTTATTCGCGGAATTTTTTCCAGCGAAAATTGCCTGGTAAGGACGTGATGGCAAGAAAGAGATTGATTCGGGAGACTGGTGCCAGGCAGGGGCGAACTATTTTCATCCAACCTGATAACGGCTCGATGCGACAGATGAGCTGTGGCCGCATTCTGTTGAGCGATCAGCTGAGGCAGGTTAGCTTCTCAAACAAAACGCAGGAGACTGGCCTAATCTGCGTGAGCGGCAGCGGCGAAGTGTCTGCCGGAGAAGAACGCTTTACGCTGGTGCGGGGCGATGCGCTGTATGTGCCGAAGGGTCTACGCATTTCGGTCGAGAGTGCATCGGAGGTTGATTTGATTGAGTGTTCGGCACCGGTGGACGGTGAGTATCCGGTGCAATTCATCTCCGGAAGCCAAGTGCAACTGGATCAGAAATTACATTTCGTAGCGGGCAGTGAGAGCGCGAAGCGCGAGATCAATATTCTGTTGGGAAGCAATATCAAAGCAGGCCGCCTAGTTGCCGGAATCACTCGTTCTTTGCCCGGGAACTGGACGAGCTGGCCACCTCATGAGCACGCTGCAATGTTGGAGGAGGTCTATCTGTTTATCGATATGCCGGAACCAAGCTTTGGGCTGCAGCTTGTTTATACAGATGAGATCAGTTCAGCGGAGGTTGAGGTCGTACGTGATGGAGATGCGATCCTGCTTCCGGCCGGATACCACCCGAATGTTGCGATCCCCGGCAAGACTCTAAACTTCGTCTGGATGATGGCCGCTCATCGCGAGGTCATCGATCGGAAGTGGGGAGTGGTTAATAACGATCCTCGTTACGCATAGGCTGCCCACTAAGGAAGTGGCTTTCCGATCTGTGAAGAATCGCAACTCTTTGGTGCATTTACCGGATTGCAGCGCGCGTCGAGTCCTTCTTTAAACGTCACGATGTAGTTACCCGGCCAGCGAGAGGGCTCTCCCATCGGATAATCCGTACTGAGAATCTGGGCTCCGCTCTGGAGCATCGCGTCTCGATTTTTGGTGTCGTTGGAGCGGGCCTCTTTGGTGTCGGAGTCGGTGCGAGCACGAATCAGATAACCTTTGCGCACCAGCTGGTTGATGTCTTCCACTGGCCCGCTATTGCGTTCGAGAAAAGCTGCATCAGGGCGCCCCGGATCAGAGTTCGTGAAGAGAACGCGGCCACGCAGCGATGGATGGCCTTCCAGATAGACCGGACCAACAGAGTGTTGGTCCATCAGGAAGATGACCTTGCCACGGGCACTTGCGAGAGTTGGCCAGTTACCCTTGAGCACCGACTCTTCGAGAGTCGCAAAACTCCCGCGTACATCATCCGGGGTGATGATCTCGTTAGTTGGAAAGACTGAGCGAACCTCCGCATCGAGCGCGTCGAAGGTGGCGGACGTAAATGGTTCGGGCTCGGTCAGTTTCAGATTCTTCGGCGAATCCTGCTTGGTTTCGATCAGAATGAAGATCGGGTTATGGCCGGGATGATGATGCGACCAGCTGCGGACCTCGGTGAGGCAAGAGGTAAATGGCTGGCAGTTGCTGCGGTAGTCGATGTCTTGAATGTGCATCACTTTGAAGCCGGGCTTGTTCATGATGCCGGATGGATCGAAGTCTGGATCAGCTGGAAGTCCGGCTGCAGCGACGGTAGCGGGCCCGGACGGATGAGCGTAGCGACCACCCTTTGTGTCGGCGTAGACATCGAGCTCGATCTGTCTCACTCCTGCGTCGAATTGCTTCGCAAGTGAAGGATGAGAGTAGTCGAGACCCTTGAAAGAGTCAGGATACTTCGCCAGCCAGACCTTTGTTTCGCTGGGCGCGATTCCTGCGTGATAGCTGTTGTGGGAACCGATGACCTGGATCTGATTCAGCTTGATCGTATCTACGGCATTCGTTTGTGCGACCGCGAGCGAAGATCCGATGGCGAGTGAAGCAACGACGAAGAGATGACGAAAGCGCAAGGACAAGGTAGGCCTCTAAGTTGCGATATAAGGCTTGCTGTAGTGCGTTGACCATTCGACCAGACTGGCATTCATGAAGCGCCAGTTTCCACGTTTTGTGTCGACTTCCATCAGCATGTAAGCATTTGGATCGTAGCGAGTGGCAGCCATCACGTAGTGTTGCGGACCATAGGTGTGAGCGAAGTCAATCCATTTGTGCATGTGTCCGGAGACAACTAGCTGAATCGTATCTTGATATTTACACAAGAGAGGATGCAGGCCGTAGTCTGCAAACTCGGTGGGCTGATTCTGGATGAGAGGATAGTGAATGAAGACAAAAGTAGGTTTGTGCTGCTGAAGCTGCGCTTCGAACCAGTGGAGTTGCACTTCGCCAAGGGAGCCAATGCCCGGATTGAAGTTTGAGGCTGTGTGGTCCTGCGTGCTTCCGAGAAAATTGTTAAGGTGGATAAATTTGTAACCTTTGTAGTCCAACGCGGAGTAGGGAGCGGTATTGAACTTCGCTTCAAAGAGGCGGTGGCTCATCTCTCGTGGAACGCGACGAACATCGTAGTCATGATTGCCAAAGCCGAGGTGCACTGGCATTTTGAAGCCGTCGGTGATTGCCTTTGCATTGTCGAGACGGGTCGTATTCTTGAAGTAAAAATCGTAGTCGGTGGAGGGGTAGTTGTGGAAGTAGTCGCCGATTAAAAAAACCTGCTCAATCTCAGGATGCAGTGAGTTGATGAGATCGCGAGCAGAGATGAGGCGTGGCGTTGTGACAAGAATGCTTTCGTTATCCTCGACGCCGTTTTCACTCCCTTTGACGTAGAAGTTGTCGATGATGTGAGAGTCAGCGACGAGGGCAAAGTAGAACTTGTCGTTCGAAGCGGCCGCTCGAACCTGCTCGGCCCAAAGTTTCCGGGTGAGCAGGTTGCCTAGCGACGCGGCTCCAAGTGCGGTGAACTGTCGACGATTCAACAGCGTGCGGTCGAGCTTTGCAAGATCAGACACGGCAGTTTCTCCAGATCGATCTCAGAAGATAAATTTCGCTGCAAATTGCATGACACGAGCCGGAGCAGTGGTTGCAGCCGTTACTGTTCCGTAGGTGGACAGCCCTACGGTGCTCGCAGGGTACTGATAGTTTGTCTGGTTGAGAATGTTGAAGGCCTCTGCGCGGAAGTCGAGGGACGTTCCTTCGAAGTACAGCGGGAAGACCTTGTGCAATCCTATATCCAGGTTGTAGTAGGGGTCGAACCGAATCGAGTTGCGACCGGCGTTTCCATAGGGATGGTTGACGTCAGGCACGGCGACGGCTGCAGTGTTCAACGTGAGGAGCGCCGTGTTAGCAGAGTTTTTGACGCGCTGAGATTTAGGCAGTTCGACTGGAGAGCCAATGATGTTGGGCCGGTAGGCGAGGATGTCGCTTACATCCTGAAAGGAGTTCTCGCCATACACCAGATTGGTGGGAATACCGCTGCTGGCGGAGTTGATTGCAGTAATCTGCCAGCCGCCGAGAGCTTCTTGCATGAGCAATGGAGCGGTTGCTCCAAACGTGCGACCTTTGCCATAAGGAAGATCATAGACGATGGT
>Ga0302177_10003194_pt1 | contig 11515 bp, 12 predicted proteins | sample I_Palsa_E1_2_FD_198780 | JGI IMG/M metagenome (GOLD analysis project Ga0302177, IMG submission 198780) | Peat permafrost microbial communities from Stordalen Mire near Abisko, Sweden - I_Palsa_E1_2 | ecosystem: Environmental > Terrestrial > Soil > Palsa > Peat permafrost | place: Sweden... | reverse complement strand
CCGCTTCATCAGAACTCTCGAAAGAGGTTGAACGCGAGGATGTCATCAGCCCTAAGCCTCGGCCTTCGCGCCGTAGGCTCTTACTATTTCTTCGGCCCAGTACGGCGAGGCGTGATCAAGCTTAGCTGGCTCTCCTAGTCAGCGACTTCACGGCCGTGACCAGATCAATCGTCCCTTTGACGTGTTCTGTGCCAGGGACTCCAAAGTCGATCCACCTGGAATTGAAGCTGTCATTCATCTCGATGTAGGCGGCGGAGCGGTCCGCTGGCATACCGTGCTGTGCCAGGGTATCGACCCACGTCTCTCGCGGAACCGCAACGCCGGTGACCGGCCGATCGAGAGCCTTTTCCAGAGCAGCCGCTACATCATTCGGAGAATAATAAGTCGGGCCCGAGATCTCAATAAATCGTTTCTCCTGCCATGTCTGAGCAGAGTTTCTGCACCGATCCGGCCAATGTCTTGTGTGGCAACCAGAGGAATAGGGTCTTCCAGAGGTTGGTAGAACGAGTAGTACATGCCAGTAGTACGGACGCTCGGAATGCTGTGCAAGATGTTTTCCATAAACGATCCGGCGCGAAGGAACGCGCTCGTAATCCCGGTGCTGCCGAGCTCTTCCTCGAGCAGATGAGCGGTGGTAACAATGCCCAGGCCTGAGGTCTTTTCTCCTCCGATTGAGGAAAGGAAGACGGCTCGGGGAGGCTTGGCGGCGAGAACGGCCTTCTTGATCGCAGCGATCCGGACGACGCTGTCTGGAAATCCGGGGGCGGGAACCACATCGGGCGGAATCATGCAAAAAACACCTTCGACACCCGTAAAGGCGGCGGTAAGGTGGTCATCGTAGTTTGCAGTCACAACCTCGATGCCTTTGTCTTTCCAAGTCTGTGCCTTTGTATCGTCACGGACGATGCCACGAACCTTCTTCCCATGCTGGAGGAGAGTGTTTGCGACCGCGCCGCCTACGTTACCGGTAATTCCCATAACTGCAAACATGTATGTGGTCCCTTTCAGGTTGAATTTTCTGTGGATGAGTTGGGCTGCATGAAGATGGACGATTCACTTTTCCATTGATCCACAGTCCCCGAATAGAGAAGAAGCTCATTAGTGATCTCGGAAGAAACCTCTATCGATCTTCACTTAGGCCTTTCGCTCACTCCGCATTCTCGAGATCGGAGATGATGCAAGGCTGTGTCGGTCGCCATCTCAATCGTTCCTGAGTCAGCTGGCTGGATACGGGATTGTCGGCCTCAATGAAGGGTGTGAGCCAGCTAAACAGCTTAGCCGCCTCTACCGACGATTTGCTTGCGGCTGGTAACTCTAACCTTATGCTGATGACCTCGGCGATGTTACGAACCGGGATGGCTTCTTCTGCAACAGCGTGATATCTGGCGCCAGCACTCCCATTTTCCAGCGCAAGCCTGAAGAGACGCGCTGCATCAAGCCGATGTATTGCGGCCCAGCGGTTGCTCCCATTCCCGACATATACTGAAGCACCCTTTTTCCTCGCGATCTCGATCATCCTTGTTGCCAATCCCTGCTTCTGCCGGTCATGAACCATAGGGGGAAGACGTACAACACTGGACCTCACTCCGATAGAAGCCAATGCCAACGTTGCCGCCTCCGACGAGGCGCGGCCACCGCCCACCGAGTTAGGATCGGGAGCGTCTTCTTCTGTTGCCATGCGCCCCGGGCTCAGGGCCATCGTCGGGAAAGCTGTGACGATAGCGCGGTCATTCCCAATCAGCGCATTGCCGAGCGTCTCAATAGCACGCTTGTCCGCCTCAACGGCCGCTTGGGTGAACCTCGAGACGATGCCGCTTGGACTCCCTCCGAGCATCACGCGAAGACGAGTGGGGAGACTCATGTGTGTGATCTGGTGAAAGAACGCAGTGTGAATCGCACCTTCTGCATCCGCCGCTCCTTTACGGAGACTGTCAACATCTTCGATGGAGCCGATGTGCATGCGTACACCCATGCCGGCCAGAGCCTGAGCAGATTGTTTCGTACGAACCAAGCCTGTGACCTGATGGCCGGCGTTCAGCAACTCTTTAACAACTGCTGAACCAATAAATCCGGTAGCGCCTGTAACGAAAACTCGCATCTTGGATCTCCTTGCTTCGTGTGTAAGACTTCGGACCCTCTCAATCGAGTTCAGTTGGAGGCCGGTACGTGCGGGAGCAGCAGGTAGGAAGCGTGCCCAGCACCGGTGTCGACGGTGCTTGTTCCGTTGAACAGAGCGGGGTCTCGATTCGGATGCTCTGCATAGAAGAGTCCTGAGTTCTGTGAATCAGGAAGCTCGTAGTCCTTGCTACGCACCGTGTCTGCGTGCGGCGCGTATTGCCAGTCCTTGCCCTGTAGGGTGAGAGCGAGACGATACCCTTTGGGCACCACGATGCTGATCGGATACTGGAAGTTCACAGCGACTTCGTAGAGCTGCCCCGGAGTCATCGGCTCAACAGCAAGGTGTGGGTGGTACACCTCATAGTCAGTTGACTTCGCTGGATCGATGACACGCTGAGAGACCCGAAGCAGCCCCTCGTTCAGCGGTACGCGCGGATTAGAGTTGCCCATGAACGTAACATCGCGCCCGTCTGGATCAATGAGTCGCAAGGTGGCGAAGATATCCATGTCAGGCGTGCTGGACCGAACCCAGAGCTTGATCATCGCCGGGCCTGTAAAGTTGACATCCTCAGCAAAGGGCGCTGTCTTGAAGGTCACTCCCTCGCCCATGGCTAGGTATGACTTTTCATCCGCTGAAGCATTGCCCTTGTCTGGACTCATTCCGCCATCGCCAGCATCGAGGTAGTAGCGATCCCATTGCGTCTTTGGCAGGGGCCAAGCGGCTGCCTTTTGCCAGGAGGCGCCATCCGGACGCCTCACCTGCACAGTGACGGGAGCGACGCCTTCCCAACCATTCTTCTGACCTTTCAAGAAGTGATCGAAGAAGCGCTTTTGCACGGCAAGTGATTCTTCGGAATAAAAGGGCGTCAGATGATCGCCGGTTTCGATACGCAGCCACTTCGCCTTACTTGCCGCAGCGACGTAGCCTTTAATGCTCCAGCCCTCCCAGTTTCCTACGCATAGAAGTGGAACCACGATGCGGCTGGGATCGGGCATCCGTTCCTGGTAGAAAGCACCATCGAGGGGTTGGCTTGGCCACGCATCCACTGGTCCAATGCGATTCTGCTTGAGCAGTTCCGGTGAAAGGGTTTCGCCCGTCGACCTTTGTCCGGTGACCATGTCAACAAGAGGCGACGTGCCATTGCCATGCTGGTCCGTGACCACCTGGTGATCCCACCAGAACTTCCAAGAGACAGTATTCGGTATCCCGCCATAGAACGCGATCTCTCGGTAGTAATCGAATGCGCCTTCCCATGGGAGAATTGCGGCCAGCCCCTCAGGTTGTCGGGCGGCCACCAACCATTGATTGATCGCCATGTAAGAGGTGCCGATCAACCCGACCTTACCTGTGCTCCAGGGCTGGTGGGCGGCCCAGGTGATCAAGGTCGCATAGTCTTCAATCTCGCGAGGCGAGAACGGGTCGAGCATCCCCGGCGACGCGCCTGCGCCTCGGGTGTCCGCGGCGATGACGATGTAACCCTCCTGAACCCAACGTTCAGGGTCAGGTGATTCAAAGCGCAGGTAACGGCAGGACGACTTCCGGCAGAGGTCCGGATACTTCGCGAGCAGCTTCGACCAGGACGGTTTATAGGCAGGCGCGTCAGCATATGGTGTGTCTTTACCGTAAGGCCCCATCAACATCAACACGGGAAATCGTCCCGGTTTGTCAGGACGGTAGATGTTGACTCGCAGTTGAAGGCCGTCGGTCATGGTGACTGGCATGTTGTGGTCGAACGCCATGCCTCGAACGCCGCTGTCGACGCGCTCTCCAAAGCTCGAAGGGGACAATGCAAAGATCGATGCCATCACGGAAATTGCCGCTACGAATAAGCGCATGCGAACTGTTCTCTTATTGCACATGTGAAATGTTCCTTATAGTTCGGCGGTTTGACCACAATGCGGACAACACACGATGAGGCTTTATGCTGCCGGTTCGAGATCGGCGATCACGCCAGGATGTATCGGATTCCATCCCAACGTTTCCTTGGTGCGCGCGCTCGAGGACTGAAAATCGGAGCCCACGAAGTACGCCAGGAAACCAAAGTGCTCGGCGGCCTTCGCCGGGGATATCGCTTTAACGGGGACGTTGAGAATTTTGCCGATAATCTCGGCGATCTCTCGCAATCGAATGCTGTCCTCGGCAATTGCGTGAAATCTGCTTCCTGCTGTTCCCTTTTCCAGGGCCAGTCGGTAAAGGTAAGCGGTATCGAACCGATGGACTGCGGGCCAGCGATTGACCCCATCGCCGATATACGCCGAAATGCCGGTCTGTTGCGCTAAGCCGATCAGCCTTGTGGCCAACCCCTGCTTGGTGCGGTCGTGGACCATGAGCGGCAGCCGGATGACGCTTGATCGCACGCCCGCCGAAGTCAACGCTAACGCCGTATCCTCCGAGGGTATGCGGACTGCTCCCGGAGATGTTGAAGCTCCTGCGTCGTCTTCGGTCGTAGGCTGCCCCGGCGTAAGCAAACCAATTGCGGAGGTGATGACCAAGGGCATGCCTGTTCCCGCGAGGGCTTCGCCAAGTGCCTCTACGACACGCCTGTCCATCTCACCGGCAGCTGCAAATTGCGAGAAGTCATGGTTATAAGCGGTGTGGATCACGCCGTCGCACTCTAAAGCAGCTAAGGAAAGGCCCTTCGGGTCTGACAGGTCTCCACGATGCACTTGAGCCCCCATGCGGGTCAACGCATCCGCTGCCCCGTCGCTTCGTGCTAGACCCAACACTGAATGTCCCGCTCGAATCAACTCCTCAACAACTGCTGAACCAACGAAGCCGCTGGCTCCCGTGACGAAAACTCGCATAGATCCTCCCGTTGATTGGCGAAGTGTTTGGCGCGCTTCTGCAATCAATATCTGTTACGGTAGACCCACATTGGCGTACGATCTATGTTTGGGCGTTCGCATTACTGGCTCGATCGTACGGATCAGATTTGGAGATTATGGACCCTCTCTCGGATGTATTGTCTCTACTGAGGCCGCGTACTTATTCCTCCGGCGGCTTCGACGCAGGAGGAGAATGGTCGATTCAATTCCCGCGATATGAAGGCATCAAATGCTACGCGGTGGTGTCTGGCCAGTGCTGGCTTCTCGTCGAAGACATTTCCGATCCAGTTCGCCTAAAAAAGGGGGACTGCTTTCTCTTGCCGACGGAGCGGTCATTCTGCCTTGCGAGCGACTTGAAGTTGATTCCCGTTGATGTCAAGACGCTACTGTCACTCCCTCTCAACGGTCGCATCGTCTCCTACAACGGAGGAGGGGATTGCTTTATCGTCGGTGGACACTTCACCTTGTCAGGGGCTCATGCGGGCATTCTGTTGGGGACCTTGCCAGCGATCGTGCACCTCAGGATAGAACCGGATAGAGCGGAACTTCGCTGGTGTTTGGACCGCATGAGCCGGGAATTGCGCGCGCAACGGCCCGGTGGCCTCCTCGTCGCACAGCACCTTGCTCACATGATGTTGGTTCAGGCGATACGTCTGTATGTTGAGGGGGATTCTCAGGCCGGCGTCGGGTGGCTATTCGCCCTCGCTGACAAGCAACTGAGTGCCGCGATGCAAGCCATGCACGGAGATCCAGCGCGTCATTGGACTCTACAAATGCTGGCCGAACGCGCTGGCATGTCTCGAACCATCTTTGCATCGAGATTCAAAGAAACGGTAGGCTCTTCGGTCATGGAATATCTCGCGCGCTGGCGTATGCTGCTGGCCGGGGACAAATTGACAAATTCTCACGCTTCAGTCTCCACCATTGCGCTGGAACTTGGTTACGAATCCGAGAGCGCATTCAGCAAAGCCTTCAAACGCCAAATGGGTTGTTCGCCGCGACAATACTCTAGACGAAGCAATTCAGCGCCTGCCTTACGTCAACGAATTCAAGTTGCCTGACGGAACGCAACTGTTGCAGGTCTGTCGGTTTTGAGTGAGGTTTTTGGTAATTATTTTTGGTGCGGTGGGTTTGTGGTGTTTTGCTGGGGTTTTTGGGAGATGTGGGTGTTTTGACGTGGTGTTTTGGTGGTGTAAGTGTGGTGTTTTGCGTGGCTGATGTGGTGTTTTAGCAGTCATCTTTTTGGGTGGGAAAGATGTGACAGGGGTTTGGGATTTATTTTTTGCGGCTTCCCGTTTTGGGAATGAGGGGCTTGCGCTCATTGGGGGCGAACGCTGTGGGGTGGTTAAAGGTGTTCGTGGATTGAGGCGGATGCTTTCGGGCTAGTCGTGGGTGACGTCGTTGTCTTGCTCGGTGGAGACGGGGGATCCTGGGAGAAGTCGTATCAGCTTGGGGAAGAGAAAGGCGACGACGAAGTAGGCTGCGGTGACTGCGGCAGCGAGGAGGAGAAGACCTGCTCCACATGCCATGCCTACTCCGGTGACGAGCCAGATGGTGGCGGCGGTGGTGAGGCCGTTGACTCGATCCTCTCGGACGAAGATCAGCCCTGCCCCGATGAAGCCGATGCCTGTAACGATCTGGGCGGCGACACGAGAGGGGTCGAGCACGACGAGGCCGGGAGCCAGTACGTCCGTGAAGCCATACTTGGAGACGAGCAGGAAGAGAGCTGCGGTGGTGCCGACGACGGTGTAGGTGCGAAGTCCGGCGCTCTTGTGCCGAACCTCCCGCTCGAGCCCGATCAGGGCAGAGAGGAAGAATGCAGTACCTAGTTCAACGAACTGTTTGACTCCCTGCCCCGCTGTTCCGAAGATCACCATGACGACATTCTAGTCAGAAGGCCCACTCATGCGGTGAGGCTGCATGAATGGGACTTCGAGATTTCGAGATATGGTTTCGATTGGAGTTATCGGCCACCTTTTCGGTGGAGTTCTTTTGCTACAGCTTCTTTTTGAGGTCGTAGGCCATGTTCTTGTGGGCTGCGACGGCGGTCTTGCCTTTGAGGACTACTTCTTTAAACTTTTCGTCTTTGGTGTCTTTGGCTTCGGTGGTGAATGCTCTCAGGGCTTTCGTGTGATCTGTCACCATGTCGTCGATGTATTCCTTATCGAAGTCTTTGCCGGAGAGTTTGTTGAGTTTATCCAGTTCTTTCTGGTGGTCGGGGTCGGGGCCGGTCGGGAGGGTAAGGCCCCAGGATTCTGCGAAGGGCTTCATGGTCGCGGACATCTGGGTGTGCTCTGTGACCATCTTTTCGGCGAACGCCTTGACTGCGGGATCGGTGGCTTTCTGTTCTGCCAACTGGCTGAGTGCTATCTCGTTTTGGTCGGATTGCGCTGCCATGGAGAGAAACTTCTTGTCGTCAGCCGACTCTGCTTTTGCTTTGAGGGGGAGGAGCGTGGCGGCGATGCCGAGCATTGCGCAGCACACCCATTGCGTGGATTTTTTCATTGATTCTCCGAGTCGCGGCGTGGCCGCGAAGTATTCGTTCAGGGCGTGAGAGGCAGATTTTTGGGTTGGCGTTGTATCGCGGAAGTGTCGCCAGGCGTGGCAGTTTGCGTGGGGCGCAAAAATCTTTCCGTAGATATTTCTTCGGTTGTGCAGATGGTGAGAGATTGCCGAGAGTGGAGAGAGCGGTTCGCGCTTAGCGCGAATGCCCACTCATACGATGAGCCCGCATGAATGGGGCACCCGAGGTATTGATTTCATTTGATGTATGGGCCACCCGCCAGCCTATCTTACAAACAAACTTCAGCTTGTCGAGGGTTATCCTTGTCCGACCTAAGGTGCGAATCACAGCCATCTTCATCGTCTTTGTCGATTTCATGGCCTGCTCGTGCAAGCTCTCGCAAGCGACGTTCATACATAGCACGGTGTCTCTTGACTGTTTCTGTCTCATTTACATCATTTCGCTCTTGTGCGTTTACGAGCATTTGAACCTCCTTTTGCAGTTCGCTGCGCTTTGGATTGCGGGATTTCATAGAAATGTATGAATGGCATCCTGATGTTCCGGTTGAGACGCTGACAAATTATGCCTGCGTCCATCATTGCGTCTAATGATTCAACCACGCTAGTTGTTGAATCAGATTCCGCCGTCGGCATTCTCTCTACATTCAGATGCCAAGATCGGCAAAGATGGTAATCCAAGTGGAACTCGTGCGCTGGCGCACCGAATAAAAGTGTTGAATAACCCCATTCCGCCTATCTTTGCCATCTGGCAATGATGCAAACATATAGGCATCCAAAAGGATTTGAGCATAGTGCCCAGTGAGGCTTCTTTCTCGATAGTATTTGCCTACCCTTAGAGCTCCTACCTCTTTTACCATCTGAACCAGCAAGTCCGAATCGACGGTGGAGGATGAAGCAGTCCTATCCATCGCTTCCAAAGCCTCTTCCATTTTAGTTCTCGCTCCGCGAGCAAAGTCCATGAAGGAATCAATTGCAGCAAGCTGAACCCCTTCGCTCGTCCGCGACTGGCTCTCAAAAATAGTGATATCGATCGGCGATAGTCCAGCATAATCCCCAAGTCGAATGCTATTACCGGCGAAACTTAGAAGAGTTCCGGCACTGTAGGAATTCATCGGCACGAGCACGGTTAGATGTTTCGTCATGCTTCTTACAACCTGTGCAATGCGATAGGCTGCTACGGGGTCTCCTCCTGATGTATGGATCAACAAATCGAGCTCAGGTAGAGGTGTTTCTTTTGTGTAGCCGCTTTTACGCAACTCGTTATAAGTATCGCTTATATCGAGTTCTGTGATGTGCGCGCCCAGCGGGTAATACATGACTAACAATGGACGCTTTCGAGCTGCGACGACGCGATGTGAAGTGGCGTCGACTGGATTGACTAGAGGAGAACTACTCATGGTTACGACTCCACACAGGAGGTTGTCATCTCAGTCTTGCCTAATATGTTGAGCTGTAGCGATGTTTGTCCACCCTCGCCAATTCTCTGCGCTGCTCTTCTTTATGTAAGCGAGATTCGCGGAATTGCAGAGAAGTTGCGACCACAGCGCCTACTGCAGCACCCGCTAAAATAACAGGTTCCATTAGAACTGCCCCCGCAATTCCCACACCAACACTTGCTAGGGCCACTGCTGCTTCAATTTTTCCGGCGGACGAGATTCGCATAATTATTCCTCAGGAAGCGGGTACAAGTATCACTACTACCGCAAGCAGCCCGAATCCTATCATGTTAGACACACAAATAAGCCAAAAGAAGCTTAGTTTAGGCCTTTCTGCAGCTCTTGGCTCCCAGTCTTGATGAAGGGAAATGACTAACATTAGTAAAATGAACGACATGAAAGCCGCAGCTGCATTGAGACCCACCAAATTCTGAAAGTCTGGCGTGACTTTACTCCCCGGCTTAATGAGGTCAGAGAAGTTAAGAAATGCAGCCGCTAGAGCAGCCAAAGTCAATTCGGTTCCAAGATAGAAGTGAGATCTTTTCCAATCCTCTCGGCCTGCTGTCTTCTTTGCAAGTATCCCAAGTAACGTTACGGCGAGTGGGATTGCTAGACCGGGAATGTACCGGAAGTGATTTGGTGGATTAGGAACTGGCTCAAGAAGCATCATCTCTGTGAAACGAAATCATACTCATATAATAGGTTCTATCGGCGGTGAAAATATTTTTGTGAGCCTTTTGTGACACAGACGAGATCCACAAACGATCTCCGATTCAAGCTGTAAAAGGATATGGCGGAGAATGGGGGATTCGAACCCCCGATAGAGCTTTCGCCCTATAACGGTTTAGCAAACCGCCGCCTTCAGCCACTCGGCCAACTCTCCGTCTGTGTTGCGGTGAGCATCACGTATACGCGATGCCCGGCTGTGGCAATTATAGCTTGAGGCTGGGGTGGGAAGACAAGGTGCTGCCGGAGTGACGTTGGGATTGCCCTTGGAGGGATGAAATGCAACCGCAGATTCCCTTCGAGGATGACAAACAAAGAATGGCAGAGGCAACGGCAAATGCAGGTCCTTCGACTGCGTTGCTCACAGAGTGCCGTGAGCAACTTCGCTGAGGATGACACTGTTTTGGATGGTTAAGAAAGAGTGGGCAACCGCAAAGGCAACAACAGATCCCCTTCGGGATGGCAACAAGAAAGACAGAGGCAAGGGCAAATGCAGGTCCTTCGACTGCGTTGCTCACAAAGTGCCGTGAGCAACTTCGCTCAGGATGACACTGTTTGGATGGTTAAGAAAGAGTGGGCAACCGCAAAAGCAACAGCAGATCCCCTTCGGGGATGACACCAAAAGAACAGGCAACCGCAAGCGCAAGAAACGGCGAGGCAGGCAGCGGCGACCCGAAGTATGGTTGGCGTGTTCGATTTCGGCTTCGTTGTGGGTGGAGATAACTATATAAACAACTAAATGGCGCTGGGGCGGGTGGGTTTGCGGAGAGCGATGCCGGGCGGGAGGAAGATGCGGCTGCTGCCGCTGATTGCGGCGACGTACTTTATGGTGTCGGGTGGGCCGTATGGGCTGGAAGACATTATCGGCATGGCGGGATATGGACGGGCGCTGCTGCTGTTGCTGGTGATTCCTGTGGTGTGGAGTCTGCCGACGAGTTTGATGGTGGGGGAGCTTGCGTCGTCGATACCGGAGGAGGGTGGGTACTACCGGTGGGTGAGACGGGCGATGGGGGAGTTCTGGGGGTTTCAAGAGGCGTGGCTGAGCTTGGCGGCGAGCGTGTTCGATATGGCGATCTACCCGACGATCTTTGTGCTGTACCTGGGGAGGATTGAGCCGGCGTGGACGGCGGGGTATCGGGGGACGATGTGGGCGCTGGCGGTGGTGGTGGTGTGTATGGTGTGGAACCTGCGGGGAGCGCGTGCGGTGGGCGAGGGTTCGGTGGGGCTGTTTTGCCTGCTGCTGTCGCCGTTTGTGGTGCTGACGGCGGTGGGGTTGTGGAAGGGGCTGATTGAAGGGGCGCATGGATTTGCTGGGTCTCATTGGCTGAGGGCTCCGATGGCGGGGGCGGACTTTGCAGGGGCGGTGTCGGTGACGCTATGGAATTACATGGGATGGGATAACGCGTCGACGGTGGCACAGGAGGTGGAGGCACCGCAGAGGAACTATCCGAAGGCGATGCTGTTGGCGACGGGGCTGGTGACGCTGACGTATGTGTTGCCGCTGGCAGCGGTGGGGTTGGCGGGGATTCCGGTGGCACAGTTTTCGACAGGGGCTTGGGCGGATGCGGCAAGAGAGTTGGTGGGGCCGTGGCTGGCGCTGTGCGTGGTACTGGGAGGGACGATAAATGGAGCGGGGGTCTTCAACGCGTTGGTGATGAGCTATACGCGAGTGCCTTGTGCCCTGGCGGAAGAGGGGATGCTGCCGAAGGTGTTGGAGAGAAAAAACAGGTGGGGCGTGCCGTGGGTGAGTGTCGCGCTGTGTTCCGTGGGGTGGGCGCTGGCGCTGAGGCTGTCATTTGAACGACTGATCTCGATTGATCTGGTACTTTATGGCGGAGCGCTGGTACTGGAGTTTGTGGCGCTGGTGGTGCTTCGAGTGAGGGAGC
>Ga0302177_10003187_pt1 | contig 11519 bp, 8 predicted proteins | sample I_Palsa_E1_2_FD_198780 | JGI IMG/M metagenome (GOLD analysis project Ga0302177, IMG submission 198780) | Peat permafrost microbial communities from Stordalen Mire near Abisko, Sweden - I_Palsa_E1_2 | ecosystem: Environmental > Terrestrial > Soil > Palsa > Peat permafrost | place: Sweden: Abisko... | reverse complement strand
GCCTGCGCCTTGGGGAGCAAATGCACAACGTTCTATTCCGAGGAGTTCGAGGACGGTCAGGTCATCGAGAGGCAATTAACCATCCGAAATCCGTTCCAGTGATTCGCTGGATCAGTTTGAGTCCTCTTGATGCCAGAGATGGAAGGCGCCGAAAATGGTGTCATTCGGCTGATGACGTCGCTCATTCTTGCTTCCAGCAGTTGCTCCCTCTCGAGATTGACTCGGATACAGTCGAGTCCTTCAACGTACCGTCTGACACGCTCCTCGAAAGCTTTTTCGGATTCAACACACCCCACAACGTTCGCCTACGCACCCTTCCCTTTGCCGAATCGGCGAAGGCCTTTGACACAAGGGTTCGCCTTCAGACCCGCGATGCCGGTCCAAAGATCCCTGTGACTCCAGCTGCCAAGTCCTCAACTTACCCAATCCAGAAACTTGTACCACATTCCGGCAAAGGGCAAGAACCACGGCTTGCCGTTGTACAAACCGAGCGGTGCGCCGGGGAACGGAATGCCCACGAAGGGATTGTCAGGCTTATTGCCTACGATCAGCTCCGCCATCTTCTGACCCTGATAGGTAGCCATCGCGACGCCGTGGCCGGCATAGCCCAGGGCGTAATACAGGCCATCGAGTTGGCCAGCGTGGGGCATGATGTCGAAAGCGAAATCTAGCGTGCCTCCCCAGACGTATTCGACTTTGATGTCGCGCAGTTGGGGATAGACATCAATCATGCCGCGGCGCAGGATTTCGGCGCTGCTTCGGACGGTCTGGTGATTTTCGGGGAAGAATGCGGCCCGTCCACCGAACAACATCCGCCGATCAGGCGTAAGACGGTAATAGTAGAGATAATTTTTCGAGTCGTAGATCATGCGACTGCGCGGGCTGAGTTCGCGGGCCAAAGCCTCCGGCAGAATCTCCGTTGTAATGATGAACGATCCGATGGGGATGATTTTCTTTTGCAGGGCAGGCGTTGCCTCGCCGGTATAGCCGCTGGTGGCGACGAAGACGTCGCGCGCCCACAGCGTGCCTTGCGAGGTCGTGATCTTCCATCCTGATTCGCTGCGGTTTGATTCGCGGTGCAGGGATTCAACCCGAGTGCGCTCGAAGATTTCCGCGCCGGCTTTCATCGCCGCGCGACCGAGTCCGGCGACGTAGCGGGCGGGATTTGCGCCGGCACTGACCTCATCGACCATACCGCCGTAGTAAATGGTTGATCCGATCTCCGAACTCAACTCGTGCTTCTGCACGACTCGCAGCTGATGATTGAACTCGTGGGCAATCACCTCCGCCTGGCGCGCGTAATCGTCGAAATGCTTCTGCTTGCAGGCGACTTCGAGGTGGCCGCACCGGGAGAAGTCGCAGTCGATTTGTTCCTCGCGGATGATTTGCTCGACGCAATCGATGGTTGCAAGCGACGCGGCGTACATCCGCCGGGTGAGGTCGCGTCCATACATCGAGATGAGCTGGTTCACACCCAGCTTCATTCCGGTGAGAATCATACCGCCGTTGCGCGAGCTGGCACCCCAGCCAATAGTTTCGCTTTCGAGTACAACGACGTTGGCTCCGCGTTTGGCGAGAGTGTGGGCAGCGGAGAGTCCGGTGAAGCCGGCGCCGATCACGGCGACGTCGACCGACCCGGGCAGCGGACGGGATGCTGCGCTCGGGAATTCCGCAGTGGTGAGCCAGTAGTTTCGTTCTTGCGGGATCATGACGATTCGCTGCTCACAACACCGCTGTCCGACGACGAAACATCCGCGGTCTGCACACAGACGAGCGATGGAAATGACTCTGCATTCTAGCGCACGCACGGGTGTCGGCTGTATCGCGCAATAACAGAATCGAAAGACAAGCGGCACTGCATCGGAAGGACATGTACCGCCGAAGTATTCGGCTATTTTTGTCTGTGAACTTACGTTCCACCTCGGTAACTTGCCGCGGTTACCGGAGCTGCCTAGTCTGGAATAGTATGGCCTTGCGCTGCCTCTTGTTCTCATCGAATAAAGAGATGATCCAGCCCATCTGGCAGGTGCTTACCGACCTCGGGATCGAGGCAGAGTACTGCAATAATGCGGTGGATGCGGTGGAGAGGGTAACCACGCAGTTGTTCCAGATCGTAATCACGGACTGGGAAGATCAACCCGAGGCGGCATTCCTTCTCAAGACTGCGCGGGATTTGAAGGCGGCGCATCGGCCGCTGACGCTGGCGATCGTGAGTGACGATGCAAGGTTGCCGGAAGCGTTGCAGGCGGGAGCGAATTCTGTCCTGATCAAGCCGATTCGCACGGAGCAGGTGCGGGACACGATGAGCACGGCGTGTGAACTGCTTCGCGCAAAATTGCAGCACAACGCGACTGTGCGGGAGGGTCCCGCGGCGATGGCTGCCGCTGCCTCAGCGAGTGTTGCGCCGGCCGGCGCTGCTTCGGTTCGAACTTCCTCGGGAGCGGCTGCAGCGCCCGCGTCTGTGACTCAAGCGCCAGAAAATGCTTTCCGGGCCGGGGAATTTCTGCAATCGCAGAGCTCGACTCCCGGGACGCAATTCGACACGGAATCCGACGTCCAGAAGTCGCTTGACCATGTCGCCGCCGCAGAGCTTGACGCGCTCACCGAATTAGAGCCGGTGGCGGCCGCGGTTGAACCACCAGCAGAACAAGCAGTCGAGCCGCCGGCGCCTCTCAGTGGGTGGATAGCGCTGCAAGCCCGTCTGACAAAGTCGGCGCCTCCGCCTGCGGAAAATGATTCGCCGAAGAACGAATTGCTTTCCTACGGGGAAACGCCTGCGTATGGGGAACCAGTTGCGTCGCCCGGCGAGGGTAACCCCGCGGAGAAGGACTCGCAGCCGGAATCACGAGAGGAAGCCGCTCTTTTCGCCTACCTGTCTGGGCAGTCTCAGGGGACTGCGGAGCCGGTTGAGCCGCTCCCTAAGCGTGGCAAGGCCATTATGGGAATCGCGCTGGCGCTTGCGTGCGTGGTTCTGCTGGCGGTGCCCCAAAGTCGAAAAGCTTTGGAGACTTTCTATCGCGGCGCGCTTCGCGCCGGCGGCGCTTGGCTGAACCCCCAGCCTGTCCCGGTGCAACAGTCACCGCCGCAACATGACAGTTTTGGCCAGGCGGGAGATGAATACAAGCTGCCCATCGCACGGAATATTCCAGATGCGACCACGGATCCTTCGCAGATTCGAGTGCTGCCGGTGATCGACCCTACAGCGAAGGCGGCGAAGGCTTCGGAGGCGAACAACCAGCAGTCGCAAGCGGCTGGCGATCAGACTCCATCGGATCAAAACCCTGACGAGCCGGTACATCCCGAGCAGGGCCGGGCCAGCGGACTGGTTGCTCCGAACTCCGCAGATACTCCAGGGAATGCTGGCGGTGCATCCCTCGCTCCGGTGACGCAGGTGGTCGCGCCGGAGTCGGACACGCCTATCCTTCCGGCGGTCGCGGCGCCCCCGCGTCCGGTCGCGCCGCCCGTGCAAAGTCCCGCTCCCTCCCATGTGGTTTCGCTGCCAAGCAATGCCGCCATTCCGTCGAGTTTGAAGTCGCGAACCGCTTCGATTACTCCGGAAGCCAGCGGAGCCATGCCGGTGGAGGCCGCGATGTCATCGATTGAGCCGGTGAAGCTGCCTGAGTCCATCGCATGGGGACTGCTAGCTCAACCCGTTGATCCCATCTACCCGGACGCGGGGAAGGCCAGCCGGCAAGCGGGAAGCGTGGTTCTGCAGGTGCTGATCGGCCGCGACGGCGTGGTGCAGGACGCAAAGTTTCTGCAAGGCTCTCTCGTGTTTGCCCGTGCCGCGATCGATGCCGTGAAGCAATGGCGATTTAGGCCTTATTTGTTGAATGGCCGAGCCGTGTCGGTGCAGAGCGTGATCACTCTCAACTTTAAGCCTCCGGCGTGATTCTCCATAAACCTCAGAAAGAAACCGGCTTAGAATCAGAGCTCGGCTACGGTTACTGGTGAGTTGCGAATCAAGGCAGCCGGCCGACAAAAAGCGGCATCTACCAGATATAATTAAAGAAAGTCCCTCAGGGAAACTCCATTCCCGGAAAACGAAGAATCCGATGTCCATGAAAACAAAAGCTGCGATTCTGGTCTCGTCCTTTGCGGTCCTGCTGTTTGTGGTGGTGGGTTCACTGGGCGGGGTTCATGCGTCTTCGAATGATGGCTCGTACCGGCAGATGCAGGTCTATAGCGAAGTGCTGTCCCGAGTGCAGAGTGAGTACGTGGAAGACCCCAACATTCCAAAAGTGACGGACGGAGCTCTGCACGGCCTGGTTGAGTCGCTGGATGCGAACTCCAGTTACCTGACGGCGGCAGCCTACAAGGCTTACAAGGCGCACAGATCTGAGGCCAAGGGCGAGATCGGAGCGACGGTCTCGAAGCGTTTTGGATATGCGGATGTGGTATCCGTGATGCCGGGTTCGCCCGCGGAGAAAGCAGGGATTGAGGCGACGGACATCTTCGAATCGATCGAGGGTCAGAGCACGCGGGACATGTCACTGCCGGAGATCCGCAATGCGCTTTCTGGAACTCCGGGATCGACGGTGAATGTTTCGGTGGTAAGGGCGCGCCGGGCCGAACCGCAGAAAGTGGTGATTGCGCGGGACGTCGTGAGCATTCCCCCGGTTTCTGACAAGATGCTCGAAGAAGGCATCGGCTATGTGAAAGTGGACGCTCTGACCAAGGGAAAGGCGCAGGAGATTGCCGGGAAGATCAGGTCGCTCGAAAAATCGGGCGCGAAGAAGCTGGTCCTGGATCTGCGGAACACTTCCGACGGAGAAGAGAGCGAAGGCGTTGCTACCGCGAATCTTTTTCTGAACCATGGCACGATCACGTATCTGCAGGGACAAAAGTTCCCGCGAGAAGCATTCAATGCCGATCCGGCGAAAGCGGTGACATCACTGCCGCTCGCTGTGCTGGTAAACAAAGGCACCGCCGGCGCAGCGGAGATTGTTGCCGCGGCGATTCTCGAAAATGCTCGCGGCGACGTCGTGGGCGACAAAACCTTTGGCGACGGATCAGTGCAGAAGACAATCGATCTTCCGGACGGCGGCGCGCTGATTCTCTCCATCGCCAAGTATTATTCGCCGAGCGGCAAAGCGATTCAGGAAACCGCCGTGACTCCTAACGTTCTGGTGGCCGACGACACGGATAATGCGATCTCTGACGACGACGACCAGGAGCCGCCCGCTTCCGAACCAGAGGCCAAGCCGAAAAGCACGCAGGATGATCAGTTGAAGAAGGCTGTCGAGGTCCTGAAGAGCCGGGCGGGCTAGTCCGCTCAGGGACTTGTGCTGCGAACCATTCGCGCGCCCGTTGGCGCGCGATTTTGTTTCTCTGGCAACCGCGAATCGCTCGGGTGGTTCCCTCTTCCTGCTATTCTGAACCCATCTTGCCATGAAATCGCTCTATGAAGATCTTCCACCGGTGGAAATTGCCGGACGGAAGTTAGTGGGCCGAGTGTTGTTTGGCCTGCTGGTGCTGATTTCCGCGCTGGTTGGATCGACCGCGGGACTGCTGCTGGTCTACACCACGGATTTGCCCCAGGTGGAAGCTCTCGAAGCCTACCGGCCGAGCTCGATCACCGAACTGTATGACGACCAGGGGCGGGTCATCGGATCGTTCGCGCTGCAGCGGAGGCTGGTCGCGAGCTACGATGATTTTGCTCCGGTGTTGCGCGACGCCCTGGTTTCCATCGAAGATAAAGATTTCTACCGCCATTCTGGTATTAACTTCTTTCGTATAGCCGGAGCGGCCTATCGCGACATCGAATCCGGCGGCAAGGTACAGGGCGCATCGACGCTTACCATGCAGCTCGCGCGCAATCTTTTTCTCTCGCCGGACCGGTCGTTCCATCGTAAAGTTCAGGAGGCGCTGCTCGCGGTTCAGATCGAGCGGCGCTTCACCAAGCCACAAATATTCACGCTTTATGCCAATCAGATTTTTCTCGGGCACGGCGTCTACGGCTTCGAAGCCGCGTCAGAATTCTACTTCGGCAAGCCGGCGCGGCAACTTACGCTGCCAGAAGCTGCGCTGCTCGCCGGTATGCCGAAGGGGCCGCAGGTGTATTCACCGATCAACCATCCCGATCGCGCAGTGAAGCGCCGGAATCTGGTGATCAACGCCATGCTCGAAGACGGGAAGATCACAGCGGCTCAGGCAGCGGAAGCAAGGTCTTCGGCCGTGATTCTGCATCTGCAGAACGATCCCAACTCTCTGGCGCCTTACTTTGTGGAAGAGATACGGCGCTACCTCGAAACCAAGTATGGAGCCGATCAGGTCCACGAAGGGGGTTTGAAGGTCTATACGACGCTGGATGTCGATCTGCAGAAGGCCGCAAGCCAGGCTGTCCTCGATGGTTTGGCGGCCTACGAGCGAAGGCATGGTTGGAAGGGTCACTTGGAGAACGTAGTGGCGGAAGGAGTCGCGCTTGACAAGTACCAACATCCGGACTGGGATGAGGAACCTGAAGTGAATGGTTACGTTCACGCGCTGGTGACGTCGTCTGGAATCGGCATCGCGACGCTGAAGTTTGGGCGTAATTCAGCGGCGTTAGGACAGGCCGATGTGTCCTGGACGCAAGGCAAGATGCAGGATCTGCTGCGGGCAGGAGATATTTGTTACGTAAGAATACTGTCGCTGAGCACGAACGGCGCGGCGCGCGTAAGTCTGGAACAGGATTCAGGCGCGCAGGGAGCGATCGTCGCGATCGACAACGCGACCGGCGGGATCAAGGCGATGGTGGGCGGGCGTGATTTCGGCGAATCGAAATTCGATCGCGCGACCCAGGCCCTGCGGCAGGTCGGGTCATCTTTCAAGCCCTACGTGTATACGGCGGTCATTGACCGTGGAGGCAGTCCGGACGACACGATACTGGATGAGCCGGTCACGTTCGAGACTGGCTCCGGTCCTTATTCACCCCACAATTACGATGAAAAGTTCGAAGGAATTATTAGTCTGAGGCGCGCGCTGGCGCAATCGCGGAATATTCCCGCGCTGAAACTTGCCAGCAAGATTGGAATCAAAACGGTGATCGAGTATGCCGAGCGCTTCGGGATTACGGCCAGGTTGCCTCCATATTTGCCGGTGGCTCTGGGATCTGCTGAGATCACTCTCATGGAGCAAACGTCGGCGTACAGCGTTTTCCCTGATGATGGGGTGCGCGTCACGCCGCGCTACATCACCAAGGTGACTGACTATGAGGGGCGTGTGCTCGAAGAGAACTATCCGGAGGTGAAGGATGTTATCAGCGCTCGCACCGCCCGCATCATGACCGCAATGCTGCGCGAGGTTGTATTGCATGGGACGGCGGCAGCCGCTGCCAAGATGCCCTTCCCAATCGCGGGAAAGACGGGCACGACCAACGATTTCACAGACGCGTGGTTTGTGGGATTCTCGCCCGCGATAACCTGCGGAGTGTGGATGGGTTTCGACGAAAAGAAGACGCTGGGAGCCAAGGAAACCGGGGCGCATGCGGCGCTTCCCATCTGGATGAATTTTATGAGCGTCGCTCTCGCGGGGAAAGATCCCGGCCAGTTTGCGCCGGCCCCGGAGATGCCCGGTCCGGCGACGCAAAAAGTGGATACGCCGGATGTCTCGCCGGGCGCCGATGAAACACACTAGAAGTTGGGGCGGAATCGCTACCGCGGTGCGCGTCCGCTTCATCGAACCATTTCAATTGTCTTTATGAAGAGTATCTTTCGATTTGCGATGCTGGGGTTGGTGCTGGTGGTTGTGGCCTTAGTGTCGGCGCTGACGGCAATGCGATTCGCGATTCATGGGCAAGAAGTGAAAGTGCCCGCGATGGTTGGTCTCTCTCCTTCGGACGCGGAGCGCGCGGTGGCTGGACTCGGGCTGCAGATTTCTGTGGAGCGACAGTACTACAGTGCGCAGATTCCGTCAGGATTAATCATGAGTCAAATGCCTTTGGCGGGAACGAAAGTGCGACGCGGCTGGCAGGTACGTGTGGCGCAGAGCCTTGGGCCACAGCGCGTGGCAATTCCGGATGTGACTAAGCAGAGCGAACGCGCTGCAGAGTGGAATATCCGGCGCCGGGGATTGGACCTGGCTTCGACGGCGGAAATGCAGTTGCCCGGCACCCCGGCCGATCAAGTGCTGGCAAAGAGTCCTCCGGCAAATGCGAACCAGGTTGCCGCGCCGAAGACCAGTTTACTGGTAACGGTAACCGCCGATCCGCCGGCGTACGTGATGCCGAGTTTTGTGGGCCAGCCGTTGGGCAGCGCGAGCCGCACATTGCAGGATGCTGGCTTCAGGCTAGGGAACTTGACGATGGCGCCAGCCGCGAGCGCGCCTTCGCCGAATACAGCTTCGCCAATGGCGGCCGCGTCCCCCGTTGCGGCGCCGCCTCAGCCGTCGCCCGCCAGCATCATCGTTGCCCAGACACCGCCGGCTGGGCAGAAAATTTTGGCAGGAGCGACTGTGAACTTTGACGTGCGGTAAGATCCGGATCCGTATGCCGCGTTGCGATGTGACGGAGGTTGAAGCAGACGGTCAGAGTTTTTCCAGGATCGCGGCGAAGAAACCATCGCACGCGTTGGCGCCGGGCAGGGTCCGCAGGTAACAACCCCGAGTGAGCGTAGAAGGATCCGGCCAGATGAGTTCGCCTTCGTGCTGAAGCTTCCGGAGCTCAAGGCGGCAGTCCACAACGCGAAAGGATGAGTCCTGGGCCTGCGCCCGATCGATGACATTTTCGTTTTCTTCTTTTTCCAAAGAGCAAGTGGAATAAATCAGGCGTCCCCCGGCAGCAACCTGATTCATAGCCGAGCGCAAGATCGAGAGCTGCCGCTGCTGCAGATCGGCGAGATCGGCGTACGCGAGACGCCACTTGATTTCCGGATTGCGGGAGAGAGTGCCCGTGCCAGAGCAGGGAACGTCGGCCAGGACGCGATCAAACTTTGCCGCGAAGGGCAAATCACGGGCGTCGGCTGCGACAATCTGTATCTTGCCGGTTCCGGCTCCCTGGTCTGAAGGTTGCGGGCGGAGGAGTCTTTGCAGCAGTGCGGCGCGATGGGGATGAAGTTCAACGGCAACAATATTTGCGTCAGGATTGCGATCGGCGATCGCGGCAGTTTTGCCTCCGGGCGCGGCACAACAGTCGAGCGCATACGGGGCGTAGCCGACCAGAGCGGCGACGAGTTGCGATGCCTCGTCCTGAATCGCAACAAATCCTGAGCGAAAAGCAGCGGTTCGGCTGATCTCGCCGAGGTGGACGAGTCGCGCGGAGGAGAGCAGCGCGCCTGGGGCGAGCTCAATTCCTTCCATTCGAAGTTTGACTTCTGAATCGAGTCGACGAAGCCGGATCGCGGTAACCGGAATCGACTGGTTATACTGGCAGATTTTAAGCGCAACTTCGAGGCCATAGGCTTCGGCCCAACGTTCCACGAGCCAGGGTGGATGGGCGCTACTGGCGCCGAGCGTTCTGACTGATGACCCGTCAATTGAGGACTCGAAAGATCTCGGGATGGGTTCGATACCGGCGGCAACCTTGCGCAGCACTGCATTCACGAACGGCGCGGCCGAACGTTTGCGAGCCCGCTTGACCAGTTCGACGCTCTCGTGGATCGCCGCCCGGGCGGGAATGCGGCTGAGTTGGCGGAGTTGGTAAACCGCGAGGCGAAGCGCGGTAAGGACCTCGAGATCGAGTTTTTCAAGAGGCTGGGCAGAGCTATGGACGATGTCAGAATCCAGCAGCGACCGCCAGCGCAGTACTCCGAGCACCAGTTCCATGGCTAGAGCGTGGTCCGCCTGGGCGACGCGATCGTACGTCCGGGAATGAAGGAGTTCCGATGCGTAGGAAGAGTCCCGCTCAACCCGGAACAGAATGTCGAAGGCAGCCGACCGGGCTGGTGACACCGCTCGCCGCGAGTCTCTAGATTTTGTTTTCACTGTCGACAGTATGCCGGAAGCCAGTCGTGTGGAGAAGACATTCACGGCGTTTACGGGTTTAGTTTCTCTCCCGCCCGAAGGCGATAACCGCGAATGAAGTCGGCGGCCGAGATACGCTTCTTGCCTTCCAGTTGAAGTTCGAGAACTTCGATTGCGGTGGATTGGCCGCAACCGACGAACAGACGATCGCCTTCCGCCTTCAGTTCGGATGGAGGCAGCACGTGATGAACCAACGTCGCTTTTCGGATCTGCAGATTCTTGCCTCGAAACGTCGCGTAAACCCCAGGCCACGGTTGAAAGCCGCGCATGCGGTTCAGAATCTCACTCGCCGGACGAGAGAAATCGATCAGTCCGTCTCCTTTCTTGAGAATGGGAGCGAGTGTTGCCCGCGCATGATCTTGCGGACGGGGATGAATTGTGCTGTCCTGCAATCCCCGCAGAGTTTCGGCGGTGAGATTCGCCCCTGCCGCGGCCAGTCTCGGCCCAAGAGTTTCTGCGGTGTCGTCCGGAGCGATGGAAATTTCCTGCTGTTGCAGGATGTCGCCGGTATCGAGGCCGGCATCGATTTTCATGGTGGTGACCCCGGTTATGATTTCGCCGCGTGCGATCGCCCACTGAATGGGTGCGGCGCCACGATATTTCGGGAGAAGCGAGGCGTGCAGGTTGATGTTGCCGAGCGGCGGAAGATCGAGCATCCATTGTGGAATGATGCGGCCATAGCCGACGATCACGATGGCATCGGGCTTGAGGTCGGAAAGTTGAGCGCGGAACTCAGGGTTGCTCTTGATGCTTTCAGGCTGGGAAGTCGGCAATCCCAGTTGTAGAGCATGCTGCTTAACCGGCGAAAGCGTGAGTTCGAGGCCGCGTCCTTGCGGACGGTCGGGCCGCGTGACCACAAGCTCAACTCGGAAGCCAGCCTCGATAAGCCGGTCGAGCGTGGGCACAGCGAAGCGAGGAGTGCCGCAGAAAACGAGAGTAAGTGACATTGAGTAATCGGGTAATTTTGCAATCGGGTAATTTTAGGATCGTGCCTTGCAGGCAACTGCCGCAGCAATTGCAAAATTACTCAATTGCAAAATTGCCAAAACATTGTCTACCATTCACCGGCTTTGGCCAGTTTGCGAATCTTGCGCTTGATCAGATCGCGCTTGAGCGCGCTGATGTGGCTGATGTAGAGCTTGCCGTTTAGGTGATCGGTTTCGTGCTGAAAGGCGCGGGCCAGCAAATCGTCGGCGGTCCTTTCGAAGACCTCCCCGGTCAGGTCCTGGGCTCGGACTGTGGCCACTTGGGCGCGAGTCACGTTTTCGCGGAAGTCAGGAATGCTGAGACAGCCTTCGCTCTGCGCGTGCCGGCCTTCTTTGTGGATGATCTCAGGGTTGATGAGAACGAGTTTGGCGTTGGGATCTTCCTTGAATGTGACGTCAATGACCGCGATGCGCCGCGAGATTCCGATCTGCGGGGCGGCCAGGCCCACGCCGCGAGCAGCATACATTGACTCGAACATGTCCTCGACCAATTGCTTTAGTTCCTCGTCGAAAACCGTCACCTTCTCGGCCTGCTTCTCGAGGACGGGATTTCCGAATTTCACGATGGGATAGATCATCTTCGGTTTAGATCAT
>Ga0302177_10003183_pt1 | contig 11525 bp, 9 predicted proteins | sample I_Palsa_E1_2_FD_198780 | JGI IMG/M metagenome (GOLD analysis project Ga0302177, IMG submission 198780) | Peat permafrost microbial communities from Stordalen Mire near Abisko, Sweden - I_Palsa_E1_2 | ecosystem: Environmental > Terrestrial > Soil > Palsa > Peat permafrost | place: Sweden: Abisko... | reverse complement strand
GCACTGCCAGCGTACTGGCGAGCGTGTCGTCATCCTGCGCAAAAAACAGCACCGGGAAACCCGGTCCGACCAGCGCCATCGGGCCGTGCTTCACTTCGGCCGCACTGAACGCCTCGGCGTGCAGGCCACAGGTCTCCTTGAATTTCAGCGCCGCTTCCAGCGCGATGCCGAGCCCGAAACCGCGACCCACCACAAACAGGTTATTGGCATCGACCAGGCCATCGGTCAACGACGACCAATCGGCGTCCCACCCGGCACGCAGGGCATCGGGCAACGCATGCAGCGAATCCACCAGCGCACGATCGCCGCGCCAGCGCGCGCACAGATGCAGCACCGCGGCCAACGCGGCGAGATAACTCTTGGTTGCGGCGACGCTGCGTTCCGGCCCGGCGTGCAACGGAATGACTGTATCGGCGACCGCCGCCAACGGCGAATCCTCAACATTGACCATCGCCACCACCCGCGCGCCAGCGAGCTTGGCCGCCTGCGCGTTGCGCACCAGATCAGGACTCTTGCCCGACTGCGAGATCGCGATAAACAACGCGCCCTCCCACTGCTGCGGAGCGGCGTAGACCGAGGTGACCGATGGCGACACCGATGCCGTGACGATGCCCAGCTGCGTCTCGAACACGTACTTTGCATATGCCGCGGCGTGATCGGAACTGCCCCGCGCGCAGGTAACGATAAAGCGCGGTGGCTGCGCGCGCAGCGATTGCGCCAGCGCCGTTACCACACTGTCGTTGGCCGCGAACTGGCGCGCGACAACGTCGGCCGCCTCGTGCGCTTCTTGATACATCAGGGTGTCGCGTGCGTGTTTGACGGGTGTGTTCAAAGCGGATCTCGATGCATGGGTATCAATCGGGGATATTCAGGCGGGCACAGTCAGTCGGTCTGCAGTTCGGCGACGAAGTCGTAGATGTCACCGCGATACCAGGAGCAGGTGAACTCGACCACGCGGCCGTCGTCCAGAAAACTGCGCCGCTCGATGCTCAGGCCCGCGCTGCCGGCGGCGACATGCAGCAGCCGCGCCTGTTGTGCATTCAGCGACACCGCGCGCAACCGTTGCAACGCACGCCGCGGGCGGCAGTTCACGCGCTCCAGCGCTTCGTACAGCGAGTCGTGCACCAGCATCGGATCGCTCAGCATGCTCGCCGGCACCACGCTGCGCTCGATCGCCAGTGGTTCATCCTGGCCATAGCGCACACGATGCAGCCGCACCACCAGCGAGCCGGGCGACAGATTCAGCGCCATCGATTCTTCCGGCGTCACCTCGCCGAGGCCGCGCTCGAAAAACTCCGAACGCGGATGCAGACCACGCTCGCGCAGGTCCTCGGTAAAGCTGCTCAGCCGCGACATCGGCTTGATGATGCGTTCGGCGATGAACGTACCCGCGCCGTGGCGCTGGGTCAGCAAACCTTCCTCGACCAGACCAGCGATCGCCTTGCGCACGGTGACCCGCGACAGTTTCAGCGCTTGTGACAGATCGCGCTCGCTGGGCAACGCCTGGCCCGGCTCGATATCGCGATGCTCGACCACGTTGCGGATCGCCCGGCGCAGGCGCAGGTAAGCCAGCGGCTGATGCGTGGCTGGGTCACGGCAGATGCGGGTGTATTCGTTAGCTAGAGCACTTTCCATAAATACAAAGATACCAATAGCAAACCACTAAGCGCAAGCCCGCCCCAAAGGGGGCCATCCGCGCGGACAGCCAAGGATTAGAACGAGGATAACGGCCAACTTCGATGAATTCGTATGCATACGGGTGGCCGATCTGGTATTTCACTGGTATGATCAGCCACAACCCGGGCAGTTGCGCCGTTCGCCTTCTGCCTGCCATCCGGCATCGCGTCGAGGTGAATGTGTGAGTCCTTCTTCCCAACCGGTCGAACCGTTCGACCTGGTCATCTTCGGCGGCACCGGCGACCTCGCCGTGCGCAAGCTGCTGCCCGCCCTGTTCCATCGCTTCGTCGACGGCCAGATCCCACCAGCAGCAGGATCGTCGGCGTCGCTCGCGAAGCACTGGACGATGACGGTTATCGCGCACTGCTACGCACAGCCCTGACCGGCAGCGTCGACGCGGCGCAGCTCGATGCGTTCCTGCAGCAGGTCGCCTATCGGCCGCTGGATGCGCGCAAGGACGAAGGCTGGGCTGATTTTGCCGCGCTGATCAAGTCACAGCCCGACCACGTGCGAGTGTTCTACCTGTCCACGTCACCTGAATTGTTTGTCGACATCTGCGCGCGACTCGGCCAGGCCGGACTCAACAAGGGCGCGTCGCGGGTGGTGATGGAAAAGCCGATCGGCCGCGACCTGGCCAGCGCGAACGAGATCAACGACGCCGTTGGCCGCGTATTCGACGAATCGCAGACGTTCCGCATCGATCACTACCTCGGCAAGGAGACGGTGCAGAACCTGCTGGCGCTGCGCTTCGGCAACGCACTGTTCGAGCCGCTGTGGAATGCCGGCCATATCGACCACGTGCAGATCACCGTGGCCGAGACCCTAGGCGTGGGCCATCGCGGCGCGTACTACGACCGCGCCGGTGCACTGCGCGACATGGTGCAGAATCACATGCTGCAACTGCTGTGCATGGTGGCGATGGAACCACCGTCGTCGCTGGCGCCCGATGCCGTACGCGATGAGAAGCTGAAGGTACTGCATTCGCTAAAAGCGATCGACGACAGCAACGCCGCGCAGCTCACCGTACGCGGCCAATACCGTGCCGGCGTAGCCGAGGGCGCCAGCGTACCGGGTTATCCGGATGAGCTGGGTCACGGCAAATCCAATACCGAAACATTCGTGGCGCTGAAGGCGGAAATCGCGAACTGGCGTTGGGCCGGCGTGCCGTTCTACCTGCGCACCGGCAAGCGCCTGCCCAATCGCGTGTCCGAGATCGTGGTCGCATTCAAACCGGTGCCGCATTCGATCTTCGATGCCGCTGCCGGCCCGCTGGCACAGAACCGACTGGTGTTGCGCCTGCAGCCGGACGAAGGCGTGAAACTGTGGCTGACCATCAAGCACCCCGGACCCGGCGGATTGCGCCTGCGTAACGTGCCGCTGGACATGAGTTTTGCCGAGGCCTTCGGCGTGCAACAACCCGATGCGTATGAGCGGTTGCTGCTGGATGTGGTGCGCGGCAATCCCACGTTGTTCATGCGTCGCGATGAAGTCGAGGCAGCATGGCGCTGGGCCGATCCGATCCTCGCGGCATGGAGTGCCAGCGGCGAACCACCGCGGCCTTACGCCGCTGGCAGCTGGGGCCCAAGCGCTGCCGTGGCGCTGATCGAGCGCGATGGCCGCACCTGGAACGAAGACAGTGAGTAGCCGACCACATTTACCGTCGCTTCACCCAATCATGCCGATACCTGCGGCAGACTTTGCTCCCCCTCCCCATGAGAAGCGTGCCTGCATCGACTGAAGCATCCGCGCGCCACCATCGACCATGACCACCCATTTGAACGTCACCACCCACAGCTTTACCCATTGCAAGGCACAGGCCGAGGCGCTGGCCGAACGCGTTGCCGAGCGCCTGCGTATTGGACTGGCCGAGCGCGGTTACGCAGTGCTTGCGGTTTCCGGCGGCACGACACCGAAAGACTTCTTCGACGCGTTGTCGCGCGAGCGGCTGGACTGGACCAACGTGCAGGTGACCCTGGTCGACGAACGCTGGGTACCGGACACCGACAAACGCTCCAATGCACAACTGGTGAAGTCGGTGCTGCTGCAACATGCCGCCAGCGCCGCGCAGTTCGTGCCGCTCTATACCGACGCGCCCACGCCTGAGGATGGACTGGCCACAGTCAGCGCCCTGATCGACGCGCTGCCGCTGCCATTCGATGCCGTTGTGCTCGGCATGGGCGACGATGGCCATACCGCTTCGTTCTTCCCGGGTGGCGATCATCTGACCGAAGCACTGGATCTCAACGGTGGCGCCCGCGTGTTGTCGATGCGCGCACCCGCAGCCGGCGAACCACGCATCACGCTGAGCCTGCCCACCCTGCTGGATACACGCGCGCTATTTCTATTGGTCACTGGCGAGAAGAAGCGCGACATGCTCGCCGATGTGCGGCTGGGTCTGGGCGCGTCGCAGGACTATCCGATACATGCGGTGTTGACCCAGCAACGCGTGCCGGTAGCGGTGTACTGGTGCCCATAGCCATCACTACCAACCCCAAACACACGGATTGAATCATGAGTACGCTGCACCCTGTGGTTGCCGAAGTCACCGAACGATTGCGTGAGCGCAGCCGTGAGACGCGTGCAGCCTATCTGCGTCGGATCGACGCCGTTGACCGCGGTGGTCCGCAACGCGAACATTTATCCTGCGGCAATCTCGCGCATGGCTTCGCCGCCTGCGGCACGGAAGACAAGGCGGCATTGCGCAGCGGTCGGCGCGCCAATCTGGCGATCATCACCGCGTACAACGACATGCTCTCCGCGCATCAGCCGTATGAGCGCTACCCGGCGCTGATCCGCCAGGTCGCGCGCGATGCGGGTATCACTGCCCAAGTGGCTGGCGGCGTGCCGGCGATGTGCGATGGCATCACCCAGGGCCGCGCCGGCATGCAGCTTTCGCTGTTCTCGCGCGACCTGGTGGCGATGGCCACCGCCGTGGCGCTGTCGCACGACATGTTCGATGGCGCGCTGTACCTGGGCATCTGCGACAAGATCGTGCCGGGCCTGCTGATCGGCGCACTGAGCTTCGGTCACCTGCCCGGCGCGTTCGTGCCATCCGGCCCGATGCCCAGCGGCATTCCGAACGAACAGAAATCGAAAGTGCGCCAGGCCTACGCCGACGGCAAGGCCAGCAAGGCCGAGTTGCTGGAAGCCGAAGCAGCTTCGTATCACACCGCCGGCACCTGCACGTTCTACGGCACCGCGAACTCCAACCAGATGCTGATGGAGATCATGGGCCTGCATTTGCCCGGCGCCAGTTTCACCGCGCCGGACACACCACTGCGCGATGCGCTCACTGCCGATGTGGTGCGTCGCATCGGTTCGCTGAGCGCGCTGGGCGATAACTATCTGCCGATCGGCCATATCGTCGACGAGCGCGCGATCATCAACGGCGTCATCGGCCTGCATGCGACTGGCGGCTCCACCAACCATCTGCTGCATCTGGTGGCGATCGCACACGCCGCCGGCATTGCGTTGCGCTGGGACGATTTCGATGCATTGTCCGGCGTGATCCCGCTGCTGGCACGCGTGTACCCGAATGGCTACGCCGACGTGAACCAGTTCCATGAAGCAGGTGGCATGGCGTTCCTGATCGACCAGCTGCTGGGTGCCGGCCTGCTGCATGGTGATGTGAACACCATCTTCGGCACCGGCATGGAAGGCTACGCGCAGATCCCGCAACTGGACGCGGCTGGCGCACTGCACTGGCAGCCTGTGGCGAAACAAAGCGGCAACCGCGGCGTGCTGCGCGGTGCTGACGAACCGTTCCGCGCCGACGGCGGCTTGCGCATGCTGCAAGGCAATCTCGGTCGTGCGGTGATCAAGGTGTCATCGGTGCCCGAGGATCGGCTGGTGATCGAGGCACCGGCGATCGTGTTCCAGGATCAGGATGAGCTGCCCGCCGCGTTCAAGCGCGGCGAGCTCAATCGCGACTTTGTGGCTGTGGTGCGTTTCCAGGGTCCGCAGGCGAACGGCATGCCGGAGCTGCACAAGCTCACGCCTACGCTGGCGTTGCTGCAGGATCGCGGCCATCGCATCGCGCTGCTGACCGATGGCCGTATGTCAGGTGCATCCGGCCGCGTGCCCGCCGCGATCCATGTCACACCCGAAGCTGTGGCTGGCGGCAATATCTCGAAGATCCGCAACGGCGACATAATCCGTCTCGATGCGGTGAACGGCCGTCTGGACGTCCTGATGGAAGCGCACGAACTCGATGCTCGCCTGCCGCATATCGCCGACCTGTCCGCCCAGCACAGCGGCATGGGCCGCGAACTGTTCGGCCTGTTCCGGCAAGCCTCAACGACTGCCGATCTCGGTGCAGGCGTGCTTTAGCTTTGCTCCCTCCCCTGCTCGCAGGGGAGGACTGGGGTGCGGTGCTGATGACCTCATCGCCAGCCCAAGCAACCCACTCCCAACCTCCCCCTGCGTGCAGGGGGAGGAGCTAGAAAACCTGGAGCATGACGTGACCAGCGACATCGAACAAAAGCAGCAACAAATCGGAACCACGATGCGGTTGGCGCCGGTGATCCCGGTGGTGGTGATCGACGATGCTCGCGCCGCGGTGCCGATGGCACGTGCGCTGGTCGCCGGCGGCACGCCAGCGATTGAAATCACCCTGCGCACACCCGCTGCACTCGATGCGATTCGCGCCATCGCCGCTGAGGTGGAAGGCGCCGTGATTGGTGTCGGCACCGTGCTCACCGCGCGCGACCTGCATGCGGCGCAACAAGCCGGCGCGCGCTTTGCGGTGTCGCCTGGAGTCTCGCCATATTTGCTCGACGCCGCCGACGACAGCGACCTGCCGCTGTTACCCGGCGCGGCGACTGCCAGCGAGGCGATGAGCCTGCTGGAGCGCGGCTATCGCCACCTGAAATTTTTCCCGGCCGTGCAGGCTGGTGGCCACAAGCTGCTCGGCGCCTGGGCCAGCCCGCTAGCGCAACTGCGCTTCTGCCCTACCGGCGGCATCAGCCTGGCGAATGCTGCGGATTTTCTCACGCTGCCAAACGTGATCTGCGTCGGCGGCTCCTGGCTGACCCCGGCCGGCATGCTCGCTGCCGGTGACTGGGCCGGCATCGAGTTGCTCGCACGCGAGGCGGCTGGATTGCGCCTGATCGGCTGAGCCGCTTGCTCGTACAGCCTCGGCACGTCTCCCGCTCAGTACCGAAATGCAGCGGCCCTCACACCGTTCACCCTGAGCGTAGCTCGCTCCAGCGAGCGAAGTCGAAGGGGGAGGCCGAGGCGGCCCTTCGACTTCGGCCTTGCGGCCTACGCTCAGGGTGAACGGTTGTTTTCAGAGCAGCTGCAGTTATGTCACTAGATCAGGTTTCGCCAGGCGATGAACCGATCAGTTGCCTGACGCTGCCGCCTTCACCGGCTTCACATACGTATTGAACAACTCGTCGATGCGACGGTACTCGTCGTACCACGAATCGGGATGTTCGAAGCCGTGGCGTTCCAGCGGGTACAGCGAGATCCAGAAGTTCTGCTTGTGCAGCTCGACCAGGCGCTGGTACAGGCGGATCGAGTCGCTGGTCATCACGTTGTCGTCGATCAGGCCATGTTCGATCAGCAGCGGGTCGCGCAGGTTCGCCGCGAATTCAATCGGCGAGCTGGTCTGGTATGCCGCTGGATCGAGCTTGGGATCGTTGAGGATGTCGGAGGTGTATTCGTCGTTGTAGCTGGTCCAGTCCGATGGCGCGCGCAGCGCGGCACCGGCGGCGAATTCGCCCGGCGCACGCAGCAGTGCCATCTCGGTCATGAAGCCGCCATAGCTGCCACCGTAGACACCGACGCGCTGCGGATCGACACCGTGGTTTTTCACCAGCCATGCCTTGCCGTCGAGCAGATCCTCCAGCTCCGGATGACCCATCTTCTCGTAGATCGCGGTGCGCCAGGCGCGGCCGTAGCCTTCGGACGCGCGGTAGTCCATATCCAGCACCACGAAGCCCTGCTGCACCAGCAGATTGTTGAACATCTGCTCGCGGAAGTAATAGGTCGACGACAACGTGACGTTCTGCAGATAGCCGGCGCCATGTACAAAGAGCACGGCAGGACGCGAAGCCGCGGCGGTCTCATCGGCAGGGCCGTAGTACTTCGCGTAGATCACGCCGGCACCGTGCGATGACGGCACCTGGACAATCTTCGGCGTGATCCACGCATGCGCGGTATACGCCGGCTGCATGGTATTGGTCAGTTCGCGCGAGTTGCCGCCAACGGCATCCTGCACGGCCAGTTGTGCAAAAACGTAAGGCGATGAGTGCAGCACGGCGAGCTGTTTGCCATCCGGCGACAGTTTGAAATCGTCCATGCCCTGATAGTTGGTGACGCGGGTCAGCGCACCGCCTGTGACCGGCAGCCGATAGACGTCATAGCTGTACGGGGCAAGCTGGTTGGTACGCACATAGAACCATTGGCCGTCGTCGCTGAGCAGCGGATGGCTGACTTCGAACTTGCCGGAAGTGAGCTGCTTCGCCTTGCCATCCAGCGACTTGATGTAAAGCTGCGAATAACCGCTTTCCTCACTCATGTACCACAGCGTGCGGCCGTCCTTCAGCCAGCCGAAATCGTTGAAGTTCCAGTTGATCCACGCCGGATCGGTGAGCCGTTGTTGATTGACCAGCGTGTGCTGGTTGAAATCGACGTTCGCGATCCAGCGATCCTTGTTGTCGATGGCGCGCAGTTGCACCGCAAGATGGCTGCCGTCGTCGCTCCACACAATGCCGCCGCCACCGCCGTCCTCGGCGTTGGCGATGATGCGGATGGGGCGCAATTCGGGCGCCTTCAGCGCCTTTGCCTCGTCGGGCTTGCCGGCCTTCTCCAGTGCGGCGACCGCGTCGCTGCGCAGTGCCTTAAGCGGATCGTCCTTGATGCCCGGCAACGTATCGGTCTTCAGCGGATAGGACTTATGGTTGACCAGGTCCAGCAACAGCAGCGATTGCGGCGCTGGGTCGTTGCGGCCCACGTAGGTGCGCGCATCTTTCGGCTCGGTGTAGCCACTGTCGGTGACGTAATGGATGACCTTCGGCGCTTCGCCCTTGGCGTAGTCCTTCGGCGCGGTGACCACCAGCATCCAGCGGCCATCCGGCGACAGCTCGGTATCCATCAGCCTGGATTTGTCGCCCAGCCAGAACGGCTGCGGCGCTCGACCGGGATCGGCCGCGGCCAGCGCCTTGTCCTCGTCGTGCAAGGCATCCTTGTCGGCCTTGATCTCACGCAGCGTCTTGAACAACTTGAGCTGCAGGTCGCCCAATGCATCGGGCTGTTTCGCCTGCGGATCGTCGGCGAAATTCAGCACCACCGCCGGCGCGCTGACGCCGCTGACGAGGTCGTAGCTATACCAGTTGTCGCCATCGCGGTACTGCAGCGCACGGCCGTCCGCAGAAAACTGCGGCGACGATTCTTCTTGCGGCGTGCGCGTTACCTGCACCCGTCGGCCGCTGGCAAGATCCACCAGAAACACATCGCCATGCAGGATGAACGCGGCATGCTGATGTGCATGGTCGAACACCGCCGGGCCGTCAGCCTGGGCCATCGCGGCCGGATCGAGTTTCACGCTCTGCCCGCTGGCCGGATCGACGCGATACAGATCGCGCACCGGGCTGTCGTCGCGTTTCAGCGAGTAATACAGATTGCGGCCGTCCACACTCCAGTACGGCGACTCCACCGGATGCCCGATCCAGTCGGGATTGGCCATGATGGTTTCCATGTCGAGCGGGCCAGACGCCGATGGAGTGGCCGCCGCGGCAGGCAACACGGCGAAAGCAACGAGACCGGCAAGCAGCAGTCGGCGCATGAATAAGTCCCCGGGCAAAAATCCAGCATACCCGAGCACACCGGCGTCGCGTGCCGAGCTATGCCATAAGTCAGGGGTGAAAGTGTGTTGCGAATCTCTATGCCTGACCGCGTCTATGTGAAGGCGGCTGTTAAGATGGCAGTCTTAGTCTTTGTCACGATCTAGCCATGACCTTACCTGCACTGGAACTCGAAACTGCCCCCAATCCTCGCTACAGCGTGATCTGGCTGCACGGACTCGGTGCCGACGGCAATGACTTTGCGCCGATCGTGCCGCAGTTGGTCGATCGCGCGTGGCCGCCGCTGCGCTTCGTGTTTCCCCATGCACCGGTGCGGCCGGTAACCATCAACAACGGCATGTCGATGCGGGCCTGGTATGACATCGCCGCGTTCGATCTTGCTGCGCGGCAGGACGAAGCGGGCATGCGCGCCTCGGTCGACGAAATCGAAACCCTGATCACCCGCGAAGAAAGCCGCGGGATACCCAGCGAACGGATCCTGCTGGCGGGCTTCTCGCAAGGTGGCGCGATCGCATTGACGACCGGCCTGCATCACGCGAAGAAGCTGGCCGGCATTATCGCGCTGTCGACCTATCTGCCACTACATGCCGTGCTTGAGGTCGAGCGCAGTGAGGCGAATGCGGCTATCCCGATTTTCTGGGGCCATGGCACGCTTGATCCGGTAGTCGTACTGCAACGCGGTATCGAGTCGCGTGACCAGCTGCAGACCAGCGGCTATGCCGTGGAATGGCATACCTACCTGATGGCACACGCGGTCTGCCCCGAAGAGATCAGCGACCTGCGTCACTGGCTGGGCCAGCGGCTGGTCTGATTCGATCGGCCTGATTGGATCGGCCTGAGTCGATCGACAGGCTGCGCCCACACATGCGGCATACTTGCCCGCATGCGCGCATCCACCTCCGCCAACGGCCCGCGCGGCCGCGTCGAACACGCCCCGCTGCCGGACTTCTGCGGGCTGCCTACCTTGTTCGCGTTATTTGTGGTCGGCGCGCTGACCGTGACGGTGATGTGGCTGGCGCCCGAAAGCCAGCGTGACTGGTCAGCCTATAGCGTCAGCATGTTGTTCGTGACCTGGATGGTGCTGGTGATTTCGGTCGCGCTGTGCCAATTGAGACCACTGCTGCAGCGCCTCCCCGGGCGCACTCCGTATATCGGCGTGTGGTTGCTGATCGTGCTGATCGTATTGACTGCCAGCGCGATGGCGCGCTGGTTCGATGGCGCACTGCAGATGCAGCTGATCAAAAGCAACATGCGGGTCTTCGTGCGCGATAACGTGGTGATTGCGGCGCTGCTCGGCGGCGCGATGCTGCGCTACTTCTATGTGCTGGCGCAGTGGCAGGCGCGGCTGGCCGCTGTTACGCGGGCACAGGTCGAAGCACTGCAGGCACGCATCCGCCCGCACTTCCTGTTCAACAGCATGAACACCGTAGCGGCCCTGATCCACGTCGATCCGGCTGCCGCCGAACGCACGGTGGAGGATTTATCCGAGCTGTTTCGTGCCGCACTGGGTCAGCACGATACCGCCGACGGCACGCTGGGCGAGGAGCTGGCGCTGATCGAGCGTTACCTGGCCATCGAACAATTGCGCTTTGGCGATCGCTTGCGCGTGCAACGCGAACTGGATGATCTGCCGTCCGATTTCCCGCTGCCACGACTGCTGCTGCAACCACTGGTGGAGAACGCCATACGCCACGGCATCCAGCCACTGCGCGAAGGCGGCGAGGTGACGCTGCGCGGACACCGCGATGGCGACGGCGTGCGCATCGAGATCATCAATCCACTATCCGCTGGCCCCTCTACACCCGGCAATGGTCACGGCCTGGATAGCGTGCGTCAGCGCATCGCCTATCGTTATGGGCCGCGCGCCAAGGTGCAGGCGCAAGCGCAAGGCGATCGCTTCGTGGTGCTGCTGCAACTTCCGGGGCCATCGTCATGATGCACGTATTGATTGTCGACGACGAACCGCTGGCGCGTGCCCGGCTGGCTGCTCTGCTTGGCGAATGTGATGGCGTGGAAATTGTCGGCAGCGTCGGCGACGGC
>Ga0302177_10003178_pt1 | contig 11533 bp, 6 predicted proteins | sample I_Palsa_E1_2_FD_198780 | JGI IMG/M metagenome (GOLD analysis project Ga0302177, IMG submission 198780) | Peat permafrost microbial communities from Stordalen Mire near Abisko, Sweden - I_Palsa_E1_2 | ecosystem: Environmental > Terrestrial > Soil > Palsa > Peat permafrost | place: Sweden: Abisko... | reverse complement strand
TTGTTCGACAAGCAGCCGCCCATGCTGTACGCGAACAACACGTTGAACGCGAACACCGATCCGAGCGACTTCGACATGCTGGGTCGCTACTTCTTCGGTCGAGTCACCGTCAAGTTCTAAACTTGGCTTGACGTTTCAACCTTGAGGGGCCGCGCAAGCTGATTGCGCGGCCCCGTTTTTTTATGGTGTTCATGCATGCAATTCGAGGCGATTAACGCGGCGATACAGTCCGGGGACTTGCTGGCGGCCGAAAGCCTGTGCCGGACAAACCTGCTGATACAGCCGTATGACGAAGACCTGCTGCTGCTGCTGGCGGTAAGCCTGCACCTGCAGCGCCGCGTTCCCGAGGCGATCGCCGCCTACGCTCGGTTGACCGAGCTATTTCCCAGCAAAGGCGTGCACTGGGCAAACTACGCGACCGCCTTGCGCGAGGGAGGTTTTCTCACGGAGGCCGAAGCGGGCTATCTCACCGCGATCCCGCTGGATCCGCGCAATCCCGTGCCTCGCGTCGATCTGGGGCTGATGCTGATCGAGCGCAAGGATTATCTCGCCGCGCGCGAAATGCTGCTGGATGCGTTTGATCTGGATCGGACATCGCCGCTGGCCCGCGTGCATGGTGCACGCGCGTGTTGCCTGTGTCAGGACTTCAACGGTGCCCAGGATCTGCTGCGGCCATGGCGTCAGTGGCTGCCGCTGAATGATGACGTACTGCAACTGGAGTTGGCGAAATTATTGATACTGTTGAGCGACGCCAGCAGTGCGCAGTCGTTGCTTGAAGATGTGGTGCTGCGAGGTCATTCCGAGCTTGAGACGATGTTCCTGCTGGCCACTGTTTATGAGCGACTGAATCGGGTGGATCAAGCAGAGGCATTGCTGCAATCGATCGCAGCATCCTACCCTGAGCTTGGAGTCACCGAAAAAAAGGAAATGAACCACCAACTCGCCAAGCTGGCGCTGCGTGGGGGAGAGCTGGCATCCGCGCAATCGCTGCTGGAGTCGTCGGGACCGCGGCACGCCAACGACATGGCCTACTATTTCGAACTGGCCCAGACTTACGACAAGACCGGCGAACCGCAGCTTGCTATACAAGCTCTAAAAACCGCCCACGCGCTTCAAGTAGAAGAGCTCAAGATCGCGTCGCCAGATCATTTCACGCCCGAGGCGGCCGCATTGCCAGCAGTCATCCTGCCGCAAGTCTCGTCGGAAGCCTACCGGCAATGGCCGATACTGCAGGCACCGGACGCCGGTCATTCGCCGGTATTCATCGTCGGTTTCCCGCGTTCGGGCACCACTTTGCTGGAGCAGATGCTGGATGCACATCCAGGTCTGCAATCAATGGATGAAAATCCGTTTTTTAACAGGCTGGCGGACAAGCTACGCTCGCACGATCCACGTATCCTGCAGGATCTTAGCGTCCTGCAGCAACGCGACGGCGATGAGCTGCGCAAGCTCTACTTGAAGATGGTCTGCGAGACGATCGATCGGAACTGGGACACCCAGCTGGTCGACAAGAATCCGTTGAACATGTTGTGGCTGCCGATGATCCATCGACTGTTTCCGCAGGCGAAATTCATTTTCGCGCTGCGCCATCCCTGCGATGTGATCCTCAGTTGCTACATGCAGAATTTCCGAGCCAGCATCCTCGGTGCGGCAGCTTCCAGCATCCCGCGGCTGGCCGCCGCCTACGTGCAGTCTGTAGAGCGTTGGCTGCAGGACGTAGAGGTCTTCAAGCCCAACGTGCTGGTGTCGCGATACGAAGATCTGGTGACGGATTTTCCGCAGCAGACCCAGCGTATCGCGCAGTTTCTGGAACTGGACGACGCCACGCCCATGCTTGCGTTCGATCGGCACGCCCGGAGCAAGGAATACATCGCCACACCCAGCTACACGCAGGTCATCGTGCCGGTGAACAAGAAGGGATTGAACCGCTGGAAACGCTACCAAAAAGAATTCGAGCCGGCATGGCCGATACTTCAGCCGATGCTTCGGCATTTGGGTTATCCCACTGAGCTGACCGATTGATTTCGCGTGAGCGACTGCTCCCCATGCTTTGGCGAAAGTCCGACTTATTTAGCTGGCGCGGACAAGTAGATTCGAAGCAGAACGCGTGGCCCTTTGCAATGACCGATAAATCACTATGAGCAACGATCGTCTATGGAATCGCGCTCAACGCTACCTGGCCGAAGGCCAGCCGGTGGCTGCGCGAGTCGCGCTTGAAAGCTTCCTGCAACGTGATCCCACGCACGCGCAAGCGAACTTGATTCTGGGCACCATCGCTTGGAAGGACTACCGCTTGAGCGACGCAGCTCGCTACGCGGAGACCGCGGCGAGCAATCTTCCTGGCGACGCCATGGTGGTTACCGAGTTGGCTGACCTGCTCCACAAAGTGGGCGAAATCGTGACCGCGCGCCGTTGCATGGACCGTGCTGCCGCGAGTACGCAGGACGCTGCCGTCCTTATGCGCTTGGCCGAACTGCGCGGCATGCTTGGGGAGCACCCCGAGTCGCTAGCATTGCTGGATCGCGCAGGCGTCGCAGGCATGGATGGAGCCGAATATCGTTACCAGCGGGCTTTGGAGCTCACCTTCAACGGACGTCTGTCCGATGCGGAAAGCGAACATGAAGCTTCCCTGTGGTTCGACCCCACCAATGGTCGGGCGGCATTGGCATTGGCTCGAATGCGCAAAAAAACGCCGAAACCGGGTCTTCTCGACGACTTGGCGGCTAAAATTCGCCACGTTGCACCGGGCACCGCGAATCACGCGTCCTTCGAGTTCGCCATGTACGAGGAGCTCGAGCGCGTCGGTCACCATGACGATGCGTGGTCCGCGCTCACGCGCGCGAATGCGATCATGTATGCCCGCAAGGAAGTCGATTCGACGTACGCGTGGAATCTGTTCGAAGGTTTGATTCAGCGCTGCACTCCTCAATTCCTGCGGTCGCACGACGTTCAATTCGACGGACCGCAGCCGATTTTCATCATCGGCATGCCGCGCTCCGGCACCACCTTGCTCGATCGGATACTGAGCAACCATTCGCAAGTGAAGTCGGCCGGCGAGCTCGATGACTTCGGCCGACAACTGCGCCGGGCGGCTGACCACCGGGTCACGCTGGACGAAAAGATCCTGGAGCGTTTGCCTAACCTCGACTATGCGGAAATCGGTCGCGGTTACCTTGCGCAGAGTCAATGGCGAGCGCCGGACGCAAGGTTCTTTATCGACAAGCTGCCACGAAACTGGATGCTGGCGGGGATGATGCGTCGCGCGTTGCCCCAGGCGCGCATCCTGAACCTGGTGCGCGAGCCGATGGACGTGTGTTTCTCCAATTACCGCGCGATGTTGGGAGATTCATTTCCGTATAGTTACCAGCTGGATTCGCTGACTCAGCATTATCTGCAATACCGTCGCGTGCTCGCCCACTGGCACAGCGCGATGCCGGGTCAGATCCTCGATGTGAATTACGGCGACCTCGTACGTGAACCCGAGGAGACGGCGCGCAAGGTCTTTGCGTTCTGCGGGTTGGACTGGGAACCGGGATGCGCGGATCTCACCCGCAACACATCGGTGGTCGCCACCCTCAGCATGGTCCAGGTGCGTGAGCCGATCCACACGCGCTCGTTCGAAGAATGGCGACCGTACGAGAAATACCTCGCGGAAGTCCGTGAAGCCGTATCCGGCTGACTAGGCAGCACCACCGCACTCGCGCCACTATTGGGCGTGAGTGCTCAAGCTAGCGGTCAGCCGTCCAGGCTGATGCCCAAAGCCTGTCGCAACGGATCGAGCAGCGCGCCGTAGCGCGGCGCACTGGCCGTGTCCTGACGCAGCGGTTCGCGTACCTGGGTTGCGCTGGGCGAGCGAACCTCGCGCTCGGTTTCATGAAATCGCACACACGCTGGTTCAAACGGTAGCTCGCAGAACTCCAGCAGCTGACGAATCTGTCCCTCCGGATCGGCAAGCAAACCTTCGTAGCTGTGTTCATGCACGCGCGCGGGGCTTAGCGCGGACCAGTGACGCGCGCTGCGATCGAAGTCGCGCCAGAAACCGGCCAGATCGTCGAACGTGCGCGAATAATCGTTGTTTGCCAGATGCTGGCGGTAGCACGAGAAGCAGTTTTCCAGCGGATCGCGACGGCAGCAGATGATGCGAGCAGCGGGCAGCATGGCTCGTATCGCGCCAATGTACATCCAGTTGTTGGGCAGTTTGTCGATGAACACCGGGCGCCGCTGGCGCCAGTGCGCGGTGCGTTCCAGATAGCGGGTGCCGAGCCGTTCCCAGTCCGCTGGCTGCATCTCGCCGACCCATTGGGGAAACGGCTTGCGCCGACGTCGCGATTCTTCCGCAAGCACCATCGGAAGGTCGGGTAGCTCACCAGCGCCCTCGACCGACGAGTGCGAAGCGAGAATCTGCTCGACCAGGGTCGAACCGGAGCGCGGCAGGCTGACGATGAAAATGACTTCATCGCCAAGCGCTTCCGGAGCGCCCGCCGGTGGCGGCGTAAATGCCTGATTGACCGCGTCGATACCTGCGGAGAATGCGCTGGCATTCCACTGCCGCCGCCGTCTCGCCACGGCGTTGGCCTGGGCCAGCGCGTCGAGCGAATCGGCGTAACGACCTTCGTCGTCCAGCGCCTTTGCCAGTGCGAAACCCATCGCGATCAGGTCGTCGTCACCGGCGCGCGGTTGCTTCATCGCATCCTGCATGCGCTCGATGTCGCCATCGGCGAAACGCGTCGTCTTGAGGTCGGCCAGTCCCCACCAGGCCATGCCGGCCCAGGGTTGCTCGGCGAGCACTTTGCGATACTCAGCCGCGGCGTCCTCGACGTACCCACGGGTGCGCAGCATGTCACCCAGCAGGGCACGTGCCGCCACGTGATCCGGTGCCAGCGCAACTGCACGCTGCAAGGCGACTACCGCATCGTCGTTGCGTACACACTTGGTCAGCATCACGCCAAGGTTGTACCAGGCGATCGCCAGATCGGGTTGCAGTTCGCAACAACGCCGCAGCGCGGTAATCGCGGCATCGTAGTCGCCGACGCTGCCCAACAAAGTAGCCATGGTGTTGTGGTAAATCGCGTCCTGCGGGCGTTGCGACAACGCCTGGCGCATCACGCCAAGGGCTTCCTGCGGCCGCCCGCGCAGGCTGTGTATACCGGCCTGCATCCGCAAAACTTCAGGGTGCTGCGGATCCGATGCGCTGGCATTGGCAAGATGACGCTCGGCTTCGTCCACCCGGCCGGCTTCGAGTGCTTCGCCTGCGACCATGATGTGCATGCGGGTGGCGGGGCTCAGCCCCTGTAGACGAGGAGTCATTGGTAGCCTTTCAGTGTCAGGTGATCGGTGGCGGACAGTCTGCTTCAATGTGGCGCCGTCTACGCAGTTTTTCGAGGCAACCTGCTGCCCCAAGGGCAATGGGGTGCTTCACCGCGTATTATGCCGGCTAGTTCAGCCCGCTGTGGCGCCCGTTCAGGCACCCGCAGCCCAGCCAACAGTGAAACAAGCAATGAAGAATGAGCAACACCAGCCCGCGGCGGATCATCGTGAAAAGGCCCGGCTAGGTCTGCGCCAGGGTGACCAGCCCCTCGCGGAACAGTCCTACCGGCATTTGCTCGAGACGCAGCCCGACGACCTTGAGGCGCTGCAACAATTGGCCAGCATCAGCCTTGCCCGGGATCAGGTGAGCGAAGCGATCGAGCTGCTGGCCGCTGCGCACCGTGCCCATCCGGAAGATCCGTTCACACTGGTTCAGCTGGGCGCGGCGCGCACGACTGCGGGGGATACCAAGGCGGCGGTCGAAGCATTTCGCAAGGGCTTGGCGCTCAAGCCGGATATGTTCCTGGCGCGCTTGCGGTTGGGGATACTGCTGGACCAGCTGGGGGAGCCGTACGAGGCGTTGGTCAACACCTTCAATGCCATCAACACGGCGCAAGCAAAGGGGCGTTGGCTCAACCACGAAACCACCGCGCCCGAGTTGCGCGAGGTCGTGCAGCACGCCACGCAGTACGTGCTTCTTGGGCGTCGCGACTTGTTCAACAGTGTTCTCGAACCACTGCGCCAGCGTTACGGCGCTTCGGAACTGGTGCGCGTCGAGCAATGTCTTGCCATCTATCTGGGCGAGCAAAAGGCCACGCTGCCCGATTCACGGCAACAACCGAAATTTCTGTATTTCCCCGCGGTGCCGAGTCAGCCTTACTACCCGCATTGGCGCTTTCCATGGCAGGCGGAACTCGAGGCCAACACCGCGCTGATTCGCGATGAGCTGGGCACGGTGCTGTCGCAACCCCAGGATCTCGAATCATTCCTGCAAACCGACTCACCGCAGGATGCGGCCGATCTGTTGCGTTCCTCCAGTGCCGAGCAGCCCGCATGGGATGCGTACTTTTTCCATCGGCACGGCGAACGCTACGACGCGCATGCCGCCCGCTGCCCGCAAACGGCGGCCCTACTCGATGCGCTGCCGCTTGCGCACGTGCGCGAACACTCGCCGGAAACGCTGTACTCGGTGCTGCGTCCAGGCACCCACATTCTCCCGCACCGTGGTGTGACCAACACCCGATTGGTCACGCACTTGCCACTCATCGTGCCGCGCGATTGCGCCCTGCGCGTCGGCGGCGAAATCCACGAATGGAAAGAAGGTCGCTGCGTCACGTTCGACGACACCTACACGCACGAAGCATGGAACAACAGCGAAGAGACCCGCGTCGTGCTGATCCTGGACACCTGGAATCCCGACCTCAGCGAAGCCGAGCGAGCTGCCGTATCCGATCTCGTCGGAGCGATCGGCGATTTCAATCGCGCCAGTGAAGTGGCTGTGCCGAAGGGGTAGGTGTCCGGTACCTGTCATTTGGTGCGTCATTGATTTACGAGAGGTCGACAGTAGTAAGGCAAGCTGTCCCAACAAATTTTCTCAAAAAAAAAGAGCCCGTAAGGGCTCTCTTTTTCACTACAGAAAAGTTGAAACTATTTAGAACTTCTGGTTGTACGAAGCATAGAAGTAGCGGTCAATAGGCAGCGCCGGATCAATCTTCGCTGTACTGCTGTCGTCCACCGAGTAGGTAATTGTCGGGCTCTTGTCGAACACGTTCTTGACGCCAAACGCGAAGGTGCCCTTCCACGGAAATGCATAACGAATCTGCGCGTCGTCGTATACGCTGGCACCCTTGCGATTTGCACCTACGCCGGACCAGTTTTTGGCTGCATAGTTCGGTTGGTTGCATTCTATAGCTGGCTCAGCCGGCGCGCTCCCTTGAGCCGACACATACTGCGACCAGCATGTATCACGGAAGGCGCCGTAATAACGCATCGCCCACGTCGCACCCCAGTTGCCGTTGTTCCAGTCAAGACCCAGGTTCGCGCGAATGCGTGGCGTATTGTAATAGCCCACCGAGCCGTAGACTTTCGAGGTAGAGTTGGATTGCTGGTTGAAAGACGCCAGATAATTAGCGTCCAGGCCGATACTAAATTTGCCGAAGCCGAACTCCGGCAGGCGATAATGTGCCCCGAAGTCATAGCCGGAGGTGCTCAGCGAGCCCTCGTTGAGGTTGCCTCGATAGAGGTTGACCACCTGATGGGTTACCGGGTCGCGTTGGAACGCATTGCAGAAGTCTCGAATATTACGTACATAGCAATTATCCAAAACGGTGGTCGCGCTTATGCCTGTAATCGCGTTGGTGATTTTAATGTCATACCAGTCCAGCGAAACATCCAGCCCCGTGACCCAAGACGGGCTGTAGACAAGGCCGGCCGTGCGCGTTGTACTGTTTTCCGGCTTCAGGTAAGCGTTACCTGCGCCGGCAATAAACGGCGTGCTGCTTTGCGTGCTCGGAGCGGTAACTGGCTTGCCATTGATATCCGTCTGGCGGAAGCCGGGGCCGGCGCCCGCTACCGTACATGCAGCGGCTACTTTTGGATCAGTCGTCGCCCCAAATTTCCGGTCGCAGGAATCAGTGTAGTAGTCGAATGTCTGTGTGCCGCCGCCGAACACATCACTCAATGTCGGCGCACGGAAGCCTTGAGCATACGTGCCACGGATCAATAGATCGTCAATTGGCTTCCATGTAAGGCTGTACTTGCTGTTCACGGTACTACCGAAGTTGCTGTAGTCCGAATAGCGGCTGGAAATATCCAGCGCAAGCTGCCTCGCACCCGGAAGATCCCTCAGCAGCGGCACATTGAGCTCAGCGTAGAATTCGTTGATGCTGTAATTCGCCGAAGTGGGCTGAACCGCCGGAACGGTGGAATAGCCCGAGCTGATCATTGAATCGGGGCGATCGTAGCCTGAAAGTTGCCGATAGTCGTAACCTGCTGCAAGCGCCACTTCACCAGCTGGCAGGTCAAACAATCCACCGGTGATATTCGCAAAGTACTCGCGACTCTGGCTTTGCAGTTTTTCCAGGCCCGTCATCATGACGTAGTTCATCATTGCCGGCGTGGAAGCGCTAGGGCCTCCAAGAACATTGAACGGTACACACTGGCCCAACCCAATCGGCTGGGCTGCTGTGCCGCATTGAACTGCGCCACTGCTGTTCAAGAACGACGGGCCTAGTGCTTGCTGCAAGCTCAACAGGTTGAGATTGCCTGTTTCGGTCAGGACGGTGTCGTACTGATTGAAGTTGATGCCTGCGTCCCAGTTCCAGTTGCGTGTGCCCAGCGTAAGCGCACCCTCGAAGTCGGCGTCCCAGTGATAGGACTTCGCTTCTGAGTTGGTTCCACGAGGCACTTCCACTGTGCGGCGATAGAAGAACAAATCCTTGCCCGGCGTCGGGTTGTAATAGCTCTGGCCGCTGAGGTAGACGGGAAAGCCCGGCTGACTGCGGCTATTGAGTGGATAACCCGCAATCTGGCGACTATTGTCACGCGCCGAATACATGGCGTTCGTCTTGAACGTGACGTAGTCGTTGAACGTGTGGCTCGCCGAAGTGAAGATCGACTTCATTTCGTTCAACCCCGCCCAGTTCATCTGCCGCGCCGAATTGTAATAATCCGTGGCGGGGTTGCTACCCGAATGATAGTTCGCGAGGTTGCGTGGGTCCTGACCCACGCCTTCGCCATTCCAGGTCCCCGTGTGGTTCAACGTATAAGTAGAACCGGTGGCAGCACCCGTAACTGGATTGACACTACGGAATCGGCCCCAAGGGCCCGTTGCGCTCAGTCCATCCTCGACGTGGTTCGGACCATCTGTGTAGGCAGTCATGTCGCGGTCTTTCGCCCAGATCGCGTCTTCCTTAGTGTAGTTGGCGCTGAACATGACCGACGTTTTTTCAGAGGTCGAGCCCACGGTAAACGAATAGGCTTGTTGCGTACCGTCACCTTTCTCGTTTTCGCCGACGTAGGCTGAAGTCTCGGCGCCGCTGTAGCTATTTTTCAGGATGATGTTGATCACACCCGCGATGGCATCTGAGCCATAGATCGACGAGGCGCCGTCCTTCAGCACATCGATTCGCTCGATCAATGCGGACGGAATGGTCGACATGTCGGTGTAACCGGCCATGCTGGTGGTCCAGCGCTTGCCATTAACCAGCACCAACGTGCGGCTTGCACCGAGGTTGCGCATATTGGCGTACTGGCCGCCCTGTTCCGAGTTCGAAGTCAGGACGGCGGCCTTGCTGAATGCAGGCTCGCCAACTACGGTGAGGTTCTGCAGGATGTCACCTACATTGACTAGCCCTGTCTTCTTGATGTCCGCTTGGGTCATGGTGAAGACCGGCTGCGCGGTCTCCACATCAACGCTGCGAATGCGCGAACCCGTCACGACGACTGTTTCGAGACTCTTGGCTGCCTTAGAACTGGCATTCTCATTGCCTGAGGCATCCTGTGCGAAAGCCGAGCCCGCGGTGACGAGTACACCTACGGCCAGAGCCATACGCACGGCAATGACTAACTTGCCTTGATCAAACGATTCCATGTTGAACTCCCCAAAATCATAGCTAACGAAAAAACTTGAGGCTGTGTTGCCAAGCCACGGTGTAGGGCGCTTGCCTATTCCGTAGTGGTCCACATGCCATAAAAACCTCCATTTAGCGCAAGAACTTGGTGAAATAAATAACGATATGCCAACAAGTTCTTGCGTTTTGAATGATGTTTTTTCGGTCGGGCAATTCATGCCATCCAAGGACTAAAGACGTGAGGGCATTCGCCTACTGCTGCTGTATGCGCACATCTACATGGCGGCAGATCGCATTTTTTGGGCCGTTGAATCACGTCGAAGCGGGCTAGTCGCTGAATTAGCTAACGTTGGCTCCCGGTGAGAGGCAAAAAAAAGCGCCCACAGGGGGCGCTTTTTCTTCATGCGGGCGAAGTTACTCAGTAACGCGGCACGCTCGAATCTACCTCGCGTGACCACGCATCCATGCCGCCTTCCACGTTGCTCACATCGCTGAAACCGTGGGCGGCGAAGCGCTCGGCCATGCCGCGGCTGGATACGCCGTGGTGGCAGATGAAGGCGAGGGGGGTGTCTTTGGGTAGTGCTGCGAGGCTTTCGTAGCCTTCGTCTTCGAGAACGCGGGCCTGTGGCAGTGGCGCAGCCAGGGCGCGAGCCTGGGCCGGGCGTACGTCGATCAGGGTGATGTTGCCGGTGGCGAGGCGTGCCTTGAGTTCTTGCACGCTGAGGGACTTGATCTCCTGCGCGCCGGGGAATTTCAGACTCAGGCCTTCGCCCTGCACGGTCGACACCCAATCGATGACGATGCCCTTGGCGCGCTGGGCGCTGGCGGGATCGAAATGGACTTCCAAACCGTTCGCATGCGCCACGATGTCGTGTTCGCCAGCGGGTGCCAGCTGAAAGCCGGCGCTGTGATCGGGGCCGATTTCCAGATGCAGGGCCACACCTTGCGCATTCGCGGTGCCCTGGCGAATCGCTTCGGCGGCGGCATCCGTAATAGTGATCGCCGGTGGCGTGCGATCCGGCGCGCTGACGCCAAACAGCTGGTGCAGCTCACCGCTGGTGTATAGCTGGCGGATGATGTCGGAGCCACCCACCAGCTCGCCTCCCACGTACAGCTGCGGGATCGTCGGCCATTCACCATAGGCCTTGATGCCCTCGCGGATTTCCGGATCTTCCAGCACGTTGACGGTGTGATAGTCGGGCAGCAACTCGTTAAGCGTGTTGGTGGCCGCCGCGGAGAAGCCGCACATCGGCTGCTGGCGGTCACCCTTCATGAACAACACCACGGGGTGATCCTTCAGCATGGTTTCGATACGTGTGCGGGTGGTGGGGTCGAGGGACATGAGGGGTTCCGTGAATCGGGAGGGGAGACTGCGGATGATACCGCGCGGGGTGTTTGGGGCTGTATATGGGACGGTTGATCGAGCGTGCCTGCCGTATAGGCGTACAAGTTGGGGCAGAAAAAGCCGGTTTCCATAGGCATCGACGTGTCTCGACACGGGTGGCCGGGAAAACAGGGGGCAAAGCGATCGTGCGCATTGCTTTTGCTCCTCCCCCTGCTTGAAGTTGCAAGGGATGAAGCTTTTGATCTTCGAAAGTCGAAGGTCAAGAGCGACCCCACCCCAGCCCTCCCCTGCAAGCAGGGGAGGGAGCTAA
>Ga0302177_10003176_pt1 | contig 11534 bp, 9 predicted proteins | sample I_Palsa_E1_2_FD_198780 | JGI IMG/M metagenome (GOLD analysis project Ga0302177, IMG submission 198780) | Peat permafrost microbial communities from Stordalen Mire near Abisko, Sweden - I_Palsa_E1_2 | ecosystem: Environmental > Terrestrial > Soil > Palsa > Peat permafrost | place: Sweden: Abisko... | reverse complement strand
GTGATCCCGGTGCCCATGATGATCGAGCACTGCGAGCCGGGCGGCGTCAGCTGCACCACCCGGAAGTCGGCACTGATGACGAAGTCCGCGTCCAGCCGCCATCCCAGCGCCTTATAGAAGTCCTTCGCCCGGTCGACGTCGGAGACGGGTACCACCACGACTTCAAGCTTCATATCCACGATCTTTAAGCTCCTCTGGTTCCTTTGGTCGGTGGCATCAGCCGATGCCGTTACCACCACGATCGCGCTCCGGTCGGCCCCGGCGCGCCTGTGGAAGCCCTGGCCCGTGCCCTGGTCGGGGCATCAACCAATGCCGTTTAGCTTGCCAGCTGGCTGATCCGGGTTTCGGTGTTCGGGCTGCTGGGACGCGTGGTTCGGTGCATGATCGCTGGTCGTGACGGAGACTGGTGTCGTGGCTGGGCAGGTGCTGACGGACGTGGTGTCGCTGGGCGTTCTCGCGTCGCGGGTGCCCCGCGACGCGGTTGATGACGCTGTCGCGGCGACCGGGAAGGAGGCCCGGCGGCGGGGCGGGAAGCTCCCGCCGCATGTCGTGGTCTACCTGGTCATGGCGCTGGCGCTGTTCGCCGATGAGGATTACGAGGAGGTCGTCGAGCGGCTGACCGGGGCGCTGCGGTCGTGGGGGTCGTGGGACGAGCGGTGGGAGCCGTCGACGAAGGGCGCGGTCACGCAGGCCCGGCACCGGCTCGGCCCTGAGCCGGTGGCCGAGTTGTTCTCGCAGGTCGCCGTACCTGTCGCGGGCCTGGACGGCGGGGGCGCGTTCCTCGGGCCGTGGCGGCTGATGAGCATCGACGGGACGGAGCTGGATGTGCCGGACACGCCGGCGAACCGGGAGGCGTTCGGCGCGGGGGCGAACGACGGCCCGTTCCCGAAGGTGCGCTTGGTCACGGTCTGCGAGTGCGGGTCGCGGGCCCCGGTGCTCGCGGCGATGGGCCCGTCGGCGGCTAAGGGCAGCGGGGAGCAGTCCCTGGCCCGGACGCTCTACCCGCGGCTGGAGGAAGGCTGGCTGCTGCTCGCGGACCGCCTGTTCTACGGCTGGGACGACTGGTGCGCGGCCGCCGGTTCCGGCGCTGACCTGCTGTGGCGGGTGAAAGACGATGTCGGGCTGCCGGTCCTGGAACTGCTGCCTGACGGTTCTTACCGGTCTGTCCTGGTCAAGACGTCCGTCAAGGGCGCCCGCCGGGCCGGCCTGGTCGAGGCGGCCCGCCGCGGGGAGGACCTCGACCCCGGCGTGGCCCGGCATGTCCGGGTGGTGGAGTACGAGGTCACCGACCGGGACGGCGAGGACGGGCTGATCGCCCTGGTCACCACCGTCACCGGCTGGCAGGCCGCCCCGGCCCCGGTTCTTGCCTCGGCCTACCATTCCCGGTGGGAGCACGAGACCGCGAACGCGCAGGTCAAGACCGTCCTGCGCGGACCGGGGAGGGTCCTGCGGTCCGGCAGCCCGGACCTGGTCCGGCAGGAGATCTGGGGGTGCCTCCTGACCGCCTGGGCCGTCAGCGCCCTGATCTGCGACGCCGCCGCGGCCGCCTGGATCGACCCCGGCCGGGTCAGCTTCACCAAGGCCGTCCGCATCGTCCGCCGGGCCGTCGGCTCGGCCTTTCCCCCCTCAGCAGGCTGAGGATCTCCTCGCCCGCGCGATAGCCGAGATGACCAGGAAAAGGAACCTCAACCCCGTCCGCCACCGCACCTGCCCCCGCGTCGTCAAACGCTGGCGCACCAGCAGGTACGCGCTCAAGACACCGAAAGACCACGCGGCCCGTCACAACGGGCCGCCCACGATCAGGCTCCCCAACCTGGAAACCCAGCAGCTAAAAGACCCGATCAGCACAAGCTAAACGGCATTGGGGCATCAACAGGCTCGTTCCGGCTCAGAGAAGCCTGCTCGTCCGCGCTGGAAAGCGTTCCGTGACTGGCTTCCGGGGAGGTGTCCCAGGCGGCGGCCAGGAGTTGACGGGCCGCGGCTTCATCGGAGGGCACAACCAGCACGCGGACACCCTGGTTCTGCAGCGCCGGGTCCTGTCCTCCGGCATCGTCTGCCGATACGACTGCTCTCAAGTCGTAATTGCGCAACATGCCGACGATCAGTTCCGCCTCGGTGCGGCTGGTAACGATCGCCACCGGAACAGTCGCGCCCTCAAGGCGAGGCGGACTGAGCAGATGTTCGAGTCCGGCCTGCTCTAGTTCGAGGTACAGCCCGTACCAGTCCGGCCAGTCGGCGTCCGGGCGTCCGGTCTGCTCCTCGTGCTGCCCGTGCGCATCGGCCGCGCGCCGAAGTGCTTGCGCCAGATCGCTTGCGGAATCAAATGTCAATAGCATTGAAGGTTCCTCTCGAAAGAAACGGGAGGTGGCGGATGAATAGCCACCTTGGGATCTATCCTGTTTAAGTCTGCGGCGCGAGCGCATAATCGTTGCTACGCCAGATGGTCCATCCTTGTGCGGACAGCGCCGTCGATAGCTCAATCGCGCAGTGTGCGCAAAGGTAAAGCTCGCCGCTTCTGGCCGCACGGTAAACCGCCCGGACCGCAGGTCCGCACCGATCACATGTCTCGTTCATCTTTCACTACCCGTCGCCTGGTACGCATGATGGCCGTCAGGGCGGAAAGCTGCCCAGCCGGCGAATTGACGCACCCAACGCATTCGCTCGGCGGCCGTATCGGGATGGTCGCCGAACTCCTGCGCCAGCTTTCCAACGCAGCCGCTGATGCCGACCTGCTGCACGGTGCAGTTGATTGCCTCGGCGACCATGTCGGCGGTCGGGGCGTCTGACGGCTGCAGCCCGGAGGCGAACAACGCCTCGCACCGTGCTGCATTCAGGTTCAGCCGCGTCGCGGCGAGCTGTGTGGTAGTCATGTCACACCTTCCCGTTCGTGTTTGCTACCTTCACGATCGCGCTCCGAGCTCCCCGGCCGCGCCCGTGGATGCCCTGGCCGGTGCCCTAGGTCTGCGGTCCTGGTCGCGCAGGTGCGCGTGCGCCGCAGAAAGGAAGATCAGGCGCGTGGCCGCAAGCCCAACCGCGCTGAATAAGACTGCAGAATGCGTGCCGGAGGACGATAATGGCTCGGCTGAACGCAGTCCCGATCAGGTATCAAAGTCAGTGGGGGTCCACCAGATGCCGATAAGGTTAAGCCCAAGCATCGCGCCACTACTCGCAAATTGCAGAAAGCTAGTATAGAGCACCTTGCTACGACGCATTTGGGCTTCAAAATGCATCACGTACGCTTCTGTGGTAGCCTCACCGGCCAGGATGAGGTCAGCGCGCACTTCCACCAGTTTATTACGCTGCCTGCGGATCATGGCGAACTCCCTGCACCCTCTATGACAGGGCGATTTCGAGATCGCTACCGGGAGTCACGCGGTTACGCTTAGCGGTCGCGCGGCAAGGTAGCCCGATGCGCGGCGGTACCGGCCGCTGCTCCTTAAATTAATTTCCGTCACATTTCAGAATTACGAGAAGATGGCCTTCCCTTTTTCGGAATGATGGTTGTTACCACGCAATCAACAATCCTGAGAGAAGGCCATCCAGTGTCATTCTGTCATTCCGCCTCCGGCCCGTCAAGCCCGGACGCCTGCGCTGCCGGGAATGAGGGGCATGAAGACGCCGGTATTTCATGCCTGCTGAGCATGCTTAAATCCGTCCCCGACCCGCGCAGCCCGCAGGGAATACAGCACGCTCTGGTATTTATGCTGGCGGCCTGCGTGGTGGCGGCACTGGCCGGAGCGAGGAATTACCGGGAAATCGCCGGCCACGCGGCCGACGTGCCCCAGCCCCTGCTGAAGAAGCTCGGCGCGAAATGGTGCTGGTTCGGGCTCCGCTACAAGCACCCGAGCGAATCAACGATACGGAACGTGCTGACAAGGATCGACGCGGCCGCGCTCGACCGGATAACCGGCACGTGGCTCTTCGAGCAGGCAAGGAAAGAAGGGAAAAGCGAGTGGGAGATCGCGGTCGACGGAAAGGTAATGCGCGGCGCGTGGACTGACGACAACGACAAGGTCACGCTGTTCTCCGCGATGCTCCACCGCGAGGCCGTCACGATAGCGCAGGTCAGGGTCCCCGATGGCACCAACGAGATCACCCAGGCAGAGACCCTCCTGGACCCCGTGCTAATCCCGGAAGGAGAATCAGCCCTCATCACCCTCGACGCCGCGCACACCCAGCGCGAAACTGCGGAATACATCGGCGGGAAACCAGAACTGGACTACCTGATGACCATCAAGGGAAACCAGCCCTCCTTGCAGAGGGCAGTATTCGAGAAAGTCCTCCCGCTGCTCGGCGATGCCCCCCATCACGTCGTGGAGGAACACGCCAGGGGCAAGATAAAAAGATGGTCCTGCTGGACCACCGGCGCCGAAGGAATCGAATTCCCGCACGCCAGCCAGGCCGCCATGATCCGCCGCGAGACATTCGAGCTATCCGGCGGCCGCGTGAGCAAGGAAAACGCCCTCATCCTCACCAGCAGGAAAGCAGGGAAGATGACCGCCGCCGACGTCAGCCGGTTCGCCCGCGGCCACTGGGGAATCGAGAACAAGAGCCATTACGTCCGCGACACCGTATACCGGGAAGATAACAGCCAGGCCTGGGCAGGAGAAGGACCGCAAGCCATGGCCTGTGTCCATTCACGGGGTCTTTGAGCGGCGCGCCGGCGTTGCCTGGTGTTTGAACCTGTAGCTCAGGTTGAGCATGCTTGGGGCTCGTGCCTGAGGAGCCGGGCCCGCCTGACGAGGTAGCGGGGCAGCGTGAGCTGCTGTCGCGGCTGCGGGCCGTGGTAGAGGCCAAGGACGCGGAGAACGCGGTCCTGCGGGCGGAGCTGGATGCCGAGCGGGAGCTGAGGCGGCGGCTGGAGCTGCGGCTGGCGGAGCTGGAACGGCGCCTGTCGATGGACAGCTCGGATTCGGGGACGCCCAGCTCGAAGGAGCGGATCGGGGCGAAGCAGGCGCGGCGGGTGCGGCAGCAGTCCGAGCGGGATCGGCGCACGGACCGCAAGCCAGGCGGGCAGCCCGGGCATGAGGGCAAGGGCCTGGAGCGGGATCGGGACCCGGACGAGACCAAGGACGCCGAGCCGCCGGCGCAGTGCCGCCGGTGCCGGACCGCCCTGGACGGCGCGCAGGCCGCGGGCTCGCGGTGGGCGCAGGTCATCGACGTGGAGGTCATCCGGAAGGCGACCGAGTGGGCGCTGCCGGGACTGGAGTGCCCGTGCTGCGGGGCGGTCACGTTCGCGGGGCCGCCGCCGGGTGCGTACGCCGGCTCGGTGTCGTACGGGCCGGTGCTGAATGCCGCGGTGGTGCTGACCGGGTACGGGAACGTGCCGCCCGAGCGTGCCGCGCAGGTGATGGCCATGCTGCTGGGGGTGCCGGTCTCACCGGGCTGGGTGGACAAGGCCAGCGGCCGGCTGGCGGCGCAGCTGGGGAAAGCCGGGTTCGACGCGGCGATGCTCGCGGCGCTGGCGGGAGAGAAAGCGCTGGCCGCGGACGAGACCCCGGTGAACGTGCTGGACAGCAGCGCCCCGCGGCCCGCCGGGCGGGAAGAACAGGACGAACAGGACCCCGGAGGGGAGAAGGCGGCTGCGGGCGCGCCGCACGTGCTGATCGTCCGGACGCCGGACGGGCGGCTGACCTGGCTGCAGGCTCTGGCCTCGCGGCGCAAGGGCGATGTTGCCGCGGGGATCCCGGCCGCATTCACCGGGCTGCTGATGACCGACGGCTACACCGGCTACCAGCACCTTCTGACCCGGCTGGCCGGTATCCAGCAGTGCTGCCAGCACATCATCAGGCGATGCCGGGCAGTCATCAAGCTCGGCCCCGGCGGCCTGCAGTCCTGGGCCGGCGACATCATCGCCATCTTGCGCGAGGCGCACCAAGCCGTGGACGACGCCCGCGCCCGCGGCAGCACCGCCCTCGGCGCGGACCTGCTGGACGAACTCCGCCAGCGCTACGACGAGGCCGCCGCCTTCGGCATCATCCACAACCGGCTGCGGGACTGGCACGAGGGAAACCATCCCGGCTATGCGCTGGGCTGCTGGCTGCGCGAGTACAAGGAGCAGGTCTTCCTGTTCACCCGCGACTTCGCCGCGGACTGGACGACCAACGTCGCCGAACGCGGCGCCAAAGCCGCCAAGCGTCACCAGGCCGTCTCCGGCTACTGGCATTCGCTCGCCACCCTCGCCCGGTGGTGCCGCATCAGAAGCTACCTGGACTCAGCTGCCGCCCACGGCATCACCGCACTCGACGCCATCCGCGACGCACTCACCGGAAAACCCTGGCTACCGCCACTGCCCGCCGTCCGCTGACACCAATTCACAGCACCCCGTGAATGGACACCATGGCCTCGCTCCGGAACCTCGCCCTCGGGCTATTCCGCCTCAAGAAAGTGAACTGCATCAAGGAAACCGCAGAATGGGTCTGCCGCGACCGGACGCGGGCACTCCTATTCATGACTACACAGCGTGATGGCGGTCACGCTTAGCGATCTTGAATTGGCCCTGCCTCTATGAGGTCTCGAATGGTGACGCAGTATCCACTGGCGCCGCAGGGAACGCCGCAAGATCATCTGAGACGGGCAAGACAGACTTGTGTTTCGTTTCCACGCCGTTATGCATTCACCCGGTGAACGGTCTGTGATGGTGGCGCTGATTTGATCGCGTTGTTACGGGGAGATCGGGTGGGCTGGGGGCAGCCAGGGTTCCCGGTCATGCGCTGGTGCAGGACTTCGTGGGCGCCGAGGCCGTGCCCGAGTTGGCTCCATTAGTGCGCACCTCTGGCTGCCGTTAGCGGGCGCCGTTGTCGCAGCTTTCGCGCTTCGCCGGCTCGATGCCGGTTCGCCCTCGCCCTGGACGATCCTGGTGGGAGCCCAGGCCGGGCATGGCCGGCTCGTTCTGCGCGTTGATCGCCTTGGTCATGCAGTACCCAACGTGCGCTCCGCAGACCAGGTCCTGGACCTGGTCTCGCACAGCCGGACTCGGTTCGTCGAGATCCACGAACAGCTGGGGCACGCCGCCGGATGACGACCGGTGCCAGGTCATATCCTTCACGGGTCCAGCGGTCAGGGCCTCCACCTCCGCGTCAAAAAGGCTTGGGTCATAGGCCCACTGCAGGAGCAGCATCGTCTGGTAGCCGTGCCGGATATAGAAGCCGGCTTCGGCGTCGGCGCCCAGGGAGATGCGTGTTGCGCCCATGCGGAGGGCGCTGCCTTCGAAAGCCCGCAGAAGGGCGCGCCCGATGCCCCGCCGGCGCTGGCCGGCGGCAACGGCCAGGATCCTCAGGGTCACCTCCCGCCCTGTGGACACGAAGCCCATGGCGGCGCCCGCGACTGAGCCGCTCTCCTCGGCTACCAGCAGCAGTTCGCGCTCGCCGGGGTAGGCGGCTTCGAGGTCGGCGAACCGCCGGTGGTCGGTGTGATCGATAGCCGGGTCGAACTGGGCGCCTGCGACGTCGAAGGCGGTGACTAGCTCAGCTGCCGAATCGACGGGACGGATGATGACGGCCATGGCGGGCTCCTTCGGTAGTGCGGTGCCGAAGCCGAGCGCGAACGCGAGCGCGTCCAGGGCCCGCCGGCGGGCTCCGGTTTCGGCCGCGAGATCCGCTAGCCACCGGTCGATCACGGCGGCGGCCGGTGCGGCCAGGAACCGTTCGATGTCGGCCAGGCCGATGCCGGCCCTGCGCAGGAGCGCGATACGGCCCGCGGTGGCGATCTGGTCTTCGGTGTAACGGCGGTAGCCGGTGGCCCGGTCGACACGAGCAGGTACCAGCAGGCCGCGCTCGTCGTACAGGCGCAGTGCCTTGGCCGAGAGCCCGGTAGCCGCGGAGAACTCGGCGGGTCCCAGTTCCTTCATGACGCGATCATGAAGCGTGCCCCTGGGGCGAGGTCAAGATGCCCTGCCGGGCGGCGCAACCCTACTGGAGCCAGGAGTACCGCGCTTCGGCCAGAGCGCAGATACCGGGACACGGGCCAGCTCTACGGCCTGGTTTAGTGCACAAATCCGCTGATCGAGAAACGAGAACCCGCAGGTCACAAGAACGCGACCACCGAAAGGCCATGATGGTGAGCCAAGTCGGGTGTGATGGTGGCGCGCGAATTTGATCGCGTTGTTACGGGGAGATCGGCTGGGCTGGGGGCAGCCAGGGGTTCCCGGTCATGAGCTGGTGCAGGACGTCGTAGGCGCCGAGGCCGTGCTTGCGGGCGGTGTCGATGTAGCCGCGGATGTCGAGCCGGTCCTGGGTGACGTCGTCGCTGGTGAGACGGCCGGAGATCTTCTGCTGGGTTTTCAGGGGGCGGACGCCGCGCTCTGAGATGTTGTTCGTCGGCCAGACGCTGGTATCGGTGGCGAACCGGAGCACGTCGGCCTGCCTGGTCTTGCAGAACTCGAGGAGCTCGCGGCCGGGCTGCTGCCTGGTCTTGTTCTTCGGGCCGGGGACGCGGGAGACCGCGGCCAGGCCGACGGTGACGGCGCGGCGGAACTCGGTCTCCAGCGGTTCCCGGTCGCCGTCGGGGATGGCGGGAAGTCCCTGCTCGCGGGCGGCGTGCCAGGCGCGGATGAGGCCGCGCAGCGACCGCATGGCCTGCTCCGGCCACGCCGCGCCGGGGTAGGTCTCGGCGCAGTCCTGGAAGTCCCTGGCCAAATGGGCGGCGCAGGCCTGGTGCCCGGCGAAGTTCGCCCAGGTCTCGCTGTAGTAGCCGGCGTACCGGTCGGAGACGACGATCCCGGCGAAGGACGGCAGGATCCCGGCCTCGCGCATGGTCTCCAGGCCGCGGGTGCCGAGCCAGAACGCGGAGTACAGCTCGGTGAACGCGCCGTGGACGTACTTCTTCTCCCCGGCCGGCCCGGACCGCAGCGTCGTCTCGTCGAACCCCGCGACCGGCGCCGCGGCGATCAGGGTGCGGATCAGCCGCACCGCGTCCGTCACCAGCCCGGCGGCCTTGCCCAGGCAGGAGTGGACGAACCCGGCCGACAGCACGCCGCCGGTCAGGTCGGCGATCAGCGCCTGCGCCCGCTCGACAGGCACGTGCTGGAACACTGACAGGTAGACCGCCATCGCCGACAGGCGGGGGCCGACGGACAGCGGCGCGTCCGGCACCCCGGCCGGCCGCAGCGCGACGTGGACCCTCCCGCAGGCGCACCGCGCCCTGTGCAGGTCGTGCTGGTACCGCCGGGACGGCTGCGGCTCGGGAACGTCCTCCTGCTGATAGGACCGGGCGACGCCCAGGTCAGCGGCGTCCGCCAGGTCAGCGCCGCACGCGCAGTCCCCCTGCGGGAAGTGGCCGACGACCTCGTCTGCCTTGCGCCAGCGCATCGCCGCGCCCGGCGACCCAGGCTGCTTCCCCGGCTTCCGCTTCCGCTCCGCCCGCTCCGCGGCGCGCCGCTCCTTCCGGGCCGCCGGCCTGCGGCCAGGCAGGTCATCGCTGCTCGGGGGCATCGAGGAGTTCCCCGAGTTCCGCGACGCCGCCCGCCGGGCCGCGTCCAGCTGCTCCCCCAACTCCGCCACCAGGGCCTCCAGCGCCGCGATCCGCTCCCCGTGCACCGCGATCTGCTCATCCTGCGCCGCCAGCCGCGCCGCCTGCTCACCGATCAGCGCATCACGCGGATCCTCCGGCGGCAGCGACTCGGTCACGCCACGGAATCATCCCCGAAACCAGCCCCGGCCACGACCCCGACACCACGCCCGCAGCGCAACCGTGACCTCTGGCACGCACAACCTTACGCGCGGCCGCTCGGTCGTGTTCGCCGTTGGCGATCAAGCCAGCGGTAGCGGACGGAACCGGTATCGAAGTGGATCGCCATGCTGTCGGCGTCCCCGGCGAGCGAGGCGAGGTCAGCGATCGGCGGCGCGGGCTCGGGGAAGTAGAGCTGTTCTCGCGAGATGGGCCGTCAGCCAGGGCGCGCTCCAGCACCGCCTAGGCGCCGTCGTGGCGCAGGTTCCCATGGCGGCGCCGGTAGATACCGGTTATCCCGGTGTGCAGGTCGAGGTTGGGCCGACAGACGAGCTGAAGGTACGCGCTGGTCCAGAAGCCGGTTTCGGGGAAGCTCCCGTCGCGGGCGCCGCACTCACGCGGCCTCGGTGTGCGATTCGAGACTGCTCCACTCCTCGCGGCCCAGCAGCGACTCATCCAGGACCCGCCGGGCGATCGGCAGCAGGTCATCCAATTCCGGCCAGCGCCTCGCAACGCCTGCTCCGCGGCGTCGGCGTATACCCCGCGAGGGTGATGTTGGGCGCGTCGAGCCGCAGGCCGCGCAGGACGGCCAGCAGGCGGTCGAAGCCGCGCAGAGCTGGCTTGGTCAGGAACACGTTCGCGCCGGTGCCCAGCCCGCAGTGCTGGGCACCGGCGCACGGCCAGGCAGGTCTCCTCGAACGCCCCCGGCCGGTTCAGCTGCCGGTCGTGCTCGGCGCCGTAGCCGTGGAACGCCACCCACAGCGCGTGTGCCCCACACTGTTTCGCCGCGACGAAGATCTGCGCCCACTTCTCCCGCGAGGCAAGCGGTGTGCCCGGCGTCAGGATCGGGTCATAGTCCTCTCCGAGGTGCGGGGCGAACAGCCGGATTATGTCGGGCGCGTCTGGGTGCGCGGTCACCTCGTGCATCGGGTAGGTGGCGTAGCCGAGCCTGCGCTCGCCGCAGAAACGGGACAGCTCGTCCAGGATGAACGTCGCGTCCTCGATGGGCATCGGGCGGTAGTTGCGGCCCAGCGCCCAGCAGTGCATGCACGTCGTTGAGCATCCCGAGACCTCGACCATCACGAAGACGTCCACAGGGCCGATGATTGTGCCGCTCTCAGCCTCGCGTCAAAGCCAATTACGGCATCACGCCGTGACTCCCTGCTTGCAAGGTGGTGGACGCGACCTGCGGAACCTGTGACTACACAGGTCAAGTCCACTGCTGGCTGTCCGTGACTGACCGTGAATCACCGCGGGTGCCCTGCGTACGGGCACGCTGCGGGCACGGCGTGACCCTGTTGGCGCAGCGCTCGATCCCGTCGCGCAGGACCACTCTGGCGATCGCGCGCGCGTCGACGTGGTCAGACTTGCCTCGCTCGCGTTCCCCGCGCAGCGACCGGCTACTGCTGGTGCCCGGTCCAGTTCTCGGAGCGGCGCTTGAAGTCCGCGGCGTCCTCCGCCGCCTTCTTCCGCTGCGCGCGGAGATCGTCCCAGCGGGAGATTGCGCGGTCGGCCTCGGGCTGGAGCATCGCGGCGACGAGGATGAGGCTGTTCCGCGTCAGCGCCTTGTCCGTGTCGAAGTAGACCTCCTCGTGGCGGGCCTTGATCTTCTCGAACGCCTCGCCGAGCTTCTTCGCCTTCATGGGGTCGGTGTAGCCCGCGCCATGGCGGAACCCCTCCGCGAGCCCGGCGACGTAGGCCTGCTCCGCCATCCCGGCGGCGCCGAGCACCTCGGTCGCGACGTCCGTCCGGTCGACGAACTGCGGGGCGAGGTTCCATTTGATCCACGTGATGTCGAGCCCGTCCAGGCGCGCCGCCCAGCCCTGCCCGAACCCGATGTGGCGCGCCGGGCGCCGGATGTCGTCCCA
>Ga0302177_10003159_pt1 | contig 11557 bp, 8 predicted proteins | sample I_Palsa_E1_2_FD_198780 | JGI IMG/M metagenome (GOLD analysis project Ga0302177, IMG submission 198780) | Peat permafrost microbial communities from Stordalen Mire near Abisko, Sweden - I_Palsa_E1_2 | ecosystem: Environmental > Terrestrial > Soil > Palsa > Peat permafrost | place: Sweden: Abisko... | reverse complement strand
CAACGTCGTCGCACCGAGCCCGACGTTTTCTCTCGGCCACAAGCCCAGTATCAGTACGGCCCAGGTGATCACCGCGCTGGCCACCGAAGGGGTGGGTGTTTACGCCTCGCCCTCTGCGACCAGCCCGGTCCAACCCGTCACTGCCCCGGTGGTGCCGCTGCGGGTGCTCCAGTCCCAGGCCGCTGCCTATGCGGCTGAGACCTTGACCGGGAGCGGTACGCTGGGCTCCCAGATAGACGCCCTCTCGGCCATGCCGGCGGCACCGGCGGGCAAGGCCTACGTCCCCTTCGCCTACCTGCTGGCGGCCTACGCCACTTCTCACGCCACGGCCGGCGAGGTGCTGGCTGGCCACTTGCTGGGCACCCAGGACTGGGCCCGCCCCGGCGCGATCGTCTTCCCCGACCTGGTGCTGGCGCTTTTCACCGCCGATGCCCTACGAGCGGCCCAGGCCGGGGCGCACGCCCAGCTCGCCCGAGCAGCGAGCGACGCGGCGTTGGTGCCGGCGGACCTCGGCTCGTTGTGCTCGACCCTGTCGAACTGGGTGAGCTCGGCCTACGACACCGTCTTCAACGCCCTCACCGTCGGCCCGTCGTCGAACGCGGCCCTCAACTTCATCGGTGGCCTGTGGGACAAGGCGGTGGCCCTGGCCCGGAGCGCCATTTCCAACATCGCCACGCTGCTCACCTCCACGGTGGTGAGCGCCATAACCAAGACCTTGGGCGTCATCGGGGTGGCGTCCTGGGTCATCTCTTCCCTACGCAACATGACGGTCACCACGGCGGCTACGCCACCGACGAACGCCTTCGGGGTCGACCCCGCCCCGGCCCTGATGGGCAAGCTCGTCATCACCGTCGGCAACCCCGGCGACTTCAATTGGCCCGCGGGGGTCACCGAGTGCGCCCAGGACCTGGGCCTGGACCTGCCGTCGTTCAGCTCCGTGCTCGGGCACTCGGTGGCCTGGTCCCTGACCCCGATGAACGGGGTGCCGACCTCGGCGTGGTGCACCGCCAGCTGTGAGCTGGCCACCGAGGACACGGCCATGACCGAGACGTCGCTCGAGGCCGGCCACACGGCGAGGTTCTCGTACCAGACGAACACCGAAACAGCCGACCAGGCCTCTCGCGGCAGCCTGATCACCGATGACTCGGTCCTCGTGCACGCCACCGTGAGCCTGGACACCTCCTCTTTGGCGGGCTTCATCCGGGCCATCGTCTTGGGCGGGGTGCCCGGCGCCGTGCGGGTCGTCGTGGGCCCCCTGTTCGACTCGCTCACCAGCGGCCTGCTCGCCCAGCTTGCCTCGTTGGTGCAACCAACGGCCTACGGCTACGTCCAGGTCCGGCACCATGCATTGCCGCGCCTATTGCCTGACCGTACGTGCGAGGGCCTCCTATCGGCCGCCGATTTCCCGGGCACCGCAGACACCGGGGAGCTCGACCTCAAGGGTGGGGTTGTTTGCAGCTTCGCTGGCGGGACGCCAAAAGCCCCGACCGGCGCCGAAGTTACCCTTAAAGTCCTTGCCAGCACGGCGGCTGCTGATGGGTACTTTATAACGATCTCGACCACTTCGCCGTCCCCTGCTACGGCCCAATACAGCAAGCTGGATGGCGTTGGTGACGAAGCCGTGAGCGGGACGGTCTGCTCAGAAGCCGCCGCCGGCGTGAAGATCTGTGGGCCCGCTGTCATCGTACGAGTGGTCAACGACGTGTTCACTATCGGCGAAATCCACGTCAACGCCTCTGTGACCGCTCTGGCCGCCAAGGTCGTGTCGGAGCTCTGCTCGGACTGCAAGTTCCCGACGTCTCCTGCGCCCTAGCACGGCCGGTGCTTCAAATGGGTGTACGACGACAGCGGGAAGCCCATCAACTTCCTAGAGCAGGTAACCAGTTCTGGCTGGCTCCCGATCGGCCAGGAGTGGCACCTCGTCGATGCCTGCTCCGGCCACTCCGGTCGGCTCCGGTCCCGTGGTCGGCTACGGGCTCGATGATCTAATAACATGCTGCACCCTCGAGCGCGACCGCTCCGGAGGCGATCTGTCACATTGCCTCCTACGCCAGCACGGAGCAATCGTCGGGCCACGGTCGAGGGGTCCCCGCCGGGGCCCAAGGGACGCTCTCTGAGCCATCCGTGGCGTGTCGTCGGGTCCAATCCCCCGCCTCTGGCCTGGGCCTTCTGGTGGAGGCGAGGAGAATCGAACTCCCGAACCTCTTGCATGCCATGCAAGCGCTCTACCAACTGAGCTACGCCCCCAGATGTCCAACCAACAATAGCTGACAGGCTCAGCCGTCTCGGGGCGGATGGAGCAACGTGACCCCGGCGTCGTCCTTGACATTCCCAGGAGATGTCGTTACGTTTCTTGAAATCGATTCCTGAAATGGGTTCCTCCTTGAGAAGGTCTCCCGCGTGACCCCGGCCCGCCCCACCCTGAGGATTAATGACGTCGCGCAACGCGCCGGAGTGTCGCCAGCCACGGTATCGCGGGTGCTCAACGACAACTTGTCGGTCGGTCAAGCCACGCGAGAGAAGGTGCAGGCAGTCATCGAGGAGCTCGGCTACCGGCCCAACCGGGTGGCCAGCAACCTCCGCCGGCAGCAGGCGCAGATGATCGGGGTGGTCATTTCCGACATCGAGAACCCCCACTTCACCGCCGTTGTCCGTGCTGTAGAGGACGCCGCGTACAGGCGGGGTTACCGCGTCCTGCTCTGCAACACGGACGAGCAACCAGAAAAACAACGGGCGTACCTGGGAGTGCTGACAGCGGAACGGGTAGCGGGAGCCATCATCTCGCCAACGGAAGCCAAGGCCCCCGAGATCGGCGAGCTAATCGACCACGGCACCTGCGTCGTCGCCTTCGACCGAGATATCGCCGACCGACGGGCTGACGCCGTCCTGGCCGCCAATGCTGAAGGTGCCAGCACCGGCACGGCCCACTTGATCGCGTGCGGTCACTCCAAGGTCGGCTACATAAGCGGGCCCCTGCGAGTCGAGACCGCCGCCGAACGCCTTCGTGGCTACGAAGAGTGCATGAAGGCGGCCGGGCTGAGGCCCATGGTCGCCTACGGCGACTTCCGCTACGAGGGAGGCGCGCGGGCAACCCACGAGCTCCTGGCCAGCGGTGCCACGGCCTTGCTCGTCGGCAACAACCTGATGGCCGTTGGCGCCCTCCGTGCAATTAAGGAGGCAAAGCTAAAGGTCGGTAGCGACATCGCTCTCGTCGCCATCGACGACCCTCCCTGGGCAGAGTTGACCGACCCTCCCCTGACGACGCTCGCTCAGCCGGTGCGGGCCATGGCCGACGCTGCCGTGGAGATGTTGTTGGAGAGGCTCGGAGGCGGCCGAAAGCGCCGAAAGCGCCGGGTGTTCGACTTCGAATTTCGCCACCGTGGTTCCTGCTGCAACCAGGGAGCGCCACCCGAGCAGCCGGCTACGCGAGCATGAGCAGGAAGGGCGAGCATGAGCATGAAGGGGAGGGTGAGTGCTAGCTGACCTATGGAACGTCGGGAGCTCCCACCATGGCCGCAGCAGGGCTGTTACACCCGAAAACCCAACGGGAGCCAAGGGCCAGGCTGCGCGGGCCGTTGCTGGCACCGGTGCCGCGCCCGCTCGTGCGCTTGGGCCGGGTTGGAAGATCTCACCTAGTATCGTTGTCGGTCCTGGCTCGGTGGCGGAGCTGGCCGATATAACTGGCCCGGGCATTATCAGGCACATATGGCTAACCACCACGGCGCACGGTCGGGAAGCGGTTGTCCGCATGTACTGGGACGGAACCGACGTGCCCGCTGTCGAGGTGCCTCTCGGGGACTTCTTCTGCAATGGGTGGACCTCTTTTAGCCCTGTCGCCTCCTTGCCGATCGTCGTGGCGCCGCACCGAGGGATGAACTCCTACTGGCAGATGCCGTTCAAGACGAAGGCTCGCCTGACGCTGGAGAACGTGAGCGCCAAGGACCTGACCCTCTACTACCAGGTGGACTACTCCGAGCAGGAGGTTGCCGGGGACGCGGGCTACTTCCACGCTTGCTGGCGGCGCGACAACCCCGTGAACGAAGAAGGCATTCATGAGCTTTTGGACTGCCCATCGGGGGCAGGCCTTTATTGCGGCACTTATATGGCCGTCGGGGTCAACTCCCCGGGGTGGTGGGGAGAGGGTGAGCTGAAGTTCTACCTCGACGACGACCGGGATTTCCCAAGCATCTGTAGCACGGGGACAGAGGACTATTTCGGTGGGGCATGGAACTTCGACGTCAAAGGTGAGGGTTACACGCCGTACTCCACCCCTTTCCTGGGCCTCAACCAGGTCATCCGCCCCGACGGCCTATACCTTTCGCAGCAACGATTTGGCATGTACCGCTGGCATGTCTTGGACCCCATCGCCTTCGACGACGGCTTGAGGGTTACTATCCAGGACCTGGGTTGGCACGAAGACAGGACGTACCGCAAGCGTCGCGATGACATCGCTTCGCTAGTCACGTGGTACCACGCCCTAGCCGCCTGCATCCCGACGCGAGGGCTCACCCTGGCAGAAATGGAGGTCTAACGCGCCAGCAAGGACCGCTCCAGCTCGGGCCCAGCTGGCCGATAGTTCTCTCATGCCTGGTTATTACGGCAGGCGACCACGCTTGGGGAGCCAACGGTACGGGCGCCCGGCCATCGTTTACTTCGCCGCTTTGGCCGGCCTAGCGCTGGTCTTCTCTGCCGCCGGGCCTTCGACTACGGCAACCGTGACGGCGGAGCGAGCGGGCGCGGCAGCGGTGCCCAGTGCGTCCTTGAGCCATCTGAGTGCCCCGGCAGGTTCCAGGGTCACGGTGAGCGGGAGCGGCTTCGAGCCGGGTAGCGCCGTGAGGATGGAGATCGCTAGCGAGCCGACTAGTGCGGGTGCGGGCGCGGCGCTGGCCGTCGGTGCCACAGGCGACGTCAACGAAGCTCTAGTGGTGCCCGCGGGCTCACGGCCGGGTTGGGACGACGTGGTCTTGAGAGGGGTCGACCCGGATGGCCACCTGCTGGTGGAGGAACTGGCCCTGCAGGTCACCGAGTAGGTGACCTGCGAGATGGCCGCCTTAGCGGGCGGCCTTAGCGGGCGGGTAGCAAGCTGAGGTCTGCGCGGCTGATCAGCGCGGTGGCGAGGGCCCACTCCGCCAGGTAGGGGAGGGCGTTCTCGCCCAGGAGGTTGGGCACGCCGGCATTGGTGAGCCGCGTCCGCAGGTACTCCACCCTCTTCACGAGCGTCGTACGGGGCCAGTCAAGGCGGGCGGCTGCGTCGGCGTAGCTCTTGGGGTGGGGGTCGTAGCGAGGGAACGGTTCGAGGTAACCGGAGAACAGCGACACGAGCGCCAACTTGTCGGCCGGAGTGATCGAGACGTCAGCGGCGGCCCGGGTGGGGTTGCCGTCGGTCTGCGGCCCGGTGGCGGGACCATGCCGCAAGCCGTCCAGAGCGCCTTCGGGCAAATCCACGGTGAGGGCATGGCGCCTAGCCGCCCCTTCGACTATCACCGTGATCGGGGCCGTCAGCGCAATGCGCCGGCCCGGCGGCAGGACGGTCCGTATGCCTACGTCGTCTACAACCTCCAGGGGTCGGACCGTGCTCTTGTTCACGAGCCACCAGATCCCCGCGTCAGCCTCGAGGGATCCGGCGACGCGCGAGATCCCCAGATCGGAGGGGTCGAGGCAGAGGTTGGTCCGCTGCGAACGGCCGAAAGTGAACGCCTCACCCGTAGCGACTTCGAAGCGCTCCTTGCCGAGGCCGATTGTGAGACTGGACTTGCCCTCTGCCACAACAGGCAAGGTACAGCAGGCTCAGCCCGCACGCTGCCCAGTACCCTGTAACGCCATGAGCAACGCGTACAACGCGCAAGAGATCGAGAGCCGCTGGCAGGCTCGGTGGGCGGCGGAGCGCGCCTACGAGGTGGACAACGACGACCCGCGCCCCAGCTCTTACGTGCTGTGCATGTACCCCTACCCGAGCGGCCCCGCCCACCAGGGCCATGTTCGCAACTACACCTTCGGCGACCTGAACGTCCGCTGGCGCACGATGCAGGGCTATTCGGTGCTGAGCCCGATCGGCTTCGACAGCTTCGGCCTCCCCGCCGAGAACGCGGCGATCAAGTCAGGTATTCACCCGCGCCTGTTCACCGACGCCCGCATCGAAGAACTGTCGACCTCGCTGAAACGGCTAGGCGCAAGCTATGACTGGCGGCGCGTCGTGAAGAGCCACGACCCGACGTACATGCGCTTCAACCAGGTCATCTTTCTCCGCTTCCTGGAGGCAGGGCTCGCCTACCGGAAAAAGGCCCCCGTCAACTGGTGCCCCGGTTGCAACACAGTGCTGGCCAACGAACAGGTGCGCGCCGACGGGACCTGCGAGCGCAGCGGCGACCTAGTCGTAAAAAGGGACCTGGAACAGTGGTTCTTCCGGATCACCTCTTACGCCGACGACATGTTGGACGCCCTGGAGGGCCTCGAGTGGCCAGAGCGCGTGAAGACGATGCAGCGCAACTGGATCGGCCGCTCGGAAGGTGCCCAGTTCGAGATGGCCGTCTCGGGCTCGTCAGGACGAATAGAGGTCTTCACGACCCGGCCTGACACTTCCTTCGGTATGACCTTTGTGGTGCTCGCGCCCGAACACCCCCTGGTCATGTCGATAGTCACCCCGGACCGCCGGGAAGACGTCATGGCGTTTGTCGAGCGCGTCCGCCAGGAGCCCGACATCGAGCGTCAGTCGACCGAGATCTCCTTGGAAAAGCGCGGCATTTTCACTGGGGCCTACGCGGTCAACCCGTTCAACGGAAAAGAAGTCCCGGTCTACCTGGCCGACTACGTCCTGATGGGGTACGGGACCGGCGCAATAATGGCTGTGCCCGCTGAGGACCACAGGGACTGGGATTTCGCGACCGCGTACGGGTTGGCGAAGATCCGCACGGTGCAGCCGCCCAAGGGTTGGGAGGGCGGCGCCTATACTGGCGACGGCCCGAGGATAAACAGCGAGTGGTTGGACGGTATCGAAGATACGGCCGAAGCCAAGTCCAAGGCGATCTCCTGGCTCGAGGAAAAGGGCTTCGGGAAGCGGACGGTGCAGTACCGCCTGCGCGACTGGCTATTGTCGCGCCAGAGGTACTGGGGTTGCCCGATACCGGTCGTGTACTGCCCTGACCACGGGATAGTGCCGCTGCCCGAAAGCGAACTGCCGGTGCTGCTGCCCGACGACGTCGAGTTCCTCCCCACGGGAGAGTCCCCTCTGCGCAGCGACGCAGCTTTCCTCTGGACAACGTGCCCGATCTGCGGCAAGCCCGCCGAACGTGAGACCGACACGATGGACACCTTCGTCGATTCATCGTGGTATTTCCTACGTTTTTGCGACCCGTGGACAACTGAGGCCCCCATCGACGACAAGGCTGCAGAGCGTTGGATGCCGGTCGACCAGTACATCGGCGGCATCGAGCACGCCATCTTGCACCTCATGTACGCACGCTTCTACACGCGGGCCTTGGGCGACGTCGGCCTGTCGCCCAAACATCTCAAAGAGCCTTTCAAGAGGCTGTTCACGCAGGGCATGATCCGCATGGACGGCACAAAAATGTCCAAGTCCAAAGGCAACTTGATCGCGCCGGAGATGTACTACGACTCAGTTGGCGCCGACGCACTGAGAATTTTCCACCTCTTCGTCGGGCCGCCCCAGGACGATTTCGACTGGACCGACCAGACCGACGAAGTGATAGAAGGTTGCCGCCACTTCCTCGACCGCGTCTGGAGGCTGGCGACCGGCGAAGCGGACGGGTCGGAGGGAACGGACCGCGAGCCCACTGCTGAAGACGAAAATGTCGTGAAAGCCACTCACCGTTTAATCGAGAAGGTGACCCACGACTTCGAGCGCTGGTCGTACAACACAGCCGTGGCGGCACTGCGGGAGCACACCAACGTCCTGTACCGCTACACCCAGTCTCCGGGGAGAGCCCGGCGGTCGACCCTAGACGAGTCGGTCGACACGATGCTGTTGCTGCTGGCCCCTATTGCCCCCCATATGAGCGCCGAGCTTTGGGAACGCCGGCACGGCGAGGGCACCAGGGTGCATGCAGAGCGCTGGCCCGTGGCCGACCCCGCGATGCTCACCGAAGAGCAGGTCACCCTGGTCGTACAAGTGAACGGCAAAGTCAGGGAGCGTATCGAGATCTCCCCCGCAGCGACGACCGAGGAATGTGTAGCGGCCGCGCTTGCCTCCCCCAAGGTGGCGAGCCAACTGGAAGGTCGCGAGCCTCAGCGGGTGATCGCTCGGCCGCCTCACCTCGTCAACGTCGTGATCTAGACCCGCACCCCGCCGGGCCGACGACCATACCACCGCGCAAGCGGTTGCCAATCCTGGAAGCAAACCCCGGGATGTCGCCCTTACGATGTCGGCGCCTCGAGGAGCGCTACCGCCGTGAGATCGGGCGGAGCGGTCGCAAGCATCTCCCAAGTGCCCCGCGCCCACGCGAGGCTGGCTCGATGGACGGCAACGCCGTGGTCCAGGGCCAGCGCCGCGTGCGATGGCCCGGCGACCACCGCGGCCCGGTACCGCTCGACGTCGGCAACGAAGACCGAAAGAGCGTCCATCAGGTCTCGCAGCCAGCCAAGGACCTCGTCCCTGGACAGCAGCCCCTCCATCATCACGAAGCGCATGAGGTGCAGGCCGAGGTCGCGGGAGACCGTCATGGGGCTAATCGGTACGCGGAGCCAGGTGATGTTTGCCGTCCGACCTGATGGCGTGGCCTGGTACACCAATCGGCGCCGGCCCGGCTCGGTCGGCCCGTGCGGGGCCTGCCGCTCGATTAGGCCCTTGCCTGCCAACCTGGCCAGGGCCGGGTACAGCGCCCCCGAACTCGGCTGGTACACCCCGAGGGGAGTGGTCGAGAAGGTCCGCTTCAGGTCGTAACCAGACGACGGCCCCATGCAGATCAGGCCGAGGAGTACCTCTTCGAAGTCGGTGAGCTCCGGCGCTGGCACGGTCCCTAGCTTAGTTGCGGGATAGGTCGAATCGACATATGATCGGTGGCCAACGCGGCGGCTTCGGGTTGCCTTGCCGACCGATGGGTCAGCGCTGGAGCGTGGCTAGGAGGACCAGATGGCGGACGTGGAGGTCGGGTGGCTGGGGGGCTCAGGTGACGGTGTGGACGCCGCAGTTGCAGCCAGTCCGGCGGCGACCACGGCGACGGGCGCCGGTCAGACGGCGACCTCTACGGGAGGTTCCCCAGTGCCGCCGGCACCTGGGCCGCTAGAGCCTCCCGAGCGGCTCCGCGCGATGGTGCCCATCATCGTCTTCGACGTCGTCGGTCCCCTCGCCACTTATTACTGCGCCCGCGCTGCCGGCATGTCGACCGTCTTGGCCTTGGTCGTGAGCGGGGTGCTGCCCGCCGTCCGAGTGCTCGCCACCGTCGTCCAGCACCGGCGTTTGGACGCCATCGGCGCCCTAGTCCTGTCCGGGATCGCCCTGGGAACGGTCATGGGCTTGGCCAGCGGCAGTGCGCGGCTTTACCTCCTCGACGGCATCGTGCCCACCGTTGTATTGGGATTTGTCTGCTTGCTCTCTTTGCTCTCGCATCGTCCGGTCATGTTCCGTGTCGCCCTCGAAACGATGGGCGAGGACACGGCCAAGGGACGTGCTTTCGCGGGGATGTGGCAGTACGCCACATTCCGCCGGATCTTCCGGGTCATAACGGTCGTGTGGGGTTTGGTCTTCCTGGCCGAGTCGGCCGTCCAGGCCGTAATCGTGGAGAGCGCCTCCATAAATACCGCCAAACAGACTTCCAACTTGCTGCCAGTTGCCGTTCTAGTGCTCACCTTCGGCTGGGCCCGCAACTACGGACGGCGTGCGCGGGAGCGGGGGGAAAACCTTCTCGTCGGACAGGGTGGGGCCCCTCAAAGTGTGTTCCCTACGACCACGGCCTGAAGACGCGACTGGCAACTTGGAAATAAGGCGGGAAAACCTACGTATCAGAAAGTGACGGGCGCCCAGAGGTGGCCGCCGTCGAAGGTCATGATCATCTTGGTGGTCGCCGATGATGTCTGCACGATGCCTACTCCCTGAAGCGGGCTCGTGAAGCCTAAGTAGGTAAGCTCGCCGTGGTACACGGTGGTCCAGGTATGGCCGTAGTTGAAGCTCGCCATGAGGTCCTGGCCCATGTCGCCGTGGGAGAGCAGTATGGCCCCCGGCTCCGGTGAAGCAAGGACATCGCCGAAGAAGTCCCCCAGTGGGCCGAGCTCGAGGCCGGCTCGGAACGAGCTACCGCCATTGCTCGAAAAGTACAGCCAGCTCGACCCGAGGGTGGCACCCTTAGGAGCGCTCTTGGAGAGCCCCTCGGCGAAGCCCCCCATTACGCAAACCGCGACGAGGTTCTCCGGCGTAGAGGCTGCCGGGATGGCAAAACTGTCGCCGACTGAAGCGCATGGCGAGACCCAGCCCACCCATTGGCCGCCGACGAGCTCCGCACTGCCAGTGGTGCCCCGGTCGTTGCCCTCCACCAGCCAACCGTGCGTCCCCTGAAGCACGAAGGCACCGGACTGCTCTCCGCCACCGGCGGGGGAACCCAGCCCGACGGTATTGGCATGCTGCCAGCTGTCCCGGGCGAGCGGGGAACTCTCCACCGTGACACCGAAGGTCTTGTCGGGGGCCATGAGGTACACCCTGGCGCCGGCGACCTCCAGGTCGAAGATCGTACCTGTCGTGTTCAGCCCGGCCGGCAGGCGGTCCTTCACCCAGGTGGCGCCTCCGTTGTGCGTCGACCACACCACAGGTTCGCTAGTGCCCTGAAATTGGGAAGGCACCAGCAAGCCGCCGTAGATCCACCCGTCCAGCAAATTAGCGAAGCGGACGTTCAGCCCGCCGCCACAGCACTCGTTGAGCGCCGAGTTGCCGCTCACCTTGCGGTCTGCGGCCGCAAGCAGGGCGGCGGGGAGCGGCCTCACCACCCACGAACTCCCCGAACCAGTGGTCTCCCGAAGACCCAGACATTCCCCCGAGGCACACGGGCTCGTCCCGAGCGCCCACCCGGTCTTGAGCGAGACAAACGTCACTGACAGCGGGTGGAAGCTGGCCGCAGCCGGCACCGCAGCCGGTACGGCTGCCGCCGCTGCCGCCGCTGCCGCCGCGGATGGCGTGGACCCCGAGGCCACCGCACCGCCGGTAACCAGCCCGACGGCCACCATCCCCGCCGCCACAAGCCCCGCGCTAACCACCCTCGACATCGACCGCCACGACCCGTTTGCCCTCATTACAACGAGGATACGGTGCAAGTGCGAGCCGATCGCCGATCCCGGGTGGGCTGGCCTCCCCATTTGGCCTAGGAAGTGTCCGGCTACGCTAGACGTCTTGTCCCGCAGTATGCGGAAAACTGCGAAAAGGGGACTAGGCGGCGTCGTGGGCGCACAAAAGTGAACCAAAAGGGAGCCCGGCGAAGGGCGTTGAGAGCGACGGGCAGGGCCGGGCATCTGAAAGACGAGCTCGTTCGATAGGCGAGCTCGTCTTTCAGATGTCGGGCTGACAACGTCGCTTGACAGAAACGGTCTTTCCTTGAGTTGCCCGATTTAGCGGGTCTCA
>Ga0302177_10003157_pt1 | contig 11559 bp, 9 predicted proteins | sample I_Palsa_E1_2_FD_198780 | JGI IMG/M metagenome (GOLD analysis project Ga0302177, IMG submission 198780) | Peat permafrost microbial communities from Stordalen Mire near Abisko, Sweden - I_Palsa_E1_2 | ecosystem: Environmental > Terrestrial > Soil > Palsa > Peat permafrost | place: Sweden: Abisko... | reverse complement strand
CCTCGACCGGCGGCTTCACAACCCCCAGCGACACAGCCTCGGTAATCGCAACCACCAGCAGCGCGCCCCTCTTATGCGCAATCTCCGCAATCGCCGCCACATCCTCAATCACGCCGAAGAAATTCGGCGACTGCACCAGCACACAAGCGGTCTCTTCGCTAACGGCCGCATCCAGCGCCGCCAGATCCACCCGCCCATCCTCGCCAAACCCAACCTCAACAGCAACCTGCCCCGTACTCACCTCGCGATGCTGCGCGTAGGTATGCATCACCTCGCGATACTCCGGATGCACGGTCCGCGCCACCACCACGCCATCACGACCCGTCACCCGCATCGCCATCATCACGGCCTCAGGCGCTGCGGTCGATCCGTCGTACATCGACGCGTTCGCGATATCCATCCCCGTCAGCTCGCAGATCATCGTCTGAAACTCGAAAATCGCCTGCAGCGTCCCCTGCGTAATCTCCGCCTGATAAGGCGTGTACGAAGTCAGAAACTCGCCCCGCAGCACAATCGTGTCGATAATCACCGGCCGATAATGCCGATACACGCCAGCGCCCAGAAAGCTCGCGTATCCGTTGGCATTCTTCGCCGCCGCAGCCTTGAAGTGATCGACGATCTCCGACTCGCCCATCTGCCGCGGAATCGCAAGATCGCCTTTGACCCGGTACTCCTCAGGAATAATGGCAAACAGATCGTCAATCGACGACGCGCCAATATCGCGCAGCATCGCCGCGCGCTCAGCATCCGATTTAGGCAAATAGCGCATAAAGGTTCTCTGACTCAAAATAGGAATGGTGGTATCCGGAAGACGCTAGTGTCCCGTCTCTTCCTTCGTGTACGTCTCGTAATCCGCCGCCGTCAGCAGCGCATCAATCTCGCTCGGATCGCTCAGCTCGATCTTCATGATCCACGCCGTGTGTGCATCCGCGTTGATCTTCTCCGGAGTCGTCGTCAGCTCCTCATTGATCGCCGTCACCGTCCCCGTCGCCGGCGCATACAAATCCGACACCGCCTTGACCGACTCGACGCTGCCGAACACTTTCCCCTTCTCAACCTTATCGCCGACCTTCGGCAACTCAACAAAAACAATGTCGCCCAGCGAGTCCTGCGCATGTTCGGTGATCCCCACCGTCGCAGCCTTGCCGTTCACGTCAATCCATTCATGCTCGCGCGTGTACCGATAATTTGCGGGATATGCCATCTCTTCAGTTCTCTCCCCAATTGTAAGGGCTACGTTCGGACTTAACTCTGCGTCGCCTTCTTCGGCTTCTTATAAAACGGCAGCGGCACCACCACCGCCTTCACTGGAGAATTCCGAATCTCCACCGCAACCTCCGTCCCCACCTCCGCAAAACTCCGCGGCACATACGCCAGCGCAATATTCTTCTTCAGGAACGGCGCCGGAGACCCGCTCGTCACGCTCCCAATCGCGTTCCCGCTCAAATCCATCACGCGATAGCCATCCCGAGCAATCCCCCGCTCCACAACTTCGAGGCCCACGAGCTTTCGCGTCGGACCACCAGCGTCCAGCACTCCCTGCAACGCCGAAGACCCCAGAAACGCGCCCTTCTCCAGCTTGCAGAACCGGTCCAGACCCGCCTCAAATACATTGATCGACTCAGAAATCTCGTGCCCGTAGAGCGACAGCGCCGCCTCCAGCCGCAGCGTATTGCGCGCGCCCAGCCCGCACGGCAAAATCCCAAATTCCGCGCCCGCCGCCATCACTTCATTCCAAACGCGCTCGCTCGTCGCCTCATCCGACGGAATATAAATCTCAAACCCATCCTCGCCCGTATATCCCGTCCGCGCAATCAGCGTGTTCGGCAGCCCACACACCGTGCCCCACGTGAACCAGTAAAACTTCACCTTGCTCAAATCCACATTCGTCAGCTTCTGCAGCGTCTCCTGTGCTCGCGGCCCCTGAATCGCCAGCTGCGTGTAGTAGTCGCTGTAATCGCTCACGTGGCAGTCGAACCCGCGCGCCTGCGCCCGCACCCACTCGTAATCCTTCTCCCGCGTGCCCGCGTTGATCACAAACAGATAATCGTTCTCGCTGAATTTGTGCACGATAATGTCATCGACGAACGTCCCCTCTGGGTACAGCATCGCCGAGTACTGCGCCTGCCCCGCCTGCAACCGCGCCGCATCGTTCATCGAAATGTGTTGCACCGCACCCAGAGATCCCGGCCCCCGCAACTGAATATCGCCCATGTGGCTGACATCGAAAACGCCCACGCCCGTCCGCACCGCCATGTGCTCGGCGATCAGCCCCGAATATTCGACTGGCATATCCCAACCGCCAAAGTCGACCATCTTCGCGCCAAGGCGGCGATGCAAACCATTAAGCGGAGTTTTGCGGAGCGCGACAGGTGTTGTGGACACAGGCCCTCAGGCAGACGCAGGATTCGGGAGCACGAACTTCTAAAGTTACAACCCGCCAGGATGCGGGTCAATGTGTGAAAGCATTCTTCCACCACAGAGATCGCAGAGAAACCAGAGAGTCAACGCTCCCATTCTCCTAACCCTCGTGCTCTCTGTGGTAACTTTCTTGTCTTCGTCGGTTCCCGGTGCCAGCAAACCTACCGCCGAACCAGCCAGAGAATCACAATCGCGACCACGGCCCCGCCAATCGCCACCGCCCGGATCGTCTGAAACCGGTTCATCCAATCGTTTCGCATCGCGGTACCTCGGCCCGATTATAGCCCGGCCATCTTGCATCCAACGCCGCCGCCTGCGCCTCAATGCCCCCCAAAAACATCGTTTCCTCCGTGGACTCTGCGTCCTCTGTGGTAAATCGGTTCTCCTCCTCCAGCTACGATAACAACGTGCACGCCCCCTTCTCTATCCTGCCGGCGGCCATCGCACTGGCCCTCCTGCTCATCCCGTTGTTCGCCTTCGGATTCGCCGGCGAAACCTGCGTCCGCGCCGCGCAATCTCTCTCCACGCCCCTGCGCCTCACGCTCCCCGCCGTCCTCGCCCTCCCGTACCTCATCGTCGCAATCGCCTCGCACAACCTCGCCCTCCCCTGGCTCCTCGTCTACCTCCTCGTCCCAGTCCTCATCGCCGCCCTCGAAGCCCTCGCCACGCGCCTCGACCCCAAACAGCGCGGCCAACTCCTCGACTTCCTCGTCCTCATTCCGCTCGGCCTCAGCGTCGACCTCCGCTGGCTCGAGCCCGCCTGGCCGCCCAAGCTCGGCCTCCTCGGCAAGCTCACGCTTCTGGACGCCGGCCTCTACGCCTTTCTCGCCGTCCGCTGCCTCACCGCCGTCGGCTACAACCTGCGCTTCCGCTGGCGCGACGGGCGCACCGGCCTCCGCGAATTCCTCTTCTACCTCCCCATCGCCGTCCCCCTCGGCCTCGCGCTCGGGTTCCTTCACTTCCACCGCCACATCGACCACCCCTGGCTCATCATTCCCGCCTGGCTCTTCACCTTCATCGGCGTCGCCCTCCCCGAAGAAATCTTCTTCCGCGGCTGGATGCAGAACCTCCTCGAGCGCCGCATCGGCCGCACCGCCGCACTTCTCGTCACCGCCGCCGTCTTCGGCCTCTCCCATTTCAACAAGCGCGCCGCCTTCTTCAACTGGCGCTACGTCCTGCTCGCCGCCATCGCAGGCATCTTCTACGGCCGCGCCTGGCGTCAGGACCACCGCATCGCCGCCAGCGCCATCACCCACTCCACCGTCGATACTCTCTGGGGCGCGCTGCTGCGCTAGTTTCCCCTTTTCCACCACAGAGGACACAAAGGGTCACAGAGGATAGGGAGAAGAGAGCGTTAGGTCTCTGTGTCCTCTGCGTCCTCTGTGGTGAATTGTCTCCGCGTAAAATAAGCCTCAGAGCACCATGACCACGACTCCCCTCGCCACTTCAAAAGACGTCTCCTCTTCGCCCCTCCGCGAACAAACCTTCGACGCCTTCCGCCGCTGGGGCTACCTCCAAGCCCAACTCGACCCCCTCCAGCAATACCTCGCCCCACTCCCCGTCCCCGAGCTCGACCTCAACAACGAATTCGTCGCCGAAGCCCGCCGCTCCTACTGCTCCACCATCGGCGTCGAATTCATGCACATCCCCCACCGCGATCGCCGCGAGTGGATCCAACAACGCCTCGAAGCCGAAGCCCCAAAGCCCGACCAGAACCACATCCTCGACCTCCTCGCTCGCGCCGACATCTTCGAGCAGGTCATCCAGTCCCGCTACCTCGGCACCAAGCGCTTTTCGCTCGAAGGCGTAACCGCCCTCATCCCATTCCTCGACGAGCTTCTCAACCGTGCCGCCGAGCTCAGCGCACAGCGCGCCATCATGGGCATGAGCCATCGCGGCCGCCTCAGCGTCATGGTGAACACCTTCGGCAAATCGCCCGTCGACATCTTCGCCCGCTTTGAAGACGTCGATCCCCGCAGCATCCTCGGCGGCGGCGATGTGAAGTACCACGTCGGAGCCACCGGCACCTTCGCCACCCGTAACGGTGGCAGCGTCGCCCTCCACCTCGTCTCGAACCCCAGCCATCTTGAAGCCGTCGATCCGATCGCCATGGGCCGCGCCCGCGCCCGTCAGGATCGCATCGGTGCTGACGGCATCGACCGCGTCCTCCCCGTCGTCATCCACGGTGACGCGGCCTTCGCCGGCCAGGGCATCTGGGCGGAAACCATGAACCTCGCGTCCATCGACGGCTACTCCGTCGGCGGCGGCATCCACATCGTCGCCAACAATCTCATCGGGTTCACCGCCGAGCCCGAAGAAACCAACTCCACGCGCTTCTCTACCGACATCGCCAAACGCCTGCCCGTCCCCATCTTCCACGTCAACGCGGAAGATCCCACCGCCGTCGTTCGCGTCGCTACACTCGCCGCCGAATACCGTTACAAGTTCCACACCGACGTCGTCATCGATCTCATCGGGTATCGCCGCCACGGCCACAGCGAAGTCGACGACCCCACCGTCACCCAGCCCCTCCGCTACGCAAAGATCAAAGACCACCCGGCGCTCTATCAGCTCTACGCGCAGCAAATCGGCGTCGACGTCAGCACCCAGGCCAAACAACTCCAAACCGAATTCGCCGAAGCCCAGAAAAAAGCCACCACCGCGAAGAAGAAAACCAAGCTCGTCGACATGCCGGAATACTGGAGCGCCTACCAGGGTGGACCGTTTCTCCCGGAGCTCGAAGTCGACACTGGCCTCGATGCGGCAACCATCCAGAACATCGCCGCCAAACTTGCCACGTACCCAGAAGCCTTCCACATCCACCCGAAAATCAAAAAACTCCTGGAGCAGCGCGCAGCCATGGGTCAGGGCAAGCAGTCCTTCGACTACGGCATGGCCGAGGCCCTCGCCTTCGGATCGCTCCTCCTCAACAACACCCCCGTCCGCCTTAGTGGACAGGACTCACAGCGCGGCACCTTCAACCAGCGCCACTCCGTCCTCATCGACATCGAAAACGAGCAGCACTGGATCCCGCTCAACCACCTCGATCCCAACCAGGCTCCCTTCAGCGTATACAATTCCCTGCTCTCCGAAGCCGGCGTCCTCGGCTTCGAGTACGGCTACAGCCGCGATTACCCCGAGACCCTCGTCCTCTGGGAAGCCCAGTTCGGGGACTTCGCCAATGGCGCGCAAATCGTCATCGATCAGTTCATCGCCGCCGCCGAAGACAAGTGGGGACTCCTCAGCGGCGTCACCCTCCTGCTCCCGCACGGTTACGAAGGCCAGGGTCCCGAACACTCCAGCGCCCGCATCGAGCGATACCTCCAGCTAGCTGCACGCGACAACATCCAGATCGCCCAGCCCTCGAACGCCGCACAATATTTCCACCTGCTCCGCCGCCAGGCCCTCCGCAAATGGCGTAAGCCGCTCATCGTCTTCACGCCGAAAAGCATGCTCCGTCATCCCGACGCGCTCTCCCCCATCGCCGACATGAACCGCGCACGCTTCCTCCCCGTCCTGCCCGAAACCGAAATCCAGAACGCCCACCGCCTCCTCATAGCAACGGGAAAAATCGGCCACGAACTCCGTGTCGAGCGCGCCAAACGCAAGGACACCACAACCGGCATCCTCTTCCTCGACCAGCTCTACCCCTGGCCCGAGGCTGAATTGAAAGCCGCGATCGAAGCCCACCCCGCAGCCCACGAAATCGTCTGGGTCCAGGAAGAGCCCGCCAACATGGGAGCCTTCAATTTCGTCATGCCCCGCCTCCGCCGCCTCGCGGGCGACCGCCAGGTATTAAGCGTCAAGCGCTCCGCAGCAGCCAGCCCAGCCACAGGCTCCGCCAAAGCCCACGACATGGAGCAAAAAACCCTCATAGATTTGGCGCTGAAGAGCGCAAAGTAGACCCCTGGGAAGAGGGGTCTAGGGGTAGAATGCTGTGTAGAATCAGCAAGATGCATGGGGCTTACCCCCTTGTATTAACTAAATGGTTATCTTTGGCTCACAGCAGCGGAGCAAGGCTCAAACCGGATCATGAGTCGCGAACCTGTCGCTTGCGCCAATCGTTGGAGGGTTCGCAGAGAGGGCCGTATCCGCCCGGCCTCCATTCTGGCGACTACAGGCTGCGTCGTGCCCATCCTCCTCGCCAACTCAGCCTGTGTAAGCCCCGCGCGGTTACGCGCAGCGATCACCGCCTTCGCCACCGCAAATTCGTCCTCCAGAGCGTCGTATGCCTTCCGGTATTTTGGCTCTTTCATCCATCTCTGATGTAACTCGCTGATGCGTGCCATGATCGGCCTCCTCACTCTACGGCTCGCGCTCGGGCTAGTGCCAGATCGATTTCCCGCCGCGGCGTCTTTTGGGTCTTCTTAATGAACGCCCGGACAATCACTGCTCGACGGCCCGTGGCCACAACATAGAGCGCCCGCGAGATTCCGCTTCTTCCCGTAAGCCTCATCTCCCACAAGCGTCCATCGAGATGCTTTACATGAGGCTCGCCCACTCTCTCCAGCCCCATCTCTTCAATCAATCTTGCGATATGTGCCAGCCTTGCCCTCATGTCCGCAGGCAGTGCTGCCAGTTCCGCGTCCACAGTTTCGTTCAGGGTCTCGACGATCCACTTCATATTCAATATACCATAAAAGATATATTAATTCTCTACGCCGGCTGCCCTAAAACAAAAGCGGCCGGAATTCCTCCCAGCCGCCTCTGACTATTCCCTATTCCCTGTTGCCTACTGCCTGTCTCTCCCGTGCCAGTGCATCTCCCATCCCAAATACCGCGTAGCCGCCTCATACACCGGTGCCGCCACCGTTGAGAAATTCGCCGCCACGTGATGCTCGAAGCCCTGCTCACAGATCTCATGCAGCAGCTTCTGCAACTGTGGAATCTTCGCCACACCCGCCCCGCCAAAAGTCTCGAGCGGATCGTTCGTGAACTCGCCTTCCCCGATGTACCCACGAATCTTTCCCTTGTAGTCGTCCGTGGAGAAGCGAACGTAGCTCATCGCGCCCGCCTTCACCCGCCCCACACAGGTCCCAAAGGTATTCTCCTTGCCCACCGTGCCTGCGATGATCGCCTGGAAATCCATCACCACATCGGCAAAGAAGTGCTTCGGCAGATTCGAGCAGTGGAAGCACACGCACTTGTTCTCGTCGTCGCCGTAGTTGTTGTTCCAGTCCAGCAGCGCGCTCGGCGTCTGGCTGGCCAGCGCCAGAGCTTGCATGCTCACCGTTCCCATCACGTCGGTTTCGCAGGCGGCCGGCAGCAGGCTCTCGCTCATCATGCTCATCACCGTGCAAGGCACCACGCCAAAATTCTCTTCGAGCGATGTCCAGCACTGCACCGCGCTCACCGTGCAGTCCCACTCCTTCATGAAACGCTCGATGGCCACCCCCAGCTTCGCCATCTTCACCAGCGCCGCTTCCACGATACCCTGCGTCGGCACATACGCCTTGATCGCATCCAGCTTCGCTTTGACCTCAGGCTCGTCGTCCTTCATCCGGCCGATCGCGCCGAAAATGTCCGACAGATCCAGCGTCACCACCTGGATGCCGTAACGTTCCAGCAGCTTCTCGCTGTAGCGCACCGTGTTGAAGTTCTGCGGACGCGCTCCAATCGCGCCGATACGCAGCTTCTTCAACCCATTCGTCGTGCGGCAAACCTTCGTGAACCAGTCCAGGTCCCCAACAAAATCCGATGAACTCGGCTGCACCGTGTGGTTCTTCGTAATCGAATACTTGATCCCGTACTGCATCAGGTTGTTGCATGCCGACATCTTCCCACAGAAGCTGTCGCGCCGATCCGTGATCTTCATGTCGTCGCGTCGGTCCGGCGTCGCCTGCACCAGCACCGGCACATCCAGCGTCGAATAGCGTATCGAGTCCGCAATCGCGCGCTCATCGCCGAAGTTCGGCAGCGTTACGATGATCCCGTCGATCTCGTCTCGATGCGCGCGAAACAAATCGCCGCACCGCTTCGCCTCATCGTGCGACTCCACTGCGCCATGGCTGGCCTCTTCCGGCGTCAGCGCGATCGCTTTGATCCCCGCCTTCGCCAGTACGCCAAGCATCTCTTCACGGCCTTCACTGGCCAGATGACCGGGGAAAAAACCGCGGTTCCCCACAATAAGTCCAAAAGTAAGTTGCTTTTTCATGAATACAATCCTTGTGCTTGAGAAACGGTTGAATTGTTTCTAGTGATGGCTCCGGAAACGAATCGTGTAGAACAGCCCCGCGACCGTCATAATCGCGCCCCACCAGATCGGCGCGTGTAGTTCATACAGCACCGGTGGATGCGCCAGCGGATGTCCCAGCTCCCACAGCCCCGTTGCCATGATGATGACTCCATAGGTCAGCAGCAGAATTCCGCTGAACAGCCAGATCGAAGTGTGCCCGCGCATCGAATCCCCCGCTTACCAAAAAATAATATTAAGCCCGACGAAAATAACCGCGATCAATGAAGCCCAAAACACCGGCTTCTGATACCAGTGATCGTCGTGTTCCTCGGGAAGCCTGGTTGCGCCGTACACCAGGCCGGCCAGCTCCGAGTCCGGCTTCGGCGCCGTCGCCAGGCTCACCACCACCGTAACGATGACACAAACCAGCCAGGACCACAGTGCGCGATACATGTCCGCCGCCATCGCCTTCGCGTCCGCCGAGAGCGCCACGTAGCGCAGCGCCGTGGGATCATGCTCCACCCATAGCCACAGGCCAATCGCCGTGCAGGTGCCGGACAGCAGACCCCAGAAACCGCCAGCTTTCGTCGCGCGTTTCCACAGCATGCCCAGAATCACCGTGCCGAACAGTGGCGCGATGAAAAAGCTGAACAGCGCCTGCACGTAATCCATAATGCTGGCCGCGTGCCGCACCATATATGCGGTCACCACCGAGATGATCACGCCCCCGAACGTGCACCAGCGTCCCATCGAAACATAATGGCTGTCGCTGGCCTTCTTATTGATAAACGCGCCGTAAATGTCGTAAGTCCAAACCGTCGCGAACGCGCTCACGTTGCCCGCCATGCCCGACATGAAGCCCGCAATCAGCGCTGTCACTCCCAGCCCCAGCAGACCCGGCCCGCAATACCGAACCAGCATCAGTGGCAGCACTTCGTTATAACTGTGCTGCCCGGTGATCGCCGCCTGCGCTTCGCCTACCAGGTGATAGGGCAGCACCGAAAGAGCCAGCAACCCAGGCAGGATCACGATGAACGGCACCATCATCTTGAAGCCTGCACCGATGATCGGCGACATCCGCGCCGCCCGCAGGTTGTGCGCGGAAAGAACCCGCTGTACCACCAGAAAGTCTGTCGTCCAGTAGCCAAAGCTGATCACAATCCCCAGGCCGAAGACCAGCCCAGTCCAGTGAATCCCCATCGGGTTATCGCGAAAGTGCGCCGTCGTGCTCCACAGATGCGTGTAGTCCGAATTTCCCATGCGCGCAGCGATCTGGTGCTTCAGGTTCGTCCAGCCCCCGGCTTCGATCAGACCCAGAATCGGGATCAGCAGCGCCCCCAGCCAGATCAACAGAAACTGCAGCACCTCGTTGAAGATCGCCGACCGCAGCCCACCCAGCGCCACATAGATCGCTACCGTGATCGATGAAACCCAGATGCTGAAGTTCAGGTTCCATCCCAGCACCACCTTCATCACCACGGCCATCGCGTACATGTTCACGCCGCTCATCAGCACGGTCATCAGGGCAAAGCAGATCGCCGAAAGCCCACGCGTTCCGTCTCCGAAGCGCAGCGCCAGGTACCCCGGCACCGAATTCACCTTCGAGATGTAATAGAACGGCATCATGATTATGCCCAGGAACAGCATCGCCGGAATCGCCCCGATCCAGTACCAGTGCGTTGCCAGAATCCCGTACTGATACGCCGAGCCCGCCCATCCCATCAGCTCCAGCGATCCCAGGTTGGCCGAAACAAAGCTCAGTCCCGCGATCCACGCCGTCATCTCGCGGCCCGCCATAAAGAACTCTTCGCTGGTGTTCGACGTGCCCTTCAGGTAGAACCCGATGTAGATGACCATCGCGAAATAAATCGCGATCACCGTGATGTCGATCCAGCCCAGATGAACCAGCGACTTAACCGGCGCCTGAAAAAACGCAACCGCGTCAGTTACAAATGCGAGTGACATTCCTGTCGATCCTCGGTGTTCGCCAAATCGTGCGGGAACCGGAGCGGAGGAAGCCCGAGTTCCAGATTTAACTGCCCTGCCCGTAAGTGGCTTTCGCCCCGTGCTTACGGAAATGATGCCGGTCCAGCAATGCCTGCGAAATCCCCGCGCAGCTCGGGTTCAAGGTCGCCGTGTAGAAACCCATCCGCGCCACGGCTTCCAGCACCACAGCATGATACGCGGCCTCCATAGCATTTTTTCCCCACGCAAACGGCGCGTGCCCCGCCACCAGGACCCCCGGTACCGCAATCGGATCAAGCCCCTGAAACCGCCGCACAATCGCCTTTCCCGTATTGAGCACGTAATCGTCGCCGATTTCCGTATCGGTCAGCGCCTCGGTCACCGGCACCGGCCCATAAAAGTAGTCCGCATGCGTCGTCCCATATGCCGGAATCTCCCGCCCTGCCTGCGCCCAGGCCGTCGCAAATTCCGAATGCGTGTGCACCACGCCCCCAATCCCGGGAAACGCGCGGTACAACTCCAAATGTGTGTCCAGATCCGACGACGGCTTCAGCCGGCTCCCCACAATCTTCCCCGTGAGGTCGCTCACCACCATATCGTCCGGCGTCAGCTTATCGTAGGGCACGCCGCTCGGCTTGATCGCCACCAGCCCCTGCTCCCGATCGATCCCGCTGGCGTTGCCAAAGGTGTACAGCACCAGGCCGCGGCGGACCAGTTCGAGATTGGCTTCAAGAACCTCGGATTTCAGGGCGTCGAGCATCGATTCAGCGTTCCCGCCCCCCACGCCGGTGTACACGGCAAATGGAAGCGAAGCGTCATTCTAACCAAACCAATGCATTTTCGGGAAATCGTTTACTCGGATCGCCACGTGGAACCTTTTTTGCTCGCCTCCTCCGACCGGTCTCACGCTCCCAACCTGGTCATCTAAAGGAAACTCTGAAGGAAACTCTGACGAAGCCGCTGTTTTGAAAACGCATGGCTTCAAAGCCCGCGGAAAA
>Ga0302177_10003150_pt1 | contig 11571 bp, 5 predicted proteins | sample I_Palsa_E1_2_FD_198780 | JGI IMG/M metagenome (GOLD analysis project Ga0302177, IMG submission 198780) | Peat permafrost microbial communities from Stordalen Mire near Abisko, Sweden - I_Palsa_E1_2 | ecosystem: Environmental > Terrestrial > Soil > Palsa > Peat permafrost | place: Sweden: Abisko... | reverse complement strand
GCCGCCGCAACCGGCGTTGCCGCGCCCACAAACTCCGTGATGGAATTCGCGCCGCTCGCATTATTCGTCACCCAGACGTTGCCGGATGGATCGACTGCAATTCCCATGGGGCCGTTCAGCGGAGCAGGCGATTCGGCTTCGTACCCGCCGGTGCCGGTGACAAAAGCGGCCGATCCCGGGCTGTACTCGCTGATGCTGTTGCCGGTCCCGTTCGCCACCCACACGTTGCCGGAGCCGTCGAAGGCGATGCCCTGAGGTCCACTCAGCCCGCCGCCAGTCAGCCCGGAGCCGGAAATGGCCGTCCCCGAATTGCCGAACTCGCTCAGGCTGTTGCCGGTTTGATTCGTGACCCACACATCGCTCGAGGCATCGACAGCGACGCCGGTGGCGCCGTTCAACCCGCCGCCCGTGTCTCCGCCTGTGCCGGAAAGCGCCGCGCCTGCAGAACTGAACTCGCTGATCCGCGTCCCGGCATTGTCCGCGACCCACACATTCCCAAACGCGTCGAGCGCGATGCCCAGGGGATTATCCAGCCCACCGCCAGGATATTGCGTTCCCGTTCCTGACACGAATTCGCTGATGCTGTTGTTGCCGTTGTTCGCCACCCAAACGTCATTCGACGAGTCGATCGCGATGCCTGTCGGTGTGCTTAACGTGCCACCACTGGGGCTCGAGAAGGTCGACCCGTTGTACTCGCTGACCGTGTTGTTGCCCGAGTTCGCTACCCACACATTGCCCAGACCATCGATGGCAATACCCTTGGGAGTGCTCAATCCAGCGTTGGGATAGCCGTTGGTCGCTGCGGCAACCCCGGTCGTGCTGAACTTGCTGATGCTCGCGCCACCCTGGTTCGCAGTCCAGATATTCCCCGTCCCATCGACCGCAATCCCATTTGGCTGATTCAACCCGCCCCCGGTGTACGTGACCGCGATCGTCCAGTCGTGGGGCGCGCTCGATAAGTGGTCGGTAAACGGATCGGAGCTTGAGCCTATGTCGCCGACCAACGTCGACAGGTTGATGCCTGGGTTGTGCGCGATATAGATCGCCGCCGTGGCCGTATCGGTCGCCATAGTACCCGAGGCGCCGCCACTCTTTGCGTCGCTGAACAGAGCGGTGCAACTGCTGGAGGTTGGCCCGCTCGAATTGATGCATTCCGCCAGGATGTCCGCCAGCGTACTGATCTCATCCTGGGGAACCGTCCCGTTGCCTCCCGGCGTCGTTGCCAGCGCCTGCCCCGTAGTCAGGCTGGCCAGATTAGCCGCGCTCGATGCCGCATTGGCCACCGCAGTCGCGCTCGATCCGGCAATGTCCGTCGCGTCGGTGGCGAAGCCCGACAGGGAATACGCCGCTGCCACCGTCGTCACTTCATTCACCTGCACCGTCGCCGGCAGGCCCGTAAAGTTATTGCTCGTGCATGGCCCCACCACCGCCATCAGGCCAGCAGCCGAGTTATCGCCGCTGCCCACCTGTGGGTTGCCGTTCACCGAGTACACATACACCTGCTGGGTGCTGGGGCTGCCGCACGCATAATCGCCGGCCCCAATCGAGAACCCACCGCTCGCGTTGGTGAGCACGTAATACCACCCATTGACGCTGCTCGTATTGCTCGTGTCAGCCGTGCTCTTGAGCAGCGATGTCGACTGCCCACTGGCCGACACGGCCAGCAGGTACACCTGCGCCCCAACGATGGGCTGCTGCCCGCCGTGAACGATGCCTTTCACCGGCGCAACATTCGTCGTCGGAGTCGGCTGCGATCCGGAGGTATTCGTTGCAACCGGCGCCACCGAACAACCGGTGACGAGAGTCAGCATCAGGACTAAGGGCCTCAACTTTATGCGCACAGATTTCTCTCCATTCGCGGGTCGAATGGTTTCATCGTTCAAAGCCCCATGCGGGGGGACGGGGGTTCTGGCGTGCGGGCTAACATGCACAGTCTGAGTCACCAATGGCAATTTCAGTGGATCTCTCTCTACGCAAGGTCAGTCAAGGGCGTGAAAACAATCAGCGTCTCGCAAACGTCGTGTGCAGTCACGTTCCGAGCGGTGCGCTGCACTGATTAACTAATGTGCAGGATATTTGCCGGCTAATCAATAGCCCTTCCGTACTCACAACCGGATTCGCGCGAGACGTGCAAGATTGCTCTCTGGTAACAAAAATTACTTTTTCTTAATGTTAGCTTAATGTTCAGCGACGCGCAGTTGATGCACGAACCGGTGTCCGTGCGGATTCTTCCGACCGCTATCGCTTCTCCCCTGAAGCGAACTGCGTCCACGGACCCGCTTTCATATCCCGCAGAATCGGCGCCTGCCATGCGTACTCCGGGTGCGCATCCAGAAACGGCTTCGCCAGAAAATCCTCGCCGCATGGATGCCCCGCATGCGCGATCATCGTCATCTTCCCCGCCAGATCGCTGCTCGTCACCTTACCCTGCACCGCGCCGAAAGGATTGTAAGGCGCCATGTCCCACTGCGGCACGCCCTCCTTCGCCGTATCCACATGCCCGCAGAGCGTGCGCTGGTCGGCGTTCTGCTGATGCGTGAATGCGTCTTCGTGATCGGCGAGGAACTGCTCCGCCATATCGACATCGATCTGGCCCTTGTTGGCCTTCATCTCCTGCTCCCACCGCACGTGGCGCGCATTCGCCGACGCGGAAACATCCTTCGCATCCCAGCCGTCGGTCTCATCCTTGATCAATGAAGCGTCGCGCGGAAAGTTGGAGCTGACGAAGTATCCATCCTTTGTCCGCCACATCGGCGTGTGGACCAGCCCCAGCTCCAGATACGCGACCTCGCCCGTCTTGCGATCGCCGATCAGCCAATCATTGGCGTAGCCGCCGTTGTCGCCTTCGATCATCCTCGCGGCATACTCATCGATGTTGTTGGCATACTGCAGCGCCTTGCGCGAACGCACAAACTCCGGGATCCCCTTCTCATTCCAGCCTTCGAAGCGGCTGATCGTCGTTTCCGTGATCATGATCCCCGCGTCGTTCAGGCCGAAATCGTCGTTGCTGGTAATCATGCCCGGCACGCCATCCTGCAAAATCCGGTGCCCATGCGTGGGCTGGATGTCGAACATGATCGTCCAGCGCGAGCCCTCCGCGTACGAGCTCCAGTTGTTGTGCGCGATCACGATCTTGCCGTCTTTGGTATAGCTGCCCGTCGCGATAAACGCGCTGCAGTTTCCGGGCGCGTGAATACTCGGCGCATTCAGCGCGTGTGTCTTCTTGTCGAGCCATGGCACGTAGTATTCCGAAAGCTCCATCGTCCCGTTCAACGCAACAATGTCCCACACATCGACCTTGACGCCCCGCGCCCGCGCGCCTGCGGCAATGCCCTTCAGCTCGGCCTGGTATTCCTCGTCGATGTGCGGCCAGTACATCTTCTGTGCCGCGTCGCGAAAGAATTGCCAGTCGCGTTTTGTCGAGTGGACGTCTTCCACCTTGAACACGTTCAACGCGTCAGCAATCTGCGGCCCGAGTAAATACCCATGCTGGAATCCAATCTCATCGGGACCGCCTTCCAGATGAACATACGTCCATCCACCGCGCTGAAAGGTGTAGGCCCCGTTCATGCGCGGGTCTTTCGGAGCCGACGCCCCCGGCTTAGCTGCAAACATCTGGGCAGCGGCGAAAATCAGGACCGTGACTGTTACAAGTCGGCGCAGTGGCTCGAACATGGTGGCTGCTTCTCCTCGGGAATAAGCTGACGATACAACAAGCGCGCCTTATTTCTTCTCGGTTTCCTGTAACAGCTGGATCAGATCGTCCTTCCAGATCGAAGCGACAGTGTGCGAGCCGTGGCCGCGCGTCGCGTCGGAAATGGGCTCGAGGATGAACCTCGCATGCGGCATCCGTGTCACCAGCTTCTGCGCAATCCCCAGTTCCGGCGGGTTGATAAAGTCATCGGCGGAGTTGATCCAGAGCACCGGAGTCGTGATGCTCTCGAGCTTCGGCTCGGGATTGTAGTCGCGCGAAGCATCGACGTAATACAGAAAATTGTTGGCATCGCTGTACGCGATCGCCGTGTCCAGCGACCGGTCGACGAACGCCTCCGCCTGCGCGCGCGTGGGATAGTTCTTCTGCCACTGCAGCGGTGCCGACCCCGCAATGAGAATCAAATCATTCGCCCCACGCAGTCCTTCCAGCGGCTCCGTTGTGTAGTCGCCGTTATTCCACGCCGGATCCTTGCGGATCATCTGCATCGCCATGTAGCGCCAGGCGCGATTGCGTCCCGCCAATTCCACCGGCAGGCACGCAAACGGCGCCAGCGCATCGGAGAATCCCGGATACGTCTCGCCCCAGACGAAAGTCTGCATGCAGCCCATCGAAGTGCCGAGCGTCAGCCGCAAATGATCGACGTGAAGACCGTCGAGCAGCATGGTGTGCTGTGACCGCACCATATCGTCGTAGTCATAGCGCGGAAACTTCATATGCAGCCCATCGGACGGCTTAGAAGATTCGCCGTGACCGATGTCGTCGGGAAGAATGATGAAGTACTTCGTGATGTCGAGCGGCTGCCCTGGCCCAAACAGCACATCGGAAAACACCGGGTTCAGCAGTGAGTGCGCATTGCCGCCCGTTCCATGCAATAGCAGGACCGCGTTGTCCGTGTGCCCGTCAGCCGCGCGATGCGGCTTCCCGAGCGTAAGGTAGTGCAGCTTCAGCTCTGGCAGTGATTCGCCGGTGCCGAACTTGAAATCATGAATGACATAAACGCCATTCTGAATCGGCCAATGCGTCGGAGGATATGACGGGGCAGGCGCCTGAGCGACAACGGCAACTGTGAAGGCAAACAGCGCAGCGATGCAGAGGCGGCGAAGAGTAGTGCGCATATTGGCTCCTGAAGATGAAGAACCATCTTACGAGTTCCGCGATTGACGAATTCAGGCTCGAGAGCACTCTGTTGCAAAACGAAATTGTCCGAGGTCCAGACGGTTTATTTGGTCACCTCATTTCCACATCCTCCAGTGCTACGCTACGCGTTAACCCTTGTGCATCAAGAACTTGTGATGGGCAGTTCGGCGTGGGACAATGAATCTTAAGGCTGACACGTGGTTGATTCGGAACAAAACGTCTTATTGGAGCTCTGGGAAATGAATATTTGCCCCCAGTGCGCGAAAGACATTCCCGAGGGGACTCGGGTTGGAAGGGGGCGGCACAGCGAGGGTGGGTTTCGCAGCTTAAGTTGCTACGCGGATTTCTACGGATCTGATTTGATCGAGCGTGCCAGGAAGGCCGCAGCGGTAGCTGCTCGTCGTCAAAACTAATGCTTAAAGAGGCGAATGGCTAATCTACACGAGATCGGGCTCTTTGAGCCGTCGCCCCCGACAGCCGGTGACGATTTGGGGGAGGGCCAGGAGACGGACCTATTCCCACGTCGTACCGACGTTGCCTCAACAGGCATTTTCCCGTCGCAGATGCTCGCGGATTTTGTGAACTCTGGCAAAATAATCACCCCAGAACCGCTTCTTCCCGGCCAGATACAGCCAGCGAGCATCGACCTCCGTCTAGGCAAAGTTGCCTATGAAGTTCGTGCCAGTTTCTTGCCCGGCTATTCGACTGTCGAAAGCAAAATTCGCGATCTCCTGATCAGGAAGATCAGCCTCGAAGACTCAACCGTTTTCCCCCCGAATTCCGTATTCATCGTGCCTCTTGCCGAGAGCCTCGCACTCCCCGCGAATATCTATGGGAAGGCAAATCCCAAGAGCACCACCGGTCGCCTCGACATCTTCACCCGTTTGCTGACGGAAGCGGGCAAGGAATTCGAGGTGGTTCCACGGGGGTACAAAGGGGCTCTCTACGCAGAGATAGTCCCGCGCACATTTCCGGTTGTCATACGGGCTGGGATGAGGCTGAATCAATTGCGGCTTATGCGCGGGAAGTCAGAATCCAGCGATACAAAACTGACGCAGTTGGCTGGGCGCGAGAGTCTCGTCTACGAGGACGAGGAAGGCCCTCGCGTGCCGCACATTGATCGTGGTTTGAGCTTTTCGGTCGATCTCGAAGGCGACGACTCGAACATCGTCGCATACAAGGCCAAAAGGAATACGCCGCCCATTGACCTGGATAAGATCAATTTTTATGAGGCGGAAGAATTTTGGGATGTGGTCCGAGCGCCTCGCTCCAAGCAACTCATCCTGTACCCTCAGGACTTTTACATTTTGGCATCATCGGAGCGGGTTGGTGTCCCTCCGAGTCACGCCGCCGAAATGGTCGCATTCGATCCAGCATTCGGTGAATTTAGGATTCACTATGCTGGGTTCTTTGACCCGGGATTTGGCCATGGGGTGAACGGCACCAAGGCTGTTCTGGAAGTGCGGGCCCACGAGGTTCCAACCCTTTTGGAACATGGCCAGGTTGTGGGGAAGCTGGTGTATCACGCCATGGCTCAGATTCCCGAGAAAGTCTACGGGGCAGCGATTGGCTCCTCGTATCAGAAGCAGGGATTGACGCTTAGCAAGCAATTCGTTCGACATTCCTTGCCGACACAGTGAGCAGTCTCAGGCCGCCCGCGAGTAGACCGAGAAAGATGCTAACCAGACTGATCCACCAGGTGTTTCTCTCCGCCCATGCCTTCGCGCGCGCGTAGGCAATATCCATTTATGTCAATTGTGCCACGGTGATATTTGCCAAGGATTAGAGCCGAGCCGGAGTGCCCGTTGTAGACACCTTCTTCTCTCGCTGCCCACGCCAACAACAAAACGGGCCTCGTCTCTCGACGAAGCCCGCTGTCTTGCTGCTCGCTGTCCGCTCGCCTCTGGCTCGCTTCTCGCTCGCAGTTCGCTCGCCTTCCGGCTCGCTTAGTACATGCCTTCCATGCCGCCGCCGTGGCCACCGCCCGCAGGAGCTGCGGACTTCGGTTCCGGAATCTCCGAAACCATCGCCTCGGTGGTCAGCATCAGGCCCGCGATCGACGCAGCATTCTGCAGCGCCGTCCGCGTTACCTTGGTCGGATCGATCACGCCCGCCTTCACCAGGTCTTCGAAGGTGTTGGTCTGGGCGTTGTAGCCGTAGTGGGGATCCTTGCTTTCGAGGATCTTGCCCACCACCACCGCACCCTCTTCGCCGGCGTTGCCGACGATCTGGCGCAATGGCTCTTCGAGAGCGCGACGAACGATCTGGGCGCCGATCTTCTCATCACCCTGCAGGGTGCCGATCAGATCAAGAACGTCCTTCTCGCAGCGAACCAGTGCCACACCACCGCCTGGGACAATGCCTTCCTCGACCGCGGCGCGGGTAGCGTGCATGGCATCCTCGACGCGAGCCTTTTTCTCCTTCATCTCGGTCTCGGTTGCCGCGCCCACTTTGATCACCGCAACGCCGCCGACCAACTTCGCCAACCGCTCCTGCAACTTCTCGCGGTCGTAGTCGGAGGTCGTCTTGTCGATCTGGTTGCGCAGTTCCTTCACGCGGCCTTCGATCGCCTTGGACTCGCCGCGACCCTCAACAATGGTCGTGTTGTCCTTGTCGATGGTGATGCGCTTCGCCTTGCCCAGGTCTTCCAGCTTGATGTTCTCGAGCTTGATGCCCAGGTCTTCCGTGACAGCCTTGCCGCCGGTCAGGACAGCAATGTCGCCCAGCATCGCCTTGCGACGATCGCCGAACCCAGGAGCCTTCACGGCCGCCACGTTCAGCGTGCCGCGCAGCTTGTTGACGACCAGAGTGGCCAGCGCTTCGCCGTCCACATCTTCGGCCACAATCACGAGCGGCTTGCCGTTGCGCGCAACCTGCTCGAGCAGCGGCAGCAGGTCCTTCATCGAGCTGATCTTCTTCTCGTAGATCAGGATGTAGGGCTCTTCCAGAACCGCTTCCATGCGATCCGGATCGGTCACGAAGTACGGGCTCAGATAGCCGCGGTCGAACTGCATGCCTTCCACGACTTCCAGCTGCGTCTCCAGCGTCTTCGACTCTTCAACGGTGATCACGCCGTCCTTGCCGACCTTCTTCATGGCCTCGGCAATGATGTTGCCGATGGTGGTGTCGGAGTTCGCCGAAATCGTCCCAACCTGCGCGATCATGTCGCCGGTCACAGGTTTGGAAAACTTCGACAGCGCTCCACCGGTCACCGTGCCGTCCTCGGCGCGCTTGCCGACAACTGCTTCAACCGCCTTGTTGATACCGCGCTGCAGCGCCATCGGGTTCGCGCCAGCCGCAACCGTCTTCACGCCTTCGCGATAGATGGCCTGGGCCAATACAGTGGCAGTTGTCGTGCCGTCGCCAGCCACATCGCTGGTCTTCGACGCCACTTCGCGCACCATCTGCGCGCCCATGTTCTCGAGCCCATCCCGCAGCTCGATCTCTTTGGCCACCGTCACACCGTCTTTGGTGATGGTGGGCGATCCAAACTTCTTCTCGATGACGACGTTGCGGCCCTTCGGACCGAGCGTCACTTTCACCGCATCCGCCAGAATATTCACGCCGCGCAGAATTGCCTGGCGGGAATCTTCTCCGTGCAGAATTTGCTTTGCCATTGCTCAAATCTCCTTAGTTACGTTGCAGAGCCATTAGCCCTGACTAGAATTCGTTACGCCCCAGACTTCTGCGCCGCAGGGCGCGTCCGCCCGACCGGCAGGGTCATTTCTTGAGGATGCCCAGAACTTCTTCTTCGCGCATGATGAGGAACTCTTCGCCATCGATGCGAATCTCGGTGCCGGAGTACTTGCCGAAGAGGATGCGGTCGCCCTTCTTCACATCGAGCGGGAACACCTTGCCCTCGTCGTTCGACTTGCCCTTGCCCACGGAGATGACTTCGCCTTCCTGGGGCTTTTCCTTGGCGGAATCGGGGATGATGATGCCGCCGCGAACCGTCTCGTTATCTTCGATCCGGCGAACCAAAAGCCGATCGTGCAGCGGAGTGAACGTTTGCGTTGCTGTAGCAGTTGCTGTAGCCATTGCGATGCTTCTCCTTCACAGTTTCCTGGAGCGCGCGTCTTTGAAACGCGATTGCCCCGCGTGGTGTTTCCCGCGGGAACCATCCCGCGGAACGAAACAAACTTTTTTGAATCCGTCCTTAGATTTGGGTTGGGGCGACCGCCGGACTCGTCCGTTTTCCGTGGGTCCCGGAACGGCCCCGCGCCACTCACTGCCACGCGCTGCCGCCGTTTAGCACTTTCGCCCTATGACTGCTAGCGTATCCGCCTGCCCCTGTGCATGTCAAGGGCTCGGGACGTGAAAACTGAGTGCAACAGACTCATATAATCAGCTAGCGCTTCCAAGATGCTTCGCCCCACCAGCCTGTCCATGCTCGACCATGTGCGTTTGTGGGCATCGCCTCCCCGGATCGAACAGTCCAGTGACGCCCAATTACTCGGATAGTCTTTTATTTCAATCGCTTGCTGGATCTCAAACCCCGTCCTCCGATTGCATCCCTACTCCCGGCCCCCACAGGTAGAAGCAGTCCCCTTGCAAAAAGCAGTTCCCGTGCGATTCACTACCCTATCGAGAGGTACTCCGCATGAGCGCCTTTGTCCCTCCGTCCACGTCGTTCTCGTTCCTGCCAGCCCTGCTGCGGGACGTCGGATTCAGCCTCCGACAACTCGTGGATATGCCGCCGTCGTAGTCGGCTCGCTCGCCCTCGGCATCGGTTCCAGCGTCGCCGTCTTTAGCGTCGTGCGCGCCGTTCTTCTCGACCCCTTCCCCTACAAAGACTCCAATCGCATGGTGCACGTCGAGCTTCGCCAGAAGAACTCCGATCGCTACGGCTATCTGGCCGTCAACTCTTCGCAGTTTCACGACCTGCAGACTCTGCCCGCCATCGACGACGTCTTCCTCATGGACGATCGTATGCAAGCCCTTACCACCGGCGATGCCATTCCGATATCGGTGGACGCGGGCTACTATTCGTCGAATCTCTTCACCTACATGGGTGTCCCTCCGCTGCTCGGCCGCGAGTTCACTCCCGCAGACGCTCCCAACGGCAATGCCAATCCTGTCGCTGTTCTCAGTTACCGGTTCTGGAAGAGTCAGTTCGCCGGGCGCCTCGATGTTCTCGGCCAGCGCATCTCCCTCGACCACGTCACCTATACCGTCATCGGCGTCGCTGCTCCGCGTTTCACCTGGGGCGATTCCGACATCTACATCCCCGGCAACTTCAAGGCCGATCCGCATTACTACATGTCGGCGTTCGTCCGGCTCAAGCCTGGCGTCTCTTACGCCGCCGCCACCGCGCAACTGCAGCCGTTGCTCGACAGTTATGCCAAACAGGATCCCGCCAACTACCCCCAGGACCGCAGGATCGTCATCCAGTCGCTCACTGAAGAGGCGATGCACGGATTCACCACGCCTTTGCTCGTGCTCTTCGCCGCCGTCCTCTTGTTGCTGTTAATCGGCTGCGCCAATGTGTCGATCCTCATGCTCGCCCGTGGAGCTGCCCGGCAGCATGAGTTTGCCGTCCGCTCCTACATCGGCGCCAGCCGCGGACGCATCGCTCGCCAGCTTCTCACCGAATCCGTCATGCTCTCGCTCCTCGGTTCGGCATTCGGCGTTCTGCTGGCCTATGGAGGCGTTGCCTGGCTCGCCGGCCATATGCCGGAATACTCGTTTCCGCACGAAGCCTTCATCCACGTCAACACCACGGTTCTGCTCTTTGCCGTGGCCATCGCGCTTCTTACCGGAATCCTCTTCGGACTTTCGCCCGCGCTGCAGCTCTCGCGCCCCGACGTCGGCTCGCTCATGCAGGGCGCCTCGTCCAGACTCGCCGGGACCCTGCGCGGACGCCTCACGCATCGCCTTCTCATCGCCGGCCAGGTCGTCCTCACCATGCTGTTGCTCGCCGGAGCCGGTGCCGCCATGCGCGCCTTTATCGGCCTGGTGCACACTTCTCTCGGCTTCGACCCCAATCGCATTTTCGATATGGCTGTCTCCACGCCTCCAGGCGGCAATCGCTCCTGGCAATACATGTCCGCGCAGCAGGAATTATTGCGCCAGACCGCCCAGACCGCGCCCGGCGTTGCAGGCGCCGCCATCTCCACAACCTGGCGCCCGCCCTTTGGCGGATATCGCGGCATCATCCAGGTCTCCAGCAACCCCAGCCTTACCGATGCCCAGGCCGCGCTCAGCCTCGTCAGCTACAACATCTTCTCGACCCTGCAGATTCCGCTGCTCAAGGGCCGCTTCTTCACCCCGGGTGAAGAGGCCGCCGCCGCGCACGTGGCCCTCGTCAACCGCGCCTTCGTGCGCCAGTACATTCCCGGCGGCGATCCTCTCGGCAAATCCGTGCGCAGCCCGGCGTTAAAAATTGGAAATCCCGTTCTCGTCTCGGCCGCCAACCCCGACGGGTGGCTGCAGATTATCGGTGTCGTCGACGACGCGCGCAACGATGGCCTCGACAAGCCGGCACTCCCCGCCGTCTTTATTCCTTCCACCTTCGTCGTTGCTCCCAGCGCGTTCCTCTTCCTGCGCGCCACCGGCGATCCCGAAACCGCCATGCGCGCCGTGGGAGCCAGCCTGCACCGCCTTAATCCCGATCTCGTCGTGATGGAACAGCATCCGTTGAGCTGGCTGCTGGATACCCAGGCCTGGGGCAGAGAGAAATTTCTCGCCTCGCTCTTTGCCCTGTTTGCCGTGCTGGCTCT
>Ga0302177_10003145_pt1 | contig 11573 bp, 9 predicted proteins | sample I_Palsa_E1_2_FD_198780 | JGI IMG/M metagenome (GOLD analysis project Ga0302177, IMG submission 198780) | Peat permafrost microbial communities from Stordalen Mire near Abisko, Sweden - I_Palsa_E1_2 | ecosystem: Environmental > Terrestrial > Soil > Palsa > Peat permafrost | place: Sweden: Abisko... | reverse complement strand
CTCCCCTTGAACCTGAATTAATTAGATTGATTGTCGAAACAAGGCGCACGATGGCGCCGCAAATCTTCGCTCGAAGGGAACCGCAGCGATGCCAGCGAGCTCAGCGCTGAAAATTCCGCAGATGGACTTCTTCTAATGGAAATCCTCACATGGACCTCTGCGGCGGTCAAGGATCGCTGCACAAGGTTCATCCTCGTAAAATGCAGCTGCCTCCTCAAGATCATCGCCGCCGGCCTCGCCTTCTCCCCAAATAGGATCCCGGGATCGTTTCCTGCGGCGCGGTCAGCACGAGATTATGTCCAATAGCGGACGAAGAGCGTGTCTTGCCGGTCCAGGAGGTCTCGGCGGTGCGCGACTACACCTTCGATTAGACCATCCTCTTTGCGGGGGAGAACGACGAGGCCATTCTGCGCGAGGCACTCGCGCACGACCTTGCGGGTGTCGTCATGCGGCGCCTCGCCAATCTTTGAAGCCGCGGGTGTGTACTGGGATAACAACGTCGCCGGCATGATTCAGATAGCTTCCGAGAGTTTGGGGCGGTCGGGGTCGGCCTACCAATTTAAGAGGGCCTGAGAGTTCGCTTGATACGGATTCGGAAGGGACTCGATGACATGAAGAGGCGAAACAAATCAACGAATCGGCCCTTCAAGAAAGCATCCTCGAAGGCACGTACTGCTCAAAGGGCATTGCTGCGACGGAAGAAAGTCATCAGGGTGTTGTGCCTTTGCCGCGATCACTTGGGGCGGCCTGCAACATCTGCGGTGGCACCACCTTCAATGTAGGGCCGGGCGGAAGAATGTCAATCACGAACGTACCGCCCGCGTGCGAGAGCTGCGGCTCTCTCGAGAGGCACAGAATTTGGCGGGCAATGTTTAATCAGTTTAGGACGATTGAATTTAGAGCGATGTCGTGCCTTATGTTTGGCAGGAGCGCTTCCGTGGCGGCCGGACGGTTTAAGTCGATGAGTTACAACGATTAGGGTTCGATGCTTCGGCGGCTGCGCGGAATATCCCGATGCCGGGTGGGTTATTCGATGTCGTCGTTTGCAGTGACGTTCTGGAGCGCGTACCCAGTTATGAAAGCTCCTTAAAGGAAATCGTTCGCCGGGTTTCTCAGAGAGGCTTCGTATTCGTATCCTTATCCGAACCCTCGTTATAGAGCAGTCACGTCTGATTGGGGGCATCCCAAATCAGAGATGCACGGCCATTGCCGACTGTTTGGTAGCGACATCGAAGCTAAACTCCCCATTATCGTTCCGCAACTAGGGATCTTGCGGCTTGTCGGGAAAGATCCGGTCACGGCTGTCGAAGATCGGGCGTATTTATTCAGTAGTAATTACGAACTGCTGGACGGCATAACTGACAAGGGTGTGACGTGCCGGTTCCTGCGCACAAATTCTCAACAACATAATTGAGGGACGTGATCCTCTTACACTGGCCGTGACACGAGCTCAAAAGGTAGCCGCTGCGCAGAATTCGAGATCCGCACCGCTCATGCGCCGGCGCCCCTGCGTTTTCGATGGCAGAAGCGCTTTACCCGCTGCCTGACACTCAGCAAGCTCATGCGGATGCAGCCACTTCCGCTCCTTTGGCAACCACAGCAGATCGCTTACGTGCCTGGGCAGTCGGAAAGCTCACTGCGGGAGGCTGCTTAGTCCTGGTCGCGATTTACTCATCGCGTGGACAATTGCTGCCCTGCATTATGGCAATGGCGGCCCGAGACACTACTGAGCGGCTTCTCCTGAAATCACCTATGCCATTGGTTGATATGGATTTTTATAACTGCTACACGATTAAGGGCAACATTGACTTCTGGGACTCGCACGGGCAATATATTGCCGAACGTAATCCCAGCCCCGGAGGTCCAAAATGCATTTTCGCGAACGCGGTCATATCGTCCAACTCATTCGAACCACCTACGACGCGAGTTCGAAGAAGGGCAAGAACGAAATTGTGGGGCGCTTGGTAAAGGCCAACATACAGATCTCAAAGGAACTCGCGGCAGTGCTTAAGCCCGAGGAGCGTAAGGAAGTAGAAGCCTGGATAGCCGGGCACGCCACTGTAGTGCAGCTCAAGAGAGAACTCGCTGTTCGCACGTTACCGGAACAGTTGGCTCTCGCTGAAGAATGGTTCGCAGAAAAGAAAGACGATAACGCCCGCGTTATGGCAGCGGCGTTAATCCCGGCGTGGGTCCGGTTTCGCGCAGGACTGAAGCGAAACGGCCTTGTTGAATGATTGCGCCCTTCTAGCCAAATGACAGCGATGTGCTCGGCCATGCCGAGCCTTCGGACTGCTGTGCTTTCTATGGGAGGAGCTGGGAAACGACCCAGGCGCAACGTCTCTTACAATTCCGCAACCAGCTGTTGAAAGCCAAATGCAACAGTCGATAGTTTCGACAGAACAAGATTCCGAAGCGGCTATTTCCACATCACTTCGGGCGCTGGCTACCATCGCGTCTCGTCTGGGTTTGGACGTAAGCGTCGATCAGCTACGACGGCGCTTCGCGCTGCAACCCGGAGAACCCGACACCGCGACGTTAATCGCTTGGGCGCGGGAGATCGGCCTCGACGCCCGAGCCCTGCGCCTGCCCTTCCAAGACCTGCCGCGCATCGCCCGCGCCCTTCCCGCCATATTGCGGGCAAAGGACGGGGGCGCACTGATACTTGAAGAAGCGCGCTCCGATCCTTCCAAAGGCACGGTGGCAGTCATTCGCGACCCGAGCGCCGCCGAAGACGTCGTGCTCGCAATCGATGAGTTGCACCTCGCGGAGGTCTGGGAGGGTGAGGCGATCCTCATCAAGCGCCGCCATTCCACGACTGACGAGACACAGCCTTTCAGCGTCTCATGGCTATTCGGGCAGCTGCTGAGGGAACGCAAGCTCTTCAAGGACGTGGTTCTAGCGGCCTTGATCAGTACCGTGTTTGCCGTCGCGCCTGCCTTCACAGTCAGGGTCGTGCTCGACCGCGTGCTGGTCAACAACATTTATTCCACGCTCAATATTCTCGCGGGCGGGGTTCTGCTCCTGATAATTTTTGAAGCGATCCTGTCTTATCAGCGCCGCATCTTGACGCAAGTCATCACCTCTCGAATCGACGGTCGAGTGAGTCTCTACATCCTCGACAAGGTGCTTAAGTTGCCGATGGAGTATTTCGAGTGCACCTCGACGGGGCGCATCATTACGAACCTCCAGCAGGTCTATCAAATTCGGAACTTCCTGACGGGGCAGCTCTTCGGCGCTTTTCTAGATGTCGTCCCGCTCGTTGTACTGATTCCGCTGCTGCTCTTTGTGGAATGGCACCTGGCACTCACGGCGTTCGCATTGGCGGGCATCATTTTCATGATCATTTACCTGTTCATGGATCCGATGCGCCGGTTGTTCGGGAAGGTAGTTGTTGCGGAGCAGGCGAAGGGCGCGCATCTGACCGAGACGCTGCATGGGATTCGGACGGTCAAGTCTTTGGCGTTGGAGGGGCGGCGGCGTCGGGAGTGGGATCGGCGGGTCGCCGATGCGGTCGCTGCCCATCACGCTTTGGGGCTGCTGGCGAACTACCCCGAAACCATGACGCTGCCGTTCCAGCGCTTAATTTACTCAGGCTGCTTGCTCCTCGGCGCTTACATGATCCTGGCAAACGTGGGCACGACGACTCCCAGCACGATCACGCCTGGGGAGTTGGTGTTCTTTGCGATCCTGTCCATGCGGGTCGCAGCGCCCATGATAAAGCTCGCGGAAATGCAGCGCGAAATGGCCGAGGTGCGTGGGGCGATAGCCCAAATAGCACAGGTCGTAAACGCTCCCCCTGAGGATACCCGCGCCAATGGCCTGCGCTTACCGATCAAGGGTGAGGTGTCGTTCAAAGACGTGCGGTTTCGTTATACGCCGGGCGCAAATTACGCGCTGGACGAGGTTTCCTTCACAGTCCCCGCCGGTTCGATGCTCGGAATCATGGGGCGCAGCGGCTCGGGCAAGACCACCGTGACGCGTCTATTGCAGTGCCTGAACTCGACCTATGAGGGCATGATCAAGATAGACGGCATGGATCTGCGCGAGATCGACCTCATGCATCTGCGCACGCACATTGGGGTGGTGCCACAGGAGAATTTCCTGTTTTCGGCTACCATCCGCGAAAACATTTCGATGGCCAAGCCGGATGCAAGTTTTGCGGACGTGGTTCGAGCGGCGCAGTTGAGTGGCGCCGAGGAATTCATCGAGAAACTGCCGCGCGGTTATGACACCCCGATCCAGGAAGGCGGCAGCAACCTCTCGGGTGGACAGCGCCAGCGGCTGGCACTGGCGCGCGCGTTACTTATCGATCCGCCGGTTCTGATTCTAGATGAAGCGACGAGCGCGCTCGATGCCGAGAGCGAGGCAATCGTAAATGCCAATCTGAAGCGCATGGCCAAGGGCCGCACCGTGCTTTCCATTTCGCATCGGCTGTCGATGCTCGTGGAGAGCGACGCTATCTTGGTGCTCGAGCAAGGAAGGGTTTACGACATAGGGACGCATGAGGAGCTGCTGCGGCGCTGCGATATCTATAAACACATGTGGCACCAGCAGAACCGTCACATTGACCCGCGCGCGGCTGAAATGTCCACTTCCGTTACTCGCGGGGTCGCCTAATGGGCGCCGAGGTTGCCGTTCCCAACAGGCTTCCGGTCCTGCGTCGCAGATCGGATGTCGTGGGAGAAGTGATTGGCGCCTTTGAGTCCGATACGGCCGCGGTGCTGCTACAAGAGACGCCGAAAAACCAGAGCATGATCATATACGTTCTGGCGGCGATGTTTACCCTCGCTATCGTGCTCGCGTGCGTCGTAAGTCTCGATCGCGTCGTTACGAGCGTCGCGGGCATCATTGTGACATCGCAAGGGTCGCTCTACGTGGATCCCTATAATCCATCAATCGTAAAGGAGGTCATTGTGAAGGTGGGCCAGGTCGTGAAGAAAGGCCAGCCTCTCGCGACTCTCGATCCAACTTTCACGCAGGCAAATCTCGTACAGATGCAGGAACACATGGCAAGTGACGTAGCGACAGTCACGCGCGAACAGGCTGAAATTGCGACCCGTCCCTACAAGTACAACCCTGAGGACAAGTACGAGTCGGTGCAGGGAGGAATCTGGCTGAAACGTCAGGCGCAGTATCATGCCGACCTTGCCAGCTTTGACGGCCAAATTGCCAGCGTCCAAGCACAGATGGCGCAGGCTGTTTCCGATTCACAGAAGTACACCACACGGCTGAAGCTCAATAGCGACATTCAGAACGTGTATGAACCACTGCTCGACAAAGGCTACGTGTCGAAGCTGCAGGTGCTCACATCCACCGATGCAACTACGGAGATCGCCCGCCTGTTGGCGGATGCACAGGAGCAAATACCTCAGTATCGCGAGTCCGCAGCCTCCCTCAAGGCGCAGCGCGAATCCTATATTCATAAATGGTACGCCGACACAGCAGCCCAGCTGGTGTTGGACGTTAACGATCTGAACCTGACGAAAGACGGGCTGGATACGGCTCAGAAGTATCAAGATCTGACCAGCCTCAACGCCCCTGAAGATGCCATAGTCTTGAAAATCGGCAAGCTCTCCCGGGGTTCGATAGCGGCGGGCCAGGGTTCATATACCATTACCCCAGGAACGGACCCGCTATTCTCATTGGCGCCTTTATCCGCGGCCGTGGAAGCGGAAATCGATGTTGCCACTACCGACGTCGGCTTCATAAAAGTCGGCTATCCCGTGAACCTGAAGCTCGACACGTATCCGTACGTGATGTACGGCCTCGCCAAAGGCGTGGTCAAGAGCATCAGCGAGGGTTCGTTTTCCGTCGATCAAAACAACACGCCCGTGCCCCCCTATTTCAAGGTAAGAGTGCGCGTGACAAAGATTCTTCTGCACGATGTGCCGGCGAATTTCAGATTAATTCCCGGCATGACGCTTACTGGTGACATCGTCGCCGGCAAACGCACAATAATGTCCTACCTCACAGAAACGATACTTCAACAAGGTTCGGAGACGATGCGCGAGCCCGAGTAGCCCGCGGGACAGCGCGCTGCAGTCGTACACAATGCTCCTGCATCTTCCCTGATTGACCGAACTGATACCTGCGGGCAACGAGACTCTCAATGAACATCGAGCTTCACCAAATACTGCTTAACAATCCCCCAAAATTCCATTTTTGGAATGGTCAGCCACAACTTGGAGGAATGGGCCCGCCGCAGCTGAAGCAGATCGAGCGATGCGCCGAGAGGAATGTCGAGGGTGTCCAACGGATTGCCATAGAAACCGGAGCGGGATTGTCGACCTTGTGCTTGCTGAATCTGGGATATCAAGTCTATTCATTCTGCCTCGGTCAACCGGTACTCGATAAAATCTCGGCCTTTCTCGACAATTACCCCGCGCTTAAGAAAAATTGGCACCCTTGTGAGGGCCCATCGGAAATTACCCTTGCAACTGAGCTCGTCGCGGGAAAAAAAGTACCACGCGCAGCACTTTGCCTTATGGACGGCGGCCACGGGCTGCAAACCGTCTTTGTCGATTTTGTGTACCTAAATTATTGTTTAGCAAAGAATGGGGTGCTACTTCTAGATGACCTTCAAATTGGCGCGCCCAAATTGCTCTATCATTTCCTGAAGGCGAATCGCAATTTTGCCGAGTTTGAGTCGACTCCCAAGTTGGGGTCCTTTGTGAAACGCAATGATGTCCGGCTGCTGCCGGATTGGGGCGCACAGCGTGAGATACTGGATCGAATTGGGACGGCGCTCGCCGGAATGCCAGCATCGACCTAGTCTCTCATCGTTAATCAACGGCGCGCGCTCAGGGACGCGGGCGCAGCGCGTATGCGTTCAGAATTGGAATCAACCGTTAACGAAGACCATGACACTGCGTTATCCTGATTTCTTATGCATTGGGGCACAGTGGTCTGGAACCGCTTGGCTGGACTCCATGCTGAGCCAGCACTCGAACGTTTGGCGCCTACCCACGAGCGCGATTCACTACTTCGACGCAATTTATGTAGACGGCGCCTCGCGAGAACATCCTGAGAATGATCGTCTGCGCGCGTGGGCCACGCAAAAAGCATTCGGAGCCATCACTTGGGCCCTGCAAAGCAAATTGGATGACAGCGAAAAGCTTGCACGTATTCGGCTGGCAAGCGTAATCGCCCTGCGGGACCTGACTGACGAATGGTACGGCAGCATTTTTGCTTGCGCCCCTCCCGAACTTCTTTGCGGTGACACCAGCCCTGCATACGCGCTTCTTCCTGATGATGGAATCAAACACATCATCCGACTTCGCCAGGGAATCAAGATCATCTTCATCATGCGCGACCCGATTGACCGGGGATGGTCTGATTTACAAATGCAACAGAAATTAGCGGGCGCGGCCAATATCGATGCCGTCTCAGAGTACCTTACAACCGAGCGGTTCCTTTCCAGAAGCGACTACATGACGACGATCGAGCGCTACCGGAGGTACATCCCGGAGAGTGATTTCCTACTGTTGTATTTCGACGGCATCGAGCAGCAGCCGCTGGAGTCTCTGGCCACGATCCATTCTTTCCTGGGGCTCGATGACACATGCAGCGAACTCAAACACTTGGACAAAGTAACGCACGAAGAGGCGCCTGCTGCCATCACCCCGGCTTACTACGACCTCCTCAAACAACGGCTTGCACCGCTCTATGGCCGTCTGCGCGCGTTGAACAATCCAATCGTTGAGGGCTGGTTCCGCAAGCACTATCAGTGAAGCGCTTTTGTAATGCGCTGGTGACGGAGGCATCAAGTCCGCTCGCGGGTCCCCGCTCGCCGAAGGGCTCGCCGCGCCGCCACCTCCTTGTCTGCCTCATCCGGCGTCGCACAACCGGTGCTTTCAAAGCTTAGGACCAGCGATTCTTTTCTCCGCGCCGTTCGTCGAGGCTACTCATTATGGATCCACCGAGTCCAAGCTCCCGTGCAATTTGCTGGCAAAGCAAAGCGCTTCGTAGTCAGCGTTGTACCATTGACGCAAATTCGCGATTGCCTGCGATTCCGGCGATCGATTTAGATGACCAGGATTCCTGTGGCTCTCGACCTCATCACTCGGAAGCTTAAGTGCCCCAATCTTCAGGCGCGTTGCCATTACCGCTGCGTCGTCGGTCAAATACTCCTGTTGGCCGATAAATAAAAGGTCGCTTTTCCGCCGGAGCAGCTCGTCCTCTGTACCGAGCCACCGCCAGAATGAGTCCCGAACATGTTGAATGCCATTCATCGCGGCTGCGGCAGCATTCCGCAGACCACGGTCATCCGAGGAGAGGGCCACACCCAGTTCATTTGCAGTTTGGAATCTGGAAAAGGCGCGGGCCTCTGCTTCGCTCCAGGGAAAGTTGTAACGAGGTTTGCCTTGACGTTGACGACTGAGAAACCAGCTGACAAAGCGCGTGATCGGGTCGCGGAGAAAGAATACCACGAGCTCGCCTTTGGGTATGTCGACGAGACGCGTGCCATGGTTATGCAGGTGAAGGTGGAGGAGCGGTCCCGTATCTGCTCGTGTCAGCGCGTATTTAACGGCGGTCCCACCGGTCTTCCCGATATGCAGGAAGTGGACATTTGAAAGGTCGTTTGCGCTCATCTGGCGAGCTCTTGGATGGCGCACATCTTCATTGCGGGTAGCGTCGTAGATGCGGGCCATTGATTGGCCACCCGATCAGAATGCGAGGCGGTAGCGAGAGAAACTCCTTTGACCTGCGGGCATTTCGCGAACTATTCGCATGCCTCAGATAATGAGCCGTTCAACCCGCTGAGCTGTTTATCTGCAAAGAAGCGGCAGTCAAGATTCGGTGACACACTCGACCAAGACAGCTCACTTCCTCGGCAAGGCTACGCCCATTGATATTGCGGTCACCCAAATAACATGCCGGCGGCTTGACGATCTCTCATGACCGGTTCCCTGCGTGTCAATTCCTGCCACAGGCAGTTCCATCCGGCATCGTTCCGCGTCAAATTGGCCGCTTCTCTTTGCGCAGCTTCAATCACGCGGCGCCGGGCGCCGCCCTCGATCAGGCCAGACGCAACCGAGCGCATCAGACCGCCAACAGTACACGCCCTGGCAATGTGGCGTGACTGCTGCAGCGCGCCCGCTGACGCACCCCTGACGAGCCGGATGACGGGCACGCCGGCCCGCTGCGCGCCCTCCACAACCACTGCCGCAACAGCAGACTCAGTGCCAAGCTCCACAATCAAACGTGCGCCAGCGACGTTTGCAAGCGTTTGGGAGCCATTCGAGGGCATAGCTAAGGCGCGAACTGCAGCGGCATCGCGTACCCTGAGTATCGCGACGGGGATGGCGAGGCGCGCCGCCAGCTCCTGCAGGGGCGCAACCAACGGGTCCTCCGCCCGCGCCAATATAAGCAATCCGCCCCAGCTGCCCGCCATGCTGGCGCGCATTCTAAAACTGGTGTACGCATTTTGCCGCCGAAACGGAACCTGCCATACCGAACCCGTACCATCTTCCGCCGCCCATACCGGCGTCGCAGCGATGACCACAACCGACGTGATGGATCTCAATAGCTCAATGAGAGGCATGGGGTCGTCACCTGCGAGTTCCACGGCGTCGTAGCGCACAAAGGCTCGGCGCAACGATCCCGGCCAGATGCTGGCAACCTGCCGGTCCGCACATAAAAAGTAAGCGCGTCCCATGCCTCGGGTTTGCAGAACCGTCGCCAGATCGAGCGTTGTCCAGTGTGCTGGAGCGGCATTGCCCATCGCGCTGGCCAAATCCGGCGACATAAACACTCTTATGCCAAAGCCGAAGCCCGCCACGATGTTGGTGTCAACTTGTACCGCCTCGCCGACCAGATAAAGGGATATACGTGCGGCAAAGCGCAGATAGTTGAGAGTTGCATACAAGTGGTCGTGCAGCAGGCCTCGGGGGTCAAGGGCTTCAAGCGGCGCAACAACGACGATCCCATCTCCCCCCGCTGCGACGACTCGAAGCCGGGTCTCCTCCAAAGCTTGAATCACCTGCGCTTGAATTTTCTCAGTCGTGGCAACGGACTTTGCGGCCAGCGCCGGCAGCTCCGACGGCTCAAACGCAAGATTCACCAGCTCGCGCGCAATGGCCGGGAAGTCCGGCAGCGCGTGCCGCGAGTCGTCCACCGGGTAGCCTTCCATTGCGTGTGCATGAGCAACGAGCGGCGCGCCCGATGCCAGCGCTTCGGCGACCTTAATCTTCAAGCCCGTGCTGAATTGCACCGGGGCGCAGATCACGTCCATGTCCCGGTAGAAATCTGCCACCTCCGCCACCCGCCCCAATACTTCGAGATTCGGATGGTGGTAGTCCTTGAAATCATCTGAGCAGCCGCCGGCTATCACCAATTTCACCGGCGCCATATAGGTTTCGAATATCGGCAGTGCGATCGCTATGAAACTCGCCAAATTGGCTCTATTGACGTTGTTCCGCGCCCCCATGATGCCGACGCGCAGCCATCCGTCTTGTGAAGGCTGTTTGAGCCACCACCCTCGAGGCGGCTCCGCATACAGCATGGTGAGGCAGTCCTTGAGGCCGAGGTCTGTCTCAAAATATGAACGCTCGGATTCCTTGATGGCCCAAACCAAGTCGGCGCGCCGTAGGCCCTTCCCCTCCTCATCCTGCGTAGTGTAGAAAAACTCCGGGGCGATGCCATGCGCCTCGAGGAGTCCGCGCCGTCCGCCGAAAACGTCGTGCGTGTCACATACCTTGAAGACGCCCTCAGGCACCGCATCGAAACAGAAGCTGAGCCAGGTGTATTCCACCAGCACAACATCGTAGGTGCGTACCTTGAACGCCCAGCGTATATAGGAGCTCAGTACTGGATCGGCCCATTCGTCAATTAGATGATCGGGCCCGCTTGCAAGCTCATGTAGCGGGCGCGACGGCGCCACGAGCTGGTAACTGTCCCAAGCCGCTTCCATTTGCGCTTCCCAGCGCACGGGGCGCGCGGTCCGCCAATCGTGCTCGGACGCATAGTGGACAAAATGGATCTTTGCCCCTTGGCGCTTGAGTTCACTGCAGAGCTCAAAAATGCGTTTGCGGTTGCCGTGATCCTGGGGGTGAGTCGGCGTTGGGGAAACGACGAGGATGTCGAAACCCCGCCAGGGATGCGCGTCACGATTTGTGCGCATCACTCGGCACTCCGTCGTACCCGGCCAAAGCCATGATTGTCATCATGTAGGTAGCACCGATCTGCCACAGAAAGACTCCAGGATCATCCGTGTCATAAACCAAGCCGCGGATGGTGCGCTCCGCAGGCGGCAGAGAATTGAAGTACTTCGTTGTCTCCTTCCAATATACCGACACATCGCCCGAATACCGCTTCGGATCCATCATGAAGTCCGACACCGCCTGCCACGCGGATCGCTTCCGGAACCACGCTCGCGTCAGGCGCCTGGTATCAACCAGGTGGTTTACATAGGCAGCCGGCGCATAGATGAGCTTGCCTCCGACCTTGCGGATCTGCTCGACAAGATGTATCTCCTCGTTGCTGAGCAGAGAGGCACCCGAGCCAATGCGCCCCAGATTGGTCGCAAAGCCGCCGTGGTCTAAAATTTGCTGCGTGCGAAAGGAGATGTTGGT
>Ga0302177_10003142_pt1 | contig 11581 bp, 11 predicted proteins | sample I_Palsa_E1_2_FD_198780 | JGI IMG/M metagenome (GOLD analysis project Ga0302177, IMG submission 198780) | Peat permafrost microbial communities from Stordalen Mire near Abisko, Sweden - I_Palsa_E1_2 | ecosystem: Environmental > Terrestrial > Soil > Palsa > Peat permafrost | place: Sweden... | reverse complement strand
GCGTTGCGTCCCACAGGTCATATTCGAGGAACCCGCGGAAATCGGTGTAAAGGAAATGCCCTCCCGGACGCAGCACTCTTGCCACTTCGCGGAAGAAACGCTCGGGGTGGGGATAGGCGTGCGAGGCTTCGACATTGATCACCGCGTCAAAGGACTCGTCGGGAAAGGGCATGCTCTCAGCGTTGCCGTGCACGAAATCCAGCCCCGGGAGATTGTGCCTTTCTTGGGCGAACTTGACGCCGTCGGGGTTGAAATCCAGCCCCGTGTAGGAGGCCGGCTGCGACGTCCGCACCAGATACGCGGCTCCACCGCCGTGTCCGGAACTGGGCTCCAGTACTTGTTTTCCGCTGATATCCGCCTGGGTCGCGGTGCAGTGGTAGAGCTGGATGCAGTACCGATTGCGCTCATCTTCAGAACCCAACGGCAGACCTAACGGTGGATCCTCCTCGTACCCCCAGTTGAGAAAGATGATGTCTTCGTTCTTCCACCGGCGAGTAATAAAGGGATACCAATACTTGTTCATGGTGCTTTTGAACCATGAATAACTGCCGATTGGCTTGACGTACTGCCTCAGAGTCATTGGCACGGCGGCCAGTATTCCAGTCGCGTCATGCGCTGCCGTGGTCGGCGGCCACGGATACAAAAGCAACCTCACTTGACGGCTTGGCGGTGCGCCGGTGAACGGCCGTTCGTGCGCCCCGTGCCGGATGACGGACCAACCGCTCGGCGCCTCAGTCCTTGATGAAGTGATACATCCGGTACGACATCTTCCCGCGTTGCAGTTGCTTGTACGCCGTCGTGCCCGGCGCGCCGGAGAATATGCGGCCGAAGGGCTGCAGGACTTTGGGCACATAGCCGGAGACCAGGCCCAGGTAGCGCTGCGAGTTGTTATCCATCCCGCGCAGCACCTCCGTGTTGATCTCCCGCTTCGAAACCATCCGCATCGGCATGCCGGCCAGTGCTGCATCCCAATCGTCATATTCGAGGAACCCGCGGAAATCGGCATAGAGGAAATGCCCTCCCGGGCGCAGCACCCGCACCATTTCAGGAAGAAAACGGTCGAAATGGGGGTAGGCGTGCGCGGCTTCGACGTTGATCACCGCGTCAAAGGACTCGTCGGGAAAGGGCATGCTCTCGGCGTTGCCGTGCACGAAATCCAGCCCCGGTAGGTTGTGCCTTTTTTGGGCGAATGCCACACCGTCCGGGTTGTAGTCCAGCCCGGTGTAGGCGGCCGGGCGCAACGTCCGTACCAGATACGCGGCTCCACCGCCGTGTCCGGAGCTGACTTCCAGGACTTGTCTGCCGCCGAGATCCGCTTGGGTCGCCGTGCGGTGGTAGAGCTGGATGCAGTACCGGTTGGGCTCATCCTCAGGGGCCAGCGGCAGTCCCAGCGGCGGATCTTCCTCGTAGCCCCAGTTGAGAAAGGTGATGTCTTCCTTTTCCCACCGGCGGGTGATCAAGGGGTACCAGTACTTGTTCATGGCTAGTTTCAGCCACGGGAAAGGGTCGATGGGCTTGATGTACCGCCCGAGAGTGCTATTCACAGCGGCGAGTATGCCAGGCACATTATGCGCTGCCGTGATCGGCCACCAAGGCAGAGTCGGCATCACGCAGCGCCTTGTCGGTTCGCCGGTAAACCACCGCTCGTGCACCCCGTGCTGGCACGGTCGCCACACCGCGCCAGAACCGTCGTTCGTCCGGCGCATCGGTTGGCGCGAAACGCAATTCGCGCAGCAATATGCGCAGGGTGACGTCCATCTCCATGTCGGCGAACGCCGCGCCGACACAACGGTTGACGCCGCCGCCGAACGGGACCCAGGCCGTCGGCTTAGGGACGCCGCCGACGAATCGGTCCGGGTTGAATGACGCCGCGTCCGGGAAGCTGTCATCCGATTCATGGATCATCCGGATACTCAATATCAGCTTGGCGTTCTCCGGAATAACCCACTCCCGCAAGCGAATTCGCGTCTTTGTGCACCGCACGGTGCCGTCGAGAACCGGCCGGATGCGCTGCACTTCCGAGATCGTGGCCCGCCGCAATTCGGATCCGCCGGCGTCGACTTCCTCGGTCAGCCGCAACAACAGTTCTGGATGGCGAGTCAACCGCTCCACTGCCCAGCCCAATGATCCGGAGGTTGTCTCGTGACCGGAGACGAGCAAGGTCAGCATCTCGTCGGCGATGTGCTGATCCGGGAGCGGCTCACCGTTTTCGTAGCGAGCCTGCACCAGCAGCGCAAGCACGTCGCTGCGCTCTTCCAAGGCGGGATCGGCCCGCGCATCGGCGATCAGCGAGTCGATGACAGCGTCGAAACGGCGCCGGTACCGCAGATACCGCCCCCCCAGACTCCACCGACCCAGGTCACGCCGCAAGCTCGGCGGCACCGCCAAGAACGGGCCGGCAAGAGCGGCCATGGGCGGCACTAGGTCGCGAAGCTCGTCCAACGCGGGTCCCTCAGCGCCGAACACGGCACGCAGGATGGCGCCGAGAGTGATGCTCGTCATCGAAGGCAGCGTTTTGAACTCGCGCCCCTCTGGCCAGGTTGCGATCTCGCGCATCACCTCGTCTTCGATGATGTGCTCGTAGCTTCGCATCCGCTTGCCGTGAAATAGCGGGAGCACCATCTTGCGGCGCGCGAGGAGTCTGGCGCCGTCAAGGCTGAACGTGGACCCCGGGCCGAATCCGTCGCCTAAGCTCCCTGTCCCCGATCCCTTGCGTTCGACCAGATCGGTGCTGGTGTTGAGCACCTCCTTGGCCAGGACTGGGTCGGTGATCGCCACCGCATGGCCCATGCCCGGCAGATTCACGCTGATGACGCTGCTGCCGTACCGTCGGGCCAGAGCGCCGTACATGCTGTGAGTTGAAACCAAGAACCTGAGGGCCTGGATGGGCTTCGGTGTCCGTGGACCCGGTGGTAACCGCACCGGGTCGGTTGTCGCCGTTACCATGTCGTCCACTCCCCGTTCCGGTACTGCGAAGGTTGCCGTGCCGGCACTCCACAATATCGGTAGCCACCGCGTCCCGCTTCCTGCACCCCGAAAACAGCAACGCCCTCTTGGGCCGTGTAGACACAGGGGCGTGCAGCCAACACCGGGCTCGGCCGTCCCGCCGGATTTCGAAGCACCGTTCGACAACGAGCTCGGGCTGGTGTTCACCGAACTCAGCCCGGACCGCGCCCGAGCTCAGCTCGACGTCCAACCCAAGCTGCTGCAACCGATGGGCATCGTGCATGGCGGTGTCTACTGCTCGATGGTCGAGAGCCTGGCCAGCACGGCCGCGTATACCTGGCTCAATGCAAACGGCGGGGGTTCGGTCGTGGGCGTGAACAACAACACCGACTTCTTGCGCGCGATCGGTAGCGGCACTGTGTTCGGCACCGCAACACCCGTCCATCGGGGCCGTCGTCAGCAACTCTGGCTGGTCACCATCACCGACTCGGGCGACCGTCTGGTGGCCCGCGGTCAGGTACGGCTGCAAAACCTCGAAGCCGAGAACTAACTGGCGGCCTTCGCCGTCTCGTCCTCGTGAGCCTCGGCCGCCAATACGGCTAGCTGTTCGAGCCGCGTCCGGGCGAAGGCTTGCTGCTCGGTGATCGTGAGCTGTCCGCGCCGACCGCTCAAGAACGTCACAATCCACGACAGCACCGTGGTGATCTTGTTCTTGAACCCGATCAGATAGACCAAGTGCAGCAGCAGCCAGGCGAACCAGCCGATGATCCCACCGAACTCGAGGGGACCGATTTTCACCACCGCGTAGTAGCGCGAAACCGCGGCCATCGACCCCTTGTCGAAATACTGGAACGGCTCGCGCCGCGAAGGGTCGGCGCCAGCCAACTCGGCCTTGATCGTGCCCGCGGCGTACTTGCCACCCTGGATGGCGCCCTGCGCAACCCCGGGAACACCGTCGAACGCGGCCATGTCACCTACGACAAACACGTTGGGGTGGCCGGGAATTGACAGGTCGGGCAACACCTTCACCCGGCCCGCGCGGTCGAGTTCGACGCCCGATTGGCGGGCAAGATCGCGGCCCAGCGGGCTGGCGGAGACTCCCGCGGACCACACCTTGCACGCCGACTCGATGCGACGGGTGGTGCCGTCGGAGTCCTTGACCGTGATGCCGTCGCGGTCAACGTCGGTGACCATGGCATCGAGCTGGATTTCGACGCCCATCTTCTCCAGTCGTGCGGCGGCCTTCTTGCCGAGGTTCTCGCCCATCGGCGGCAGGACGGCGGGGGCCGCGTCGAGCAGAATGACGCGCGCTTTCGTCGAATCGATATGGCGGTAGGCGCCTTTGAGGGTGAAGTCCGCGAGTTCGGCGATTTGGCCGGCCATTTCGACACCGGTCGGTCCCGCGCCCACGACGGTGAACGTCAGGAGCTTCTCCCGCCGCTCCGGATCGCTCGACCGCTCCGCGGCTTCGAACGCGCTCATGATGCGACCACGCAACTCCAGCGCGTCGTCGATGGACTTCATGCCAGGCGCGAATTCGGCGAAATGGTCATTGCCGAAGTAAGACTGGCCGGCGCCCGCAGCGATGATCAAGCTGTCATACGGGGTCTCGTAACTGTGGCCGAGCAACTCCGAGACGACGAATTTGCCTCGCAGGTCGATGTGCGTGACATCGCCGAGAAGAACTTGAACGTTGTGCTGACCCCGCAGGATCATCCGCGTTGGGGGAGCGATCGCGCCTTCGGCGACGATGCCGGTCGCCACTTGGTAGAGCATCGGCTGGAACAGGTGATGGGTGGTACGAGCGATCAACTTGATGTCGACGTCGGCCCGTTTGAGCTTCTTGACCGCGTTCAGACCACCGAATCCGGATCCGATGACTACAACCCGGTGTCGACGATTGAGTCCGGAGTCTTCGGGATGGGCGTTCATGGCGTGGATTGCTCCTCAGCAGCTAAGGCTTTCAACTACACGTTAGCCGCCCGGACCTGGTTTAACCGTGTGATCAGCCCCACCCCGGGCCGTCGAACGTGACGCGGCTCGCCGGGTCGGTCAGAGACCAACCAGAGGACGTAGCGCATCGCCGACGGCGGCGACCACGCCAGGTGTGTAGAAGGGCATGTAGATGATCACGCCGTCGATTCCGGCGTCGAGCACCTTGGCCTGGACCTGCTCGGCGATGTAGTCGGCGCCGCCCACCAGCATGCGCTGCTGACCCATCTCCGCCGGGATCTGGTCCGGCTTGGCGTCTTCGTCCAGCAGCACGGTCAGCAGGACGCTGGTCTCCAGTGTTGCGGGGTCGCGGCCGATCTCCTCGCAGCGCTCGCGCACAACTTTGACCTTGCCCGGCAGTTGGTCGAATCCGGCGATCAGGTTGAGGTGGTCGAAGTGCCGAGCGGCCAGCGGAATTGTCTTCTTCTCCCCGCTGCCGCCGATCATCAGCGGAACGTGATCGCGGTAGCGCGGGTTGGCCATCGCATTTTCCGCGCGGTACCACTTGCCGGAAAAGGTAGGTCGCTCACCTTTAAGCATCGGCAGGATGATCTCCAGTGCCTCGTCAAGCCGATTGAACCGATCGGTGAAGGTGCCGAACTCGTATCCCAGCTGATCGTGTTCGAGCTCGAACCAGCCCGTGCCGATGCCCAGAATCGCCCGGCCCGCGCTGACGACGTCGAGGGTGGTGATGACCTTGGCCAGCAGGGTCGGGTTGCGGTAGGTATTGCCGGTAACCAGCGTGCCGAGCTGCACCCGCTCGGTGGCCGTCGCCAGCGCGCCGAGGGCGGTGTAGGCCTCGAGCATCGGCTGGTCGGGGGAGCCCAGCATGGGCAGTTGGTAGAAGTGGTCCATCACGAAAACCGAGTCGAATCCAGCTGATTCGGCCTCGCGAGTCTGCGCGATTACGGTTGGGAAGAGCTGCTCGACTCCGGTCCCGTAGGAAAAGTTGGGGATTTGAAAGCCAAGACGGATAGTCACGAAATCCAGCCTAGTAACCTCCGCTCAGCAGCGAAGGTCGCTCCCGCGAACTACGCGCTAGGCGAACTGAGTCAGCGCGCCGTGGCTGACGTGCAGCATCTGTCCCGTGATGTGGCGAGCAGCGCCGGTGGTGAGGAACAGCGACATCCTGGCGATCTCGGTGGCAACGGCCGGCGGCGTGCTCGACAGACCTTCGTAGCCGGGCTGCGCGCTGCGTCCGGCGGCGACGGCGTTGACAGTGATACCACGAGTGCCGAAGACCGTCGCCTGACCCGCGACCCAACTCGCGAGGGCAGCCTTGACCGCGGCCTCGGCGCTTCCCGGGCGGGCGTTCTCCGGCACGACGCTGATGATCGATCCACCGGAGCGGAGGTGATCGCCCACCGTCTCGAGTGTCAGCACGGCCGACAGCAGGGTGTCGTCCAGGGAGTTGCGCCAGGCGGCGGCGAGATCCGCCAGCGAGTAGGCGCGCGGGTCACCGGAGGTCCAGCGAGGCGCCGGGATGTTGACGATGGTGTCCAAGTGATGGGGGAAGAGGTGTCGAACCTCGGCCAGCGCGGCGGGGTCGGTGGTGTCGCAGACAATCGCGTCCGCTTCGATCTCCTTGGCGGCTACCGCGAGATCATCTCGGCGCGCACCCAGCAGGGTGATCGTGTGGCCCTCGTTATGGAACCCCTCAGCAACGGCGCGACCCAATTCCGTGTCGCCGCCGGTAACCAGCACCTCCACCGCCATGACCTCCTCTTATTCAGCATTGAATCCAGATGCCGGCGTGTAAGAGCACCTGCGGCTTCCGCCTAGAGCAACGGTCCTCCGATGCTTCGATGGTGGCACACCGCAACGCCGGTCCCTGGGATTTCAGGGCGTGTATGGCATTAACGTTTCCTTATGTTACTGGACGGTAGCTAGATATGAAACTCCGAATCCGGCACGGCACGATCACTGTTTGGACAACGCTGGGCACCGTGACCGTCCGGCCCAGCACCGCCCGTGCATGGACGGCCGGCTTGCTGGCGCTGGCACTGGTGGCAGACCTGACCGGGTGCGGACAGAGGACACCGTCGTCCACGACGGCATCCTCATCGTCGGGCCACTCGTCGACCAACTCGATCGTCGTGTTCGCGGCCGCCCCACTCAAGCCCGCGTTCACCCTGCTGGCCGGAAAATTTCAAACCGACAACCCCGGCGCCACAATCGATTTCGATTTCTCGACCTCGTTGGAACTCGCGAACAAGTTAACCCAGGGCGCCAGCGCGGACATCTTCGCCTCAGCGGACAGCGCCCAGATGGACACCGTGGTCAAGGCCGACCTGACGAGCAGCGATCCGGTCAACTTCGCTTCCAACACACTGGTGATCGTCACCGCCCCCGGTGACCCGAAACAGATCCGGTCGTTCGCCGATCTCGCCAAACCTGACCTACGCGTCGCGGTATGCCAGGCGTCGTCACCCTGCGGCTCCGCCACGCAACGCATCGAGGACAACGCCGGAGTGCACCTCAACCCGGTAAGCGAAGAGTCGGTGTCGTCTGGCGTGCTGGGAAAAGTCACCAGTGGCGAGGCTGACGCCGGGCTGGTCTACCTCACCGACGCACACAAGGCCGGTGACAAAGTCACCGCGGTCAAGTTTCCCGAGTCGGACGACGCAGTGAATATCTATCCGATCGCCATTCTCAAACACGGGTCGCAGCCGGCGCTTGCACAAAAGTTCGTCGACCTGGTGACCGGTGCAACGGGCCAACAGGTGTTGACCCAGGCCGGCTTCGCAAGTCCCTGAGCGGGCAAAACGGCGATCGTGATGACGCGCCCGGCTGCGCTCCCGATAGCCGGTCATCGCCGCGACCACACTGCCGAGCCGGTGAGCTGCGTATTTAGGTCGTGTCCCGCGCTCGCAGCCGGCGAAAAATTGATCCCATCCTCAGCAATTCGCACTCGCGTCACGGGTGTAACACGGTAGGTTTTTTGGTCATGGACCAGGTGGACCGAAACTCGACACGGCCCAAAAACCGCTGGATGACGCGTGTAATCGCGGTCCTCGGGGGTGCCGGAGCGATCACGCTCGCGTTGCCGATTGTCGCCAGCGCCGACCCAGTGCCCCCGCCGCCGGCACCGGCGACCCCGGTGGCACCCGCGCCGGCCAACCCGCCGGCACCTGCTCCGGCCAATCCACCCGCCGCACCGGATGCGGCACCCGGTCCGGCCGGGCCCCCCGCGGCACCTCCGGCCGCCGACCCGGTCGCGGCGCCGCCCGCGGTTGATCCCAACGCTCCCGCGCCGCCGCCGGTCGACCCGAATGCGGGACGGATCGACAACCCCGTTGGCGCATTCAGCTTCGTCCTGCCCGCAGGGTGGGTGGAATCCGACGCCACTCACCTCGATTACGGCTCGGCGCTGCTCAGCAAGATCGCCGGGGCGCCGAGCGCGGGCCAGCCGCCACCGGTCGCCAACGACACCCGCGTCGTGCTCGGCAAGTTGGACCAGAAGCTGTACGCCAGCGCTGAACCCGACAACACGAAGGCCGCAACCCGGCTGGCGTCGGACATGGGTGAGTTCTTCATGCCCTACCCAGGCACACGAGTCAATCAGGAGACCACCGCCCTGAGCGCCAAGGGAATGTCCGGGGGTGCGTCGTTCTACGAGGTGAAGTTCAGCGACGCCAGCAAACCGAACGGCCAGATCTGGGCCGGAGTGGTCGGTCCGTCGGGGCCGAACGTCGCGCCGGCCGCGGCGAACCAGCGCTGGTTCGTGGTGTGGCTGGGCACTGGGAACAACCCGGTGGACAAGGCGGGGGCGAAGACGCTGGCCGAATCCGTCCTTCCGCTGCTAGCGCCCCCGGCTGCACCAGCACCCGCCCCGGGCGCACCGGCTCCTCCTGCTCCTGGGGCCCCGGCCCCGGCACCCGCTCCGGGCGCACCGGCTCCGGCTCCTGCGCCGGGAGCTCCACCTGCACCTGCGCCGGCGGCGCCACCGCCACCCGGACAGCCCGCCGCCGGGAACGGCCCGGCACCGGCTCAGGGCGCGGTCTCTACTTAGGCCAGTGAGGGCTTGGCGCAGTTGAGTCGAACATGCGCGATTCAGCACTCGACTCGTTACGCTGAGCAGTACACCGAAGACAGTCCGGCAGTGGGCTAATCACAAATCAATACGTCAAGGAGCCGGTCGTGATTTTGCACGTCATCTGGATGCTCATCCTCGGCCTCGTCGTCGGCCTCGTTGCGCGACTGATCGTTCCCGGCAGTCAGCCACTTGGCATCATCGCAACATCCTTGCTCGGCATCGTGGGAGCTTATGTTGGCGGCACGTTGGGGAGCGTGGTTTTCCCGCCGCACCAATTCACCGTCACCCCGCCGATCAACCATTCGTTCTTGGGCGCGCTTGTCGGCGCCATACTTCTGCTGTTCATCTACAAACTGGTTAAGTCGCGCACCTGAGAAAACGCGTTAAACACGTTGCGAATCCTACTGATTGGATAATCGGCGCGCCGGGGGTGACGATGTCTTGATGACTCCTGCGGCATTACCGACAACCATGCGTGCGTGGCGGGTACTTCGGCCCGGTCCGATGAACACCGAGCCGCTGGAATACGTCAGCGCGCCGGTGCCGCGGCCTGGGCCGTCCGAACTCCTGGTTGCCGTGCGTGCGTGCGGGGTGTGCCGGACCGATCTGCACGTCACCGAGGGCGATCTCCCCGTGCACCGGGAAAAGGTGACGCCCGGACACGAGGTGGTCGGCGAGGTCATCGAGGTCGGCGCTGACGCGGGTGACGAGTTCGGCGTCGGCGACCGGGTCGGGATAGCGTGGCTACGACACACCTGCGGCGTATGCGCCTACTGCCGACGCGGCGACGAGAACTTGTGCCCGAATTCCCGCTACACCGGTTGGGATAGTGACGGCGGCTACGCTGAATTCGCTACGGTCCCTGCGGCTTTCGCCCATCATCTGCCAAGCGGCTACAGCGACAGTGAGCTGGCGCCGCTGCTGTGCGCCGGCATCATCGGCTATCGGTCGCTGCAGCGGGCCGCGCTCCCGCCCGGCGGCCGGTTGGGTCTGTACGGGTTTGGCGGCAGCGCGCATATCACCGCGCAGGTCGCGCTGGCCCAGGGCGCCGAGGTACACGTGATGACACGCGGCGTCGCGGCCCAGGAATTGGCCCTGGGATTAGGCGCCGCGTCGGCCCAGGGGGCCGCAGATCCGCCACCGGTACCTCTCGACGCCGCTATCCTGTTCGCCCCGGTCGGCGAGCTGGTGCTGCCGGCGCTGAAAGCGCTGGATCGCGGCGGCACGCTGGCGATCGCCGGAATTCACCTGAGTGATATTCCAACGCTCAACTATCAGCGCCACCTGTTTCAGGAGCGCCAGATTCGTTCGGTGACGTCCAATACCCGCGCCGATGCGCGGGCATTCCTCGACTTCGCCGGCGAACAGCACATCACGGTGACCACGCCGGAATACCCACTGCATCAAGCGGATCGGGCGCTGTCGGATCTCAGCGCCGGCCGCATCTCCGGGGCGGCCGTCCTGCTCGTGTAGCGACGCGTCAGCTCGACAGGTGCCACACCAGTGCGGCAGCCAGAGCCCCCGCCCCGTTCAGCGACCAGTGCAGCGCGATCGGTGCGAGCAGGCTGCCGCTGCGTCGCCGTAGCCAACTGAACACGAACCCGGCTGCCGCGGTCGCGACCACCGCCAGCACGACCCCGGCCAGCATCCCGACGACTCCGCCGCCGAACAGCCGGGTAAAGCCGACGTTGCTGGTCGTCAAACCCAGCGACGTGGCGATGTGCCACAGACCGAACAGCATCGAACCCGCAACCGCTACGCCGCGAAACCCCCACGCCCGGTTCAATGCACCGTGCAGCACGCCGCGGAACGCCAACTCCTCGGGGATGACGGTTTGCAGCGGAATGATCAGCATCGAGGCGATCAGCGCCCCGGACATCGTCGCGTAGCGGTGGTTCATGAACATCGGCCGCGTCCACGGCAGCAGCGCACCGATCGCGATCACCGACACCACCAGTACAACGGCGCCCGCCGCATATGCGGCTCCGGATCTCCAGTGCTCGCGGCCCAGTCCGAGTTCGGCCCAACCCAGGCCGTTGATTCGCAACCAGGCGACCAGTCCGACCGCCACGATCGGGACCGTCACGACACCTGCCCACGGTGTGGTGAAGTGCGCCAGCAAGTTCGCCCACGCCAGCACCACCACCACGACGGCGACGTCGACCTGGACGCGGAATTGGTGCAGCGCCGAGAGCTGGGCCAGCAGCGGGTGCGGTTCCGCCGCGGCGCTCTCGTAGCCAGACATCCCACCAGGCTACCGACGCCGTAGACCTGCTACCCGCAGCTGCTTACTTCAGGCGCGAGACGTCCCGTCGCCCCAGCTAGCGAGCGAACTGCTCGACAAGGACCACCTGCAGCTCACCTACCAGGAAGCCGAGCACGGCGCCCACGGTGACCATGAGCATCTCGTCGTCTTTGAAGACGGGTCGGAGGATGGCTTCGTACTGAGCGGGAGACAGCTCGTTCATCTTCTCGACGACCAGGTTCTCGATGTCGAGCGTCTTGGCGGTGTAGTCCTTGGCTTCCTGCATCGTCTCCGGTAGACGCTCAAGAAGCATCTGCACAATCGCGTCTTTGGCCTGATGGTAGCGCTTGGTGCCGATCGCG
>Ga0302177_10003140_pt1 | contig 11586 bp, 11 predicted proteins | sample I_Palsa_E1_2_FD_198780 | JGI IMG/M metagenome (GOLD analysis project Ga0302177, IMG submission 198780) | Peat permafrost microbial communities from Stordalen Mire near Abisko, Sweden - I_Palsa_E1_2 | ecosystem: Environmental > Terrestrial > Soil > Palsa > Peat permafrost | place: Sweden... | reverse complement strand
TTGGCCGCGGGACTGGACGACGCACTGTTGCTGCCCGGCAAGCATTTCCTCCAAGAAGATTGTGCCAAGGAGATCGCTGCGGCCGTTCACCGACTGACCGAACGTTAGGCCGAAGTTCCCCTGGTAGGGCTGCCGCTAAGAATCGTGTCAGGAGCCGCAATCGAATGAGTCAAGTGACGGCGCTGGACGGCCCGGATCGACGGGCTCACGACGAACTTGGGCGAGCTCACTGCCGGCGGACGCGCTTCCTGTGACCAACCGCGGGCGTCACGTGTGAGACCTCGAACTCTCGAAGCGCACTAGAAGCGGGAGATTCGACGCATGAGTTCCCCTGTCAGGCAACAAGTTCGACAAGCGTGGCGTTAGCGGTGCCGCCGCCTTCGCACATGGTCTGCAGTCCGAAGCGAATCCCGTTGTCGCGCATGTGATACGCCATGCGGGTCATCAACACCGCGCCGGACGCGCCGAGCGGGTGACCCAGTGCGATCGCTCCACCCAGCGGATTGAGCCGGTCCGGGTCGGCACCGGTCTCGTCAAGCCACGCCAACGGCACCGGGGCGAACGCCTCGTTGACCTCGAACGCACCGATGTCGTTGATCGAGACGCCGGCCTTCTTCAGCACCTTCTCGGTGGCCGGGATGGGACCAGTCAGCATCAGCACCGGATCCGCGCCGGTCACGGCGCCGGCCCGGTACCGCACCAGCGGCGTCAGGCCGAGCTCGACTGCCAATTGCGAGGTCATCACCAGCAACGCCGCCGCACCATCGGAGATCTGCGACGAGTTACCGGCGTGGATCACACCGGCGTCGTCGAACGCGGGCTTCAGGCCCGCCAACTTCTCGACGGTGGTTCCTCTCCGTATCCCTTCGTCCGCGGCGACGACAGCCCCGTCGCCTCCATCTGTGGGGAAGACCGGGACGATCTGGTCGGTGAAAGCGCCATTGTCCTGCGCGGCCGCGGCGCGTTCGTGGGACAGCGCGGAGTACTCGTCCAGCCTGGTGCGGGAGAATCCCCATTTCTTCGCGATCATCTCCGCCGAAAGGCCTTGGTTGAACGAGAAATCGTCATAGCGGGCAAGCACTTTGGGGCCGTAGGGTTGTCCGCTCGCCCTCGCCGAGCCGAGCGGAACCCGGCTCATCACCTCTACTCCGCCGGCCACCACCACGTCCTGCTGGCCGGACATCACCGCTTGCGCGGCGAAGTCGAGCGCCTGCTGGCTGGAACCGCATGCCCGGTTTATCGTGGTGCCCGGAATGCGTTCGGGCCAGCCGGCGGCCAGCACCGCGTAACGGCCGATGTTGCTTGACTGATCGCCGACCTGCGACACACATCCCCACACCACGTCGTCGATGATGTCCGGGTCGATTCCGGTGCGCTCGACGAGCTCGGTGAGCACGATGGCCGATAGGTCGGCGGCGTGCATCGTCGATAATCCACCGTTGCGCTTGCCGACCGGCGTCCGCACGGCCTCGACGATGACTGTTTCACGCATCTTTCTGCTCCGATCTCTTGACCGCCCATTGACCTGTGAACGACGGGTCCCGCTTTTCGGCGAAAGCCGCATACGCTTCCGCTGCATCGACCGTGGCGAAGTTTCCCACCTGCGCGCGCGCCTCGTTGGCCAGCGCATCGCGCATAGTCCGGTCTACGCCCTCGTTCAGCAGCGCCTTGCTGTGCGCCAACGCAACCGGCGGCCCGGCGGCCAGCCGGTCGGCGACGTCGGCGACGAAGGTGTCGATCTCGCCGGCGTCCACCATCCACGTCACCAGGTTCAGCGCGTGCGCTTCGGCGGCGTCGATGGTCTCCGCCAGCAGCACCAGTCGTTTGGCCTGTTGCAGGCCAACGATTTTCGGCAGTAGCCACGAGCCGCCAAGATCCACTGACAAGCCGCGCTTGGAAAAGATCTGCGAGAAGGTCGATTCGGGCGTCGCCGCCACCAGGTCGCAGCCCAGTGCCAGGTTCCATCCGGCACCGACCGCGACGCCGTTGACTTTGGCGATGGTGGGCACCGACAACTCGTGCAGCGCCAGCGCGACGTCGGTCAGCCGCTGCAGCTTGTGGACGGGATGACTGTCGTCCGGCGTCGAGATATCGGCACCGGAGCAAAACGCACCCTCGGCACCGGTGATCACCACCGCGCGGACCTCGCTGTCTTTGCCGGCCGCGGACAGCGCCTGGGCCAGCGCGATCCACAGCTCTCGGTTGATCGCGTTCTTGCGACGCGGCCGATTCAGCGTCAGCGTCCGCACGCCGTCGCGGTCGCTGCACAACAGCACGGGCTGGTCGGACATCAGGAGTACGCCGCTCCGATGGCGCCTTGCCCTCGCAGCCCGGCGATCTCGTCGGCGGCGATGCCGAGTTCGGCGAGCACCGAATCGGTGTGCTGCCCGAGTCCGGGCACCGCGCCCATCGGCGCCTGGTATCCGGCGATGACGGGCGGTGGCAGCAGGGCCTGAATCGGCCCGGCGGGTGTTTCGACCTGCCGCCAACGGTCGCGCGCCGTCAGCTGCGGATGGACCAGAACTTCGCTCGGCAGGTTGTACCGCGAATTGCCGATCCCTGCGGCGTCCGCCGTTTTCTGCACGTGGTCCAGGTCGTGCGCCGCGCACCAGGCGCCGATGGCCTCGTCCAAGATGTCACGATGGGCGCAGCGACCGGAGTTGTGGGCCAGTCGTGGGTCGTCGGCGAGGTCGTCCCTTTGGATGATTTGTCGTGAAAGCCGTTGCCATTCACCGTCGTTGGTGGTCCCCAGAACGACTGTCTGACCGTCGGCAGTCCGGTACGCGCCATAGGGCGCCACCGCGGGCGAGCTCATGCCCAATGGCTGCTGGTCGATACCGGAATACTGGGTGTAGGTAAGCGGGTACCCCATCAGTTCCGTCATGGTGTCGAGCAGGCTGAGCCCTATCGCGTTGCCATGCTCCCGCGGCGTCGACTGCGCGTCGCGTGAATACAGCAGCGCCAGAATCGATAGTGCTGAATACAGTCCGGTGCTGATGTCAGCCACCGGTGGGCCGGGTTTGGCCGGGGCGCCTGGATTGCCGGTTATAGCGCAGGCGCCGGACTCCGCCTGGACGAGCAGGTCGTAGGCCCGTTTATGGGACAGCGGTCCGCCCGGGCCGTATCCGTCGATTTCGACCGCGATCACGTTCGGGTGACGCTGCTCCAGATCGGCGGCCCCGATGCCGAGGCGGGACACCGAGCCGGGGGCGAGGTTGGACACCAGCACGTCGGCACGGTCCAGCAGCTGGTGCAGGATGTCGCGCCCTGCCTCGGTTTTCAGGTCGAGCGTCACCGATTCCTTGCCGCGGTTGGCCCAGACGAAGTGCGCCGCAAGCCCGTTGACGACTTCGTCGTAGTAGCGGGCGAAGTCTCCGCCCTTGGGATTTTCGACTTTGATGACCCGCGCACCGAAATCGGCGAGTACCCGCGTGCACATCGGCGCCGAGACCGCCTGCTCCAGGGCCACCACGGTGACGCCCGTCAGCGGCCCTCGGTTCTCCGGCATCACATCACCATGCCGCCATCCACCGGCAGCACCTGTCCGGTGATGTAGGAGGCAGCATCGGAGGCGAACAGCGATCCCATCAGTAGCTCCTCGGCAATCCCAGCACATGGGACCCAAGGAAGTTCAGGATCATTTCTTGGCTGACCGGCGCGATCTTCATCAGCCTTGCTTCTCGGAAGTACCGTGCCACATGGTATTCCTCGGAATAGCCCATGCCGCCGTGTGTCTGCAGCGCTCGGTCCGCCGCGGCAAAACCGGCGTCGGCACACAGGTACTTCGCGGTATTAGCCTCGCGGCCACAGGGTTTGCCGTTGTCGTAGAGCCAGGTGGCTTTGCGCAGCATCAACTCGGCGGCGTCCAGCCGGGCGAGCGAGTCAGCCAGCGGGAACTGGATGCCCTGGTTCATGCCGATCGGGCGGTCGAAGACGATGCGTTCGTTGCCGTATTTGACAGCCTTCTCCAGAGCGACCCGGCCGATGCCCAGCGCCTCGGCGGCGATCAGCATCCGCTCCGGGTTGAGGCCGTCGAGAATGTACTTGAAACCCTTGCCCTCCTCGCCAACTCGATCCTCGACCGGGACGATCAGATCGTCGATGAAGACCTCGTTGGAGCTGACGGCGTTGCGGCCCATCTTCTTGATCGGCCGGATGTCGACGTGGTCGCGATCGAGGTCGGTGAGGAACAGCGTCATGCCGTCGGTCTTCTTGGTGACCTCTTCGAATGGCGTGGTCCGCGTCAGCAGCAGGATCTTCTCGGACTCCAGCGCCTTGGAGATCCAGACCTTGCGCCCGTTGATCCGGTACGTGTCGCCTTCGCGCTTGGCGAAGGTCGTGATGCGCGAGGTGTCAAGGCCCGCACCGGGTTCGGTGACGCCGAAGCACACGTGCAGATCGCCATTGACGATTCGCGGGAGGGTCCTGGCCTTCAATTCGTCGGAGCCGTGTTTGACCACCGGTTGCATGCCGAAGATCGTCAGGTGAATGGCGCTGGCGCCGTTCATGGCCGCACCCGACCGCGCCACCTCCTCGAGCAGCAGCGTCGCCTCGGTGATGCCGAGTCCGTGGCCGCCGTACTCCTCGGGGATCGTCATACCGAGCCAGCCGCCATTGGCGATCGCGTCGTAGAACTCCTGCGGGAACTCGTGCGCTAGGTCTTTTTCCATCCAATAGTGATCGTCGAACTTCGACGCCAGCTCGGCCACCGACTTACGGATCAACTGTTGGTCGTCGGTCAGCTCAAAGTTCATTCCACCGCCGGGCACTGCACATCTCCCTTGATCAGTTCAGGCACCGTCGGTCAGTGTCGGCCCGCGGCGCCCGGCTTCGCCGCGCTTGCGACCGCCACGGGCTGTTGGTGGCGTCAGTCCTTATTGCCGGTCAAGTTTTTCGCGCTGGCGGCAAAGTCCGCAAACGACGCGCCCGACCTCAAGTCGTTGTGTTTGCTGAGTGCGCGGATCGAAACATCGTGGCCCTCAGCGGCTTTGCGCAATGCACCCACCGTGGCCTGCGCCGGAGTGATGTGACTGAACGGGTCGAAGGAGTACCAGCGCATCGCGTTTTCGTAGGCCATCTTCTTGATCTCATCGTCCGGCACGCTGTTCTCGGACAGAACTTCCCACAACTCTTCGGGAGCGCCCGGCCACATCGAGTCGCTGTGCGGGTAGTCGGCCTCCCAGCAGATGTTGTCGATGCCGATCATGTTGCGCAGCTTGACACCGACCTTGTCGCTGATGAAACAGGTCAGGAAGTGCTCGCGGAAAACCTCGCTGGGCAGCTTGCCCTTGAAGTCCTGGTGCGTCCAGGTCGAGTGCATCTCGTAGGTCCGGTCGGCCCGCTCGAGAAAGTAGGGAATCCACCCGGTGCCGCCCTCGGACAGTGCGACCTTGAGGTCCGGATAGTCCTTGATCGGCTGGGACCACAACAGGTCCGCGGCGGCTTGAACGATGTTCATCGGCTGCAGCGTGATCATCACGTCCATCGGCGCATCGGGTGCCGTGATCGCCAGCCGGCCCGATGATCCGATGTGCACGTTCATCACGGTGTCGGTGTCGACCAACGCTTCCCACAACGGCTTCCAGTACTCGTTGTGGAAACTCGGATACCCCATCGCCGCCGGGTTCTCGGTGAAGGTCAGTGCATGCACACCCTTCTTCGACACCCGTCGCACCTCTTTGGCGCACTCCTCGGCATCCCAGATCACCGGTATTGCCATCGGGATGAACCGCGCCGGGTAGGCCCCGCACCACTCGTCGATGTGCCAGTCGTTGTAGGCCTGCACCAGCGCCACTGAGAACTCTGGGTCCTCGGTCGCGAACAGGCGTCCGGCGAACCCCGGGAACGACGGGAAGCAGATCGACGCCAGGATGCCTCCGGCGTTCATGTCCTTGATCCGCTCGTCGACGTTGTAGCAACCCGGGCGGATTTCATCGAGGCCCTGTGGCTCGATTCCGTACTCCTCTTTCGGACGACCCGCCACCGCGTTCAGCGCGACGTTGGGGATCACGGTGTCGCGGAACTGCCAGCAGTCGGAACCGTCGTCGTTGTGCACCAAGCGCGGGGCATCATCGGCGTACTTCTTCGGCAGGTGGTTCTTGAACATGTCCGGTGGCTCGACGGTGTGGTCGTCGACGCTGATCAAAATCATGTCGTCTTTGTTCACTGCCCGGTCCTCTCAGTCGGGGGCGTTCGGGGCCCACTTCGTCATCGGCTCGCGGTTATCCCGTGATTGTTGCGAACCTGTGGTCGGCCCGTCGACGAATCGCTTTCGCCGCTGCCTTCTCCCGTGTTATGAAAACTAGCTTCTCGATTCCCGAGAATCAACATCTTGAGGCTACCCCTGCGACGGTAAGGCTCGGCTTGGGGCGGTTGACGCGGCCCCGCGGGTAGGCGATGTCAGCGCAGGTGGAACCCAGATATTGACCAATCCCGGAGTTCGTGGAAACCTATTGATCAAATATGAGAATATGATTCTCTTACGCGAGGAGCCCGAATGCGTCTGTCCCCGTTGCCGGCGGACCAGTGGGACGACGCTGCCCGGCACGCGGTATCAGGCATGCTCCCCGAGGAGCGGCGGAACCCGCACGACGCCGGCAACGTGCTGTCCACCTTGGTGCGTCATCCGAAACTGACCCGCGCTTATCTCCGATTCAGCAGCTATCTGCTGTATGGGTCGACGCTGCCGCCGCGGATCCGCGAGCAGATCATCCTGCGCGTCGCCCATCGCCGCGGCTGCGCTTATGAGTGGGTGCATCACGTGGAGATCGGCAAGGAAGCAGGACTCTCCAACGCCGACATCGAAGCCGCGCAGACGGGCCAGTCGAAAGACGCGTTCGACAGCGCGTTGATGAACGCCGTCGACGAACTCGACGAGAAGACCAACATCTCGGATCGGACCTGGGCGGCCCTCGGCGAACGACTCGATGAACAACAGCGGATGGACCTGGTCTTCACCACCGGCAATTACATCGCACTGGCAATGGCACTGAACACTTTTGGCGTCGAGGTCGAAGACGACCATGACGGCGGAACACGAGAGAGGTAAGGACGTTGGCACACTTCCCCAAGCCCGACGCCGGTAGTTGGACGGAGAACTATCCGGAACTCGGCACCGCGCCGGTGGACTACACCGATTCGATCGATCCGGCATTCTTCGAAGCCGAGCGCGACGCGGTCTTCAAGCGCACCTGGCTGAACGTCGGCCGAGTGGAACGCCTTCCGCGTACCGGCAGCTACTTCACCAAGGAGCTGCCGTCGGCCGGCAAGGGCATGTCCGTCATCATCGTCAAAACCAAGGACGGCTCGGTCAAGGCGTACCACAACGTGTGCCGCCACCGGGGAAACAAGCTGGTGTGGAACGACTTTCCGAATGAGGAAACCTCGGGCACCTGCCGGCAGTTCACCTGCAAGTACCACGCCTGGCGCTACGACCTCGACGGCAAGCTGACCTTCATCCAGCAGGAAGAAGAGTTCTTCGATGTCGACAAGAGCGACTACGGCCTGGTCGGGGTCCGTTGCGAGTTGTGGGAAGGCTTCATCTTCATCAACTTGGACCAGCACGCGAAGCCGCTGACCGACTACCTGGGACCGCTGGCCAAGGGCATCGAGGGCTACCCCTTCCACGAGATGACCGAGACCTACTCCTACCGGGCCGAAGTCGGCAGCAACTGGAAGCTGTTCATGGACGCGTTCGCCGAGTTCTACCACGCGCCGATCCTGCACCAGGGCCAGTACACCAAGGAAGAAGCCGCCAAGATCCAGAAGTACGGCTTCGAGGCCCTGTACTACGAGATGGCCAGCCCGCACGCGATGATCTCGACCTGGGGCGGCCAGTCGCCGCCCGTGGATATGAGCATGGTCAAGCCCATGGACCAGGTGCTGCGCAGCGGGCTGTTCGGTCCCTGGGACAAGCCGGAGGTCATGGCGAATCTCACCGAGATGCCGGCGGGCGTCAACCCCAAGAAGGTGCCGCAATGGGGCATTGACGAGTGGCACTTCTACCCGAACCTGATGCTGCTGATCTGGGAGCCGGGCTGGTTCCTGACGTATCACTACTGGCCCACCGCCGTCGACAAGCACATCTTCGAGAGCACGCTGTATTTCGTCCCGCCGAAGAACGCGCGGGAGCGGCTGGCCCAGGAGTTGGCCGCCGTCACATTCAAGGAGTACGCGCTGCAGGATGCCAACACCTTGGAGGCGACTCAGACCATGATCGGCACCAAGGTGGTCAACGACTTCCCGCTGTGCGATCAGGAGATCATGCTGCGCCACCTGCACAAGGTGACCGGTGACTATGTGAAGGAGTACGCCAGCAATGGCCACCACTGAACCACTGCCCGCCGAATTCTCGGACCTGGAGCCATATCTCGCGTGGGATCTGGCTACCGAGCCCGAGCGCTATGCCAAGCGGCTGGGCTCGTCGATGGCCGAGATGCAAGCGTTCTACGACGTGGCGTTTCCGAAGCTGAACGATGTCATCGAGTACTGCGACAAGTTTCCACTCGACGACCTGCCCGACGACGCACGGACGCTGATGCACATCATGCAGTCGCTGGTCATGGTGTCATTCCCGATCGAAGCGTGGAAGCAGCCGCGGGTTCCCGACAGCGGGGCGGCCTGGGTCGAGCTGATCCGGGAGCCGGTGATCTAGACGGTGCTCACCCTGAAGGCTGCCGGGCTACTCGACGTCGACGCCGGCGAGATCGTCTCGCCCGGCATCCTGCACATCGACGGGGACCGGATCGTCGGTGTCGGCGGCAAACCCGAAGGCGAGCTTATCGATCTGGGTGACCAGATCTTGCTGCCCGGGCTGATGGACATGGAGGTCAACCTGTTGATGGGCGGGCGCGGGGAGAAACCCGGCCTGTCCCAGGTCCAGGATGATCCACCGACCCGGATATTGCGGGCGGTCGGCAATGCGCGGCGTACGTTGCGGGCGGGGTTCACCACGGTGCGCAACCTCGGTCTGTTCGTCAAGACCGGCGGCTATCTGCTTGACGTCGCGCTCGGCAAGGCGATCGATGCGGGCTGGATCGACGGCCCGCGGGTGGTGCCCGCCGGGCATGCGATCACCCCGACCGGCGGCCATCTGGACCCGACGATGTTTGCCGCGTTCGCGCCGCACATACTGGAGTTAACGGTCGAGGAGGGCATCGCCAACGGGGTCGACGAGATCCGCAAGGCGGTGCGCTACCAGATCAAACACGGCGCCGAGCTGATCAAAGTCTGCTGCTCGGGCGGTGTCATGTCGTTGACGGGACCGCCTGGAGCACAGCACTATTCGGACGAGGAATTGCGGGCGATCGTCGACGAGGCGCACCGCCGGGGGATGCGGGTCGCCGCACACACACACGGCGCCGAGGCGGTGATCCACGCTGTCGAAGCGGGCATCGACTGCATCGAGCACGGGTTCCTAATCGACGACGAGGCAATCGCTTTGATGGTCGAGCGCGGCACGTTCCTGGTGTCGACCCGGCGACTGGCCGAGGGCATGGATGTGTCGCATGCCCCGCCCGAGCTGCAGGCCAAGGCCGCCGAGATGTTTCCCAAGTCGCGGACATCGATCCTGGCCGCCTTCGAAGCCGGCGTCAAGATCGCGGTCGGAACGGACGCCCCGGCCATTCCGCACGGCAAGAACGCCGACGAGCTTGTCACGCTGGTCGAGTGGGGGCTACCGCCGTTGGCGGTGCTACGTGCCGCCACCGTGGTCGCCGCCGATCTGATCAATGTGACCGACCGAGGCAGGCTCGCCGAGGGCCAGGTTGCCGATATCATCGCCGTGCCGGGGGATCCATTGTCCGACATCGGCGTAACCCAGAATGTGGGCTTCGTGATGAAAGGCGGCAAAGTTTATGTCGGAGCGAATTGAGGACCTGGTCGAAATTCAGCAGTTGCTGGCTCGCTACGCGGTGACCATCACGCAGGAAGACATCGACGGCCTGGTCGCGGTCTTCACCCCGGACGGTACCTACAGCGCCTTCGGCGAAACATATTCGCTGGACCGGTTTCCGGTCCTGGTGGACGCTGCCCCCAAAGGCCTGTTCATGACCGCGACTCCGGTGATCGACCTTGACGGCGACACCGCGACCGGAACCCAGCCACTGTGCTTCATCGACCAAGCCACCCACGACATGCGGATCGGCTATTACAAGGACACCTATGTGCGGACGCACGACGGGTGGCGGCTGAAGACCCGTGCCATGACGTTCATCCGGCGCAGCGGCGTACACGACTCCGGCCGTCCGCATGCAGTAGGACGCCCGCCTGCATGAAGGTCGAGCAGTTCCGGGCGGATCTTCGGGCCTGGCTCGACGAAAATGATCTGACGCCGGGGCCGGATCACTCGCTGCAGGGTCATATGCGGCAATACGCCCGAGTCTGCCGGGCGCTCTACGACGCAGATTGGATGCGATACGGCTGGCCCGTCGACGTCGGCGGATTAGGCGGTCCGGCAATACTGCGCGCGGTCGTCGGCGAAGAGGTGGTCGGCCGCCGTCTCGCCGAACCGGGCCCCTACTCGATGCTCGAAGTGCTCACGCCGACCATGATCGACTACGCCCCCGCAGAACTGGCCGCCGAAATGGTGCCGCGGTTACTGAGAGGCGAAGAGCAGTGGTGCCAAGGCTTTTCCGAGCCGGGATCGGGCAGCGACCTGGCGTCCCTGACCACCCGCGCGGTCCAGGACGGTGACAACTGGGTCGTCAACGGGCAGAAGGTCTGGACCAGCTTCGCCCAATTCTCCACCCGGTGTGTGCTGCTCACCCGAACAGCACCGGGCTACGACGGGATCACCGCGTTCTTCGTCGATCTGGACACACCGGGCATCACCATTCGGCCGCTGCAGACGATGCACGGCGTCGACGAATTCTGCGAGGTCTACTACGACGACGTCGTAATCCCGGCGAGCCGAATGCTCGGCCAGCCCGGGGACGGCTGGCGGCTCGCGATGGACCTGCTGCCGTATGAGCGGTCCAGTTGTTTCTGGCAGCGAATCGCGTATCTCTACTCGCGCTTCGACGAATTGATCGCGGAAGCATCCAATCCTGACGAATATGAGCTCGGCGCAGCATATCTCGCGCTTCACACGTTGCGATGCCGATCTCGGGACACCCAGCACCGGTTGCTCAACGGAGCTCGACTCGGGCCTGACACCTCCATCGACAAGGTGCTGCTGGCAGGCGCCGAGCAAAAGCTCTACGACACCGTGCGTGATCTGCTGCCCGGCACACTGGAGCTCGACGACACGCCGTGGCGATCCGAGTTCCTCTACTCCCGAGCGGCGACCATCTACGGCGGCACCGCCGAGATCCAGCGCAACATCATCGCGCGCCGGCTACTAGATCTGGGCAAGGAGTGAGCGTGGACAGCGAATCCTTGCAGCTGCTGGAAGACGGCCTGCGCAAGACGATGACGACGGCATCGGGCCAGCAGCTCGACGCCGCACTGGCCGAGCTGGGCTGGCTGGAGATGCTCGACGAAATGCCGGACGCCGCGGTCCCTTTGGTGTTCCGGCTGCTCGGCGAAACCGGCGCCCACGCCCCGGTGCTGAACGACGTCGTACTTCGCGCGGCCGGCCGCGACGGC
>Ga0302177_10003138_pt1 | contig 11594 bp, 9 predicted proteins | sample I_Palsa_E1_2_FD_198780 | JGI IMG/M metagenome (GOLD analysis project Ga0302177, IMG submission 198780) | Peat permafrost microbial communities from Stordalen Mire near Abisko, Sweden - I_Palsa_E1_2 | ecosystem: Environmental > Terrestrial > Soil > Palsa > Peat permafrost | place: Sweden: Abisko... | reverse complement strand
CCGAGGACTGGGTGAACGTGCCCTGTCCCGCCTGCGGCGGCCCGGCCAAGCGCGACACGGACACCATGGACACGTTCGTGGACTCCTCCTGGTACATGTTCCGGTACTGCTCGCCCGAGTACACCGATGGGCCCTTCGATCCGGCCGAGGTCCGCCGCTGGGCGCCGGTGGACATGTACGTGGGCGGTGTCGAGCACGCCATCTTGCACCTGCTGTACAGCAGGTTCTTCACCAAGATCCTGCATGACATGGGACTGGTGGATTTCACCGAGCCGTTCACCCGGCTGATCAACCAGGGGCAGGTGATCAACAACGGCAAGGCCATGTCCAAGTCGCTGGGCAACGGCGTGGACCTAGGTCAGCAGATCGAGCGCTTCGGCGTCGACGCGATCAGGCTAACCATGATTTTCGCCAGTCCGCCCGAGGACGACATCGACTGGGCGGACATGCATCCGGAAGCGATGGTGAAGTTCCTCGGCCGGGTCTGGCGGATCGCCGCCGATGTCGCCGGGTCGGGCTCGGCGACCGAATTCGCCGACGCGGCCGGAGACACCGAACTGCGCAGGATCACCCACCGGACCATCGATGAGGTCTCCCGCCAGCTGGAGTCGTATCACCTCAACGTGGCCGTGGCCCGGCTGATGGAGCTAGTCAGCGCCACGCGCAAGGCCATCGATTCCGGCCCGGGTGCGGCCAACCCGGCGGTTCGGGAGGCGGCGGAGGTGCTGGCCGTGCTGGTATCGCTGTTCGCGCCCTACACGGCCGAGGAGTCGTGGCAGGTGCTCGGGCACAAGCCGTCGGTGGCGCGGACGGCGTGGCCTACGGCGGATCCGAGCCTGCTCACCCAGGACAAGGTCACCTGCGTGGTTCAGGTCAACGGCAAGGTCCGCGACAAGCTCGAGGTCTCGCCCGAGATCGCCGAAGACGAGCTTCGCGAGCTCGCGCTGGTCGCGCCAGGGGTGCTCCGCACGCTGGGCGACCAGCAGGTTCGCAGGGTCATCGTCCTGGTGCCGAAGCTGGTCAGCATCGTCGCGGCGTAGCGGCCCGCGGCTGCGGCCCTCGCCGCGCGCGCGAGCTTCAACGCCAGCCGTCACGATCGGGGCGGACGCGCCCGGCCCTGGATAGGCCCGAACGCCTCCGCACCGCCCGACCACTGCGTGCTCAGACGCGCCGTGCTCAGACGCGGCGGAGCACGGCGACGACGCGGCCAAGGATGGTGGCCTCGTCGCCGAGGATTGGCGTGTACGCCGGGTTGTGCGGAATCAGCCAGACGTGCCCGTCGCTCTGCTTGAACGTCTTCACCGTCGCCTCGCCGTCAAGCATGGCCGCCACGATCTCGCCATTCTCCGCGACCTGCTGCTCCCGGACCACGACCCAGTCCCCGTCCGTGATGGCAGCGTTCATCATCGAGTCGCCGGCCACCTTAAGCAGGAACAGCGTGCCGTCGCCGACCAGCTGCCTGGGCAGCGGGAAGACGTCCTCCACGGACTGCTCGGCCAGGATCGGCCCGCCCGCGGCGATCCGCCCGACCAGCGGCACGTAGATGGCCTCCTGCGAAGGGATGTCGATGCCGGGAATGTCGGCGGTTTCGGCCTCTTCGTGGCCAGGCTCCGGCCGCACGGCCGGGTGACCGGGCAAGCGCACCTCGACGGTCCGTGGCCGGCCCACGTCCCGGTGCAGGTACCCCTTCTTCTGCAGGGTGCTCAGCTGGTACGAGACGCTCGACGTGCTCGTCAGGCCGACGGCTTCGCCGATCTCCCGCATCGAGGGCGGGTAACCGCGCTTCTGCACGGATTCCCTGATGACCTGGAGCACCTTGCGCTGCCGCCAGGTCAGGACGTGGTCGGGATCGGGCTTGTCCGGCGTGTCGGGGATGACGACGGGCACGCTGCCCTTCGGCTTGCGGCCCGGCCGACCCTTAGGTCTGGGCGCCTCCGTTGGATCGATGCCGGACGTACCTCGTGCGGTGCCCCCCATGGCGGTTTCCTCCATCTGATGACCTTCCGTGTTCGAGTTCTTGCGTGCTGACTAGAGAGTAACGGTTCTCACTCAAGATCCCAAACATCTGTTCGACGTGTCGTAAAAATGTCGGACCCTCGCGATATAAGGAAGATGTACCCGTTCGATCGAACGTTAAGACGATCGAACTAGGATACGATCGAACAAGAATGGCTCGAACGAAGGTTTGATCACGGAGGCGCCATGAATGCGACGCGAGCGGCGGCGTTGTCCATACACCGCACGGAGAACTATGCACGTTCCCGCCCCAGGCTCCACGTGGTGTACCGCGCGGAAGGCTCCCTGGCGACGGCTCCCCCAGCGGCCCTACCAGCGGCCCTACCAGCGGCCGCGCCCCCCGTGGACGCACCAAGAAAAGCTCCGCCACCCGTAGCGGTGCCCCCCGCCGCGCCGCGCCCTGACGCCGCGCCGCGCCCTGCCCGCCACATGCCGGCCGCCCAGTCGGCGGCCAGTCCGCTGCGGCTCACCAGGCGCGGCCGCGTCGTGGTCGCGGGCCTGGCCGTGCTGCTCGTGGCGGTGCTGTCCCTGCTCGTCGCCGGAGCGGCGCAGGCGAGCAGCCGCGCCGCGCCGCTCGGCGTCGCCGGGCATGACCTGGGCCAGGTTGTCGTACGCCCGGGCCAGAGCCTGTGGTCGGTGGCGGAGAGCGCGGACCCAGACGCGGATACCCGCCTGGTGATCCAGCAGATCCTCGAACTGAACGCGCTCCACGACGATACCGTCTTCGCTGGCCAGCGGCTGTGGGTCCCGCGCGGCTGAAATCCCGGGGACGGCGGGATCGGGTGCGGAGCCACGTCGGCCAAATCGCGGCGCCAACCCGGCACGCGACACGCTGAGGCGACACGCCGGCGCGTGGTCATGAGCGCTTGGTGGCCAGGTTTTCCGGATCGACAGCGCGCGTGCGCTTGCCTTCGGCCGTTCTCGTGGTCTACGGTAACCACAACATCTAGTACTTACATCGTTGTGTTTTTTCCACAAGTTGTGGTCACCGGGTACACTGGAGACACAACCAAGGCAGCTCGGGAGGTGATCGCGTGCATTGCCCGTTCTGTCGCCACCCGGACAGCAGGGTCATCGACAGCAGGACCGCTGACGATGGTGCGGCGATCCGCCGCCGGAGGTCATGCCCGGAGTGCGGCCGGCGGTTCACCACCCAGGAGACGGTCATCTTGATGGTGGCCAAGCGCAGCGGCGTCACCGAGCCGTTCACCCGGGACAAGATCATCCATGGTGTGCAGCGCGCCTGCCAGGGGCGGCCCGTCAGCGAGGACAAGCTGGCGATCCTGGCCCAGCTAGTGGAGGAGACGATCAGGGCGCGGGGCCTGGCCGAGGTTCCCTCGCACGAGGTGGGCCTGGCCATCCTGGGCCCGCTCAGGGAGCTTGACGAGGTTGCCTACCTGAGGTTCGCCTCGGTGTACCGAGGATTCGAGTCGCTCGCCGACTTCGAGGAAGAGATCATCGCCTTGCGCCAGGAGCGTCGAAGTGCCACGCGCACAGAAACGGGATCGTAGGGCGGCACCAGAGTTGTCATTGTTGCAGCGTGGCCATGCAGGGCCGGGTAGGGATCCGGAAGGGTCCCGGAAGGGGGAAAGATGACGGAGACGGTGAGCGGAGCAGCTACCCGTAAGCGCAAGGGATCCCAGAATCCGCGAGGCGGGCTCAAGGTCGGCCGCATTCACACCACGCCGGGCGTGCACCCTTACGACCAGGTCACCTGGGAACGCCGGGACGTCGTCATGACGAACTGGCGGGACGGCTCGGTCAATTTCGAGCAGCATGGCGTCGAGTTCCCCGACTTCTGGTCGGTGAACGCCGCCAACATCGTGACCACCAAGTACTTCCGTGGTGCTGCCGGCTCACCGCAGCGCGAGTGGAGCCTCAAGCAGCTTGTGGACCGGGTCGTCAACAAGTATGAGCAGACCGGCCGCGAGCAGGGCTACTTCGCCACCGATGACGACGCCGAGGTCTTCGGCCACGAGCTCAGGTACGCCCTGATCCATCAGATCTTCTCTTTCAACTCCCCGGTCTGGTTCAACGTAGGCACCGCGTCAAAGCAGCAGGTATCGGCGTGCTTTATCCTCGCCGTGGACGACACGATGGACGCCATCCTGGACTGGTACCGGGAGGAGGGCCTGATCTTCAAGGGCGGATCCGGGGCCGGCGTCAACCTCTCCAAGATCCGGTCGAGCAAGGAGCTGCTGTCTTCCGGCGGTACCGCGAGCGGTCCGGTGTCGTTCATGCGCGGGGCTGACGCCTCCGCGGGCACGATAAAGTCAGGCGGCGCCACCCGGCGTGCGGCCAAGATGGTCGTCCTGGACGTGGACCATCCGGACGTGGCGGATTTCATCACGACCAAGGCGCGTGAGGAAGAGAAGGTCCGCGTGCTCCGCGACGCCGGCTTCGACATGGACCTCGGCGGCAAGGACATCATCAGCGTCCAGTATCAGAACGCGAATAACTCGGTCCGCGTGTCGGACGAGTTCATGCGCGCGGTCGAGCAAGGCAAGGAGTTCGACCTGCTGGCCCGCCTGACCGGCGAAGTCGTCGAGCGGGTCGACGCGCGGAAGCTGATGCGCACGATGGCGCAGGCCGCGTGGGCCTGCGCGGATCCCGGCATCCAGTACGACGGCACGATCAACGACTGGCACACCTGCCCCGAATCCGGACGAATCACCGCAAGTAACCCGTGCAGTGAATATATTCACCTGGATAACTCCAGTTGCAACCTGGCCAGCATCAACCTGCTCAAGTTCCTCCGCGAGGATGACACCTTCGACGCCGCGCGGTTCAAGAAGATCTCCGAGCTCATCATCACCGCGATGGACATCTCCATCTGCTTCGCCGACTTCCCCACCGAGAAGATCGCCGCCACCACGCGCGCGTACCGGCAGCTGGGCATCGGCTACGCCAACCTCGGCGCGCTGCTGATGGCAACCGGGCACGCCTACGATTCCGAGGGCGGCCGGGCTATCGCCGCCGCGATCACCTCGCTGATGACCGGCGCCGCCTACAAGACCTCAGCCGAGCTGGCCGGGGCCGTCGGACCCTACGACGGCTACGAGCGCAACGCCAAGCCGCACAAGCGCGTCATCCGCAAGCACGCGGCCGCCAGCGAAGTCATCCGCCCGGTCGCCACCATGGACCGGGAGATCCTCGACCTGGCCAACCAGACCTGGCGGGAGTGCGCGGAGCTCGGTGAGGCAAATGGGTACAGAAACGCCCAAGCCAGCCTGCTTGCACCTACTGGCACCATAGGCCTCATGATGGACTGTGACACCACTGGTATCGAGCCTGACCTGGCCCTGGTCAAGTTCAAGAAGCTGGTCGGCGGCGGTTCCATGCAGATCGTCAACCAGACCGTGCCGCGCGCGCTGAAGAACCTCGGCTACGCCCGCGAGCAGGCCGAGGCGATCACCGAGTACGTCGCCGAGCACGGCCACGTGGTGAACGCCCCGAGCCTGCGGCCTGAGCACTACGAGGTGTTCGACTGCGCGATGGGCGAGCGCGCGATCGCCCCGATGGGCCACGTCCGGATGATGGCCGCCGTCCAGCCGCACCTGTCCGGTGCCATCAGCAAGACGGTCAACATGCCGGAAAGCGCCACTGTGGAGGAGATCGAGCGGATCTACTTCGAGGGCTGGAAGCTGGGCCTGAAGGCCCTGGCGATCTACCGCGACAACTGCAAGGTGGGCCAGCCGCTGTCGGACGCCCGGAAGAAGCCCGCCGAGGCCGCCGCCCCGGCGATCACGGCGACGCCCGCTCCACACGAGCACCGCCCGGTCCGCAGGCGGCTGCCCAGGCAGCGGCCCGCCACCGTTACCAGGTTCTCCGTCGCAGGCGCCGAGGGTTACATGACCGCCTCCAGCTACCCGGACGACGGCGTCGGCGAGGTGTTTCTCAAGCTCGGCAAGCAGGGCTCGACCCTGGCCGGCGTGATGGACGCCTTCTCCATGGCCATCTCGGTCGGCCTGCAGTACGGCATCCCGCTGGATTCCTACGTGGCCAAGTTCACCAACATGCGGTTCGAGCCGGCCGGCCTGACCGACGACCCGGACATCAGGATCGCGAGCTCGGTCATGGACTATATCTTCCGCCGCCTCGCCCTGGATCACCTGTCCTACGACGAGCGCGCCGAGCTCGGCATCCTGACCGCGTCCGAGCGCGCCGCCGAGGTCACGGGCCACGACCCGGTCGGTCTGGCCGAGGAGGTGGACCCGATCGAACTAGCCCAGTCGGCCGCGGTAGAACAACCCCATCATTCCGAACGGGCCGTGGTGGCAGCCCCCGCTCCTACCCCGCGGCCAGCCGCGCCCTTTCCGGCCCCGCACAGCTCCACCGAGCTGATCGAGGCCCACCAGGGCCGCACCGCCGACGCGCCGCTCTGCCTCACCTGCGGCACCAAGATGCGCCCAGCCGGCAGCTGCTACGTCTGCGAAGGCTGCGGCTCCACCAGCGGCTGCAGTTAAAAACTGAGTGGTCCGTATCCCTGATATGCCTAATTGCTGGCCGATCAGGGATACGGCTCTGCGTGAACCGGAGAACGAATTATGTATTTCCGTGATCTCAACGAGGCTGTGCGGGCTGGGATGATCGAGGAGATCCGTTTTGACATTGCACGGGCCGCACTCCATGAAGGCGAGCGGCTAAGTGCGAGAGGGCGGGCGGATTGGCCTGACTTGCTCACTAGCGCCGCCGAGAACGGTACCCCCGCGACCTTGGCAGCCGAATTGCGCCGCAGTGGTCGTCGGATGTGAGGACTCCGCGCCCCAGGTCTATATCTCGGGTCGGATCCAGCATAGATGCCCGAGCTCTCCTCGACGATCTTCGTACGAACCCTGGCGTGGAAACCGCTCTAGGAATGCCGCCAGGACCGAATTCCGGCCTCAGTGTTTACCTACTGCCAATCAGCCGGGCTTCTTAGCTTTATACACCTGAGTCAGTTAAAGCCAGCCAGGGTTTGGTAGTAGGTCAGAAAGGCGACATTTGATCGAGTACGCGCTCGCTGAGGTCAATTATGGCGGCAGCCTTGGTAACGTCCTCGCGGACGTCATCTGGGTTCATCTGGGGAGCGTCGGTTGGTGGGTACTTCACGTCGTGTCGTCGGCGCCGGATGCGGTCAAATGGCCGTAGCACCTGGCCCAAGGGAGGATCTAGCTGCGCGCGGATTGCTTCATACACGGCCAGATGCCCGCCACGAGTGGTGGGGCCCCGATGAGTGCGGCAGCCTCGGTCAGGCTGTAGTCCCGATCCGGGTGCAGGTACAGAAGAGCCAGCAGGTCCCCCTGGACGCGGGATCGGAGTAGCGGCAGCAACGGCGGCGGGCTGCTTCTCATAAGGGGTCAAGTACCTTACCTCTTAGGGAAGGTCACATCCTCTAGGCTTCCCACCGTCACCGTCACCGTCACCGTCACCGACTCCGGACTGGGCGGTCGGCTCATCGGTATGTCGGAGGAACGAGCGAAAGATCCGACTGCCCCGGTCGGGCACCTGCTGGAGAATTTCGCGATCGGCGAGGTCGCGCGACAGCTCACCTGGGCCGAAGAGCCCGTGCAGCTCTTCCACTATCGTGACCGCGATCAGGTGGAAGTGGACATGGTGCTGGGGCACGCGGCCGGCACCGTGATTGGCATCGAGGTCAAGGCGGCCGAGACAATCCGGGCCGAGGACTTCCGCGGACTGCGTCACCTGGCGAACTTAACTCCCTGAGTCGGCTGAGGCCTTTCCCGGCCAGGCACCCAGCCGTGCTCGCTAGTGGGCCGCTGGTCAGGTAAGCCATAGCCGCAGCTGAGGCCACTTGAATGATCGCCGCACTCCGCGCGGACGCCGGCTCTTCTGGCCAACCAGGTGATCCTGGCCGACCAGGTGATTCGCCGGGAACAGCTGCCTGATTACCTGGTGACCAGGTTGCTCACCGCGGTCGCCTTAGCTCCCGCCTTGGCCGCTTTCGCTCCCGCCCTGGCGACCTTCGCCTTGGCCTTGGCGGCTGCCTTACCCGCCTGGCCCGACGTCCTTCCGGCCTTGGACCCGAACGCCCCGGCCTTGCCCGACGCCTTGGCCGTCTTGGCTACCAGCGACGCTTCCCGGCGCGCCGTCTTGGCCGCGTGGCGGGTGCGCCAGGCGATCGAGGGGCTCCCCTCGGTGTCCGCGGCGGCGATCAGCAGGCCACCGAACATCGAGAGGTTCTTGAGGAAGTGGATGCGTTGCTGGGCTTGATCCTTTTCCTCGTCATCCTCCCAGAACCGGTGCCCGGCCAGGGTGGTGGGGACCAGGGTCGCGGCGATCGCGAGCGCGGACAGCCGCGGGAACCGGCCAAGGGCCAGCAGCGAGCCGGCCACCAGCTGGACGGCGCCGTTGATGCGCACCGCCTGCTCGGTCTTGGCTGGCACGGCCGGGACCCGTTCGGCCAGCGCCCGGACCACCGGCTCGGCCGCCGGCGCGACCCGCTCGGGCCGGCGGAGGGTGTCATAACCCTGGAGAATGAAGATGGACGCCACCATAGGGCGCGCGAAGGCTCTCAGTACAGGCATGAATGCCACCTGCCCGCCGAGCCGACGTTGTAACGTCCCAGCGGGTGTCGACTATCTAGCCAGGACGCGATCCCGTCGCCGCAGCTGATCCCGCCGCAGCTGATCCCGCCGTCGCCGCAGCTGAGCCTGCCGCCTAGGGGCGCCCGCGCGGCCAGGAATGCCCTGCATAATGGCGGGGTGGACGAGCCGGATATCACGGTCAGACCGGTCGACGAGGGCGATCGGCCCATGCTCGCCTGGCTCGTCGCCGAGCTCTGGGGATCCGAGGTCGTGGCCGTGCACGGCAACCTCCTCCGCCCCGGCGAACTCCCCGGATTTATCGCCGAACGGGCCCGGCGCGTCGCTGGCCTGCTGACCTACCAGCTGGTCGGCGAGTCGCTGGAGATCGTAACGCTCAACGCCATTGACCGCCGGGCCGGGATCGGGACGCTGCTCATCGAGGCGACCGTCGGGACCGCGCGTCATTTCCGCTGCCGTGATATCCGCCTCACTACCACCAATGACAACGTCGACGCGCTCCGCTTCTACCAGCGCCGCGGGTTCCGGCTGGCGGAACTGCGCCCGGGCGCGGTGGACCGGTCCCGGCAGGAGAAGCCCCAGATCCCGCGGGTCGGGGACTACGGCATCCCGCTGCACGACGAAATCGACCTCACGCTGCGCGTGCAGCTCCCTTGACCTGCCGGCCTCGGGTCCAGACCGCGGTGACGTGACGGGGGTCGGCGAGCACGCCGATGTCGGCCAGCGGATCGGCGTCCAGGGTGATCACGTCGGCGTCGTACCCGGAAGCGAGCTGGCCGCTGTGCGGCGCCTGCGGCCCCAGGGTGAGCGGCCCGGTGGCGGTGGACGCCTCGATCGCCTCGAGCGGCGACATGCCCAGCTTCACCAGGTACCCGGGTTCTGATCCGTTCTGGCCCCAGGCGTTCGGCAGGTCGCTGCCGGTCAGGGCGATGTCGGTGCCCATGGCGATGGTGACGCCATGCTCGCAGGCCCGTGCCACCGCGTCGGCGTGGAGGTCGGCGATGGCCTCGAGCTTGGCCATCGCGTAGGACGGCACGGCGGCCTTGTTGGCCAGCATGTCCTCGATGATGGTCCTGGTCGGTACCAGGATCGCGCCGGTCTCGCGCATCGCGTCACAGCACTCGTCGTCGAGGTAGGTGCCGTGCTCGATGGTACGCACGCCGGCCCGCAGGGCCGCCATGATGCCGGGCTTGCCGTGGCAGTGCGCCGCGACGACCCGGTCGGCGAGCCCCGCGACCTCGACGATGGCCCGCAACTCCGTCATCGTGAACTGCTGGTGAATGGGGTCGTCCACCTCGGAGAGCACACCCCCGGACGCGCACACCTTGATCAGTTTCGCGTTGCGCCTGAGCTGCTCGCGGACCGCCTTGGCGCACTCATCAGGGCCGTCGGCCAGCCGCAGCATGCCTCCGTGCCTGGCGTAGTCCTGGATCCAGTCCAGCGGGAAGGCGTGCAGGTCTCCGTGCCCGCCGGTGGTACTCAGGATCGCCCCCGCGCCGTATATCGCCGGGCCGTCGACCGTGCCTTCGGCGACAGCCCGGGCCAGGTGGACGCCCAGCCCGCCGACGTCGCGGACCGAGGTAATCCCCGCGTCAAGCGCGGCCCGCAGGTCCCGCGTGCAGCGCGCCGCCCGCAGTGCCTCGGGCTCCAGCGGAAGACGGCCGAGGTCAAAGGTCCTGGTGCCCATGAGATGCCCGTGGCATTCCCACATCCCGGGCATGACGGTCGCGACGCGGGTCACGGGCGTCCCGGGGCTCTCGGGTTCCCCGGGCGCCGCGGCGGCCGGGCCGGCGTAGCTGATCACGGGTCCGTCAAGGAGAACGACCCCGCCACGGATGGGCTCGCCGCGCCCGGGAAGAAGCAGCTCAGCCTCGATCCTGTACATATTGCCCCCTGTCTCACCGTTTGAGCATTCTTTAGGTTTCTGGGATTTTTGCGAGGATTAGACGCCAGGGATGTCGTGTTTGTAATGGTGTTCATCTTGACGTCCCGACGAGTGGCCGGTCCATGATGGATATCCGGCCACGTACACCAGGAGGCTCTCGGTTCAGGTCGACACAGCGCATTTTTTCACCGACAGTATCGACGTGTGTGCTGTTGCGATCATTGGTGATGCGCTATACAGAGACATACGACTGTCCGGCAACCAGGTGCGGGGGCCGTGGGCCAGGCGACCTCACGGCCGGGTTCGCGGTAAGGCTGCGAGGCAGGGAGTGGGGGCGAGGAAGCGAGATGCTGCCAAGGGATAGGGCCCAGCCCGCCGCGCGAGACAAGCCGAGCTGGGGTGGCCGGATGCTGCGGCGGCTGGGCCGGGCGCCCCTTTACGTCAAGCTGCTCGCTGTCGTCGCCGCCGTTTTCCTGTCGCCTATCGTCATTCTGTTCGCCATGGCCAGCGGGGCCGCCGCCGTGGCCCAGAGGCGTCCCGGGCGCGGGGCGGCGTTTGCGGTCGCCAGCTGGGGTTTCGCGGTCGCTTTCTTCTCGCAGGTGCACCGGCCTTGGATAATAGCGCTGGTCGTCCTGCCCTTCGCCGTCGCCTGGGCGGCCAGCACTGGTGCGCTGGCCCGCTCGTACCTGCCATGCCGCACGACGGCGTGGGCCATGCTGTGGTCGCTGCCGACCGGGGTCGTGCTGCTGCGGGTATGGCCGCGCCAGCCGCTCATCGGGGTGATCGCGGGCATCCTCATCGCGATGGCCGTCGTCGGCTGGCGGCTGGCCAAGGGGCTGCAAGACGCTCGGATTTACGGCCCGGATGGCACGGCCAAGCCCGGACACCCGGCGAAAACGGGTGCGGGCCAGACCGGCCCGAACCAGGCTCAGCCGAGCGGGCGGCCAGGTGCCCACTCCGGTGCTCCTGGGTACGGCGCCCGGGCCCAGGCCGCCGCGGTGCCCTACGCCGATCACGCCGCGCGTGACCATCAGGGCAGCGGGCCCGGTCTGCCGAAGCCCCGGCCGCAGATCTCGGTCGAGGACGCCATGGCCGAGCTCGACGCGATGATCGGACTGGCTTCGGTCAAGGAACAGGTGCGCTCGATC
>Ga0302177_10003131_pt1 | contig 11602 bp, 4 predicted proteins | sample I_Palsa_E1_2_FD_198780 | JGI IMG/M metagenome (GOLD analysis project Ga0302177, IMG submission 198780) | Peat permafrost microbial communities from Stordalen Mire near Abisko, Sweden - I_Palsa_E1_2 | ecosystem: Environmental > Terrestrial > Soil > Palsa > Peat permafrost | place: Sweden: Abisko... | reverse complement strand
CCTCGCAATCACCGAAACGTAGCAGATGATTCTTTTTGTGACACGCAATTGGTGCACAGCGGGTTAACGGCCATTTAGTAGAGAGAGGGACTGCTTTTGCCGGCCGGTTTGATCAAAGTTGGACGGTGCGAGCCATTGTTCGAAGCTTGCCCGGCTCCGGGGCCATTCCGAGTCCAGCATGGAGAACCAGGCTGTATCGCGGTTGCGCCCCTTGATGATCATGTGCTGGCGAAAGACCCCCTCGAAGGCAAAGCCCAGGCGCTGAGCAGCGCGGCGGGAAGGTTGGTTGAGCGCATTGCACTTCCATTCGTAACGACGATAGCCCAGATCTTCGAAAGCGTGCCGGGCCATCAGATACATGGCCTCGGTTGCGCCGGAACTCCGCTGCAAGGCCGGAGTGAAGATGATGTTGCCGACCTCAATGGCGCGGTGGTTGGGCTCAATCCGCATGTAGGCGGCCTGCCCAATAGGCACGCCGGTGGCATTCTCCACAATGGCGAAAAAGAAGGGGTCGGCCGAGCTTTGCTTTTTAGCGAATGCGGCCTTGAACGCGTCCTGGCCGGCGAACGGCCCCTCACTCATGTAACGCCAGAGGCCTTCTTTTTCCGGGCCGTGCGTGCCCCGGTAGAGAGCCTCCGCCTGGGAAGGCAGATCGAAAGGGCGAAGGGTGACGACTCGCCCGGTGAGGACTACGGGCTGCGGCCGGAGGGCCGGCGAGGGGTCAACCGGAATGCCAAGTTCCGTCATACCCTCAAGGATCCCACATCCTGGTGGCTGAAAATGACGCGGACGAATGTGACAAACCTGGCCTACTGGCCGGAGTAGTAGCCTTCCCGGGTCTGTACCGTAAGGTCCTTCTTCTTGGCGGTCAGGTGGATGGAGTGGTAGCCGCTGCTCTGGTCCTTGGGCGGGGTGTAGCCCAACATAAACTGGGTGCGTAGCTCTTCGGCAATCTGCGCGTAGTCGTCGTCTACTGAGTCCTTCTTTTTGACCTCAAAATAGCGTCCCCCGGTTTCCCTGGCGATTTGCTGGAGGATCTTCTTGCCATCGGGACGGTTCTGCTGCTGCGGGTAGCGGCTTCCCCCGGGATAGCCACCCCCTGGATAACCTCCGCCCGGATAGCCGCCCCCCGGGTAGCCACCGCCCATGCCGCCACGCCTCCCCATTCCGGGGTTGTATTGGTTGTCATGGTCCTCGTGGCCTCCGATGTAGATGGTATAGACGATGGTCTCGGCCTTCTGGGCTGACTCAATGGCGCTGTTCAGGGTTTCCTGGCTGCCCCGATCCTCTCCGTCGGTCAAGACAACGATGGCCTTTCGGCCGGTCTGCTTCTTGGCGACTTCATCGCAGGCAAGGAAAATCGCGTCGTAAAGTTTCGTACCGGCCCCTCCCCGGGCCCTGTGCTGTCCGGAGTCCTGATCGCTGGTTGGAGTGCTCTCGACAGACGCCTGGACGTCGATCTCGCCGACCGCCTTCTCCAGCTTGGCGTGATCTGAGGTCAGATCCTGCAACAGCTCGATCTCGCGATCGAAGTGGATCACGAAGGCCCGGTCCACAGGCCGGGTGATCATCTGGTCGAGGAAACTGCGGCTGGCAGTGCGCTCGCGGTCGATGTTGTCGCGTTCGCTCATGCTGGTGTCGACCAGCAGGCCGACGGTTAAAGGGAGGTTCGTTTCCTGGCTGAAGTAGCGAATGGGCTGCGGCTTGCCATCCTCCTCCAGCTCAAAATCGTCTTTGGTCAGGTCGCGGACGATCTTGCCCTTTTTGTCGCGGACGGTCACCGGCAAAGTAACCTCCTTGACATCCACGGAGAGGGTGGTCGTGGGTGTGCCAGGCGCAGTGCTCTGGGCCGCCGGCGGGGTGGCAGCGGGGGCCGCGGCGCCCGAGTTTTGAGACTCGAGCACCGGAGCCAGAAGAAAGAAGCAAAGCAGCGGAAAGAGTCGAGTGAGTCCCATGCCAACCTTAGACGACCGAAAACGTCTTCCGGTTCAGCCTCCAACCCGTTTAGAACGGAATGCGGGCGGTGATGACCGTGGCGTGATTATAGGTGTGAAAGCCTTCGCGCTTTTAAGGTGGAGGGATTCGCAAAATTAGAACGAAATCATGCGAGTTTAAACGACCATCTATAGCGATTTAGTGCTATTTACAGACTGGCGGCTAATGGCCACTAGGCGCCAGAAGCGAACAGTTGTAACAAAAATGGGTACAGTCAAACCATGTGGACTCGATGGGCAGTGCTCTGTGGATCGTTTGCAGCCGGATCGGTTTTAGCGCTGGCCATCGTGGCGCAGGCGGCCGTTCACTGGCCCTTGTGGGAAGGATACGCCTCGTTCGCTATCAATGATCAGGGCCGGGTGATCGATCGCCAGGGAGGGGATCGAACCACTTCAGAGGGACAATCGTATGGCCTTTTCTTCGCCCTGGTGGCGAACGACCGGGTGCGCTTCGATCGGCTGCTGAAGTGGACCACCGATAATCTCGCCGGCGGCGACCTGGGAACAAAGTTGCCGGGTTGGCTTTGGGGCAAGTCGCCGGCCGGGGAATGGCAGATTCTCGACCAGAACTCCGCCTCGGATGCCGACTTGTGGATGGCCTATTCCCTGTGCGAAGCGGGCAGGCTGTGGCGCCAGCCCCAGTACGGGATACTGGGCCGCCGCATGCTGGCGCGCATTGCGTCTGAAGAAGTGGTCGAGCTGCCCGGTTTCGGATCTATGTTGCTTCCGGGGGCGACCGGGTTCCACCCCACTGCGGAAATCTGGCTGCTCAACCCGAGTTACCTGCCCCTACCGCTCCTCGCGCGGTTGGCAGTCATCGATCCGCAGGGGCCATGGGCGGGCATTGCCGGCAATGTCCCCTCACTGTTGGCAAAAAGCGCACGCAACGGATTTGCCATGGATTGGGTTAGTTATCGCGCGGCAGACGGATTTCAGCCGGCTTCCCGGCCGGGAAATCACGCCGAGCCGGGAGGCAGCTACGACGCAATCAGGGTTTATCTGTGGGCGGGTCTGACACATCCTGAAGCGAAGGGGCGAGCGCAAACACTGGACGCGCTTCACGGGATGGCGGACTACCTTGCTACGCATGGTCTGCCGCCAGAGCAAATCAACGGCGCGGGCGTGACACTGGCCGGAAACGCTCCGGTTGGCTTCTCAGCAGCTCTGCTTCCCTACCTGCAGGCAAAGGGTGCGAAATCGTTGGTTTCCGCACAAAAAGCGAGAGTCATGGCACAGTTTGATCCGGCGACCAATCTGTTTGGCAAGCCGCCGACCTATTACGACGAAAACCTCACCCTCTTTGGGATAGGCGCCAACCAACAGATGTTCGCCTTCGGCCGCGATGGCGAGCTTCAAGTAACGTGGAGTAAACAGTAGACTCAAACCCGCGTGGCCCAGGCTTCCTAAGGAAAAAGTCTGCTTTCAGTCAAAGGCTAAAGGGGTGAGATCTGACCATCCCACCCTTCGCAAAGAACGCGAAGGATGGGGCACCCGTCGATTAGTTAGAGGGATAGAGCCCAAAAGTAGTTGCTAAGCGATCAGGGAGTCTGCAACGGACGCATTCCTTGTATCGGGAAGAGCCCCGTGGGCCCGATTTCCTCATTCATTGGCTGTGAGCGGGAGAGGAAGCGAACGAAAAAGCCCACCTTGTCGCTCGCATAATCCCTGGAGTTGTTGAAGTTCGCGTACGCGCCCACATACCAGTGGTCGGCGATGCTGTATGAGCCTTCCGTCTCCAGGTCGTAATTTCCGCCCACGCTGGTTCGCTCTGGATACATTGGATTCTTCTGGGAAGCCTGGTAAACGGGATCCAATGGGAAGTATGGAGCAGAGTCCTCCTGGAAGGCCTGCATCCCAAGGCTCCCCATGACGCGATAGTGAAACTTGGCTCCGTAATGGCCGTTGAACGTAAGGGGAACAGCGGCCAGCAGGTAAGCACCAGGACTGAAGTAGCCTCCCTGTCCATAGGTGAAATAACGTAGATTGCGCTCATAGTGCATGCCGAAAAAATTCGTGCCGGCGACCAGGGTGCCGTACTGAGGACTATGCCACGCTGTCCAGTAGGCGCCACCATCACCATCGATGCGCTCATTGTTGGCCACGTGAAGACCGGTCAAATATTGTCCGCCTCCCTGGATATACCAGCCTGAAAGGGCATCGCCGGAGTGGATCTGGACTTCGGCGGAGTTAGCGATCACGCCACCCCACGTATTGCCTATGAAGGTTGGTGTGACGCTGCCCTCATCGCGTAGGCCGGCGAACGAGAGCTGGGTATCGAGGATCGGGTCGCGCGAGAAGTCGAGAGTGAAATGCGCCGATACGGGATGGATGGAAACTCCGCCGGTGTAGTTTTGGACAAGAAATCCCCGCGGCGTTGAACCGATGCGTGCTCCAAAATTCGCGGCCTGCAACTGGAACTCACCGGCAACACCTGCGGCCGATTGCACGTAAGGCGTAGAAGTAAGGGGGAGTGTTCCCTGCTGAATCGTATCCGTTCCAGTTGCTTGTCCGGCATCCAGCAATACCGGCTTGACGATAAACGTGGTTCGGACTCCCGGGCCAAGCGTGCCGGATGCCTCGACCTGTGCCGAATACATTGCCAGGCGATCGTATCCGGGCTGACCGCTGCGATAATCGAGAGTAGAGGTCCCGCCCATCCAACTGCTGGAGGCACCTTGAAGGACTGCCAATTGCTGCTCAATCTGTTCCCGGGGCGTCAACGGGGGCTGGTTCGTTACCATGGCTCCGGTCAATGGCGGCAGGGACGACATTGCTACCTGATTTGACCCTGCTGCTGAAGGAAGCGGCTGCTCTGAGATATTGCTTCCCAGGTCCAGTTGGCTGCTGGAGTGTTGGATACGATTTGACGAATCGCCGTTGCCGATGGAGGGTAATGGTCTTTGACTCCGGGGTGTAGTTCCCAGATCTTTCACCGCGTCCTGCAATTTCTCGGCTGAGTCGGAGTCACTTGCACTCGTGCTTCGACTGGGCTGTGACTGTTGACCGGTTTCCGTATCCTGCGCCTGAATATAAGCTCTTCTGGGAGGAAGCTCCAGCGACGTCCGCACAACAGGCGCCGCGGGTGGAGTTGGTGCTTCCTGCGGATCTTCTGTTGCAGACAAGTCTCCTAAAGACGGATTTCCAGGGATGACGTTGTTCGCTTCCATCCGATCGGCCGGCGAAGTCCGGCTTTCATGCGACGGGTATTCCACGGAGTGCCGCTTTGGCGCACTGCGCGATGCTCGCGAACTGACGGGGTAAGGAGCGGAATCATCGCGGTCCTGAGCAGGAGCATCGTCGCGGCGGAAAGAGCTCGAGGTTTGATTGCGATCATCGGCGCTGGTTGAGTCGAATTCGCCTAGGGTTGTGACCTGCGCTCGAGGCCCATCGCGCCACGAGACATCGGCCTCTCTTTTAAGTTTCCCGCGATCCGTGTCGCCATCCATTCCGCGATTCATTCTTTGATCCGCAGAACCTGAGGGCGCCAGCAAGCGCATGAGCTCTCGCCCGGCTGCATTGCCGCGCGCCGGATCGCTGGTGTCTGTGGCCTGATCTGTGGAATGTGAGAAGGCTTCTGATGGAGACTGCGGTCCCATGGCATCGAGCGCTGCGCGATAGTATGCAGCAGCGCGCCCAGAATCTCCCCTTGCCTGCTCATATTGGGCTGCCATTTTCAAGATCGCTGGGTCATCTTTGTAGAGCTCGAGGGCGGCTTGCAACCATGTTTCGGCCTGTTTCAGATCATGTGCTGCGAGCGCGGCGCCGATTGCGCCGTGATACTGCGCGAGGCTGGCGCGGCGCAGATCGAGGGATGCGTAAATGGCCACGGCACGCTTGGGCTCGCCGGCTTTCAAATACGCTCCGGCAAGAGTGTTGTAGACATCCAGATTTCCCGGGAATGCCTGGGCTGCGGTTTCAAGCAGGACGATGGCCCGCTGCAGATCTCCCCCGGCGAGCGCGCTGTTGGCGCGGCGCACGCTCCACGCAGCCCACATCTTGTTCAGGTTTGTCTTTTGATCGTCTGTCAAATCGGGGTTTTCGGAGAGTTTCGATACCAGGGAATAAAGCCTGCGGTCGTCTCCTGCTTTCATCAGCAGCCAGCCGTACTGTATCTCTACATCCGCAGGTTCATCGACTTGCTGGTCGAGATACACCTGAGATAGCAACTCGAAAGTCTGGAGAGCAGCCTTGGCTTGACCACTGCCATCCTGAATGGAAGCCAGCGTCTGTAGATAGGACGGTTCTTGCTCCAGGGCAAGCCGGGCAGAATCAGGCATGGTATCCACTTCGCGGAGAGCCTCGCGATCACGGTTGGACTGGTGCAACGAAGTCAGCAACCCGCGCCATCCGTCAGGACTGTTAGGATTGCGATCGAGTTCGTGGCGATAGATGGAAAAAGCTTTTTGCGGTTCGCCCTGCGCAGCGTACACGTCTGCCAACTGGAGCTCCATGCCTGGCTGCGGAGAGCTCGCAACCGCGAGGGCCTTCTCCAGGTACTTCTCGGCGCTGCTGAATTGTTTGCGTGACTGATAAATGGATCCCATCAGCGCCAGGAAGCCGGAGTCATTCTGGCTGGCGTCATAGGCAGACCGCGGCATACTACGGATGGTGGCTATGGCATCGTCATCGCGATCCAGTTGATGCTCCGCAGCAACCAGCGCGCGCCAGGCGCTCGCATTTTCGGGGTCCACTTCCAGTACCTGGCGATATAGCCGGAGGGCCGGCTCGAAACGATGAACGGTCACCAGCAATGCAGCGTACTGCAGCTGCTTATCCAGGGGTAGATCGCGACCGTGATTGGGAAAGGGCAGCGCAAGGGCACGCTCGGTTGCCCGATCCGCATCCGCCTTGCGTCCAGTCGCCAGATACGCCTGGATCAGAAAGTGGAGGTAATCGGGGTCGGTCTCTAATTGGGCTTCGACGGCCCTGGGCATCCGCTGGCTTGTGGCCAACGTCTCACGCCAGTCTGCGTTCTGAGCCTGCGAAAGGAAAAGATTACGCCAGGCCGCTTCGTTTTGCGGGTTTGCTGCCACCTCATGCTTAAGGATCGCGGCCGCATCCGCATGGTTCCCGGCTTGTATTAGTGCACCAGCCAGCGCTTCCTCGGCGTCACGGTTATTTGGCTTAAGCGAGAGAGCTTCGCGATAATCCTTAGCGGCGGCTTGTGCATCTCCCGACTTCTGCTCCACACCGGCCTGGGCCATTCGACTCCAAAACTGGGCGGTGGAAATAGCGCCGTCCAACTTGGTTGCGCCTGCTGCGCGCGCTTTCTCCAGGTAGTCCTGGGCCTCGGCGAAGTTACCTCGCTTCATAAGGACGTAGCCCATACCGCTTAGTGCGCGGGCATTATGAGGTTCTCTTGTCAGTAGAGCCTGGAAATGCTGCTCAGCCTCATCCAGCTGACCGCTATTCAGAGCGCGGTAGGCTGCGCCTTCCATCGGATCTTCGGAGGGCTCCCTGGCAACTGACGGACTTGCAGGCACAGCCATCTGCCCCGAAGCTGGGGAAGTTACTGGCGAGTTAGTGGCTGCTGTCCTCTTGGCATCATCGTTCCAGCCTGACGCTTGTTTTAATGCCTCCTGCGCGTCAGGAGAGCTGTCGTAATGACTTAGTAAGGCGATACCCTGGGCGCGAGTTTTCGGGTCGTAGGTGAGAATGCGTCCGAGAGCGATGGCATAACGCGGATCGGCCGAAAACTGCAGTGCCAGTTTGTGCAGTTCGTCGGTGGCCTGGCGGCGAGACTCCGGAATGGCGGCTTCTGTTTCGTAGAATTCCAGGGACATGTCACCGGCCGGCGGCCCATTGGGAAAAAGATCGCGGTAGACCTTCATTGCTTCGGCATACTTGCCACGCTGAGCTAAAAGCCTGGCATCGTTCAAGCGCGCCGATTGCGTCCCCACATGAGGCATAGCTGCGACTTGTGCAAGATCCGCAGAACTGTTACCGAGTTCCCGCAGCTTCTGTACATATTTCTGGGCCTCTTCTGTCTTGCCCAATTGCATGTCTGCCTTGGCGATGCCGAGAAGCGCATCCCGATCGCTAGGATCGGAGAGCAGAACCTGCTGCCAGGTTTGGACGGCTAACTCCAGGTGGCCATGAGCTACGAGGGATTGCGCCTTAGCCAGTAAGACCTTTTCCGCGGTTGACTGCGCGGAGAGAGGCCTGGCCAGACCCATCGCCAACGCACAGGAGGCCAACAACAGGAGCTTGGGGTAAGCGTTGCCGCTCAATTTAACCATGGGACCCTCTGCTCTCGATGCGAAATATGTTCAGGAGTGCAAAGCACCTGATCAGCCACGACACTGATTTCATACCGACCGCCCTTCGAGCCGGGCTCGCGTTCGATGATCGAGCCTGGCCCTGGTCCACGGCACGACGAACAAACCGAGGACGAAGGTTAGTAAGACGACCAGCCAGGGAAACTCTCTCAGCCGGTAGCGGACCTGGGTCCACCAAGGCAGGTGGCCTACCTGGTAGAAGTTGTCGCCCAGGCGGTAAGAAGTGAAATCAGTTCCCCGCAGGACACTGATCGAATCACCGATGCTTGCGGACCCTGAAGATTTGAGAAAAGCACCTGCGAATGTTTTTGCCGTACCGTCGTTCCTGATGGTTACGGTAACAATCGAGCGGCCTGCGTTCCAGGGTGACTCGATGCCTTGTATGAGGGCGTCTGGATTTTCACCCATACTGGCAATCAAACCCTCTTTCTCCTGGGCCTTGGTAAGCTTCCACCACCAGTCCGGACGCATTTCCGCCACTTGCCACCAGGCGGATCTAATTGCGGCAAAGAATCCGCCTGTGTCCTGGATGGAAACTCCATCCTGAGTGACCGCGATGGGCAAATGCTGATTTAGCCTTTCGAAAGCGGGCTGATCGTCTGAAGTTCCCAGGATGAGGTAGTCGGCATCCTTACCCAGGCTGTCGGAGTCATCCACGTGAAGACGCAGAGCTGGATAGCCGGTTTGCTCCGCGAAATAAGCGACAAACATCAGGTAGAGGCCGATCTCCTCAGAAGAGGCTTTTGGCGGCATGATGATGCTGGTCTGCGAGAGGTCGGCAAAGCGCGTAAATGGAAATCCTGCATTGGCAAAGAGCTCGAGGTTCGGCATCGCGGCCCAATGATTCAGCCCGCGAAGGTCGACGTAAGAACTGCGCAAGAGGGCACCTTGCAAATTGATCGGCGCGTTGTTCCGGCATTGCCCCGTCTTGGGAATCTGGAAAAAGAAGTTGAAGAGAAAGGTGTTGGCAAATGGCCGCATGCTCACCAGGGGAACAGCCACGGTTTCATCCAGTGTTTGTTTTGGATTGTCTCGCTGGGGGAGCGGCAGTTCGTTGACCAGGGATCCATTCGCGCTGACGCGCATGGTCGATCCGCCGGCAAGGGGGATCGCATTGTAGCGATAGTCCACATGAAGAGGTAATGTGGTGGCTCCCCCGAAATCAAGGTCTGGGGGGATTCGGACATAGACAGGCAACGTGCCGGAACCGTCACTCTGCAAGGATTTGTCCATCGAATAATTCCAGAAAGGCGAGATGCGATCTGTCCTGAGCCAGAGTGGAGCATCGTCCGCCTGGCGCACTGGAGGTAATTGAAAATCAGAAACCTGGATGGTGCGTCCCTGAAGGAGATTGTTTCCCAGAGCCAGCGATCGCGCAGCACTTATAAGTTGGGTGCTGTCGTCCCCAGCTATGATGAGCACTTTGCCGAATGGATCGCTGGGATTGGTTCGCTCCGCGATCACGGGGCCGCCGCCATGGAGATCGAGCCCCGAGGGCATGCCGGAGGGCTCTTCCACGAAGAGTACGACGTTGCCCTTGGGAAGCTCGCCGTTCACCGTCACGGGAAAGGTCAAGGCTCTTGACTTGGCGCGTATTCCAAACCACGAGGCGACAATGCCTGCGGCCTGCAGTGCCCCGTGGCTTGGCTGACCGATGAAGGCGAAGGGAATGGAAGCCGTCGTGCTGCCTACCGACTCGTCATAAAAAGGCAGCGGAAGCATGTTCAGATTGTCGGAGAGAGTCAGCAGGGAGCCCGAAACTTCAATACTCGAATTTGCCTCCACACGTCCCCACAACGCAGTATTTGCAGGGTCTTCGCAGGTCACGGTGTAGTGGCCGATAAACTGGAATCCTAATACGTTGTCTCGCGCCAGGAGCTCGGCCGGCAAAGTCAGGGTAGTGTTCAGAGCATCCTGAGCATCTGCTGATTTCGCTGGAACGGGCAAGCTGGCGATCAAAGCTCCATTCAGCAGCACATTCAAGTGGCTCATCTGAGTGAGCAGGCTGGGAGAAAAGGAATAATGGAGATTAAGCTTTGCCTGCTGAGCGACCTGGTTCTGCGGTAAAGCGAACGCGATGCTTCTTGAAGCGTCGACGCCACGAAAGAGAATTGCATCCGGCACGCCTATGTCTTTAAGGGTGAAGGTGGAGTGGAACCCACCCTGGCCCACATTCGTAACTGCCGCAGTTGGGTGAGGGGCGATGGCGGTTTGTGCATGAAGGACGCCACAAGCTCCCGCAATGAGGACAGCGAGCATGGCAACTGCAGAACCGGCCGCCGAAACCCTTGGCGCTTCCGGGACCTTCTTCTTTGGAACCAAAACGCCTAAGGCATAGCCAACTCCCTTGACGGAGAGCACCACGAGGTGCGCGAAACTGCGCAATGGGCGATCCACTTCACGCTTTTCGTTCTGGGTCAGCCACGTATTCGCGCGGGAGTAAAGGATCAGGGTCATCAGCTCTTCCTGCTCGACGGAAAGACGCTCATACTTGAGCCGCAAAGTTACACCCTCAGCATGAACGATGGTTCCGAGAAAACTACCCTGGCGGTCACGTAAGGGGTAGACCACCTCAATTACAGAGCCCACGGGTAAGGGGCAAGGCTGTTCCAGTTTGAGCGCAGCTCCTCCCAGGGATAGATCGGTGGATTCACCAAAGATGGTTTGCCCGCCGGGGAGGCGTACTTCTGTTTGTATGTGCTGATCGATGCGAACATCTGCCCGTAACTGACGAGATTCGAACGCTACGGCATTCGCACTGCCAACGATGACCATATTGAACAGGACCCAAACGACATTCATCACAACGGTTCCAGGGTGATCGGCGTTCCAGTAGAAGAATCGTATGGGCGCGATGCACAGGGCAAACACATTGATCAGGATGAGAGCCACGTAGGGCCGCGCAATGCGTGCATCGAAATAGCTCTTATCGACGATGCCCCCTTTGGCCGTGACATTGAACTTACCCAGCTTTGGGTTCACTAACGCCAGCAGTGTTGGGCCCAGGATGTAGGGCGCGAGAACGGTTTCGTAGACCTCATTCCAGAACGAGTGGCGGTGTTTTCCCTGGATCCGGAAATTGGTGATGTTGGATAAGAAGAGATGCGGCAGCGCATAAGCCATAATTGCGATCCAGTTACCAGGAATATTGGTGCGCCCAAGAAGGAGGTAAACGAGCGGCGCGGTGAGAAACAGGAGCCGCGGGACGGCATAGAGAAAGTGCACCATGGCGTTGAAATAGCAGAGACGTTGATGCCATTTGAGGTTCGGCGCAAAGAGAGGATTGTCTGTCCGGAGTATCTGGATCATGCCACGTGCCCAGCGAATTCG
>Ga0302177_10003128_pt1 | contig 11607 bp, 9 predicted proteins | sample I_Palsa_E1_2_FD_198780 | JGI IMG/M metagenome (GOLD analysis project Ga0302177, IMG submission 198780) | Peat permafrost microbial communities from Stordalen Mire near Abisko, Sweden - I_Palsa_E1_2 | ecosystem: Environmental > Terrestrial > Soil > Palsa > Peat permafrost | place: Sweden: Abisko... | reverse complement strand
GAGCCAATCGTTCGGGGGATGCGAAACGCTCGGCCTGGCGATAGCCGACATAGGTTTCGGGAGATTGCACGTCTCCGCTGGGTGCTGCCTCGACTCCGTCAGCGGATACGCTAACGGTGCTCTCATTCAGGACAGAGGCTCCGTTTTCCTTCAGAAGTTCCTGGATGACACGTTCGGACTTGTCATATTCACCCTCCCCGAAGTGGTGATAGCGAATTCGTCCTTTCCCATCGATGAAGTAATCCGCTGGCCAGTATTCGTTGTTGAACGCTTGCCAAATTCTATGGTCGGAGTCGATGGGAACTGGGTACGCAACCTTCAAGTCACGCACGGCATTCTCTACGTTGGCACGTTCTTTCTCGAACCCGAACTCGGGTGCATGCACACCGATCACAACCAGGCCGGCATCCTTATATTTTGCCGCCCAGCCCTTCATGTAGGGCAGCTCTCGCAGGCTGTTGATGCAGGAGTAGGTCCAGAAATTGACCAGCACAACCTTTCCGCGCAGCGACTTACTGTTCAAGGGCGGGGAGTTGAGCCAGGCGACGGCCCCGACCAAGTCAGGCAGGGGCCCCTCGTCGGAAAGGTCAGGATGAAATGGGCGGGTCAGATGCGCTTCGGCTTTTGCCGTATTTACGAAGGAAAACTTTGTGAACAGGTTCGTGTCCCAGCCTATTGCGACGGCGACGACTGCCATGATCACAGCCACGCCCAGAGCGCGACGGATCCAAATTTCAAACCACAGAGAACGCTTCATTGCGGAGTCTCCTTATTCCGTTGTCACTCACTTTTTGAATCATTGCCACGGATATCCTGCGAACCGTGTACGTCGGTTCGCAGGGCTACGCAGTTTGACGACCGAGCGATTAGAAACGGTCAACGTCGATGACTTACTTCGTTAATTTCTTCAGACGTTTTATTTCCCTCCAAGTGGATTAAATTCATTCTCGCTTACTGACTCTCCTCAGTCTGGCTTCAGGGTGCGTGAGCGCGACTGACTGTCGATGTTCTCGGTGGCCCGTCGCGGGTTCATGCGCGGCCGGCACCGTCAAGATGTTGAATCAGCGCAGCGATCGGAACGCCGCTCGAATCTCCTCACTGAAGATCTCCGGCTGTTCCCAGGCCGCGAAGTGACCGCCCTTGGCGGCTTCATGGAAGTAGTACAGCGAGGGATGGGCCTGCCGTGGCCAGCTTTCCGGCGCGCGATAGATCTCGTGCGAGAACACCGTGATCGCGACCGGCACTTTGATCTGATTGGTCTTTTGTGCCGCGGCGCTAAAGTTGTTGTTGTTATTTTCCCAGTAGAAGCGGGACGAGGAGGCGCCGCTGTCGGTGAGCCAGTAGAGCGTGATGTCGTCGAGCACTTCGTCGCGACCAATCACGCGTTCGGGGTGGCCGTCGCTGTCGCTCCACTCGGCGATCTTTTCGTAGGTAAAGGCGGCCAGACCACTGGGCGAATCGACGAGCGCGTAGCCGATAGTCTGCGTGCCGACGCACTCGGGCGGGCATGCCCGACCACCGAGCAAAGGAAAACCCGTCCATCGCGGGAAAAGTATGAGGCCGCGCGGGCAACGCTGTCTGCGAGAGGAATACCGTTGAGGTCATCCACCGAGCAGGAGACGCAATGGCAAGAGTTCTTATCGTTGCGTGGTGGGTATGAGGAGGCCTTGCTCTTCGTTGCACGTCAAACCTTCAAACCGCTGGACGGCGTTGTGGCTGATATTGATATGGTGGAACGCTATTGGTCTGACCTGTCTACTTGCCAGTGACCTCGCGAATCACCCGCAGATAATTCTCGCCCGGGATCTTCTTCAATTCGCGTTTCGCATATCCCGCTCCAGCAGCAACCGAGCCCACACGCAGACCGGATCCACGGCTCGCGCCAACCAAACATGAAAAGAGTTGCGCGGGAAAGTGGGTCTCAAGGACTTAGGCGGCCACCTAGAGTCACTTAAGTTATTGCAACTACAGCATAACGTAGCACTGCTGAGGCGAACCAAAACAACCGCGTACGATGGGTGGGACGCATTTCTAGGAAAGCCTTGCTGGGAAGGTTTCAAGATACCGTTTCGGCAGGCTACGGACCGAAATTGATGAGTCCCAAGCTCGCTGTGGCCTGGGCCGCACGAACCTACCCTTAGGCATCGGGCCCTGCCATGGTTCAGCAGAACAGACGCGCTCGTCCGATCTGAGGGGGCTGCTCAATATATATAAGGACCAGCTACCGGCAGCGAAGGAGTTTCTCTTCTCGTGCGAAAAGCTTATGATCTCGTTCACGGAGCAGGGGATGACGTTTGCGCCTTCAGGTTTCCGGTGTAAAGATAAAGAGAAAGATAAAGGCAAGGACACCGTCACCGAGCTCGATGTCCTCTGGATCGCGGCCGGTTTGGGCTGTGATGGGGACACGATCGCAATGACTGCCGCGACCCAGCCCAGTATTGAAGATATCCTTCTCGGGCAAATTCCCTGGATCCCAAAGGTGACCCTGCACAATCCCTTTCTCGCTCTGGCCAATGGCGACGACTTCATGAAGCCCTTCCATCAAGCCGCGGAAGGAAAGATGGGAACTTTCATTCTTGTGGTCGAAGGGTCCATCCCGAACGAACACAACAAGGAAGAGGGCTACTGGGCTTCCTTGGGCACAGACCCAAAGACCGATCAGCCGATACCCACCTGTGAATGGATCGATCGTCTCGCTCCCCAAGCGTGGGCGGTAGTGGCGGCGGGAACCTGCGCCACTTACGGCGGAATTCACGCCATGGAAGGCAATCCCACGGGATGCATGGGACTTCCCGATTACCTGGGCTGGAAATGGAAGTCGAAGGCGGAGATTCCCATCGTGTGCGTGCCCGGATGTCCGGTGCAGCCCGATAACTTCATGGAAACGCTATTGTATTTGCTTTACATGGCATCGGGTCGCGCGCCGATGATTCCGCTCGATGAGGCATTGCGGCCGACTTGGCTTTTTGGCAGTACGGTGCACGAGGGTTGTGACCGCGGCGGCTATTATGAGCAGGCGCAGTTTGCAGAAGAGTACGGATCTCCGCTCTGCATTGTGAAGCTAGGATGCTGGGGGCCGGTGGTTCAGTGCAACGTTGGAAAGCGTGGATGGACGGGCGGCGTCGGCGGTTGTCCTAACATCGGCGGCATCTGCATCGGATGCACGATGCCGGGCTTTCCCGACAAGTTCATGCCTTTTATGGATCAGCCGCCGGGTTCTCTTTTGTCATCGGCCGCGGTTCAAACCTATGGACGCGCGATTCACGCTTTGCGCCGCTTCACGCAGTCGTCGCTGAACAAGGAGCCCAGCTGGCGCAAACCGACACACGGCACGGCTCAAGAGAAAGCGAGAAAATAAAGTCGGCGACGGGCTCGCGAGAGGGAGTTGTTCTGGCTGTGGTGTGAGGGGTGAGAATGGTTTCGTTTTCCTGGCCGGATAATACGAACCGCAGGCCCGAGGGTCGTCCCACCGGCGATCGCTCTGCGAGCGATCCTGCTTCTGCGGCTGCTGAGCCGGAGCTCGATCCTTCCGAGGCAGAGGAAATTCTCCAGGGATTGGCCGGGGTCTTCAGCCGCCGCCACAATCCCGCAACCGCAAGACGCATCGTCTATCCGCCAGAACGGCCCGGCCAGGCGTGGTCCAAAGATGACGATGCGCAACTCCCGAATCTCGAAGCCAGATATCGCGCTCTTGTAGAACAGATTCCTGCCGTGGTGTTTATGGCTTATCTCGATCGCGGGATCGGCGAGGCCTACGTCAGCCCGCAGATTGAAGCCGCGCTGGGTTTCTCGCAGGAAGAGTGGCTGGGAGATCCAGTCCGCTGGTACAGCCACATCCATCCCGACGACAAGCAGCGCTGGAGCACGGAAGCGGCTGAGATGTTTCTCACCGGCAACCCGCTGCGTTCGGCCTATCGTGTGGTTTCGCGCGATGGCCGTGTCATCTGGTTTCATTGCGAAGCCAAAATGATCCGCAAGGAGGACGGAGAACCGTGGTTCATTCATGGCGTGGGGTTTGACATCACCGATCTGAAGCGGACCGAAGAAGCTTTGCAGGAGGAGCGCAACGTCGGCAAACGGGCGGAGGCCAAGTTTCGGGGATTGCTCGAAGCCGCCCCCGACGCGGTTGTCGTCGTCAATCGAGAGGGCAGGATTGTTCTGGTCAACGCCCAAGTGGAGAAACTGTTTGGCTACCAGCGCGAAGAGTTGCTGGGGCAACCACTCGAAATGCTTGTGCCCGCACGTTTGCGACAGAAACATCCCGAACACCGGCAGGGTTTTTTCGGCGAGCCGCGGGTGCGCCCCATGGGAGCAGCTGGCGAGGAACTCTACGGCTTGCATAAGGACGGCCACGAATTCCCCGTGGAGATCAGCCTCAGCCCGCTGGAGACGGAAGAAGGCGTGCTGGTTTCAAGCGCGATTCGCGACATCACGGAGCGCAAGCACCTGGAGAAAACAATTCTGGAGATCAGCGCCCGGGAGCAGCGCCGCATTGGACAGGATCTGCATGACGGCTTGGGCCAGCATCTGACCGGCATCGCCTTCATGAGCAAGGTGCAAGAACAGAAGCTGATGGAAAAAGGCCTGCCCGAAGCTGGCGATGCGGCCAAGATCGTGAACCTGGTGAATGAGGCCATCAACAAGACGCGGGAATTGGCACGCGGACTGCTTCCCGTGGTGTCTGACGCGCAGGGGTTGATGTCGGCCTTGCAGCAATGGGCCGTCGAAGTGGAAGATTTATTCGCGGTCAGCTGCCGGTTCCAGTGTTTTAGCCCGGTGCTGATCCATGACGACACGGTGGCCACGCACCTCTACTACGTTGCCCGGGAAGCGGTAAACAACGCGATCAAGCACGGCCACGCCCGCCAGATCGTCATCCGTTTGGCCGCCGACCAGCATCAGGGAGCTCTTACTATCCAGGACGACGGCTGCGGAATCGGCAGCATTGTTCCCGGCAATAAAGGAATGGGGCTTCACCTGATGAACTACCGAGCCAGGATGGTCGGGGGTTCTCTCGAACTGCAGCGCGTCCCGACCGGCGGAACTATGGTTTCCTGTTTGTTTCCCGTCTCGCCTCCGGCCGTGAAGGAAGGACGAAGTGAAACATGAGCGTGAGTTACAAACCGCAAACCCAGACCCAGACCCAGACCCTCACCAAGAAAACAATCCTGGTGGTCGATGACCATCCCATCGTGCGCCAGGGCCTCGCGCTGCTTATTAACCGGGAGCCCGATCTCGTGGTTTGCGGCGAAGCTGAAGAAGCCACCGGCGCGATGCACGTGCTGGCTTCAGCCCGGCCCGATGTTCTCATCGTGGACATTTCGCTCAATGGCCCCGATGGCCTCGATCTCTTGAAGAACATTCGCACGACTCATCCCACCCTGCCCGTGCTGATTCTCTCGATGCACGATGAGTCGATCTACGCGGAGCGGGCGCTCCGCGCCGGTGCGAACGGCTACATCATGAAACAGGAAGCCACGGAAAAAGTGCTGGTCGCGGTGCGTCGCATTCTGAGCGGGGAGATTTATGTGAGTGACCGCATCGCCAACAAGATGCTCAAGCACTACATCACCGGCTCTGGCACTTTGCGAGACTCCTCGATCGCCGATCTCAGCGACCGGGAACTGGAAGTGTTTCGCCTGATCGGAGAAGGTCACGGAACCCGCCAGATCGCCGAAGAACTGCATCTCAGCGTCAAAACCGTCGAATCCTACCAGGCCCACATCAAGGAAAAGCTGTCGCTGCGCAGCGCCCGCGAGCTCATGCAACACGCCATTCAGTGGAATATGAACGAAAAGACGATGTCGGAATGAGCCGTTGACAATTCGCGGTTGGCAGCTAGCCGGGCGCCCACCGCTGGTGGCTATCTGCTAACTGCCGGCGCCCCCCAGCTACCTTTCCAGCCATCAGGGAATCCCCGATAGAAAAAATAGTGATACCACGGAACTGAAAAAGTGGTGCTCCCGCTTGTGAAGCACCCCTGCTTTGTTGATTCTAACGGCGCACACTTCTGGTTCCGATTCGGGAAGATTTGTCTAGAAAATTAGGAGAACGTACTGGCCTTGTCCTCGTGGTGTGCTGTAAACAGAAAATTGGGCTTCCGTTCTTAACGTCGAAGCGGGAGAGGAGAACGAAGTTATGGCAGCGGAAACAGTTCCGTACGGTCGGGTTACGCAAAAACCATCGCCCGTCGCCGAGGTGCACATCCTCTGGATCACTGCCGGTCTGGGCTGTGATGGAGACTCGGTTTCAGTCACCGCAGCGACTCAACCCAGCATCGAGGACGTTCTGTTGGGAGCAATTCCCGGACTTCCTAAGGTGCACTTGCACAATCCCGTCCTTGCGTATGAGAACGGGGATGACTTCCTGAAATTTTGGTATCTGGCCGAACAGGGCAAGCTTGAGCCCTTCGTCCTGGTGGTGGAAGGCTCAATCCCCAATGAAAAAATAAAGAAGGAAGGCTATTGGGCGGGTCTCGGAACCGATCCAAAAACCGGCCAGCCGATCACCACCAATGAGTGGATTGACCGTCTTGCTCCAAAGGCGCTCGCGGTTGTAGCCTGCGGCACCTGCGCCACCTACGGCGGCATTCACGCCATGGAAGGCAATCCCACCGGAGCCATGGGTCTGGCGGACTATCTCGGCTGGGATTGGCGGTCGAAAGCCGGCCTGCCCATCGTCAACGTCCCCGGATGCCCGGTGCAACCCGACAACTTCATGGAAACCGTGCTCTACCTGCTCTATCAGGTGGCCGGTCTGGCTCCCATGATTCCGCTCGACGATCAGTTGCGGCCCACTTGGCTGTTTGGGAAAACCGTCCACGAAGGCTGTGATCGAGCCGGTTACTACGAGCAGGGCGATTTCGCTGAAGTATACGGCTCGCCAAAGTGCATCGTGAAGTTGGGGTGCTGGGGTCCGGTCGTGAACTGCAACGTCCCCAAGCGGGGATGGATGGCCGGAATCGGCGGCTGCCCCAACGTGGGCGGCATCTGCATCGGCTGCACCATGCCCGGCTTCCCCGACAAGTTCATGCCTTTTATGGATGAACCACCCGGGGCAAGGGTTTCCAGCGCGGCGGTCGGCGCCTACGGCCGCGCCATTCGCGCCCTGCGCTCCATCACCCAGGCCACCGCCAACAAAGAACCCAAGTGGCGTCATCCTCGCGCCCAACTGACCACGGGATACCATCCCCGATCGTATTGAAACTTTCCACGGAGAACGCAAAGGAGCGATCGAATGAGCACTCTTACGGCACCGACAAAAGATGTTCCCAGCAAAAAGGGAAATCTGGTGGAAATGAACTGGGACCCGATCACCCGCATCGTGGGCAGCCTGGGCATCTTTACCAAGATCGACTTTGAGAACCGGCACGTGGTCGAGTGTCATAGCACCTCGTCCATCTTTCGCGGGTACAGCATCTTCATGAAGGGCAAAGACCCGCGTGACGCGCACTTCATCACCAGCCGGATCTGCGGGATTTGCGGCGACAATCACGCCACTTGCGCCACCTATGCGCAGAACATGGCTTTCGGCGTCAAGCCGCCTCCGATCGCGGAGTGGATCGTGAATCTTGGCGAAGCTGCCGAGTACATGTTCGATCACAATATTTTTCAGGACAATCTGGTCGGCGTGGATTTCTGCGAGCAGATGGTCAAGGAGACGAACCCCAAAGTCTGGGCGAAAGCTCAATCGACGCCGGCGCCGCACTCCAATGTGCATGGATACAAAAACATCTCCGACATCATGACCGCTCTCAACCCGTTTACCGGAGCCTTCTATCGCGAGGCCCTGGTCATGAGCCGCATGACGCGCGAGATGTTCTGCCTGATGGAAGGCCGGCACGTTCATCCGTCGACTCTGTATCCCGGAGGCGTCGGGACCGTGCCCACCATTCAGCTGTTTACCGACTACCTGGTACGCCTGATGAAGTATGTCGAATTCATGAAGAAGGTCGTGCCCCTGCACGACGACCTGTTTGACTTCTTCTACCAGGCACTTCCCGGCTACGAAGAAGTGGGGCGCCGTCGTGTGCTTCTGGCCTGCTGGGGATCGTTCAACGATCCCGATGTCTGCGACTACACGTATAAGAATATGACGAACTGGGGCCGCTCCATGTTCGTCACTCCCGGCATCGTGGTCGACGGCAAGCTCGTGACCACGGACCTGGTGGATATCAACCTGAACATCCGCATTCTGCTCGGCAGTTCCTATTACGACGAATGGAAGAACTCGCAGGTCTTCGTCAAGACTGATCCCCTGGGGAATCCGGTGGACAAGAACCATCCCTGGAACCAGACTACGATTCCCCGTCCGCAGAAGCGCGACTTCGGGGGGAAGTACACCTGGGTGATGTCGCCGCGCTGGCTGGACAAGCGAACCGGCGATCATCTGGCGATGGATACCGGAGGTGGTCCCATCGCGCGCCTGTGGGCGACCGCACTGGCCGGCCTGGTCGATGTTGGATACATCAAGTCCACCGGTCACAGCGTAAAGATGTACTTGCCGAAGACCACCTCGCTGCCTGAGGTCGAGTTCGAGTGGAAGATCCCCCAGTGGAGCAATGCCATCGAACGCGACCGGGCACGGACCTATTTCCAGGTCTATGCTGCCTGCGCCGCACTGCATTTCATGGAAAAGGCGTTGGCGGAGCTGCACGCCGGCCACACTAAGACCTGGACGGAATTCAAAGTGCCTGAGGAAGCCATTGGTTGCGGCTTCCACGAAGCGGTTCGGGGCGTGCTCTCGCACCATGTGGTAATCAAAGAAGGCAAGATCGCGAACTACCACCCGTATCCTCCGACCCCCTGGAATGCCAATCCGCGCGACATTTATGGCACTCCGGGCCCATACGAGGACGCGGTGCAAAACACCCCGATCTTCGAAGAAAACGGGCCGGATAAGTTCAAGGGAATCGACATCATGCGAGCCGTACGAAGCTTCGATCCTTGTTTGCCGTGCGGCGTGCATATGTACTTGGGGAACGGCAAGGTGTTGGAGACCCATCATTCTCCAATGTTCGGCCTTCAACCCTGAACCCGCTCCGCGGTTGACTAAGGGGTGAGGGCGGTGGCGGTTCGGAATTGCCGAGATGCGCTCGCGAATGCACTGGGCATCCAAACGCTGCGCTCTTGCTCCATTTTTTCACTGTTCGACTATCACTGTTCGACTATCACGGTTTGCCATCACTGTTTGCCATCACCGTTTTGACCAGGAAAGTCTGACGAAGGAGTGCTGTGGCCGAGGACAGAGATTTTCGCGGAGACATCCAGCGGATCGGCGGGCTGGTTCAGGAGATCGAATCAATCGCTGATCCCGCGGTACGAGCTGCCACCAAGGATCTGGTGCAGTCGCTCATGGATTTGCACGGTGCCGCGCTCGACAAGGCGCTCGAAATCGTGGCCGAGGCCGGAGAGCCGGGAATGAGCATCATTGACCGGCTGGGCCGCGATTCGCTGGTGAGCAGCCTTCTGATTCTTTACGGACTTCATCCCGAGGACCTCGAAAGCCGCGTGGTGAGAGCAGTCGACCGGGTGAGGCCGCAGTTGCGGAAACAGGGCTGTGAAGTCGAGCTGCTCGGCGTGAACGCCGGCGCAATCCGGCTGCGAGTGGAAACCGGTTCGCACACCTGCGGCTCAACCCTGAAGACCGTGCAGGCTGCCCTGGAGGGAGCCATGTACGACGCAGCCCCGGATTTCGTCTCCCTGGTAATTGAGGGTTTAGACGAGACCCAGGCCTCTGGATTTGTGGCTTTGGACAAGTTGATGGCCGGTCCCGCTGGATCACCGGTAGCTCTGGGACCGCAGGGTGCGGATTAAGGGGACGCATTACGAGCTTGGGATGTTGAAATCATGAGTCCGGGACAATTCACGGGATCGGCCGATGGTTTTGGGACGTTGCGCCAGTTGGCGCGGCGTGAGCGGCCGCTTGAACGTTGCGAATTGTGCAGCGCGGGTTTACGCTCCGACCATCCGCACTTGATCGAGGTGGCGCAGCGTAAGCTGTTGTGCACCTGCGAAGCGTGCGCGATTCTGTTCAGCGGCCAGGGCGTGAAGTTCAAGCGCGTGCCACGCCGGGTGCGATCTCTCCCCGGCTTCAATCTCAGCGACGCGGAGTGGAATGGCTTGATGGTCCCCATCAACATGGCCTTTTTCTTCAGCCACAGCCTGGAGCGCCGGGTGATCGCGCTTTACCCCAGCCCGGCGGGTGCGACCGAATCTCTCTTGGCGCTGGAATCCTGGAACGACATCGTGACGCGCAACCCGATCCTGAACGAAATGGAGTCCGATGTGGAAGGGCTGCTGGTCAATCGATTGGGCTATTCGCGCGGCTACTCGGCAGCCGAGTATTACCTGCTTCCGATCGACGAATGTTACAAGCTGGTGGGCCTGATTCGCATGCATTGGAAAGGCCTCTCCGGTGGGACGGAAGTGTGGAAGCAGCTGGGCGAGTTTTTCGCGAGTTTGAAAGCACGATCGGTCGAGATCCCCGCCGAGAGCCCCGCCGGGATCAAACAGGCCTGCAGCAGGGAAGAGAAATCTCATGCCTGATCTGAGCTTTCAAGTCGAGGGAGTCTCGGTCGTCGCCAATGCGGCGACACCTCTGCTGTCCTACCAACTTCGCTTGACCAGCTCCGATCCGGAACTGACGATTCACACCGTAGCGCTGCGCTGCCAGATCCAGCTCGAAGTGACCCGCCGCAAATACACGCCCGAGGATCAGCAGCGACTGCTTGATCTGTTTGGCGAGACTAGCCGCTGGGGCCAAACCTTGCGCAGTCTCTTGTGGACCCACGCCAATCTCGTCGTGCCTTCGTTCCAAGCAACGACTCTGGTCGATCTTCCGGTGCCCTGCAGTTTCGATTTCAATGTCGCCGCCACCAAGTACTTCGACGGGCTCACGGGAGGAGAAGTCCCGGTTTGCCTGCAGTTTAGCGGAACCGTTTTTTATGCCGGTCCCGAAGGCGGACTGCAGGTCGCGCCCATTTCCTGGGACAAGGAAGCCCGATTCAGGTTTCCGGTGAAAATCTGGCGCGACATGATGAACCTCTACTATCCCAACAGCGCATGGCTCTGCCTGCACAAAGATGCCTTCGACCGCCTGCATCAATACAAAGTCCAGCACGGCATTCCAACCTGGGAAGAGGTGTTGGAGCGCATCATCCCGGTGGAAGATTCCGTCGGAGAGAAGGTGATGGGATGAATCTCACGACGGTGGACAAGATCGCGAAAGCGGTGCTCTACGAGGGATACATGCTCTATCCCTATCGGCCATCGTCGGTGAAGAATCAGCAGCGCTGGAACTTCGGCGTGCTCTCGCCACGCTCTTACAGCGAAGCACAGAACGGCGCTGAAGCGTGGAGCATCCAGACCGAATGCCTGATCGAAGGCAGTTCGACGACTGCAGTTGAAATTCGCGTGCGTTTTCTTCAGTTGGTGGCGCGCTCGGTCGGTGAATTGGCCCACCCGGTGCGCGAGTTGTCGTCGGGCGAGATACCGGAATTTCGGCCGGTGTCGAGATTCGAAGCGGCCGGCCGCGTGTACCAGCCCTGGCAGGAAGCCATCGAGCGGGAAGTGATTTTGCCCGTGTACCACCTGGAAACGCCGGGCA
>Ga0302177_10003118_pt1 | contig 11628 bp, 9 predicted proteins | sample I_Palsa_E1_2_FD_198780 | JGI IMG/M metagenome (GOLD analysis project Ga0302177, IMG submission 198780) | Peat permafrost microbial communities from Stordalen Mire near Abisko, Sweden - I_Palsa_E1_2 | ecosystem: Environmental > Terrestrial > Soil > Palsa > Peat permafrost | place: Sweden: Abisko... | reverse complement strand
GCCCTCAAGGCCCGAGCCGTCCCCCAGCGCCTCTCTCATCGCGCCTGCGTCGCCCTGCGAACCAGTGCGGGATTGACGCGGCTGGCGCGCTTCCCCGGGACAGCCAGCGGGCGTCGGTCACGGCCAGGCGGTCCGGGGTGCTGGCCACCAGGGAAGCGTCGTCCAGCACCCTAGACCCTTCGCTGGACGAATCGAGGTCTTGGATCACCGCGAGGTCCCGCATGAACGTGGCCAGACGCAGCGGCGCGGACGGCGGCTGACCTAAGGCCGGCCCGTGGCCGTCAAAGATACCGTCCTGCTGGCGACCCGGAGGGGAACCACGGGTCTTTCAGGCCAATGGTCCTGGTTGTGCGCTGACCGGGCGGGCGGCCGATGGCGGGGCTGCTCACCCGTGGGGAATTTCCTCAGGTCCGATGTCGTCGTCGTCCCAGTCGTCCTCCTCCTCATCGTGCAGGTCGACGGCGCGTTCCTTGTCGATGTCGATGGCGAGCTTGGCGGCGGACTGCGTGGTGTCGGGGTGGTCCTCGCCCAGCACACGGCGCCGCCGGGCCAAGATGTCCTCGTCCAGTTCCCGCGCCGACTGGAACTCGCCCAGGGCGCGCAGGTCGGCGGCCAGGCTGCTGGCGGACATCATTGTGTCGGGGTGGTCCTCGCCCAGCACACGGCGCCGCCGGGCCAAGGTGTCCCGGTCCATTTCCCGCGCCGCCTCGGCATCGCCGAGCGCGCGCAGCATGGAGGCGACGTTGCTGGCGGACATCATTGTGTCGGGGTGGTCCTCGCCCAGCACACGGCGCCGCCGGGCCAAGGTGTCCTGGTCCATTTCCCTTGCCTCTTCCGCGTCGCCGAGCGCGCGCAAGGAGACGGCGAGGTTGCTGGCTGAGCTGAGCGTGTCGGGGTGGTCCTCGCCCAGTACACGGCGCCGCCGGGCCAAGGTGTCCTCGTCTAGCTCCCGCGCCGCCTGAAATTCATCGAGCGCGCGCAGCATGGAGGCGAGGTTGCTGGCTGAGCTGAGCGTGTCGGGGTGGTCCTCGCCCAGTACACGGCGCCGCCGGGCCAAGGTGTCCTCGCCCAGGTGACGGGCCTCGTCATTTCGGCCCATACGCCACAGGGCCGTGGCCGCGGCTTGCGCCGCTCCCAGCGTCCAGGAATCGTCTGGGCCCAGAGCGTCATGCCACCTGTTATAGAGGCGGCTGGCCAGGTCGTGGCTGGCGCGCCAGTCGCCCCGCCAAATCAGGTACCAGCAGGCATCGACAGCCAGCTGGGGCAGGTCTCCGCTGGTGCTGCTGGCAGGGTCCAGGACGAGCAGGTGCGGCAAAAGCCGTGCCCAGTCCGGCCAGCTCGCCGGCATTCTCTGACTGCCGGGACTGGCGGCGGCGGTAATGGCCTCCGCGGCCGCCCGGCAGGCGGGGCCGTGGTCCGGTGCGAGGTAGCCACGCACGATCGCCTGAGTGAGCCGGTGCATCTGCAGGCCGCGGTGGTCCAACCGGGCGAGCGCATGCTGCCTGACCCGAGCCAGAACCTCCCGCCAGACCACCGGGTCGGCGGCCTCGCCGGCCAGCGGTGCGGGAAGCTTCCCTGCGGCGCGGGGGAACCAGGCCGCCGGGACCGGCTCGGGTGCCAGGAACGCGCATATCGAGACAACATCGGCGGCGGCTGGCTCCTCGGCGCGCAACTGGTCGAATGCCAGCTGGGTCACCACCGTCAGCGACCGCCGGTAGGAGGAAGACTGGCCCCGGTCCATGATCTGGGCGGCCCGGGCGGCGAGCAGATCAAGGTACTCAGCGGCGGACGTGCCGGTGGCGGTCATGTACCCAGCCGCCTGCGCGAGCGCCAGCGGCAGGTCCCCTAGCGCCTGCGCCACCTGGTCCGCATCGGTTTGCGGCAGCGCGGGCATCCGTTTCCGCAGCAGGGCCACCGACTCGTCTCGGGCCAGCACGTCCACGTCGACTGGCACCGCAATCTCCGCCCAGCCCGGCGTCCGCGACGTGATCAGAACGTGGCCCGGCCCGCCCGGCAGCGCCTCCGCGACATCGTCCGGCCCGTTGGCGTTGTCGAAGACGAGCAGCCACTGGTTCCGCTGCCGCAACTGGCCCATCACCGCCCGCCGCGCCGCATCAAGCTCGGCACCGGGACCCGCGCAGCCCAGCTCCCCGGCCAGCTCCGCGAGTTGCGTGCCGATCAGCTTGGCAACCTCGGCGTCGATCCACCACACGAGGTCGTAGGCCCCGGCGAACCGGTGCGCGTACTCGATCGCCAGCTGCGTCTTGCCGACCCCGCCCATGCCCTGCAGCGCCTGCACCACCGTCCGGTCCCCGGACAGAAGCGCCTCCCGCACCTGAACCAGCAGCCCATCCCGCCCGGTGAACCCGGGATTGCGGGCCGGGACATTCCAGATCTCTGGCATCGTCCCTGGCAGCCGCGGCCCAGCCCGGCCCGGCGCTCCTGGCGTGCCCGGGCCGGGAAACGCGGGCGCGCGGCCGGGGCGCGACGGCCCGGCGACCGCCTCCAGTAGCACCTGGCGGGCTTGTTCCTCGCCCACCCCGAATACATCGCAGTACACCAGCGGGCGCAGCACCGCGGGCACCTTGCCGAGGGGCACCTCCTCCACCCGCACCGGCACCAGCCTCCCCTGCTTCATGTCCGGCATGTGCAGGAGCGCTGCCGTCCACTCCTCGGTGGTGTACCGTTCCCGATCGAAATACGCCGCGGAGAACAGCGCCACCACCCGGCCGGCCCGGTCCAGCGCATCGCTGATGGCGGTCACGAAGTTGCGGCCCGCCGCCCAGTCCCACACATCCAGCTCGACGGTGTACCCGGCATCCATTAACTGCCAGGCCACCCATTCCGCCCAGGCCCTGTCCGCACCTGCATGGCTGATGAAGAAATCGACCCGCTCCGCATCCACGCACCCAGTATCCCCCGGCCAGGGGGCCTGCGCTGACCTGGCTGACTCACTGCGCCCGCGGCGCGGGAGGCAGGTGGTTAGGACGGCTCCGGCCAGGTCCCGGCCGTTAGCACACGCCGGGCACCGATGCGGCCTGCTGAGAACCGGACCAAACGGATGTGGTTCGCCGCCGTTCACCAGCCTGCTGCTCATCCGGGGTTGGGTGCGACGCCGAGCTCACAGGACCGGACGCGTTCCTCGGCTCGGTGCGGCTGGTCGCCTCGCGACTGTAGACGGGCTCGGCGCGCACGGGAAGAGCCGCCTGGCCGTGGAGCTGTGCCGCGCGGTGTCGGACGGCGTCATGCCGGTTTCCGCGAGCCGGACCAGTCGCGCCGAGCTGATCGCCCCAGCCGACTGTCCGCGATGATGGCGCCGCTGAACCGGCCCGACGGCAACACGCCGTCGGGAACCTCCCCCAAGTCGGCGAGCACGCCGGTTCCTTCTAGACCATATCGGGGAGAGCGGTCCCTAAGGGCCGCGAGCCGGCCCGGCGAGCGCCTGACCATGGCTTGGTATTCACCGGTGCCGCCGGACTCCTGCCGCGGACCTGGAGGAACCGCAAACGGCCCGACCCCGCCGCCGGACTGGGACTCCGCATCCCCAACCGCCCCGGTCGGCATCACTCTCCATGAGCCGCCAGCGCCGAGCGGAGTGGCGCTGGCCATCCAGCGTCTCATACCGGACGGCTGGGCGGGCGGACCCAGCAGAGCCAACGCCAAGGTCCTCCACTGCCCGGCACGGGTAGCCCAATTGGGAGCCTAACTGGCTGCCAACGGCCACCGTCAACCAGCCACATCCAGCCAGAACGGGCCTTGTAATACCTGGCCAGACGGCTCATCCAGCCACTTCTGCCATCATTCAGCTACCCTGCGGAATTGACTGAAACTCAAACAGGTTCGCAAGGTCCGTTCTAGGTCTGCTGACCCGCGCCAGCGGCGGCACCGTCAGCGAGAACCGGGCCCAGGTATCCCAGGGCCGGTGTCTTTCTGTGCCACAGGATCTGCATTGCCACCCGAGAGTGGAGCTTGAAAGCGGCCAGCGGCGACCCGCAAGTCTTCCGGATGCCGCGCACGGTGATCCAGGACACCTGGGTTTTGCGGCTTGTAATCCGGTTGGAGTTTCCCAGCCGACGTGCTCGCCTCCACTTGACGCTTGACGAATCGGCTTCGCTTGATCCTTGGCACCTCCCTAGATTGTAATTTGCCGTTTCTTCACTATCGAACGCTGGTTCAACTGTTTGCCCGGGCGTCCGGTGTCCTGAGTCCCGTCTAACATCTGGACCTCGTCATCAGCTTCGGTGTAAATACCAGGTTGACTCCATCGCGAGCTTGAGACCTGATCTCCCCCCGCTGCATTGGCCGAACGTCCAGCTCACTGTCTCGCTGCACATTAGGCCGACCGTAGCGGAAATCACCGTTGCGCCCGTGGTGCCACCTGTTTCCCCTGCAAGGGCAGCCGCCAGCTGCTGGGGAGTCTGGGCCTGGGCCGGGGCGCTGGGTGATGCCGGGGCGCTGGATGATGGCGGAGCGGCGGTCACGGTGACGGCTGGCGCAGGCGCTGATGCGGGCTGGAACGCTGGCGGCGAACTCCTGGGGGCCGGGGGGAAGTGCAACTCGTACCCGGCGATGCAGCCGGACTCGAACTGCTTGACCATCTGCGACGTGAAACTGGCAGGAGCACTACTGGTGCAATGGGCATCGAGAACCTGGGTGTCAACCGCGACGGCGGTGTCCCGGCTCTTGTAATCCCGGAGTCCCCAGGCCCTGCCCTGGGCGTACGGGCTGGTGCTCCCCACGGATGAGCCGCCACCCGGACAGCGCGAGCGCGATAGAGACCGCGACGACCGGAATGAGTCTTTTTCTTTCGGGCGGTCCAGCTTTGCGGCAATAGTTGGCAATTCATCAGGATTGTCCCCATACCCGGCCCGCGAGGAGCGGGCGGGGTATGCGCAAGGATTATCACAATGGTCAGTAGCGGAGTAGTGTGTACCTGTGTGTCCCTTCGCGAGGAATTATATCCAAAATGGGTGATCGGCCTTAGCATGCGGAAATCAAATTCCGTGTTCAGTACCGGGTTCGCGGTATGCGGGCCGAGCACGGCACCTGGCCTACATGCCGGCACGCGAGTAAGACCACGGCGAAACCATGCAGGAGGGAAGATCCGCCGGGCTAGAACCGACGGCACACCTACCGACGTCATCTGCAGATACATCCCCGAGGGCATGGACCGGCACAACCAACAGAAGAAGGCATCGTGAGCATTAACTTCAAGGCGAAGTCATCTGGCGCCATGCTCCGCAATGCCGCCCAGGCCGAGCGTGGCAAGGTCTACGACATCCGCCGCCTGGAGCGCGAGTCCGGCAAGAGAAGGGCCAGCCTCAGCACCGACGATATCGACAGCCTCCTGGCGCGCGGAGCGACCGCCGCCATGGAAGCCAGCATCGGAGCCGGCAGGTCATCTACCCTCACCCGCACACTCCTGCTGGGTGCCGGCGGCCTCGGCTCCAAAAAGATCAAGGGCGACATCTTCGTCGTCATCAAGGTCAACGAAGCGCCGGTCGAGGAGCTGACCATCAAGGCCAAGCACGAGAAGGAACTCCGCGCCTGGGCGCTGGCGTTCAACAAGGCATCGGTCGCGCCACCGGCCCTCCAGGTGAACGGTGCTGCCGATGCCCTGGGCGGGCTCAACCAGCTTCACGACGACGGCTGGCTTTGGTCGTGAATTCGGGACCGCCGTTGCTCGTGAGTGACGACCGTACCCCGCCACCCGGCGGAGTCGATGCTTGTCAGTTCTGCTTGCGCGGCCTTGTTAGCCCTTGAAAAGCCTTTATGCGGGTGAAGCGGGCCGACGATGTTCACAGCCCCGGCTGTTCCGCGGCGAGACAGACCTTCTGTTAAGCGGAAGGTTGATGGCTGGCGTACCCTGTGGCGGCCCGGTGACCTCTAGTGTGCGTTCTGTCGGTGGTCCAGCTGGGTTATTCGCGGGTAGCTTTCCTTGACGATCTGCAGGTGCCGCCAGCTCTGGACCCGGTTCACCCCGCGCAGGGCCCTGATCTGTTCGATGGTGCGCAGCAGCGACGTTTCGCTACTGGTGTCGGCGGCTGCGATCACGTCGAACCGGCCGGTGCCGGTGAGGACGTAGGTCACGTCGGGGATGCCGGCGATCTGCTCGGCGACGGCCTGGGCGGGATCATGGACCGTGATGCCGAGCCCGGCCCGGGCTAGCCTGCCGGTGTGCGCGGCGTCGACCAGGACCGTGACGCGCACGGCGCCGCTGCGGATGAGCCGCAGGACGCGGGACCGGGTGGCGGCCGCGGACAGCCCGGCGAGCGCGGCCAGGTCGGCGTAGCTCATCCGCCCGTCACGTTCCAGCCCGGAGATCAGGACCCGGTCCACCGCGTCGGTGCTGACCGCGGGGTGCGCACGTGCGGGACGGTAGGCGTCCCGGACCAGGGTCAGGGCGCGGACGATCTCGATCCCGCGCAGTCCGGGCAGGGCCCGCAGCCAGTCCAGGTCGGCGGCCAGCGCGGCCTCGCCGGGGCTGCGCAGGTCGGCGATGACCGGGAACTGGCCGGCGGCGATCGAGACGAACACCGCCGAGGGGTGCGTGGCGATCGCGTGCGCCGCGGCCAGCGCTGAGCCGGTTACGTCGGCGGACAGGTGTGCGACCACGGCGTGGCCGGTGACGGCCGCGTCGGGCAGGGCAACGACCTTGATCACGCCGCGCTCCAGGAGCCGGCTGACGCGGGCGCTGGCGGCGGTCCGGGTCAGGCCCACGGCCCGGCCAAGGGCCTGGAAGCTGGCCCGGCCGTCGCGCTGCAGCTGCTGGACGAGCAGCCCGTCGATCTCCTCAAGCACCGCCGGCCGCCTCTCGGCTGAGTCATGACCGTCGAATCGTCAGCAGAATGCTCGAATCGGCGCCGATTCACTCGCCTGAAAGCGTACCGGCAACGTTAACGTTGCGGTACCTGCAAGCGGCCCGGAGGTTCGCAATGAACAGACACGATCCCGCTCCCGCCGGCGCGGCGAGCCTGGAGGCCGATGCGGTCTCGCTGCGCCACGTCCTGGGCGAGGGCTTTACCAGCAACGGGCCGCTCGCCTCGGCGGCGGTGGCGTTCACCGCGACCGCGGCCTTCGGCCTCGGCGCCCTGCCGCTGGCATTCGCCCTGGCCGCGGTGGTCGCCCTGACCTGGATCAACACCCCGTTCCAGTTTTCCCGGCGGATCGCAAGCGCGGGCGGGCTGTACGCGTTCCTGCGCGAGTCGGTCGGCCCGCGGGTCGGGTTCAGCGGCTCGGTGGCCTACTTCTTCTACTACGTGCTAATCGTCCCGGCCAACGCGCTGGTCGCGGCCGGCCTGCTCCGATACGCGGCCGGCCAGGCGGGCATCGGCTTGCCGTCCTGGTCCTGGCTCGTCGTGGTGCCCGCGATGATCCTGCCCGCGTACGCCATTTCCTACTTCCGGCTGCGGCCCTCGCTGACCTACGGAGTCATCACCGGCGCGGTCGAGGCGGTCCTGCTCGTGGGTCTGTCGGTGCTGCTTATCGCGCATGCCGGGCACCACAACACCGTCCAGGTCTTCAACCCGCGCCACGCGCTCAACGGCTGGGGCGGCGTGGCCATCGCGATGGGCATCGCCGCGACCGCGCTGGGCGGCCCGGATGCCGTGGTCAGCCTGGGCGAGGAGGCCCGCGGCGGCCGCCGGACCATCCGCCGGGCGCTGCTGATCACGCAGACCTCGGTGATCGGCCTGTACCTGCTGTTCTCATACGCGGCCACGGTCGGCTGGGGTCTGGCCAAGATGGCCGGGTTCTCCGCCGCCCCCGCCCCGCTGCTGACCCTGACCCACACCGTGGCCGGCCCGGCCGGCGAGGCCGTGGTCCTCGTGCTCGTGCTGAACAGCATTATCGGGGTCAACCTGGCGGTGAACATCGCGATGGGCAGGATGCTGCTGGACCAGGCCCGGATGGGCGCCATCCCGCAGCGGCTGGCCCGCGTGCACCCGGTGCACCGTACCCCGGTGACGGCGCTGACGGCCACGGTGATCGTGCAGCTCGCGGTGGCCTACGCGGCCGGGGCGGGCTGGGGCCTGATCGACGGATTCATCGTCTGTATCGTGGCGGCCACCGCCGGGGCGATCGTGTCCCAGCTCATCGCCAATATCGGGCTGATCCGCTACCGGGACCGGCTGGGCGCGGGCGCGGTGGGTACGATCGCGATCCCGGCCCTGGCCGTGGGCCTGCTCGGCTTCGCGGTCTACGGCAACTTCTTCCCGGTGACGTACCCGGCGGTGGTCGGCCCGGTGGCGGTGCTCGGCTGCTGCGCGATGGCCCTGGCCTGGGCGTTCCGGGTCCGGCAGCGCCCGGCGGCGGCTCCGTCCCTGGTCAGCTCCGCGGCGGAGCTGGCATGAGCGCCGGGACTGACCGTCCGGTCCGGCGGCTGTTCGCGGGCGGGCCTATCCACCCTGTGGCCGGGCCCGACCGGCCGCAGGCGATCGCGGTGGCGGGCGCCACGCTGCTGGAGGTCGGCTCGCTGGCCGACTGCCGTGACGCGCTCGGCCGCGGCTACCAGGAGGTGGATCTGGCCGGGGCCACCCTGGTTCCGGGGTTCGTCGACGCGCACTGCCACCCGCTGATGCTCGGCCAGACCGCGACCTGGGTGGACGTATCGCCGGCCCGGGCGCCGGATATCCCGGCCCTGGTCAAGCTGCTGCGCCAGCAGGCCGCGCTGCTCCGGCCCGGGGAACCGCTGCGCGCCTACGGGTACAACCACCGGGCGCTCCCTGAACGGCGTCATCCCACCGCCGCGGACCTGGACCGGGCCGCCACCGACCGCGAGATCTACGTGATGAACCAGTCCGGCCACGGCGGCGTGCTCAACACCGCCGGCCTGGCCCGGCACCGCATCACGGCCAGCACGCCTGACATCCCCGGCGGTCACCTCGGCCGCGACGCCGCGGGCCACCCGGACGGGCTAGTCATGGACGCCGCCTGCGACCTGCTGACCGGCGACGGCGGCGTCAAGCTGGGCCGGCACGGGCCCAACCTGCACCTGCCGCCCGCGCCGGGCGAGGCTGCCCGCTGGCTCGACGACGCGCAAGGAGCGTTCCTGTCCGCGGGCGTGACCAGCCTGGTCGACGCGCAAGTCAGCCAGCGCGAGCTCACCGCCTACACCGCAGCGCTGGCCAAAGGCCGCCTGCAGGTCCGGGTCGGCATGCGGATCATCTCCAGCTACCTGCCCGAACTGCTCGGGCTGGGGCTGACCGGGCCGTTCGGCGGGGACCTGCTGGACGTGACCGGCGTGAAGATCTACGCGGACGGCACCCTCGGCGGCTGGACGGCCTGGTTCCCGTGCGGCTACCACGGCGAAGAGCAGACCACCGGCCTGCTGTACCACACGCCGCACGAGCTGGCCGACATCATCGCCAGCGCTCACCTGGCCGGCCTGCCCACCGGCACCCACGCCCAGTCCCCCGACGGCATCGGCCTGGTCGTCGCCGCCATCGAGCAGGTCCAGACCCGGCTGGGCCACCAGGTCCGGCACACCGTCGAGCACTGCGGGCTGCCCACCCCCGAACTAGTGCACCGGATGGCGCACGCCGGGATCCAGCCGGTAATGCAGCCCGCCCACCACGCCTCATTCGGCGACGGCGTCCTAGCCGCAGTCGGCGAGGAACTCGGCCAGCGGTACAACCCGGCCGGCGACTACGCCGCGCTCGGGCTGCTCCCGGCCCTGTCCTCCGACGCCCCGGTCACCCCGCCAGACCCGCTCGCCGCGATCCAGGCCGCCATCACCCGCACCACCGGCGCAGGCGTCCCGCTCGGCGGCAGCCAGCTGCGGCTGGACCCGGCCACCGCGCTCGCCGCGCATACCATCGGCGCAGCACGCGCGGCAGGCAAGGCTAACCGGGTCGGCAGTCTGGAACCCGGCAAGCTAGCCGACCTCACCATCCTGGACACCGATCCGGTGGCCGCCGCGCCGCAACAGCTGGCCAGCATCCAAGTCACCCAGACCTGGATCGGCGGGACACTGCGATACCAGCGGACCTGACCCAGGTCCCAATGAGCCATACGGGACCACACTCGAGTTGCGCGAGCTGCTGGGCTTCATTTGGTGCGGCGACCGTTCCCTGCCGAGGTTAGGAGACACGGGACTTGAAAAGCCTGTCCATGGCTTCTATTTGCGCAGTGGCCTGAGGCCCGCGCGGACCTCTTCTGAGAAGAGTTGCGGCTGTTCCCAGGCCGCGAAGTGGCCGCCTTGGCCGGGCTGGTTGTAATAGATGAGGTGGTGATATGCCCGCTCGGTCCAGCTGCGCGGGGCCTGGTAGTTCTCGCCGGGAAAGGCGCTCACGGCAGCCGGGACGGAGACGTCGGCGGCGTTGTAGAGGCTGAGCTTGTTTTCCCAGTACAGGCGGGCCGAAGAAACCGCCGTGCTGGTCAGCCAGTACAGCGTGATGTTGTCCAGGACATCGTCCCGGGTGAGGTCACCTGCGGGATGCCCGTGGCTGGTGTGCCCGAGCACGGCCGAGGTGACCGGCGCGGCCGGCTGGCCCCAGCCGTCCCCGTGGTCAAGCAGCCAGGCGGCCAAGCCGACCGGTGAGTCCGCCACCCCGTACAGCGTCTGCGGGCGCGTCCCCATCATGGCGGCGTAGGCGCGCCGCCTCGTATACAAGATGGTCAGCTGCTCGTACGCGCGTCTTTCTTCGGCGGACAGGCCGGACGGCGGCGGGTCGCCGCACTGGAGCGCCCTGGCGACGCCGGGCGGAACCGTGGCGGGGAAGTTGACGTGAATGCCGAGCAGCTCCGGAGGTGCCTGTTGCGCCATCACATTCGTGATCGCCCCGCCCCAGTCGCCGCCTTGAGACACGAAGTGCGGGTAGCCGAGCCGCTTCATCAGCACGACCCAGGCCCGCGCGATGCGGGCCGGATCCCAGCCGGTAGCGGCCGGCTTGCCGGAAAAGCCGTAGCCCGGCAGCGACGGGATCACCAGATGGAAAGCGTCCGATGCGCCCGCGCCATGGGCCGTGGGATCGGTGAGCGGGCCGATGATTTTGAGCTGCTCGATGACCGAGCCGGGCCAGCCGTGCGTGACGATGAGCGGCAGGGCATCATCATGGTCCGAGCGGACGTGGATGAAATGAATGTCGAGCCCGTCGATCTCGGTGATGAAGTGCGGCAGGGCGTTCAGCTTCGCCTCGCACGTGCGCCAGTCGTAATCTTCCGCCCAGTAGCGCGCCAGTTCCTGAAGCATCGCGAGGGGCACGCCTTGCGAATCATCCGTGACCGTTTCCCGCTCGGGCCACCTTGCCGCATTTATACGCCGGCGCAATTCAGTAAGCTCTGCTTCCGGAACATTCACATGAAACGGACGAACAGCGACCTTATCGCTGCCCGTCTGCTGTGCGTCTTCAGTCATAGCGTCATGCCTCCTGTAAAACCGATGATGGGTCACGGCGAGCGGTCACAGCACGCCCTCCTTCCTCGCCGGCGTTGGGGCGAGCCCGGCTCGACGTCGACGCGCGACTGGATCATCTCGCGTCCGGGCACGGAAAGGTCATAGCGCTGCAGGCTGGTGCGCCACAGTCCCGGCGCGAACTCGACCGCCGTGCTTGGGATGTTGCTGTGCTCTTGGGTGGTGCTCATCTGGGCCTCCCCGAGGGCTGTGTCAGGAATGACGCTACGATTCTC
>Ga0302177_10003116_pt1 | contig 11635 bp, 8 predicted proteins | sample I_Palsa_E1_2_FD_198780 | JGI IMG/M metagenome (GOLD analysis project Ga0302177, IMG submission 198780) | Peat permafrost microbial communities from Stordalen Mire near Abisko, Sweden - I_Palsa_E1_2 | ecosystem: Environmental > Terrestrial > Soil > Palsa > Peat permafrost | place: Sweden: Abisko... | reverse complement strand
CCTCATCGGTGTCCGGGCCGGCCGGGCTCACGTCGCCAGCCGGGACGGCCGCACCGGGCTGGCCAGCACCGAGCCCGGCGGCGGGATCTTCCATCGTGCCGCGCCGGGCGCGCGCCTCGGCGTCCAGCAGCGGCGAGTCGTACGGCTTGACCCGGTCGCCGCCCTCGATGGCGGTGCGGGCGCCGCGCGCGGCCCGGGCCAGCTGGCCGCGGATACGCTTGCCGCCGCCGTCGAGCGGGGTGGCCTCTTCGCCGCCCTCCTCGCCGAACTCCTGGCTGTAATCCGCGTCCTCGCCGAGGACGCGGGTGCGGCGGCCGAAGAACTCGCGGGCCTCTTCCATCCGCTCGGGAATCCGGTGCACCGGGGTGCCCGTGATGACCAGGACGCCGAACCCGGCGACCAGGGCCAGGATGGGCGCCGCCACCCAGGCCGTCAGCACCCTGGCCAGCGGAACGGATACGGCGAACCCGACCAGGCCGCCCGCGTGGCGCATGGCCACCTCGCCGTCCGAGGGCGACGGCATGCCGTTGGCGAAGTGCACCAGGCCGAGCACACCGATGGTGAGCGTGGCCCAGCCGATGACGACCCGGCCGGCCTCGGAGTTGCGTTCGGGGTGGCGCAGGTACCGCCAGGAGATCAGCGCGGCCAGCAGGGGGGTCAGCCAGGACGCCGCGCCCGCGGCGCCGTGCACGAACGCCGAGATGGACCGGCCGACCAGGTTGTCCATCCCCCACCAGATGCTGGCGGCCAGCACGATAGCCACGGCCAGCCAGAGCAGCCCGACACCGTCCCGGCGGTGCTCGGGATCGAGGTCCCGGGCACTGTGACCGAACCGGCGCGCCGTGAGGCCCGCGAGGCCGGCCATCACCATCCACGCCGCCGCGACCGCGTGCCCGATCCACTCAACGAGGATCACGATCGGGTCGTGCGTCTGCCGACGCGACTGCGGGCGGCGGCCCTTGGCTCCCTTGCGTGCCCTGGCCGCAGGGCGCCTGCCGCCTCGGCTGCGGTTGCGATTCGCGGTTGAGCTGGCGCTGCGTGCCTTCGGTCCGGTCCCCGCACGGGACGCGCCGGAGCGCCCGGACGAGGTAGCGGGCTTACGCCGGGCAGGCCGGTCCGGCTCCGCGCGGAATTCACCGGAGCCGCCGCCCTGCGGGCGGGTCGAGCCTTTGGGCGCACGTGTCGCCATGATGACCAAGCTAACGAATAACCCGCCCCCGGTGGGGGATGCCGGCCGCGGTGTGTCCCCCGCCGCGGAAGGGCGGGCACCGCGGTGGTCCCGACGAGGAGGGAGCCGGCCCTCCGGCTGGCTGCCCGCAACTGTGCTCCCGTCAAGCTATTTGCCTGGCCCGGCCCCGCTGGGCCGGATCATTGCGGGTGCCTGGCGCTGGCAGGCGGTGAAACCGCCTGCTTGGTCGTGGCCTGACCGTGGTAGCGAGCAAGCAGGTCCTCCTCCTGCTGTTTCTTGGGGAACAGGAAGAAGACGAGCGCCAGCCCCACCAGGATCGCGATGATTCCTGCTGTGTAGGCCCATTGGTCGCCCTTCAGGAACGACGTTTTCGCCGCGGCGGTGATCTGGCTGGCGTACTGCGGGTACCGCTTGGCGGCATCGGCAGCGCTGGAGAAGGACTTGATCAGCTCGTTCTGGACGGTGGTGGTGATCTGCTGCTTGTTGGGTGCCGCGGCGATCGCCGCGGTGAAGGCGGTGGCGTAGCCCGCCGCGAGCAGGGCGCCGAAGATCGACTGCATGATCGCGCCGCCTAGGTCGCGCTGCAGGTCGGCGGTGCCTGAGGCCATCCCGGCGCGCCGGACCGGGACCGAGGCGGTCAGGCAATGCGAGGCGGGGGTGCCGGCCAGCCCGACTCCGATCCCGATCAGCGCGTAGGCCAGGCCGACCTTCCAGTACGGGATGTGCTGCTTCCACAGCAGGAGCATCGCCAGGAAGCCCAGCAGGAGGAACGCGAAGCCGACGATGAGGGTGAGCCGGGAGCCGCGCTGGTTCACCAGCTTGGCCGAGCCGGGGGCGACCAGCACCATGAACGCGGCCATGGGCAAGATCGCGAGCCCGGCGTCCAGCGTGGAGTAGCCGAGCACGTTCTGCATGTACTGCTGGCCGATGAACAGGCCGCCCATCAGCGCGCCAAAGACGATGATCCCCCCGACCGCCGCCACCCAGAAGACCCGCCGCCCGGCGACGTGCAGGTCATACAGCGGATTGCGGGCCCGGCGCTGCCGGATGATGAAAGCGATGGCCGCGGCGGCCGCGGTGACCGCCAGTCCCAGGACCAGGGCACCGGTGTCCGGGACGGGCGCGAAGTTGATCGAAAGGATCAGCGCCGCCACGAACAGCGCGGACAGGACGCCGCCCAGGTTGTCGACCGGGTCGGTGGTCTCGTTGACGTGGGCCGGCACGAAGACCAGCGCCATCACCAGGGCCACCACGGCCAGCGGCAGCGTGACCAGGAACACCGAGCCCCACCAGAAGCTCAGTAGCAGCGCCCCGGCGATCAGCGGGCCGAGCGCGGCGATGGCGCTGCCCAGGCCCGCCCACAAGGCGATCGACCGGGTGCGCGCAGGCCCGGACCACAGGGCCGTGATCACGGCGAGTGTGGTCGGGTAGGCCATGCCCGCCGCCACCCCGCCGAGAATCCGGGCCGCGATCAGCACGTCGTCGGTCGGCGCGTAGGCGGACAGCAGGCACGCGGGAACCGACAATGCCACGCCCAGCATGAGCATCATCTTCCGGCCGTAACGGTCCCCCAGGGCGCCCAGGTACAGCACCGAGCAGGCCAGGCCGAGCGAGAATCCGACGGCGATCAGGTCGATGGCGGCCTGTCCGGAATCGAACGCCTTGCCGATATCAGGCAGCGCGACGTTGGCCACGGCCAGGTTCATGTTGGCGACGGACTCCACCAGGATCAGCGAAATGAGCACCAGTCCCGCGCGAGCCGGCGCCGCGCCAGCCGACGCCGCGCCAGCCGCGCGAGCGCCCGCCGACGGGCCGGCTCCCGCGCCGTCCTCGGCCATCCCTACGCCCCCACCAAGATCAAGCCGGGCCCCCGCAATGCTGACCCTGCTGCCCCCGCCGGCCTCATTTTTGCACGCCCGATGATCCGAATCCTCCGGCAGCGTGCAGGGGCCGGCATCACCCACGACGGATGATGCCTTTTCCCGTCGCGCCGCGAGCGATTCGAGGCCCTTGGCGCCCTGATTCTGGTCATTTGGCGTGCTGTGGTCGTTTGTGCCTGGCCAAACGGCCCCCCTACGTCGGGACCTCCGGCCCTGAATACGCATTCGCCGCCAATTGACGGTGAAGGTGAGGCATAGGCCCGCGATCAGTGCTCGCGCCCAAGCCGCTCGCGTAGCGGCGGAACGGAAAGGGGGCCAAGCACCGGCGGGTCCAGACGGCTCTGACCCTGGAGGTCACCATGACTACGGCAACCATGAAGCCAGCCGGCGGCGCGGGCGGACGCCACGCGCAAGACCGCGGCTACGGGCTCATCTTCTTCGCCGCCATCCTGATGTTCGTCGACGGTTTCTTCAACATGCTCTACGGCATCGCGGCCATCGCCAACTCGCACGTGTTCGTCGCCGGCGCGCATTACGTGATCGGCGACCTGCGCGCCTGGGGCTGGGTCACGCTCATCATCGCCATCCTGCAGCTGGTCGCTGGGGGCGGGGTGCTGGCCGGCAACCAGCTGGCCCGCTGGTTCGCTGTGGCCATACTCGGGATCAGCGCCATCGAAATGATGTTCTTCATCCCGGCCTATCCCCTCTGGGCGCTGGTCATCATCGCCATCGACGTGATCGCGCTGTACGGGCTGTGCGCCTACGGCAGCCGCGAGAACCTGGCCGAGGTCTAGCCCCGCGCAGCCTGTTGGGACGGGAACAGGCCAGAACAAAGGGGGAATCAGAAGTCCGGTACAAGCCCAGTGTTCGGGGGCCTGTACCGGGCTTCACCACCGTCCCCGGGGACCTAACGAGCCGACCGCAACTGCACATCCTCACCAAACACCGATCGGCTGACGGCTCCGATGCCACCCCGGCACACAACTGTCCGCCCCATCCCCGCTACCTGCGGCCGCGCTTTGAACCCGGATACCGACCGTGATGCCGCCACCGCCGTGGCCCGGCAGCTGGCGATCACCGGCGTGGTGACGGTGTTTCTCCTGGGCATCCTGCTCGGCCTGATCGGCTGGGCCGGGCGATACCTGTTCAGGCGGCGGCGTCACGCTGACTGTGACCGGACATGGCGGGCGGTGGAGCCGCAGAGGACCCGGCCACGTTAATCGCTACACGGCAAGACAGATTGCTGGGCCGACCGCGCTCAGCCGCAAACGCCGGCGGCTCGCGCCTCCGCGAGAGCGGACTCGAGCTTCGTGGCGCCGCCGCCGGCCGGTGCGACCGATTTCCTCACCCCGCTGGTGAGCCTCGCGTGGACGGTGGCCCGCTGAATATCAGCCCGCCGCTGAAGGCCGTCAAGATCTTCAAGTAGCCGCCGTCTCCGCTGCAGCAGGGGTGGGCGGGTAACGTGTTCACCTCCCGCGGGTGATGCCCTGGGCTGGGCCGGGCGGTTGAGTCGGGGCACTGGACCCGTGCCGCACGGCCGGACAGGCACCTTCGAGGAAGGGGTCGCAGCCATGGCGGATGCGACAACCGATCGGACCGCGCGAAGACCGAGTTCTGGAGCGGACCGGAAGTCAGGGTTGGGACAGTGAGTTCTGGCGCTTTCCCGGGCCCGCTCGGCCACTTCATGGCTCAGCTGGATCTGGATGAGGTGCGTTCCGGCGACATCCTCGACATGGAGCAGGTAGGGCGGCTCTTGGTGGAGCTGGCCGCCGACGAGGAATTTTTTGGTCCGCTGATCGCGGAGATGCCCGCTGAGGAGGCTGGGGGGAAGTGGCTGGTCCAGCCCGAACGGGGTCCGCGCCTGGTGCTGTTCCACCGGCCGGAGGGGGTGATGGCCTACACCCACTCCCACCATTGCTGGGTTGCGGTCGCTCCGGTCCGCGGAGTGGAGACCCATCAACGGTGGGATGCAGTTCGCCATGAGGGAGACCGGGCCGAACTGCGCCTGGCCGAGGACCGCGCCATGCGCCGTGGTGACGTCGCGACGCTGACCCCGCCCGGTGACATCCACAACCATGGCCATGTCCGCGGCTCGGGTCCCAGCCCTTACTCACTCATTCTTCTGGGTGACAACATGTACCTCTACGAACGAAAGGAGTATGACCCCGAGGAAGGGATCTGGCGGAAGCTTGCCCCTGGTGATCCAGGCCGTTCGCACCGCTGATCTCTGGCAGCACCTATCCGGCGGCCGAGACGCTAGACTACCGGCTGGGCCATCTGGCCAGCTCGGCGCGCGAAATTCTCCGGCTGGCGACCTCGGAGAGCCTGCGGTTGTTACCAGGCGTGTAGTTACTCAGCAGGCTGAACGCGTCGTCCACGCTCATGGTCAGGTACTCGGCGGGCATTCCCTTGGCCTGCTCGATGACCACCCGGCTGTTCAGCGCGACCTGGAGTTGCTCGGCCAGCAGGTTGCGCTCCCGTAGGGACCGTTCCTGGGTCAGTGCGGCCATTTCCGCCATGGCCTGCGCGATGTCCATCTCGGCCTCGGTGGACGGCTCGCGGTGCCCCGGAAGAGGTTCAGGGCGCCAATCACGTCCGTGCGTACTCATAGCGTCGTACATTGAGCGCCCGCTCGCGAACGCCGCGGCACGCAAATGGGCGAGCGCGTTGGACGTCGTGTCATCCAGCCGCGCGGCGGTCAGGTGTTGGCGGGGAGCTGGGTGCCGGCGCCGCGGCGGCGGACCTTGACCAGGTCGCGGCGATGCTCGGGCAGGGTGGGCTCCGCGGCGCCCTCGACGGTGAAGCCCGCGTCGGCGATCATCTCCAGGTCCTGGTGGCCGGCCTGGCCCTCGCTGGTGAGGTAATCGCCCAGGAAGATCGAGTTCGCGATGTGCAGGGCGAGCGGCTGCAGGCTGCGCAGGTGGATCTCCCGGCCGCCGGCCAGCCGGACCTCCGCGTCGGGGTTAACGAACCGCACCATGGCCAGGATGCGCAGGCAGCGCTGCGGGGTCAGGGTCCACTTGCCCGCCAGCGGCGTCCCCTCGAACGGGATCAGGAAGTTGACGGGCACCGAGTCCGGGTTGAGCTCGCGCAGCGCGAAGGCGGCGTCCACCAGGTCCGCGTCGCTCTCCCCTATCCCGGCGATCAGCCCGGAACAGGCGGACAATCCCGCGGCGGCGGCCTGGCGCACGGTGTCCACCCGGTCGCCGAAGCTGTGCGTGGTGCAGATGTCGCCGTAGTGGGTCTCGGCGGTGTTCAGATTGTGGTTGTAGGCGTCGGCACCCGCCCCGCGCAGCCGCTCCGCCTGGTCCTGGGTGAGCAGCCCGAGGCACGCGCAGACCTCGACGTGCGGATGCTCCGCCTTGAACGCAGTGATCATTTCCGAGACCCGGGAGATGTCCCGATCGGCCGGCCCGCGGCCGCTAGCCACCAGGCAGACCCGCTTCGCCCCGGCCACGACCCCGGCCCCGGCACTGGCCAGCACGTCCTCCGGCTTGAGCCAGGTGTACTTCAGCACGTCGGCGTCAGAGCCGAGCCGCTGCGAGCAGTAGAAGCAGTCCTCCGGGCACAGCCCGCTCTTGACGTTGACCAGGAAGTTGAGCTTGACCCGGCGGCCGAAGTACCGCTGGCGGACCCGGAACGCCGCCGCCACGACGTCGAGCAGCTCGTCGTCACCGCTGGTCAGGACGGCCAGTGCCGCGTCCCGGCCCGGGAGCTCACGGTTGAGCGCCTGCTCCGCCAGTGCATCAAGCCACTGCATCAATCGCTGTCCTCTCACCCGACTTCCCGGCATACCCGAGGCTGACCGTATCAGCACCTCACCGGGTCCCCCGATGGCGAGTAGTTTGACGTCCTCCCTGCCGTGAACGGCGGGGGTTCCTCCAGCGCGGCTCACGCCGCGTTCCGGTGGGTTCCTGTTTCAGCGCCGGCTGCCATAGGGCGTGGTCTTACACCGGCTTCGCAGGCGTTTTTCTTGTCCGCCCGCCCGCCCGGCGGCCAAAATGTTTCTCGCCGCGTTCACGTCCCGGTCCTGGACGGTCCCGCACGCCTTGCACGTCCACTCCCGGACGCTGAGCGGCTTGGGGCCGTCCGTCACCCCGCACGCCGAGCACACCTGGCTGGCAGTCGTTATACACCACCCGCGCACACCCGAACACCCGCGCACACCCGAACACCCGCGCCAGGGCCTGCTGCTGCCCCGGCGACGGGTAGAGGCGATACCGGTACCTGACCTGCATGACACCAGAGCATGCCACCGGCCTAAGACAACCGCGCAGGAGCACCGCCGTGGCAGGTACGTGGTCTCCGCGCTCCACGCCCATTGGGTCGTCGTGACGACGTACCGGCGCGGTGTCCTCGATGCGGACATGCCCCGGTCATGCGAGAACGCGACGCGGAAGGCGCGGCGGCGTCGGCGCGGAGCCGCGGGAGCTCAACGGCCAAGACGATCACGTGCACCTGCTGGTGCAGTACCCGCCCAAGGCCGCCGTCCCGGCCCTGCTGAACAGCCTCAAGGGGGCGCCGGCCCAGCGGATCCGATCGGAGGCCCGGCCGGGCGAACCGGCCTATCATGCACGGGCACTTCCGGTCGCCGTCCGCCTTCGCCGCATCCTGCGGTGGTGCGCCGCTTAGCATCATCCGCCAGCACATCGAGCAGCAAACAACGCCAGTTACTGTAGTGCAACCTCCGGGCTAACCCCATCCTGAAGGACGGGGCTCGCGCCCGGCAATTTCGGTACCCTTCGGCTCGTCCGGCCCTCCACGACGGGAGTTCGCCCCGATGCGAATTGCGATCCTCGACGACTACCAGGACGTCGCGCTCTCCTACGCCGACTGGGACGGCCTGCCCGGTAGGCCAGAGGTCACAGTGTTCACCGAGCACATCGAGCGGCACGAGGCGCTGGCCGCGGCGCTCAGCCCGTTCGACGTCATCGTGGCGATGCGGGAGCGGACGGCCTTCGGCGCCAGTCTGCTATCGCTGCTGCCGCAACTCCGGCTGCTGGTGACCACGGGGATGGCCAACGCCGCCGTCGATATCGCCGCGGCGCGGGAACGCGGGGTCACGGTCTGCGGGACCGGGGGCAGCCCATTCGCGACAGCCGAGCTGACCTGGGGCCTGATCCTGGCCCTGGCCCGGCATATCCCCGAGGAGGACCAGCGGATGCGGTCCACCGGTGGAGCAGGCGGGGCCGCCGTCGCCGTCCGCGGCGGCTGGCAGCGCACCATCGGCCGGGGCCTGCATGGACGGCAGCTGGGCATCGTCGGGCTGGGACGCATCGGGCAGCAGGTCGCCGCCTATGGCCAAGCGTTCGGCATGAGGGTGGCGGCCTGGAGCCAGAATCTGAACCCCGATCAGGCGCACGCGGCCGGGGCCGAGCCGGTGAGTAAGGAAGAGCTGTTCTCCAGCTCGGACTTCGTCACGGTGCACTACAAGCTCAGCGAACGCAGCCGGGGGCTGGTCGGCGCGGCGGAACTGGCCCTGATGAGGCCCACCGCGTACCTGGTCAACACCTCCCGCGGCCCGCTCGTCGACAGCAGCGCGCTGGTGGCGGCGCTGCGGAAGGGGACGATCGCGGGGGCCGGGCTGGACACCTACGACACTGAGCCGCTGCCGCTGGGCGACTCGCTGCGGCTGGCGCCGAACACGGTGCTCACGCCGCACCTGGGCTACGTCACCGACGACACGTACCGGGTCTTCTACGGTGAGGCGGTGGAGGACATCGCGGCCTTCGTGCAGGGAGACCCCATCCGCGTGCTCAGTCCCTGACTGGCAGCCCGCCGGGGACGGCACGTGGCAGGCCCCATACGGGCCCGGTGGGCACCGTGACGGCGGTTGCCGTGGGCGGCAAATGGCTCATCCTGCGGTCCTGAACCCGGGTGGGCCAGCGACCAGAACCAGTACGTGGCTTACCCGTTCCGGCCCGTGCAGCGCAGCCCAGCCCACGCTGCCGCCCGCCGGTACGGAGCTTTCATAGTTTTCCAACCTGTTTAGTTGACTTCTATCGGCATGACGTGCTGAGGTTAGGGTGGTGAGCTTTGCGGAGGCAGCGGAGGGGGCGTCCTGATGTCCGTACCTGACACGCCCGGCCCACTCCCCCGCCCGCTGCTCGGCCGGCTCGGCGATCGGCCGGACCACGCCGCTACCGACCTGGACCTGCTGGCCCGCGACATGGCCGTACTCAGGGACAGCGGATACCTCAAGCTAGCGGTGCCCGCGTCCCTGGGCGGGGCGGGCTTCAACCTGCGCCAGGTCGCCTGCGCGCAGCGCCAGCTCGCCGCCCGCGCTCCGGCGGCCGCGCTCGCGGTGACCGCCCACCACGCCTGGGCCGGCGCGGCGGCCGACATACTGGCCAGCGGGGATCCGGATGACGCGGCCGCCAAGTGGGTGCTCCGGGAGGCCACCCGGGGCCGGTTTTTCGCCGGTCACCCGGGCCAGCTCCGTCCTACTGGCCAGCCTGATGGCGCCGGTCATGACGGGAGTGCTCAGGGGGACGACAGGCGCGGTGGGCGGCCCGGGCGGGCCGAACCCGCGGTACGGCGAATGCGCGGCCAGTGCGGGCTCGATGAGCTGGCGGCCCTGGCCGCCGATCCGCCGTCCTGGGACTGGCTCGCGGTGCAGGCGCCTGACGGCCGGAAGGGGAACCGCCCGGAGATGGTGCACACCTTTGCCGGGCGGGACGGGGTCGGCGGCGGACCAGCGGGGGCGCTGGCGCTCCGGACGCTGGGTGAGCCGCTGGTGGCGGGCATGTTCGGGTGGGCCCTGCCGCTGACGGGCATGGCGTGGTATGCGGTCGCGCGGCAGGCGTTCGATCTGGCTGTCGGGCGAGCTGGCCCGCAGGCGGAGGGCGAGCTGCGGGCCGGGCACCCGGGCTCTGCCGCGGCGGGGCATCCGCTGGACCGGTGGGAAGTGGCCGAGGCGGCATTGCGGCTGGACAGCCTGCGCGGGCGGCTCGACGAGGCGATCGACGGCTGGCAGCGGCGCACCGCGGCGGGCGGCGCGCTCACCAGCCTCGACCCCGGTGGCCAGTGGCTCATCAGCCTGTTCACCGTCCGGCACGCCGCCGCCGACGGTGCCCGGCGGGTCATCGAGCTGGCGGCGGCGATCGCCGGCGAGAGGACCGGGCTCGCCGATCTCACGGGGCCAGTCGGACCCGTCGGGCCGGTGGGGCCGGTAAGGGCGTAAGGGGCACGCTCACGGGGCTGGTAGGCCCCCGTGAGTGGGCGACGTCGGCCCGGTCAGGGTCTGGGATGGCTCCAGACGGCTGGCCCGGCGCAGGTGATGAGGATGTCCGCCTCGCCCGCCAGGCCCTCAGCGTCAAAGTCCGGGTTGGCCAGGTCGACGCCCCACGGCTGGCCCCCGATCTCGGCGGCGACGGTCTTGGCCCCGGCGAGGTTGACATCGGCCACGATGACGTGCGCCCCGGCCTGCGCCAGCCGGGCCGCGCAGGCCGCCCCGATACCGTCCGCGCCGCCGGTGACGACAGCCCGGCGGCCGCTGAGGTCAAGTCCGGGAACGCCCGCGGCCGCGGGCGGGACCCCGGGCCCGCCGGGCTGCGCTGTTCCGCCGGGCTGCGCCGCCCCGCCAGGGGAAGGAGGCGCGCCGGGCCTGGCCTAGACCTCCACCACGACAGGAATGATCATGGGGCGGCGGCGGTAGTGGTCGCTCACCCAGCGTCCCACGGTCCGCCGCACCAGCTGCTGGATCTGGTGGGAATCGGTGATGCCCTCGGCGGCCGCCCGGGCCAGCGCCTCCTCGATCCGGGGCCGGACCTCGGCGAACGCCGCCTCGTCGATACCCGAGCCGCGGGCGTGCATCTCCGGCGGGGCCACCATCTTGCCGGTGGTCGAATCGAGCACGATCACCACGGAGACGAACCCCTCGTCGCCGAGGATCCGGCGGTCCTTGAGCTGCTCGTCGGTGACCTCACCCACCGACAGGCCGTCCACGTAGACGTAGCCGCAAGGCACGGCGCCAGCGATGGTGGCCTGGCCCTCGACGAGGTCGACGACAACCCCGTCGTCCGCGATCACGATGTTGCCCTCCGGAACGCCGCTGAGCGCGGCCAGCCGGGCGTGCGACCGCAGGTGGCGCCATTCCCCATGGATGGGCATGAAGTTGCCCGGCTTGGTCACGTTCAGGACGAACAGCAGCTCGCCGGCGTGCGCGTGGCCGGACACGTGCACGAGAGAGCTGCCCTTGTGCACCACCCGGGCGCCAAGCCGGGTCAGGCCGTTGATGACCCGGTAGACGGCGGTCTCGTTGCCCGGGATCAGCGACGAGGCCAGGATGACCGTGTCGCCTTCGGCGATCCGGATCGGGTGGTCACGGCCCGCCATCCGGGATAGCGCGGACATCGGCTCGCCCTGCGACCCGGTCGAGATCAGCACCACGTCCTGCGGCGGCATCTCCTCGGCCTCGCGCATGTCGACCAGCATGCTGCCGGGTACCCGCAGGTAACCCAGGTCACGGGCGACGCCCATGTTCCGCACCATGGACCGGCCGACGAACGCGACCTTGCGGCCGTGCCCCGCCGCCGCGTCCAGGACCTGCTGCACGCGGTGCACA
>Ga0302177_10003112_pt1 | contig 11644 bp, 9 predicted proteins | sample I_Palsa_E1_2_FD_198780 | JGI IMG/M metagenome (GOLD analysis project Ga0302177, IMG submission 198780) | Peat permafrost microbial communities from Stordalen Mire near Abisko, Sweden - I_Palsa_E1_2 | ecosystem: Environmental > Terrestrial > Soil > Palsa > Peat permafrost | place: Sweden: Abisko... | reverse complement strand
ATTGGAAACGACTCAGTCGCGGATGAAAGCAGGCATTTCTTAGCCAAACTCGTTCTTTTCCGTGTATTCCTTGAAGCCCAGCGCCTTGGCTACACCGGCCGCATAGGCCGGGTCGGCCTTGGCGAAATGACTCAGCTGGCGCCGCACGATCTCATTCGGCACGCCCTGCATGGCCGCTGCAATGTTGCCGAATAGTTGTTGCTGCTGGCTGTCGTTCATTAGTCGGAACAGGTCACCTGGCTGGCGATAGTCGTCATTTCCGGCACGATGATCGAAGCGGTCAGCGTCCCCGGAAATCTTCAACGGGGGCTCTTTTACGGAGTGGTCCTCGACCGGACCGCCGAACGAGTTCGGCTCGTAGTTCACGCTACCGCCGCCGTTGTCACCGAATCGCATCTGGCCATCACGCGCGTAGTTGCGAACTGGACAGCGCGGCTGGTTCACCGGCAATTGATCATGGTTCGCACCCAGTCGATAGCGCGCTGCATCGGCGTAAGAGAGGATACGAAACTGCAGCACCTTATCTGGGCTGAACCCGACACCGGGCACCACATTGGCCGGCGAGAAGCTGGATTGCTCGACCTGAGCAAAATAGTTATCTGGGTTCTTGTTCAATTCCAGCACACCGACTTCGATCAGCGGGTAGTCCTTGTGCGGCCACACCTTCGTCAGGTCGAACGGGTTGTATGAGGTTTTCTCCGCCTCAGCCTCCGGCATGATCTGCACGAACAACGTCCACCGCGGGAAGTCGTTGCGCTCAATTGCCTCGTAGAGGTCGCGATGATGCGATTCGCGGTCTTCCCCAACAAGCTTGGCCGCCTCGGTGTTAGTCAGGTTCTCGATGCCCTGCTGGGTCTTGAAGTGGAACTTCACCCAGTAGCGCTCGCCCCTATCGTTCCAGAAGCTGTAGGTATGACTGCCGAAACCGTGCATGTGGCGCAGGCTGGCCGGCAGGCCACGGTCGCTCATCACGATGGTGACTTGATGCAGCGATTCAGGCGACAGTGACCAGTAGTCCCACATTGCGGTGGCACTGCGCATGTTGCTGCGTGGATCCCGCTTCTGCGTGTGGATGAAGTCGGGAAACTTATACGGGTCGCGGATGAAGAACACCGGCGTGTTGTTGCCGACCAGGTCCCAGTTGCCTTCGTCAGTGTAGAACTTCAACGCAAAGCCACGCACGTCGCGTTCGGCATCAGCCGCGCCGCGCTCGCCCGCAACCGTGGAGAAGCGTGCCAACATCGGAGTCTGCGTGCCCAGCTTAAACAGCGCCGCGCGGGTGTATTGGGTAATGTCATGGGTAACGGTGAGCGTGCCAAACGCCGCCGAAGCTTTTGCGTGGACAACGCGTTCGGGAATGCGCTCCCGGTTGAAATGCGCGTGCTTTTCGAAGAGCTGGTGATCCTGCATCAGTAGCGGTCCACGCGGACCGGCGGTGAGGCTGTTCTGATTGTCGGCTAGCGGCGCACCGGTATCAGTGGTAAGGATGTCGTTATCTGGATTCATGAAAAACACCACACCCGCGAAAACTATGTACCTGTTGGTCCAACATTGCCTCTTGGCACCCACGCAAGAGGGACGTAAGAGCGTCGGCAATATGACAATTGCGATCTACGTGCATTTGCATGATCTCCAGTCGAGACAACCAATTTGCGAGCGTCAGATCGGGTGCGAGTAGCATCGATGAAAGGCGCCACATCTTCTTGTTGCTTTGTGACGTGTCTCGACAAAAAAACACACGAAATCCGCATGCCGATGTAGGACGCTGGAGTCACACCTTGGCCAAGAACTCTCGGATTCATTCAAGCAACTGCACCGGACCGCGCTCCGGTAGCTAGAAAAAGAGATATGGTTATCTCCAAGCTGCGAGCAGACTATTGAGTCGCTATGCAGCTCGTTTGCTGATCAGGGCTGGATTGCCCTGTTGCTGGTGGAACGACAGTGCTGCACCCATTAGGCGGCTCCCGGAGAATCTTGATGACCTGCGCGATCGCCTGATCGTTGTTGTAGACCTTGTGTCCGGATGTGACGATGATCGTCGACATGGCGCCCGCGAGAATCGCGCTAGCCAGCGGTACCACGCCATCGCCTGGCACGCTGGCGCCCGGCAGATTTCCGGCAATGGTGTAGTAACGAATGCCCTTGGCTGGCATGAGTGCTTGGGCGGCATGGCTTACCGGCTGGTTTGTGCTGAGTGTGCTGATGCTGCTGATGCCTTCCTTGCGGTAGTCCATCAGAAGATCGCTCTGCACAGTCGAAGGGTTGGCATCCACGATACGCCGCAGAGCGTCCGGCTCAGGCCCATGCGGCGTGACGATGCGCCTGGCCAGACGGCCAATGAAGTCATCGGAGAGCGGACTTCCCAAATGCGGACTCGCCAGGAAAATGGCTTTGCCGACGCCTGGATACGGCTTGAAATCGAGCACGTTGTGGACCAACGTCCGATCACGCTCACTGCCACGAACTTGATCAAAAGGCACCGTGATGGCTGCGTCCCATAGCACGTCCCCACTGTCAGCCGTCAACAGACGCGCAACCACGCCACCCATGCTGTGGCCGATGAACACCATGCCATGCCGCGCGGCGTCCCGCCCGTCGGGATCGAGCTGGCTCCAGGCGTTGTCGAGGAATTGTTGAACTCTCAGGCGATCGACGAGTTCCGGCGCATTGGTCTGATAGATCACCTGCCATATCTGATAGCGCGCGCGTAGGTCCGGCGAGCCGAGGATCTGATTGGTCAGGCGTGCCCAGATGAGCGGGCTCGCGCCAAGGCCATGCACCATCACGATCGGGGTCTTGTTCGGGTCATAGTCCTGCAACAAATAGACCCCTTGACGCAACTCGATTTGCTTGCCGCCTAGCAGGTTCCACACCGCCAGGCGATTAAGCCGGGAGGACTCGACCAACATGGCGGCCGGGGCCGATATGTCCATCGCCAGCGGGTACGTATGGAATCCAATGACAACGATGGGATGCGCTAACGGATCACTCACCACCAGCCGAAGTTGACCCCTCTCGCCCGATTCGATCCATGCCGTGGCCGGGCGAAAGATACCCTCGACGGGATAGACCTTGCAGATAGGACGGTCACTGCAGCGGGCCGATGCGGCCACCAACGCGACCCCGAAACCGGGACTGGCAAAGCGCGGCCCCATCGATCGCGGCAAATTCACTCTATCCGCAAGAGTAAGTCGGATTGGACCGGAAAGACTGGGGGAGATACCGCGCAATTCGACTGTAAGCGGAGCCCCGGCAAGATCAATGGTGGTTGAGTGCCAATGTTGCGGTTCGGTACTCAGCAGGTAGTCCAGCAACTTGTCCGTGCACGTCGTGCCAAGCGTTACAGCCTCGTGGCCCTTTATCTCATCGTCGGTGTCCGCGGCTCGATAAGCTGCAGCGGCACAACGAGACCAACCGAGGGCTGATCGCTCTGGCCCTGACTCCCCGGCTGCCTGCTGAGCCAACTGCTTAGCCTCGGCGAGGTCGTCGTGCGGTACCGATCTGGTAACGGCGGGAGGCCTGATCGGTGCAGTGCACGCAACGAGTAGACATAGCCAGCCAACAGTAAAGAAAGAGCGATAAGCGGGAAAGCAGTCACGGCGCATGTCAGGCTACCCGCGATGCACGACAAACCCGACGGACTCGGGATTACACTCGCGTCCTGGGTCAATGTTCCCGCACAACATCTTCATGAGCCAAGGCCCGCCAACCACATTGCGATGTTGTAGACATACCGCATCTTCATCCCCATCGCTTCCCCACGATGGGGGATGCGCGACGATGCAGCTGTCGAAATCGGTCAACTACGCAGGCACCGCGATCTATGGCACAGCAACGTCTGGCGCCCACGCTGTGGTTGGATTGGCCATTCCTTACAGCTCACGATCGCTGCGCTTAGCTCCCAAGGAAAAGATATGTTTCGCATGACACCGGCAACGATCCTGCTCTTGTTCAGCGGCGCTCTTTGTCTGCCTTTAGAGGCGACTTCATTGACCGTCCAAACGAGAGGTTTGCAGTCGGGGCATTCGGCCGTGCACGTGACGCGCAAAGCCAAGGCGAAGGCCAGTACTTCGGATAACGATAAGGAAAATGCCGACCTACCCACCAACCAATTCTCCATTGATAGCTTTGCGCAGGCAGGCGAGGCATCCCCGCTTGCGGTAGACATCCATCAACTAAACCACCGGATCTGGACGACCAGGGAGGGTGCACCAGAGGCCGTCGTAAACGCCATGGATCAAACACCCGATGGTTACCTCTGGATCGGCACGGAAAGCGGTCTGGTGAGGTTCGATGGTGTCCACTTTGACCTCCGTATCGGAAAAAAGCTGCCCCAGTCCAGCATTAAATCCCTGTTTGCCGAGTCGGATGGCGATCTCTGGATCGGCTACACCTTTGGGGGTATCAGTCGACTGCATGGCAATACGATCGTCAATTACGACTTGGACAGTCTGGCAGCCGGCGGTGTTTTCAGCTTTGTGCGCGGACCCGATGGCGCGCTCTACGCAGGAACGTCGCGCTACCTCCTCAAGCTAATGGATGATAATCAATGGCGACCTCTCACGTCAGCCAGCGGCTATCTGGGCTCGTCTCCCCTATGGATCGGAGTCCGCAAAAGCGCAATGTGGATTCTCGATTCAGATGACGCCTATGTCATGTACACAGGCAGATCAATATTCGAGAAAGGCGATCGTGCAAAGTTGGAGACCCTCAAGTTTGGCCGACCTGACAACGAAGTGTTGCAAGGAAACTACGATAACTCCTCCACGCTCACGGACTCCTCCGGCGCATTCTGGTTCGAAGATCCACGTGGCTTGGAACACTATCGATGGACGGAGGCGGCAGGAAAGACTTCGCTTTCTAAAGAGTTCTTCAACGAAGACCCGGGGCGCAGGATTGACGTGGTCAGCCTCTTTGCCGATCGTGAACACAATGTCTGGGCTGCCACAAGGAACGGACTTGAGAAATTCAGCCCAACCAAGTTCACGTCACTGATCACCCCAGACGATTTGTTGTGGCCAATCATTGCTTTCGATCATCAGGCCCGTATGTGGATGGGTAGCTACTATTACGCGGGGCTCATCGAGGGCAATCAGATCGTTAGCCATCCTGACTTGGGTAAAGACGTGGGCTGCGTTTCGGTTGACTGGCACGGCACCGTCTGGACCTCCGGCGCGGGCGGACTGCATGGCCTAACCGATGGAAAATTAGAGACCTTACCGCTGCCACCCGATGCCGCGGGTCCGAGTTGCCAGGGTATCGCCGGCGATGTCATCTCAGGACTTTGGATGTCCATCGCGAGGGCTGGGCTTTATGAGCTGAAGGGCGGCGCATGGATCGAAGATGGAGGCCGTTCCGATCTTCCCCATGGTCCGGCTATTCGGGTTATTGGTGATGATAGCCACCGGATCTGGTTTACCTATCCAGAGGGGAAAATCGCCGTCCTCGATAACGGCGCGGTGAGGCTATATACCCCCAAAGATGGGCTCATGATCGGTAACGTGCTCGGGCTGTTCGCCCGCGGAAACCACGTCTGGGCCACGGGTGACAAGGGCGTTGCCTACCTTGACGGTAGCCGCTTCAGGCAACTTCGAGGTTCACGCGACGAAGCATTTGTCAGCACGTCGGGCGTTGTCGAAACAGCGGATGGCGACCTGTGGCTGAACTCGTTGGATGGTGTATTCCGGATTGCTGCCACAGAGATCAAACAAGCACAGCATGATCCAGAGCATAGGGTCGGGTATGAGCGTTTCGACGAGCAGGATGGCTTACCTGCCGGACGCGCGCCGCTATTTCGCCCTGGCCCATCGATGGCACTCGGTCCCGACGGCCGCGTATGGGTCATGACGCTACATGGCGTGGCGTGGATCGATCCCACGCACATACTCCGCAACACAGTGAAACCCATCGTTTCTGCTCTATCCCTGACATCTGGGAACAGTACGTTTGAAGCGACAGAGACTGTTCATTTGCCTGCGTTGACTACCGACATCAGTATCGAATACACGGCGGCATCGCTCACGCGTCCTGACCGCGTGCAATTCCAGTATCAGCTCTATGGCATTGACAAGGATTGGCAACAAGTGGGCACTCGTCGAACCGCCTACTACACCAACTTGGGCCCTGGTGACTATCACTTTGCTGTCACTGCCACCAATGAGGACGGCATCACGAGTCCTCGCCCCGTGGATGTCTATTTCACTATCGCGCCAGCGTTCTATCAAGCCATGTGGTTCAAAGTGCTGTGCGGGATAGTCGCCTTCATCGTCGTTGGACTGGTGCTTCTTGCCTTGCACGTGAGGCGGCTAAGGCAGGTGGCTGGACGCGAACAAATGCGCTTTCGTGAGCGTCTTGCCGAGCGCGAAAGAATTGCCCGCGACCTTCACGACACGCTACTGCAAGACATTCAAACACTCGTCCTACAAGTGGGGCTCGTCGGCCGACAGAACGACGTGTCCATCCGATCCAAATTGGCCGATCTATTCAGCCTTGGCCAGCGCACCGTCGTCAACGCACGCGACAGGGTAAGCGTGCTACGAAATACAGGCGTTCCCCAATGCGATTTAACGACTGAATTGCAAGTGGCCGGATCTTCGCTCGGCCAATACTACCCTGCCCAATTTGATCTAAGCGTCGTCGGTACGCCACGGACGCTTGATCCCATCTACGCCAATGAGATTCTTTCCATAGGTCGCGAGGCCATCACCAACGCTTTTAGACACGCCCAAGCGGCGACTATTAAAGTAACCGTGAATTACGGCGAAAAAGTGCTTCGCTTAGTGATCGACGACGACGGCATCGGTATGGACCCATCGGTCGCCAGTGACATCCACAAACAAGGGCACTGGGGCGTTCTGGGTATGCGCGAAAGGGCCGCCAACATGGGTGCGACGTTCAGAATAGTCTTGCGAAGTCCTCAAGGCACGCGTGTTGAGCTTGTCGTGCAGTACAACTCCGGGCCCCGCCATGAATCGGGGGCAACTTGACGCGATGGATATGCGCGCTGCCAGCTCAGCTTGCGTGTAGTGATGTTCCGCACTCCCCCATGCCCTGCCCTCGTGGCACGCAGTAGTGCACGATCCTCTCCAGACGGCCAACGGCGCATCTCCATGACGACACTGGCGTGCACCACGGGATCCGACTGAAACTGTCGGAGGAAACGCTACCGCTCCCTTTCCTACTGTCTCGGTCGAAATCCCCCCGAGAGGATGGCCCTCCCGCAGCGCAGCGACTTCCTCTGGATAGAGTGTGTACTGCTCAGCGTTGGTTTGGAGCATTCGATATAGAGAAAGGATAGAGAGCAAAAGCCCGGTACATATACGGAGGACTACTGAATCCCTGCATCCGAGACGCTAAGGCGAGCTCCCCAAGAACGGTCATAAAATGGTTGGACGGAAGCCTGCTTGAGCGCCTGGAGGATTTGGTCCTCCGCGTGCAAATACAAGGTGTCGACGGCAAGTTCGCCCCGGTAGGTATCCATGAGCACCGTCCCTATCGCATGCAGAAGCTCCTTGCTACGCCCTTCTGTCACGAGCCCGATGACGAGCGAACGATCTACCGCGCTCGCCTGCTTTATCTCAAAGAAATAGCCTTGTTCGATGTCCGAATGATCGGCAAACAGGACGCCCAGGGCCAACTGAAACTCTGGTAGCTCGGTCGACATGGCGAACAGATCGATATCTCCGCTGAGTCTCCCCGGGCTGATGCCGTAACTGATCGTGTCGTGATCAAGGAGGCTGGCCACGTCATCGACCGACAGCTGAAGCTCGGCGTCGGACCCGGGGTTCACATGGAAGGCAATTTCTCGATTTGCGTCGAAGAGGTCACGCACTTTCACCTTGTACGTCAGCTCTCCTCGAAGTTTTGTTTTTCGAAGTGCCATCGACGAGGTAAAGATCGGAATCACTTGTACCCCATCGCGCCTGACCCAGGCGACGATTTTTGTATCCCATATCGTCGGCACTTGACCTCCTGGGGCCTCAACGAAGACAAGAACCTCGCTGTCCATGAGCATCTTATAGAGCGCCGGTCGCGCACCTGCTTCGCGTACCGCCCGCGTGAGTGCTCTTTCAAGCTGCTGTGCTGATGCCATCTATTCCTCCGTACGGGGATGTCCGAGAATTTGGTGGGCGCGAAATCTTCGACTGGCGGCGCCGCAAGAAATAACCTAGCTCGCGCCGCCTCAGTGGAGGCCATTATGGGAATCGTCAGGTCGGCGCGGCGCCTGGATCACCGCAGACTGCTCCCACAATTTGGGCAGCGGTTCGTTCAGCCCCCACGCCCTGATCATCAGAGGTAGCGATAGTGAAGCCAGCGCCGGCTGCGCCACGACCGCACTGGCGCGCACCAACCGCTCGGCTTCTGCCGGTGGCGTGACGATAATCAACAACAGTGCGCGATCGTCTCCCGAAGGTCCACGGCGCATCTCCATGACAACACTGGCGTGCACCATGGGGTCCGATGCGTGGAACGGGGCTAGTACGCTAATCAAAGGATCGACCGGTACTGTCGGGGGACACCCTACAGCACCCTCCCCCACCGTCTCGAACGAAATCCCTCCGAGGGCACGGCCTGCCCGCAGCGCCGTCACTTCCTCCGGATACAGCGTGTACTTCTCATCGTTGGGGTTCAGCATGAGCGTCGCTCCTTGCGTGAGGGCCAGCATCTTTCGTCCGGGAAGTGCCAGGATCCGTACATTGCCTCGGGCGGCAAAGTCGGCTTTCTGCCTGTCGGTAAAGAGCGGGAGCACCCTCTGCCCGCTGTCGGGACGGTCGAACTGGACGAACTGGATGCGTCCGGGTGGCGCCGGCGCGAGCGGCAGGTGCGCGTAGAGGGTGGACTTCAATAGCGCCTGAAGAAATGCCTCCTCGTCGTTCAAGGGACATTCGTCTGCCAGAAGACGGCGAAGGCGCTCACTGAGCGTAATCATGATCGGGGTCCCCAGCGTACGACACCGATGGTGCGTGGTGCTTTTCGACGGAGCACGCGAAACGACGCATCGCACAGCGAGAGCGCAGAACGGCCATCAACAAGCAAGGTCTACCTCCTGGCGAATTTGATCGCGTGGCCTCTTAGCGCGCCGTTCGGTGGCAAATCATCAGGTCTTTGTGGGGTCTGGTGTAGTGATGTGAAGCTTTCGACTCACTTTGAACGGCTCTTCAAATCGTTCAATGAACTCGTGGGCCGCCCCTCGATAGCGCAGTGCATCGGCCGGAATTGAGATGCCAAGCTGACGTGCAATGTCAGTTGTGTATTTGACTTGATTGGCGGTCGGTAGCTGTAGATCCGGGTCAAGGAATGCCGCCAGAGAGTTGGCCACGCACACTGAAAGTTGGTAGGTAAATACCTCATCCATCTCGCACCGAAGAGCCCGCTCACGTTGAACATCCAGCGCTTCGTGGACCCTGGCGTCCACCGGCACAGGGATCACCCATTGGTCCTCGTACACCAATTGCAGAAGCATGTGAGCCCCGCCTCGCCCGTGTCACGTGAGTCGGCCAACTTCCAGGTTACCAAAAAACTACGAATATCGTAGTATCGACAGAACGGCAAAGCAACGAATCTCGTAGGTGTCACCACCAACGGGTTTTACATGCCTCGCCAACTCGCTCCTTCATCTGTCTTCAGCAAGCGCTTGAGAAAAGCTCGTGAGGATGCCGGTCTCTCACAGAAAGAGCTAGGTATCCTTGCTGGATTGGATCCATTTGTGGCCAGTACACGCATCAATCGGTACGAGCAAGGCGTACATGCCGCCGATCTGGCCACTGCGAAGCGGCTGGCGAAAGCACTTGGTGTGCCGCTCGCCTACCTGTATGCCGACAATGATCGGCTTGCACGCATGATTCGAGCCTTCAGCGCGCTGGACGTTGCCGACCAAGAAAAGCTTTTGAAGGAAGCCGAGTCTCACTAGGCGACCCGGCATTGCCACCTTTTGGACTGGCAGCCACCAAGCCACTCGCCTGAAGCCGATTAAACGACTTCCACAGGCACAAGGTCGTATGGAAGTTGATCACCAAACACTCGCCACTCCAAATCGCTGTAAAGCGGTCGCTTTCGGCGTTGGTAAATCGCTTCAGGCATGCGTATGGGATCGGGCATGTCTATCTTCTCAGCCGGCAACCCCATAGCTTGCTCAACAGCCACACTCACCCGCGTGGAAAGCATTTCTCTATGCTCGACGAGCCACCCCCAGAGGGGGGCAGCCGATCGGTAATCAAAGAACCCCACTCCCCCTGCGAAACGATTGGCTCTGATGCGCGCCTCCAGGGCATGTGAATATCGGCGACCTTCTCTAATGGAGCGGCTGGCGTCAGGACCCAACTCTGCTGCGGACTCACTTTGAAGCTGGCGCGTCGCCACATCTACTTCATCAACGGTTGGCTTCTCGGGCCAACGTGTCACAGAGAGAAACTCAGAAAAGACCGCGATCCAGCTGTCGTGGGCCACTCGTTCGAACGCAAGCGAAAAGCCCAAAGCTTGACTGGCGGAACGAGCCGCCTGCAGAAGGTGTGAGGCCTGAGCGTGATGGCTGACTGCATGGGCTTTACTTGCGAGGAGGGCCAACAACAGAATACCGTCAAGGGAGATAAATTGCTGCCAATCGACTGTCAGCTCCCGGGTGTCGTGGGTCTCGCTGCCCAGCCATTCGTTGTCGTTTAGCCCAAGCCAACCGGCGTTGTTCTTATCGGCACTATTGATCTTGACTAGACCGAGCGCGCGAAGCTTCGAATCGAGCCACTCGTCATCTTTCTCGAACACGCACCGTTCATGCATGCGCTCCCACAGCAGATGCCCGTAATCGGCGGTGGCGGCCCTGAAGCTCTCAATCTGATCGACATGCGTGCGAATCGAGTCCTTGCCCCCAGCCACTGCCAGAACGATTCCGGGGTCAGAGCCATCTTGAAGGACTGCTCTAAAGGCGTTCAGGTGCTGAAGTTCGCGCCGCAGCGGGTGTCGTTCCCGCAAATCCAATAGCTGCAAGGCATCTTGACAACCGGCAAGTCGGATAACGCGCGCAAGCCAGCACCAATTGCGTACGCGATACGCCATTGAACCCGATGCGCCTTTTGTGCGCCCTCTCGCCATCGTTAATTAATCGATTTTATTGACAGCCCGGACAGATGCGCCGCATGGTCAAATGGCCACAAGTACCGGTATTGGCCGATTATGTCTAAGAATAGCCAAAATGGCCGCAAGAAGGGGCGCACGTTCGAGGGGGCTCGCCTTCTTGACTTGCTCAACCTTCACGGTGAGCTCATGACGAGCCGTGATCTAGCGGCACTCTTTAGATTCGGTAGTGACCGATCGTTCCGCCGGGCCGCCCAGACCGGAGCATTGCCCGTGGCGATTGTGAAAGTACCGGGTCGAAGGGGATGGTTTGCCCGAACGAGGGAGGTGGCCGCCTGGCTGGAATCTCTTGGCGGTAGCGCTGATGCCCGCTAAACCCTGATCTCAATCTTTCAACACAACACGGAAAAGGAGGAAACATCGCCCCTGCAAACGCTTGCCCCAAAAGAAAAAGCCCCTGCGTCAACAGGGGCCGACGAAGCCCTAAGGCCTCTCACGCTCATAGGTTCGTCCAATTGGGGATCCCAGTCAAGGCCCAACGGCCTGCCCTCAAGGAACCACTATGAAGGTGGAAACT